>Ga0075313_1000023_pt1 | contig 29917 bp, 35 predicted proteins | sample MayberryNE_Catta_3_FD_120051 | JGI IMG/M metagenome (GOLD analysis project Ga0075313, IMG submission 120051) | Natural and restored wetland microbial communities from the San Francisco Bay, California, USA, that impact long-term carbon... | ecosystem: Environmental > Terrestrial > Soil >...
CAGCGCAGGCGTCGAGCGCGTACAGCCGCAACGCTGCCACGACCTGGTCGTTGCGGGAGCGCCCGGCGTGGATCTTCCTGCCCACCTCGCCCAGCCTTCGCTCGATCGACGTGTGCACGTCCTCGTCGGTGTCGAGATACCCCTCGGGCTGCTGTGCGATCTCCGCGAGGAGCCGCTCGGCCTCGGCGAGCTCCCCGTCGTCGAGCAGCCCGGCGGCGTGCAGGCGCTGCGCGTGCTCGGCCGTCGCCTCGCAGTCGTACGGAAGGAGCTCCGCGTCGTCGGCGCGCAGGAACCGCCAGACGTCGGGGTCGAGGGCCTCCCCGACCCGCGCTCTCCAGGTGGTCACGCCTGGATTCTGGCGCGTGCCCTCGCCGCGTGCAGCTCGGTCTCCAGCGCGGCGATGCGGATGAAGCCCTCGGAGGCCTCGTGGGGAAACGTCTCGCCCGCTCCGTACGAGGCGAGCTCGGGCGCGTACAGGGAGTGCGGCGACCGGCGGCCGGTCACGACGGCGGCGTTCGGCCTCAGCTCGAGGCGCACCTCACCGGTCACGAGCCGCTGCGTGGAGGCGACGAACGCGTCGATCGCCTCCCGCGCGGGGCTGTACCAGCGGCCGTCGTACACCAGCTCCGTCCAGCGCTGCTCGAGCGGCCGCTTGAGCCTCGCCTCGTCCTTCGTGAGCACGACCTCCTCGAGCGCCGAGTGGGCGGTGATCAGCGCGATCGCCCCGGGAGCCTCGTACACCTCCCGGCTCTTGATGCCCACGACGCGGTTCTCGATCATGTCGATCCGTCCGACGCCGTATGCGCCGGCGAGCCGGTTCAGGCGGGCGATCAGCTCGGCGAGGGCGAGCTCCTCGCCGTCGAGCGACACGGGCAGGCCGCGCTCGAACCCGACCAGCACCTCGACGGGAGCGGGCGCCGTATCGGGGTCGGAGGTGAGGGCATACGGCTCCGACGGCGGCCGGCGCCACGGGTCCTCGAGGACGCCTGCCTCGATCGCGCGCCCGAACAGGTTCTCGTCGATGGAGTACGGAGATGCCGCCGTCTGGGCGACGGGGATGCCCCTCGCGAGCGCGTACTCGATCTCCTCGTCGCGGGTCCAGGCGCGATCGCGCAGAGGAGCGACGACGTTGGCCTCCGGGTAGAGCGCCTTGAACGCGAGCTCCAGCCGCACCTGGTCGTTCCCCTTGCCCGTGCAGCCGTGGACGACGGCCTCCGCCCCCAGCTCGGACGCCATCTCGGCGACCGCGTGCGCGATTACCGGCCGCGAGAGCGCCGACACGAGCGGGTACTTGCCCTCGTACAGCGCGTTCGTGGCGATCGCGCGGGCGCATTGCTCGTTTGCGAAGGCCTCCTTCCGGTCCACGAGGAGGACCTCGTCCGCGCGCGCGGCGGTCGCCCGCCGCAGCGACTCCTCGACGTCGTACTCCTGGCCGACGTCCACGAGCACGGCCACGACCTCGTCGAACCCGTACCAGTCCTCCTTGAGCCAGGAGAGGATGCAGGAGGTGTCCAGCCCGCCCGAGTAGGCCACGACGGCGGTGCTCACGCTGCCCCCTCGAGCAGCGGCGCGACGAGCTCGTCGCGCAGGGCGGCGGCCGGAGTGCCCTCGCGGGCCGCCACGAAGATCGTGTTGTCGCCCGCGATCGTGCCGGCGATCCCGGGATGCCCGGCCTCGTCGATCGCCTGGGCGAGCGCGCTGGCGAAGCCGGCAGGAGTGGCGAGGACGACGAGCGGCCCCGCGACCTCGGCCGAGATCGCGTAGCGGCGGAGCGCGGCGCCGAGCGCGCGCATGCGGTCCTGGTCGCCGACCCCGGGGCGGGCGTAGACGAGCCGCCCGTTCGGGGCGCGGACCTTGACCAGGCCGAGATCGGCCAGATCGCGGGAGACCGTCGTCTGCACGACGTCGTAGCCGGCCTCCCGGAGAGCATCCGCCACCTCCGCCTGCGTGGACAGCGATCGCTCCCCGACGAGGCGGAGCAGCGCGTCCTGTCGCTCGAGCCTGCGCACGGCTGCTCATTATGCAGACTCATCGCTCGTTATGCGAAATGGGAGGCAAACGCCCGGAAATCGGGCGAAAACGGCTGCTACGCTGCGCGCGCGGTGGAGCGCGTCCTCGTCCTCAACGCGAGCTACGAGCCCTTGAACGTCTGCTCGCTCCGCCGCGCGCACGTGCTCGTGTGGAAGGGCAAGGCCGAGATCCTCGAGAACCTCGAGCGACCTCTGCGCTCGGCGACGTCGACATTCGACCGGCCGCACGTCATCCGCCTCGTCGCCTACGTGCGCGTCCCCCGCGGCGTGACGAGACGCATCTCGCGCCGCGTGCTCTTCGCGCGCGACGGGTGGCAGTGCGCGTACTGCGGCTCGAGCAGCAACCGCCTCACGCTCGACCACGTCGTGCCGCGCTCCCGCGGCGGCGCGTCGGTGTGGGAGAACGTCGTCGCCTCCTGCGCGCCCTGCAACCACACGAAGGGCGACCGCCTGCTCGAGGAGACGAGTATGACGCTGCGCACGACCCCGCGGCCGCCGACGCCGGTCCTCTTCATCCGCCTCGCCGCGGACCACATCCCCGAGACGTGGCGACGCTACCTGCCGGGGATCGAGCTCCCTCGGATGGCAGCCGCATAGGACTGCGCGCTCAGCGCGCCATGGCCCGCTCGACCGCCTCCTGCTCCTCGGGCGAGAGCGCGACCGACGAACGTCCCCGGTCCAGGTCCTTCACGTAGATGCGCGCGTAGTCGCGTCCCTGGATCGCGGTCACCACCGTCCCCGTGCGTGTCGCGTCGAGCAGCGCGACCGACGCGGACTGCTGGCCGCCCGTTCCCTCGTACGCGTCGTAGCGCACGACCGCGGTGTTGGTCAGAGCGCCGTCCACACGGCGGTCGACGCGCGAGAGCCCGGCGGCGACCTCGTCGACGGCGCCCTGCAGGTCGTCGACCCGTGCCTGGAGGGAGACCGCGAACTCGAGCAGGTCGCCGCGCGTGGTTCCGAGGACCGCCGTCTGCGCGGCCTGCAGCCGCCCGACCCGCCGCCAGAGGAGGAGCGCCGCGAGGAGCGCGAGCACCGCCACGGCGCAGGCCGCAGCCGCCACCGCGAGCGAGGCCGTCAAAGCGTGAAGATGACGGGGAACTCGGCCGTGTTGTTCGCGGTGTTCGTCTCCCCGGGCACCGGGTCGACGTCCACCTTTACGGCGACCTGCTCCTCGAAGGGCACGAGAGCGCCGACCTGGAGGGTGACCGTCTTCGTCTCGCCAGGGTCGATGATCGGGATGGTCGCGGTCTTGACGATGGGGTCGGGCTGCGCGGGGATCGTGAGCGTGACCTTGATCCGCACCTCCTGGCTGTCGCCCGTGTCCTCGACCGCCACCTCGAACGCGAGGTCGTCGGTGACGGTGATCGTCGTCTCCGTCTCCGTGGAGAGCACCTGGCCACCGGGCAGCGCCTTCACGGAGGCGATGCCGCTCCCGTGCAGACCCGTGGGCGTGCCCCCCGTGGACGCCCCCTGCACGCGCTGCCAGATCGCGGCCAGGGCACCCGCCGTCGTGAGCTCCTCCGCGGTCACGAACTCCGAGGCGGGCGGCTGGATGCCCTCCACGTCCTCGTCCTCGAGCACGCCGGTCGCGCGCGCCTGGAACGAGTCCGCCCAGACGATGTCGCTCGCGAGGAAGCGCTGCGTCTGCTCCGCGAGGCGCTGCCCGACGGCGGTCGCGTCGGTCGCGTCCGTGGTGTCCTGGAACACGTTCTGGAGCCCGCGCAACCCATTGACCCGGAAGCGGAGCGCCTCCACGGCGCCGTCGTTGGCCTGGACGAGCGGGCCTGGCGCGTCGAGGTCTTCCGCCCGCTGGACCTGGTTCTCGGCCGACTGGATGAACCCGCCCAGCTTCGCGTCCAGGTCCTCCTGCTTCAGGCCCGGCGTCGTCAGCGTCGTCCCCAGGTTCTGGCCGAGGCGAGCGGAGGCGTTGCCGATCGCGCCGATCTCGGTCATGTAGTCGCCGTAGCGCTCCTGCTTGCGGTCGGCCGCGCAACCCTCCGCCCAGACGACGAGCAGGACGACGATGAGGATGGCCAGCGCGATGAGCGCGACGAGGCGAAGGAGCGGCGTGAGGTTCCCGGGCATGCGGAACCGCGGGCCGCGGTCGCGCGGACCGCGACCGCGGGGAGGGCCCGGGCGCCCCTCGGCCGGCTCCTCCCACGACGGCGGCTCCTCCTCGTCGAAGAAGTCGAAGTCGAGGATGTCTTCGTCGCGCGTGCTCACTACGCCGCTCGCCACTCTAGACGAGGCACAGGAGCGCACCCGCCCCGGAACGGGCGCGGAGGAGTTCCCGGAACGACGGCCAAAGGGGTCCGTACCCGTGTCCTCGGTCGCGATCGCACCTTCCACCCGAGAGCTCGTCCTCGGCCGCTACCGGCCCGTCCGCCCGCTCGGGAGCGGTGGCTCGGGCTCGGTCTGGCTCGCGCTCGACGAGCGGAGCGGGCTCGACGTGGCCCTCAAGATCATCGCTCGGGAAGGGAAGGCGGCGGCGCGCGCCGAGCGCGAGGCCCTGGCCGCCAGGCGGCTGCGCCACCAGCGCTGCGTGCGCGCCTACGACGTCGGGCACGACGCCAGCCACGTCTACATCGCCTACGAGTACGTCCCCGGCCGCACCCTGCGGGAAGCCCTGCGTTCCGAGTCCGTGACCGACCAGGAGGCCGTCGAGATCGCGGCCCAGGTGCTCGACGCGCTCGCCCACGCGCACCGGACGGGGATCGTGCACCGCGACGTCAAGCCCTCGAACATCCTCCTCGAGCACGGGGACTCGCTCGCCGCCCGCCTGCTCGACTTCGGCCTCGCCCAGTTCGACGGCGCCGACACGCTGACCGGGGTCGGGGACGTCCCGGGAACGCTCGCCTACATCGCGCCCGAGCGCCTCGCCGGCGAGGAGGCGACCCCGGAGAGCGACGTGTGGGCGGTGGGGGTCGTGCTCTGGGAGGCGCTCTCCGGCAGGCACCCGTTCTGGGGCGTTCCGCTCCAGGAGGTGGCGCTCGCGATCGACGCCGGCGCGCCCCCGCTCGCCAGCGAGCGCCGTGACCTGCCGCGCAGGCTCCTGCGCGCGGTCGACGCCGCCCTCGCGCGGGACGCGGCCCGGCGGCCGCGCGCCTCGGCCCTCGCCGCGGAGCTGCGCAACGCGCTGCGCTCGACGCCCCGACGCGAGGAGCGCCCGTCGGTGCACACGCGCCGGGCAGAGGACGCCCGCCCCGGCGCCCGGCTCGCGCAGCTCGTGATCCCGGCCGCGCTCGCGATGGTCGCGACCGGCGTCGGCGCGACCCTGCTCCCGTTCTGGCCCCCGGCGCTCGTCGCCGGGCTCGTCGTCGGCGCCGGTCTCGGCACCCTCGTCCACCCCAGGGTCGGCCTCGCCGTCGCTCTCGCGGCGCCGATCTTCCCCCTCGGGAACCTCGCGGAGGGCGCCGCGCTCCTCTACTCCGTCGTCGCACTCGCCTGGCTCGCGCTCTCGTGGCGCCGTCCGCGGACCGGGCTCCTCTTCGCCCTCGGCCCGCTCACGGCCGCGGTCGGCCTGCTCGCTCTCGTGCCGCTGCTCGTCCAGCCCGCCCGCGGCGGCCTGCGGCGGGCGACGCAGGCCGGGGCCGCGGTGCTCGCGGCCGCGCTCGTCGCCGGGATCGCGGGCGACGAGCTGCCGCTGGCCGCCTCGGACGCCGGCACGCTCGGGATCGCTCCGCCCGACTCGGCCGGGGAGATCGCCGGCGCGCTCGCGAACCAGCTCTCGCTGCACCCGACCGTCCTCGGCGGAGCGCTGCTCGCCGCCGTCGCGGCGGCTGCGGTGCCCTCGGCCGCGCGCACCGAGTACGGCCTGGCGCTAGTCGGGTCGACGGTCCTCGTCGCCGCCGCCGCGACCGGGACCGGGGCCATCGGCCTCCTCGTCGTCGGCCTCGCCTGGGCCGTCGCGGCGAACGTCGCCGCCAGGACCGCTCGCTAGACTCGTCGCGCGGGCGGCGGCGCCCGTCCCATGGCCTTGCTGCGCAGCATCGAGTCGAAGATCGAGGGCCTCTTCGAGGGGGTCTTCGGCCGTGCCTTCCGGACGCACGTGCAGCCGATCGAGCTCGCGCGCAAGCTCGTGAAGGAGATGGACGACCACCGCACGGTCTCGGTGTCGCGCGTCTACGTCCCGAACGAGTACAGCCTGTACCTCTCGAGCCAGGACCGGCGCCAGTTCTCCGGCTACGAGGAGTCGCTCGTAGGCGAGCTCCAAGAGTACCTCGCCGAGCATGCGCGCCGCGAGAGCTACGCGCTCCTCACGCCGCCTCGGGTCCTCGTGCTGACGGACACCGACCTCACGGTGGGCGAGTTCGGGATCGGAACCCGCCTCGTCGCGGCCGAGGGCTCGCCCGCGACTCCGCCTCCGCCCGAGCTGCCACTCGAGCAGCCCGAGCACACGATGGTGTACCGCGCGCCGGTCGCATCCACTCCGGACGAGCCCGAGCCGGAGCCCGTCCCGGAGACGACCGTGAGCTTCGGCGGCAAGACGCGGACGGTCACCGCGCCGCGGGCCGTGCTCGGCCGCTCGCGCGAGTGCGACGTCCGCATCCCCGACGCGAACGTCTCGAGACGGCACGCCGAGCTCCGGCTCGAGAACGACGCGTGGTGGATCGTCGACCTGGGGTCGACGAACGGGACGTTGCTGAACGGCAAGCGTGCAGCGCGCGAGCGGCTCTCGGGAGGAGACACGATCACGCTCGGGTCGACGGACCTCGTCTTCGGCGACGCGGGGCGGTGACGGTCGCTGCCCTCGCAACCGACGAAACGCTCCTGATCCTGAAGGGGGCGTTCCTCGTCCTGCTCTACCTCTTCATCCTCATGGTCGCCCGCACGGCGACGAAGGACCTGAGCGGGGCTGCGCAGGAGAGCATCGTCCTCGGCCCCGCGGAGGCGGCCGAGCTCCGCGCACAGGCGAGCGGGCGCAAGGCGCGGTTCGTCGTCCTGGCCGGGCCTGGGCTGAAGACGGGCTCGACGCTCGAGCTCGCAGGGCCGACCGTCGCCGGCCGGGACGCGGCCAGCGGCCTCGTCCTCGACGGGGACGACTTCGCCTCCTCCCGCCACGCGAGCATCGAGCCGGCCGCGGACGGCGTCTGGGTCGTGGACCTCGGCTCGACGAACGGCACCTTCGTCAACGGATCGAGGATCGAGGCGAGGACGCGGCTCGAGCAGGGTGACGTCCTGCGCATCGGCCAGACGGAGCTCGGTCTCGAGTGATCGGCATCGGGCGCGCTGCGGGTGTGACGGACACGGGGAGGCGGCGCCTCCGCAACGAGGACGCGTTCGTGTGCGAGCCCCCGCTCTTCGCGGTCACGGACGGGATGGGCGGCGCCCGGGCGGGAGAGATCGCCGCGGAACTCGCCGCCACCGCGCTCGAGGAGGGCGCGGGGGCAGCCCGGGGCACCGAGGCGCTCGTGGCGCTGATCGAGGAGGCGAACCGCAGGATCTGGGAGCGCTCCGTCGCCGACCCGCAGACCGCGGGCATGGGCGCAGTCGCCACGGTCGCGCTCGTGGACGACGGTGGAGACGCCATCGCGATCGGCCATGTCGGCGACTCGCGCGCGTATCTCCTGCGCGACGGCGCGCTCGAGCAGCTCACGCGCGACCACTCGCTCGTCGCGGAGCTCGTCGAGAGCGGCGTCCTCACGCCCGAGGAGGCCGAGCACCACCCGCAGCGCTCCGCGATCACGCGGGCCCTCGGAACCGAGCCCGAGGTCGACGTGGACGCGTTCACGGTCCCGGCTCGTCCGGGCGACCTCTTCCTCCTCTGCTCGGACGGGCTCTCGTCGATGCTCCAGGACGACGCGGTGGCGTCCGCGATCGAGAGCAGCGACCGCGATCCGGCCCGCGCCGCCGAGGCGCTCGTCACGGCCGCGAACGCGAGGGGCGGCGAGGACAACATCACCGTCGTGCTCTTCGAGCTCGTCGCCGCCGGGGAGACGCCGCCGGCACGCGAGGAGCCGGCCGACGCACGGCTCGGCGACACCGCGGAGGCCGGCAACGGCCCGACGAACGGCTCGGAGCCCGAGGCGGCCGGGGACGAGGCGGCGGCGGTCGCGGCGGCCACGCCGGCCGAGACCTCCCGCCACGGAGCGGGACCCGGCGGACGGGTCGCCGCAATCGCGCTGCTCGCCGCGTTGCTCGCCCTCGCGCTGGTCGCGCTCTACACGGGCATCTCCCGGTGACCGCGCGCGGGAGGGAGCTGGTCGGCCTCGTCCTCGCTGCGCTCCTGGCCGGCGTCGCGCTCGCGAGCGTCACCATCGCCCGGGACGCCGAGGTCACGGCCGACGCCGTGCTCTGGGCGCTGCTCTTCCTGGGCCTCTACCTCGTCGCGCACGTCGTCGCGCGGCGGACGGTCCCGGACGCCGACGGGGCGCTCCTGCCCCTTGCGGCCGTGCTCACCGCATTCGGCCTCGCGCTCAACTACCGGCTCGACCCGGACGACGGCGCCCGCCAGGCGCTCTGGGTCGCGATCGGCGTCGGCGTCCTCGCCGCCACGCTCGTCTGGCTGCGCCGCGACTACCGCGTGCTCGAGTCGTACCGCTACCTCTTCGGCATCGCCGCGGTCGCGCTGCTCCTCCTCCCCTCGGTCCCGGGACTCGGCCAGCGCGTGAACGGCGTCCGCCTGTGGGTCGAGATCGGCCCGCTCCAGTTCCAGCCGGGCGAGCTCGCGAAGATCTTCCTCATCCTGTTCCTCGCGGGCTACCTGCGGGAGAAGCGGGAGTCCGTTGCCCGCGGCCGCCTCAAGGATCTCGGCCCGCTGCTCGCGATCTGGGGCGCCGCAATGCTCGTGATCGTCCAGACGAACGACCTCGGGAGCGCGCTCCTCAACTTCGGAATCTTCCTCGCCATGCTGTACGCGGCGACCGGCCGCACGCTGTACGTCGCCGGGGGCCTCGCGCTCTTCGTCGGCGGCGCGGCCGTGCTCTACAACGCGCTCGACCGGGTACAGACGCGGGTCACGATCTGGCTCCAGCCCTGGACGGACGGCCCGGTGCTCTGCTCGCAGAACGGCGAACTGCTCCTGCGTCAGGACTGCGACTCGTACCAACTCGTGAAGAGCCTGCACTCGGTCGCGAACGGCGGCTTCTCGGGTACGGGCCTCGGCCGGGGCACGTTCGAGTCGACGGACGGCAGTGAGCTCATCCCCTTCCTGCGCACGGACTTCATCTACTCCGCGATCGCCCAGGAGCTCGGCCTCGTCGGGGCGGCCGCGCTCCTCCTCTGCTACCTGCTGTTCGTCGTCCGCGGCATGAGGATCGCGCTGCGTGCCCAGGACGGCTTCTCGAAGCTCCTCGCCGCCGGCCTCACCTTCGGGTTCGCGCTGCAGGCGTTCATCATCGTCGGGGGCGTGCTCCGGGTCGTCCCGCTGACCGGGATCACGCTCCCGTTCGTCTCCTACGGGGGCACGAGCGTCGTCGCCAACTTCCTCCTGGTGGCGTTGCTCCTGCTGGTGTCCCAGCGAGCCGCAAGCCGGGCGCCGTGAACCCGCGCATCGTCAGGCTCACGTACGTCTCGATCGCGCTCCTCGCCGTGCTGGTCGTGATGACGACGTACTGGCAGACCTGGGCCTCGGCGAGCCTCGCGGCCAAGCAGGACAACGCCATCAAGCGCGTGGCGGAGTTCTCCGTCGACCGTGGGCTGATCGTCTCGCTCCGGCCACGCAGGCAGCTCGCCCGCAACATCGAGCGGGAGGTGGGGTCGCGGACGCTCTACTTCCGCCGCTACCCGCAGGGGCGGCTGACAGCGCACGTGGTCGGGTACTCCACGATCGAGCGCTCCCGGACCGGCCTCGAGCGCTCGCTGAACGACTACCTGACGGCCTCGAACGCCAACCTGTCCACGCTCGTCGACAAGGCGCTCGACGAGCTCCGCGGCAAGACGGTGGAGGGGAACGACGTGCTCACGGCGCTCGACCTCGACGCGCAGCGGGTGGCGCTCGAGCAGCTGGGCACGCGCTGCGGCGCCGTCGTCGCGCTCGACCCGCGCACGGGGAACGTCCGCGTGCTGGCGTCGGCGCCGAGCTTCGACCCGAACCTCGTCGAGGAGAAGTTCGGGCTGATCTCCCGCATCACCGCCGACTGCGGGCAGCCCTCGCCGCTCCTGAACCGCGGGAGCGCGGGGCTCTTCGTGCCGGGCTCCACGTTCAAGGTGGTCACCGCCTCCGCCGCGCTCGAGTCGAAGAAGTACACGCCGCGCTCGACCTTCTACGACCCGGGGTACTGCACCGTGTACGGCAAGCGCGTGAACAACTTCGACACGACGTCGCCGTTCGGGACGATCGACCTCGAGAACGCGCTCGTGCATTCCGTCAACTCGGTGTTCTGCAACATCGGGAAGGACCTCGGGGCGCAGCGCATCCTCGACACGGCCAAGCGGTTCGGCTTCTACGAGCGGCCGCCGCTCGAGACCCCCGCCGACGAGCGCGAGCCGAGCGGCCTCTACCGCGACGGTCGGCTCTACTACCCGCGGGTGGACACGGACGTGGACGCAGGCCGCATGGCCTTCGGCCAGGAGCGGCTCCTCGTGACGCCGCTGCAGATGGCCATGGTCGCGGGGGCCATCGGGACGGGTGGACGCCTCATGGAGCCGCAGGTCGTGGAGCGGATCGTCGCCCCGGGCGGGAAGGTCGTGCTCCGGCAGCGGCCGGCGCTGATCCGCCAGGCAGTCGCCGAGGACACGGCGAACGCAGTCGCGCAGATGATGCGCTTCGCCGTCGAGCGCGGAACCGGAACGGCGGCCCAGCTCCCGGGCTGGTCGGTCGGCGGCAAGACGGGCACCGGGGAGACAGGCGTCCCCGGGTCGAACACGACGTGGTTCATCGCCTTCGCAAGCCGGGACGCGGACACGCCGGCGGAGCTCGCCGTGGCGGTCGTGCTCGAGGACCAGGCGGGAACCGGGGGGGCGACGGCGGCCCCGATCGCTCGCGCGGTCATGGAGGCCATCCTGCAGGACACGGAGAATCCCTAACCTGTTGGAGCACCGCCCATGACCACACAGGACACCCTCTCCGGAACGCTCTTCGCGGGGCGCTACCGCGTCACCAGGAAGCTCGGAGGCGGCGGGATGGCGGACGTGTACCTCGCCGAGGACCAGGAGCTCGGGCGGCGGGTCGCGGTCAAGATCCTGCACGCCCGCTACGCGAACGACGACCAGTTCGTCGAGCGGTTCCGGCGCGAGGCGACCCACGCCGCCGGCCTCTCGCATCCCAACATCGTCTCCATCTTCGATCGCGGCGAGGCGGACGGCTCCTACTTCATCGTCATGGAGTGCGTCGAGGGACGCACGCTGAAGGAGCTGATCCGCAGTCGCGGGCCCTGCCCGATCCCGGTGGCGATCGCCTACACGCGCCAGATCCTCGCGGCTCTGCGCTACGCGCACCGGCACGGCGTGATCCACCGCGACATCAAGCCGCACAACGTCATCGTCGACTCCGAGGGCGTCGTCAAGGTCACCGACTTCGGGATCGCCCGGGCCGGCGCGAGCCAGATGACGGAGGAGGGCTCGATCATCGGCACCGCGCAGTACCTCTCGCCCGAGCAGGCCCGCGGAGCGCCCGTCGACCAGACGTCTGACCTCTACTCGACCGGCATCGTGCTGTACGAGCTCCTCACCGCCGACGTTCCGTTCACGGGCGAGACACCCGTGGAGATCGCGATGAAGCACCTCTCCGAGATCCCCGACCCGCCCTCGGAGCTCCGGCCCGAGGTGCCGCCCGACCTCGACCTCGTCGTGCTGCGGGCGCTCGCCAAGGAGCCGGCCGACCGCTACCAGTCCGCGGTCGCGATGGATGCAGACCTCGAGACCGTCGCCCGCGGCGGCCGCGTCCCGGCCGAGACGGCCGACGCCGCCACCGTCGTCCTCTCGGGCGCACGCGCGGTCGACGCCGCGACCGCGGTCACGCAGGTGACGAGGCGGCGCACGGGCCGCGACGCGTATCCGCCCGAGTTCGAGCCGCGCCCGCCGAGGCGGTCGTTCTGGCCGTGGCTGATCGGGCTGGGCGCGCTCCTGGCCGCAGCCGTCGCCGGCTTCCTGCTCTGGGGCCCGATCCAGGATCAGCTCGACGGCTCCGACACGGTGGCGGTCCCGTACGTGGTCGGGCTGGGGCAGGCTCAGGCGGTCGACCAGATCACCGAGCGCGGGCTCGTGCCGCGTGTCCGGCGCGCACCGAACTCCGACGTCGAGGAAGGGCTCGTCTTCGCCCAGGAGCCGACCGAGGGCACCCAGGTCGACAACGAGACGGTGGTCTTCGTGGACGTGTCCTCCGGCAAGCCGCGCGTCACCATCCCGAGCGTCGTCGGGCAGACGGTCGAGGACGCAGTCGCGGAGCTGACGCGAGCCGGCCTGGACGCGCGCGTGGAGGAGGTGAACTCCGAGCGGGACGAGGGGACGGTCACCGGCCAGGCTCCGGCTGCCGGGACCGTCGTCGTCGAGGGCACGGCCGTGCGGATCAACGTGTCCAAGGGCCCGCGCCCGGTCACGGTGCCGAACGTCATCGGGCTGCCCTACGACCAGGCGGCGGCCGAGCTGCAGCGCGCCGGCTTCGGCGTGACCCGCGTCGACGTCGACTCGAACCAGACGCGCGACAGCGTGGTCGACCAGGATCCGGCCGGAGGCACCTCGAGCTCCCGCGGGACCACGGTCACGCTCTCCGTCTCCCGTGGCCCGTCCACGACGGCCGTTCCCGACGTGACGGAGCAGGACGTGGCGGTCGCCCAATCCACGCTCGAGGCGGCCGGCTTCGCGACGGACGTCGTGCTCGAGGACACCGACGACCCGACGCTCGACGGCATCGTCCTCTCCCAGGACCCCGCCGGCGGCTCGCAGGCGGAGACCGGCTCGACCGTCACGCTCTTCGTGGGGCGCTACGTCGGCACGGACACGACGCCCGTCCCGTGATCGCGCGCCGTCGCGTCGCGATCCTCGCGGGCGGGCGGTCGAGCGAGCACGAGATCTCCCTGGCCTCCGCGCGCTCCGTCCGGGACGCGCTCGATCCGGCGCGCTACGACGCGACCGTGATCGGGATCGGTCGTGACGGCCGCTGGGAGCTGGGGAGTGGCGACGGGGGCGCCGGCCTCCCACCCCCCGGCCCGAGCGAGGCGCTCCCGGTGCTCGCCGGCGCGGCGCCCGCAGCGCTGCTCGGCCCAGTCGACGTCGTGCTGCCGATCCTGCACGGGCCGTTCGGGGAGGACGGGACCGTCCAGGGCCTTCTCGACCTCGCCGACGTCCCCTACGTCGGCGCCGGCGTCGCGGCCTCCGCGCTGTGCATGGACAAGGACCTGTGCAAGGCCGTCCTGCGCGATCGCGGCATCCCGGTCGCCCGGAGCGTCACGCTCCGCGACGGTGACCCGGCCGAGCACCCGTTCCCGTATCCGGTCTTCGTCAAGCCCGCCCGGCTCGGGTCCTCGGTCGGCATCACGAAGGCGCACGACCCGGCCGAGTTGGAGGAGGCCGTCGCGCTCGCCCGCCGGCACGACGACAAGGTGCTGGTGGAGGAGCTGCTCGAGGGCGTCGAGGTCGAGTGCGGGGTCCTCGGGAACCGCGAGCCCGTCGCGTCGGTCGTCGGCGAGATCGTGGCGCACGGCGAGTGGTACGACTGGGCGGCGAAGTACGACGAGGGCGGGATGGAGCTCGTCGTCCCGGCGCGCGTCCCTGCGGAGGCGCGCGAGCGCGTGCGCAGCGTGGCCGTCGACTCCTTCGTCGCGACGGAGTGCGAGGGGATGGCGAGGATCGACTTCTTCGTCACCCCGGACGGCGAGGTCGTGGTGAACGAGATCAACACCATCCCCGGCTTCACGGAGACGAGCGTGTACGCGAAGCTCTTCGAGGCGTCCGGGATCCCGTACGCCGAGCTCCTCGACCGGCTGATCGAGCTCGCGCTCGAGCGTCACGAGCGCCGCTCGAAGCTCGTCTACTAGCGCGCGAAACCGCTCGGCTACCGGCCGAGCACGGCGTCGAGGGCGTCTTCCCACACGTCGAGCCCCTCGGCCAGCTCGCCGTCGGAGATCGTGAGCGGGCAGAGGACCCGGATGCAGTTCCCGTACACGCCGGCCTTCAGCAGCAGCAGGCCTCGCTGCAGCGCCGCGTCGATCACCGAAGCGGTGAGGTCCGGTGCCGGCGCTCTCGTCTCCGGGTCCTCGACGAGCTCGAGCGCCAGCATCGCGCCCAGGCCGCGCACGTCGCCGACCTGCGGCCAGCGCTCCTTCCAAGCGAGCATCCGCTCGCGTAGGACGTCGCCGATCGCAGCCGCACGCGTCACGAGCTCCTCGTCCTCGAATACGTCGAGCACCGCCGACGCGGCGGCCAGAGCCACGGGGTTGCCCACGAAGGTGCCCCCGATCGCCCCGTCGTGCGCGCCGTCCATGATCTCCGCCCTGCCCACGACCGCGGAGAGCGGGAGGCCGGCTGCGATCGACTTGGCGAGGACGAGCAGGTCCGCCTCGACGCCGAAGTGCTGCATCGCGAACATCCGGCCGGTGCGTCCGAAGCCGGTCTGCACCTCGTCCGCGACCAACACGATCCCGTGCTCGTCGCACAGCTCCCGGAGGCCGCGCACGAACTCGGGAGGGGCGGGGACGAAGCCGCCCTCGCCCAGCTGCGGCTCGAAGACGATCGCCGCGACGCTGTCCGCCGAGACGTGCGTCGAGAGCATCCGCTCGAGCGAGGCGAGCGCGAGCGCGGCGTCAGGCCCGCGGTAGGCGTTCGGGAACGGTGCTCGGTAGACCTCCGGCGCGAACGGCCCGAGACCCTTCTTGTACGGGTGCGTCTTCGACGTCATCGTCAGCGAGAGCAGCGTCCTGCCGTGGAACGCCCCCTCGAAAGCGATCACCGCCGGGCGGCCGGTGTGCAGGCGCGCCAGCTTGACCGCGTTCTCGACGGCCTCGGTGCCCGCGTTGAAGAAGGCGGCGCGGGTCGGCCCGGTGAGAGGGACGAGCGCGCCGAGGCGCTCGGCGACCTCGACGTACACCTCGTAGGGGACGACCGTGTAGTCGGTGTGCAGGAAGAGGTCGGCCTGCTCGTGGATGGCACGGACGACGCGCGGGTGGTTGTGGCCGACGTTCAGGACGCCGACGCCGCCGATGAAGTCGAGCAGCGTGTTGCCGTCCACGTCGGTGATCGTCGAGCCGCTGGCGTCCGCGACGACGAGCGGGGGATGGGCGCGCAGCGGGCGCGCGACCGCCGATTCCTCGCGCCCGAGGATCACGCGAGAGCGGGGCCCCGGGATCTCGGTACGCAGGTCGATGGACTTCGTCGCCACCATGCTCTGAGCGTAGCCGAGCCGCACGTCGACGCTTGACGTGACCGCTGTCCTGACGGTACGCATCTCCTCGTGGACGAGCACGAGCTCGACGCCGACCCTCTCGTCGAGCTGCGCGCCTGGCTCGGCGCGGCACGCGCGGCGACGCCTTTCGCGGACGCGATGACGCTCGCAACTGCGTCCCCCGACGGCTGGCCGTCGGCGCGCGTCGTGCTGCTGCAGGACGTGGACGAGCGCGGGCTCACCTTCTACACGAGCCGCGAGTCGCGCAAGGGCGAGGAGCTGCGACGGAACCCACGGGCCGCGCTCGTCCTCCACTGGTGGGAGCTCGGACGCCAGGTCCGCGTCGAGGGCACGGTCGACGAGGTCGGCCGGGAGGAGTCCGAGACCTACTGGCGGTCGAGGCCACGCCCGAGCCGGCTCGCCGCCTGGGCGTCCGCCCAGTCCCGCCCCGTCGAGGGCCGTGCGGCGCTCGAGGCGGCGTACGACGAGGCGGCAGGCCGCTTCGACGGCGAGGAGGTGCCGCTACCGCCGCACTGGGGAGGGTTCCGCGTCCGGCCGATCGTCGTCGAGCTCTGGCAGCACCGGGAGAACCGGCTGCACGACCGTGTCCGCTACGTGCGGTCGAACGGGAGCTGGCGGCGCGAGCGCCTCATGCCCTGACCGGCGCTACGAGCCGGTGAGCCCGCCATCGGTGTAGACGCCCTCGGCGTTCCAGAGCAGGTAGCCCTTCGCGCCCGCGCGACGGGCGGCCTCGATCTGGGCGCGCACCTGGTCGATGCCGTAGGCAACCGAGAAGCTGAAGTCCTGCACCCACGGGACGAGGAGCACGTCGTGACGCCGCAGCACGTGGTTGAAGCGCCGCAGCGCCCGGTCCACGGTTGCGCCCGGGGTGCTGCCCGGGTCGGGGAGCCCGAGCTCGCCGGGGCCGAAGAGCGACGGGTAGGTCATGGGATAGACGTGGTCGAGGGACGCCGCCATGCGCCCCGGGAGCTGCCCGATCCCGAGGTCGCGGACGGCCGAGAGACCGAACACCGCCGCGGAGATCCGCACGTCGAGCGGCTCGAGCCGGCGCTTCGCGTAGCGCAGGAACGCGGGCACGGCGTCCCGCTTGGCCAGCGACCGCGGGTTGCGGTACACCGCTCCGTCCACGTCCCCGTCGGAGGGGAAGCGCACGTAGTCGAAGAGGATCTCGTCGAAGCCCGCGCGGGCGGCCTCCGCCGCGACGTCGACGTTGTACTTCCACACGCGCCGGTCGTACGGGTTCGTCCAGCCGAGGCCCGCGGTGTCCTCCCAGACCGACCCGTCCGCCCGCCTCACCGCGAGCTCGGGCCTGCCGTGCGAGAGGTAGGGGTCCTCGAAGACGACGACGCGTCCCACGAGGTAGAGGCCTCGCGCGTGGGCAAGCGCGGCGGCCCTCCGCGGGCGGTAGTAGTCGCGGGCCGCGCCGACCTCGGACGCAAGGCGGAGCCGGGGCGAGACGAAGCCGATCTGCCCGTTCTCGTCCTTGACGTCGAGCTCGAGCGCGGTCATCCCCTCCTGGCGGAGCGACACGTACTCCTCGAGCTTGCCCGGCAGCGAGGCGAGGCCCATCGTCACGTGGACCCCACGGATCTCGACCGGGAGCGGGCGCGGGCCGCCGCCCGCGTCGAGGGCGGGAAGCGTGGCGAGCTCGGGGGCGCCGGCCGGCGGCTCGGACGGCGTGCTGACGAACTGGGCGCCCACCCCGACGACGGCGACCGCGGAGAGGAGGGCGCCGATCAGGACCGCACGACGGAGGCGCTTCCTGCGCCTCGCCGCCGACCGACGCTCGCGGAAGCGCTCGTTCGGGTCGATGGGTGGGAACAGCATCGACACCGGAGGGGGACCTTATCGCAGCCGGCTCCGCAGAACGGCCCACATGTGACGGGATGTCACGAGCCCACCGAGCCTAGAATCGCCGCGTGGTCCTCTCCGATCGCACGATCCGCAGCCTCCTCGAGACGGGACGCATCGGCATCGAGCCGTTCGACCCGGAGCTCATGCAGCCCTCGAGCCTCGACGTCCGCGTCGACCGCTACTTCCGCGTCTTCCGGAACTCCCGCTACCCGTACATCGACGTCAAGGCGGAGCAGGAGGACCTGACCGAGCTCGTCGAGGTGGAGGGTGACGAGCCCTTCATCCTCCACCCGGGCGAGTTCGTGCTCGGCTCGACGCTCGAGCGGGTCACGCTGCCCGATGATCTCGTCGCGCGGCTCGAGGGCAAGTCCAGCCTCGGCCGCCTGGGCCTCCTCATCCACTCGACCGCCGGGTTCATCGACCCCGGGTGGGACGGGCACGTCACGCTCGAGCTCTCGAACGTCGCGAACCTCCCGATCACGATCTACCCGGGGATGAAGATCGGCCAGCTCTCGTTCGTCCAGCTGACGGAGCCCGCCGAGCGTCCGTACGGCTCAGCGGGGATCGGATCGAAGTACCAGGGCCAGCGGGGCCCCACCCCGAGCCGCTACTGGCAGAACTTCACGGGCCGGGGCTAGCGGCGGCGTCCGGGTCGCAGGGCGGCTCCTCGACGCCCTCGCCGAGCCTGCCGAGGAGGTCGACGAGCGACCCGAGCTCCTCTCCCCCGAGGTGCCGCGCGAAGTGCTCCTCGATCTGCGCGACGTGGCTCGTTCGCGCCTCGTACAGCTTCGCGAGGCCCGCGTCGGTGAGCACGGCGTAGACGACCCTGCGGTCCTCGGCGCACGACGCCCGGTCCACCCAGCCCTGCCGCTCGAGCCCGTCCAGCAGGCGCGTGATCCCGGACGGCGTGAGCAGGACCTGCTGCGCGAGGTCGACGCGGCGCAGGCGCCGGTCCGGGGCTCGCGCGAGCCGGAGCAGCACCTCGTAGTCGCTCACCGTCAGCCCGTGGTCCGCGACCAGCTGCGCGCTCAGCTGCCGCGTCGCCGTCGCGTGCGCCTTGACGAGCGCGACGAAGGCGCTCACCCCTACCGATTGCTCACTCAATAGTTGACTAGGCATGTATTCTCCGCTACAGTTGTTTGCGTACTCAATAGTACCGGACACAAAGGAGCAGTGCAATGACCACGATCGCAGAGCCCACCGCCACCGTCATCCCGGCCGGGGAGTGGACGATCGATCCCGCCTGGTCGTCGCTCGAGTTCGAGGTGCAGAAGCTCGGGCTGATGACGATCAAGGGACGTGTCCCGGGCTTCGCGGGGACGATCCGCGGCGGCGAGGCCCCGTCCGTCGAGGGCACCGTCGACGCGAGGAGCATCACGACCTTCGACGAGACGCGCGACGGCCATCTGCAGTCGCCCGACTTCTTCGACACCGCCCGCTACCCCGAGCTGCGCTTCGAGTCCACGTCGGTCTCGGGGCGCGCGGACGAGCTCGTCGTCGAGGGCGACCTGACCATCAGGGGCATCACGAGGCCGGTCGTCCTCACCGGGAGGTTCGTCGGCGAGACCCCCGACCCGTGGGGCAACGACCGGATCGGCCTCGAGCTCGAGACCACGGTCGACCGCACCGAGTTCGGCCTCGAGTGGAACGCCCCGCTCCCCGGCGGTGGCTTTCTGCTCCCGAACGACGTCGTCCTGAGGGCGATCTTCGCCGCGGTGAAGGCGAGCTGACGATGAAGGTCCTCGTCATCTCGGGCAGCCTGCGCGAGCAGTCGTACAACACGGCTCTCGCGCGGGCCGCCGTCGAGCTCGCCCCGGCCGGCGTCGCGGTCGAGCTGTACGAGGGCCTGGCAGCGCTGCCACCGTACGACGAGGACGCGGACGGCGAGGATGCACCCGCGCCCGCGAGGGACCTGCGCGAGCGAATCTCGCGGGCGGACGCGCTCCTGTTCGTCACCCCGGAGTACAACGGCTCCATCCCGGGGCTGCTCAAGAACGCGATCGACTGGGCGTCCCGTCCGCCGCGCGGCGGCGCCGCGCTCTGGGGCAAGACCGCCGCGATCGCCGGCGCGACCACCGGGCAGTACGGCGCGATCTGGGCGCAGCAGGACCTGCGCCGCGTCCTCGGGATCGCCGGGGCGCGCGTCGTCGAGGGCGAGGTTCCCGTGGCGCGCGCGCAGGATGCCTTCGACGAGTCCGGACGGCTCGTCGACTCGCGGGTGGCGGAGCGTCTCGCCGCCCACGTCGAGGCGCTCGTGGCCGAGGCCGCGCCCGTCGCGATCGCCGCCTGACGCAACCCCGAAGAAGCGGAGGGGGCTGCAGCGCAGCCCCCTCCCGCTCGGTGACCAGCGTTGGAGTAGTAGAGGCGCTTCCGGCAGACTCGTCGTCTGCGGCGCGATGCGCGAGCCCCCTACGCTGGCTAGGCGATTCCCGGTGGTCCCGGGGGCACGCCTCTACCCGCTGGTACCTCCACTGCCGGTACTGTCGTCGCTCAAGCCGGACCACCTCCTTTCCGCGGTAGCGCCAGCATACGTGCTGCCGGCGGATGGAGGCCAGCGGAGCGCCCGCTGCACGAGCGCCGCCGCCTGCCCGACGAGGTCGATCTCCTCCGGCGAGAGCGACTCGAGCACCCCGGCGAGCTCCGAGATGCGTCGCTCGCGCCCCGCATGGAGGAGCCGCCGCCCTTCGGACGTGGCGCGCACGACCACCGACCGCGCGTCCTCGGCGTTCGCCGCTCGCGCCGCCAACCCGTCCCGCTCGAGGGCGCGCACGAGCCGGGACATCGTCGGTGCGGACACCTGTTCCGCGCGCGCGAGGCGGCCCACGGTCGTCGGCCCGCCGAAGACGAGCACGGAGAGCGCCGACAGCCTGGCGGCCGTCAGACCCGTCTCGTCGTCGACCCGGCGAGCGGTGCGGAGAAGATGAATGGCCGCCGAGTGCAGGCGATCGGCGGCGGCGCGGACGTCGCTGGCCGGTGTTGACACGATCTCCTTAGCCGTGCTAAGTACCTTGTTAGCAGAGCTAAGTATATGAGCGGGAGGAGGGCGGATGACCCCGATCGAGGAGATCGGCCAGATCGCGATTCGGACGCGCGACATCACGCGGGCGGTGGGCTTCTACCGGGACGCCCTCGGCCTCGAGTACCTCTTCGAGGCGGGACCCCTGGCCTTCTTCCGCTGCGGAGGCGTGCGGATCATGCTCGCGGTGCCCGAGAGCGAGGAGGTCGACCACGCGAGCTCGATCGTCTACTTCCGCGTACACGACATCCACGAAGCGCGCAGCGAGCTCGCAGAGCGCGGCGTGCCGTTCGACGACGAGCCCCACCTGATCGCCCGCATGCCCGACCACGGGTTGTGGATGACGTTCTTCCACGACCCGGATCGGAACCTGCTCGGACTGATGAGCGAGGTCAGGGATCGAGCTCGCCCAGGACGACCGTGACCTCGAGGCCGCGGTCGAGAGGGACGGTCACGCTGGAGAGCGTCGCATCCGCCTGACGCGCCGCCGAGTACGCGGCGAGCGTCTCCGCGTGCGAGACGACGTTGTCGGCGACGACGAGCCCGCCCGGCTCGAGCAGCGGCCGTGCGAGCGCGAAGAGCGTCTCGTAGCTGTCCTTCTCCGCGTCCAGGAACACGAGGTCGAAGGTGTCCTGCGTCGAGCGGAGCGTCTCGTGGGCGTCGCCCTCCACGAGCTCCGCCCACTCCTCGAGGCCGGCCTCCGCGACGTTGGCGCGCCACGCCGCGGCCCGGTCCGGGTCCCGCTCGAGTGAGAGCACGCGGCCGCCGAGCACGCGCGCGCCCGCGGCGAGCCAGATGGACGAGTAGCCGCGCGAGCCTCCGATCTCCAGCGCTTCGATCCCCGCCTGCGCCGCGGCGAGCGCGAAGAGGAAGCGGCCCGTGGTGTGCGGGATCTGGCGCGAGCGGAGAGCGGGCGGCAGGCCGGCTTCGCGCTCGGCCCGATCCTCCTCCTCGAGGCGGGCGAGCATCGCGCGGACACGGTCGTCGAGCACGGTCAGTCCTCGATCTCGAGCACGACCATCCCGTCGCGCACCGAGACGGGGAAGACCGGGACGGGCTCGAACGCCGGCAACGTCATCGGGATGCCTGTCTCGAGGTCGAAGCGCGAGCCGTGCCTCGGGCACACGACGACGCACAGGTCCGGCTCCCACTCGCCCTCGCAGAGCGGGCCGTCGTCGTGCGAGCACCGATCCTCGATCGCGCGATAGTGGCCTCCGCAGTTGTAGACGCCGATCGTGCGCGCTCCGGCCGGGACGAGCCGCATCGTCCCGGGCGGAAGCTCCTCGACCGCCGCCACCTCGATCTCGGCCACGCCCCGCCCTAGTCGAAGACGAGGTCGCGGACCGACGTCCCCCACTCCTCGGGAAGCGGCGTGCCCCGGGCGCGGTGCAGCGCGAGCTTGAGGACGCCGAGCCCGAGGATCGCGCACTTGAGCCGGACCGGCGTCAGCGGGATGCCGAGCTCGCCGAGCAGCTCGTCCTTCGGCATCGCCGCCACCTCCTGCGCGGTGCGGCCCTTCACGAGATCGGTCAGCATCGAGGTCGCCGCCTGGCTGATCGCGCAGCCCCGGCCGTCGAATCCGACCTCCTCGATCACGTCGCCCTCCCCGAGCCGGACGGAGACCGTCACCTCGTCGCCGCAGAGGGGGTTCTGCCCCTCGGCCTGCGCGTCGGCGGGCTCGAGCAGGCCGTGGTTTCGCGGGTTCTTGTAGTGGTCGAGGATCAGCTCTCGGTACAGCTGCTCGAACTCGCTCATCAGCCGAGGCTCTTCTTGACCTTGTGCAGGCCCTCGACCAGGCGGTCGATCTCTTCCGGGATCGTGTACAGGTAGAAGCTCGCGCGGGTGGTCGCGCTGACGCCGAGCTTCGCCATCAGCGGTTGCGTGCAGTGGTGCCCGGCCCGGACGGCCACGCCCTCCCAGTCGAGCACCTGGGCCACGTCGTGCGGGTGCACGCCCTCGACCGTGAACGAGACGATCCCAGCGCGCCGCTCCGGCGGCGGGCCGTAGACCTCGACCCACGGCAGCTCGGAGAGACGGCCGAGCGCGTGCTCGAGGAGCGCGTGCTCGTGGAGCTCGATCGCCTCCAGCCCGACGTCCGAGAGGTAGTCGACGGCCGCCCCGAACCCGACGGCCTCCGCGATCGCCGGCGTCCCGGCCTCGAACTTGTACGGGAGCTCGTTCCAGGTCGTCTTCTCGAGCGAGACGGAGCGGATCATCTCGCCGCCCAGGTTGAACGGCGACATCTCCTCGAGCAGCGCGCGCCGGCCCCAGAGCGCGCCGACGCCGCTCGGTCCGCACAGCTTGTGGGACGAGACCGCGAGGAAGTCGCACCCGAGGGACTGCACGTCGAGCACGCGGTGCGGGGCGGCCTGGGCCGCGTCCACGACCATGATCGCGCCCCGCTCGTGGGCCCAGGCGGCGAGCTGCACCGCGGGGTTGACGGTGCCGAGCGTGTTCGAGACGAGGTTGCACGCGACGACCTTGACCCGCCCCTCCTGCCCCAGCGCCTCGAGCGCGTCGAGCTCGAGCTCGCCGCTCGCGTCGATCGGGATCGCCCGGAACGCCGCGCCGGTGCGGTGGGCGACGAACTGCCAGGGAACGAAGCTCGAGTGGTGCTCGAGCTCGGTGACGACGACGACGTCGCCGGGCCCGAGGTTGTCGAGGCCCCAGGCGTACGCCACGAGGTTGAGCGCCTCGGTCGCACTCCGCGTGAAGATCACCTCGCGCTCGGAGGGGGCGTTGACGAGCCCGGCCACCTTCCGACGGGCTGCCTCGTAGCCGCCGGTCGCCCGCTCGGCCAGCCGGTAGACGCCGCGGTGCACGTTGGCGTACGAGTGCTCGTAGAACTCCCGCATCGCGTCCAGCACTTGCCTCGGCTTCTGCGCCGACGCGGCGGAGTCGAGGAACGCGACCGGCTTCCCGTTGACGAGCTCGTCGAAGACCGGGAAGTCGGCGCGCAGGCGGTGCGCGTCGAGGCGGGGCTTCGTCGTCACGGCCATGCAACCATGCTACCCCTGCCCGGGCGGGTCACCCGAGCTCCACACGACCGTTCCCGGCCGCCCGCTCCGCCGCACGGCGCTGCCTCTCGACGGTCGTCGCCGCGTCCTCGAGCAGCTCGCACACTCGTTCCAGGCGCGCGGGCTCGGAGACCTCCCGCAAGAGCTCGAGCTTCACCGGCGGGGCGAGCTCGACGCGGGCGGCGAGCGCGAAGGAGAGCTGCTCGGTCCCCTCCTCGGGTGAGTCCACCTCGCTCCCCGCGAGCGTGCGCAGCCGGTCGAAGAGGGTGAGCGCTCGATCCACGGTGTCCGCATCGGGCCCTTCCGGGCCGTCGACCACCTCCTCCACCCCGCCGGTCTGGAAGCTCCGCCCGCCCGTCAGGCCGAGCACGCGGAAGCGGCGGCCTCCTTCGACGAGGATGTCGAGCCGGCCGTCGTCGAAACGCGTCAGCACCCGCACGACGTGTGCCCGCGTCCCGACGTCGCTCATCCCGTCGTCGTCCGCGTACACGAGCCCGAAGTCGACGTCCTGCGCCAGGCACTCCTCGATCAGCTCCTTGTAGCGCTCCTCGAAGATGTGGAGCGGGACGAGCTCCGTCGGCAGCAGGACGACCGGCAGCGGGAAGAGCCCGAGGTCGCTCATGGGACCCGCACCAGGACGACGTACTCCCAGACCCGGGTCCGACCGGACTCGACGAGGCGGAGGCCCTGCTCCTCCGCCGCGGCGACGAGCGCGGCGGGCGGGTGCACGAACGCCCGGAAGGCCTTGCCGAGCAGCCGCAGCGCCGCATTCTGGACGGCCACCGCTGCACGGACGCCGAGCAGGTCGCGCGGAAAGCTGAGGGCGAGCGTCCGACGGGTCAGCCGCGCGGCAGCCCCGGCGAGCGCGACGCCGTCGGGAGAGCAGCAGACGACGCGGTTCAGGAGGACGGCATCGGCGGGCTCGACCGCGTCGGGGTCCTCGAGCAGGTCGGCGACGGCGAACGTCGTGCGGCCCTCGAGACCTCGCCCCCGCGCGAGCTCGAGCGCAAAGGGCTCGAAGGCGGCGACGAGCTCCACGACCTCCCCGCGCTCCGCCCCGGCGAGGAGCAGCTCAGCCTGGAGCTTGCCGATGCCTCCCCCGATCTCGAGGACGCGGGCACCTTCGACTCCGGGTCTCGCAGAGGCCGCCACCATCGCTCCTTCGATCCGATCGAGGCCCTTGGTCTCGTAGCGCCGGAGGCTTCTCCGCGCGAAGCGGGCACCGAACGCGCTCTCGCACGCCCCCGCCCGGCAGCAGCCCGTCATCGACTCACGTGCCGGGCTCGAGCTCGAGCGCCGCGGAGTTGATGCAGTAGCGCAGTCCGGTCGGCTGCGGCCCGTCCTCGAACACGTGCCCCAGGTGGCCGCCACACGTCGCGCACAGCACCTCCGTCCGGACCATCCCGTAGCTCGTATCCGTCTCCGTGAGGACGCTGTCGAGCGCCGCGGGCTCGAAGAAGCTCGGCCACCCGCTCCCCGATTCGAACTTCGTCTCCGAGCGGAAGAGCTCCGCGCCGCAGCCGGCGCACCGGTACACACCCGGAGCGTGCTCGTCCCAGTACGCGCCCGTGAACGCGCGCTCGGTGCCCTTGCGCCGCAGGACCTCGTACTGCTCGGGCGTCAGGCGTGCCCGCCACTCCTCGTCGGTGAGCTCCGGCCTCGTGTCCATGGCCCGAGGGTACCCCCGGCTAGATCACCACCAGCGAGACGGCCGCGAACTGCGCCGCGGCGGCAGCGACGACCAGGACATGGAAGACCTCGTGGAACCCGAACGTCGCCGGAAACGGGTTCGGCCAGGCCGTCGCATACGCGACGGCCCCGAGCGTGTACAGCGCGGCGCCGACCACGGCGAGGACGCCCGCAGCGGGGCCCACGGCGGCCACGAGCTGCGGCATCAGGATCGCCCCGGACCAGCCGACGGCGAGGTACGCCACCGCCGACACCCACCTCGGCGCATGGATCCAGACGAGCTCCAACGTGAGGCCCACGAGCGCGCCGGCCCAGACGCTGGCCAGCACGAGGACGCGCAGGACGCCGTCGAATGCGACCAGCGCGAACGGCGTGTAGGTACCCGCGATGAAGACGAAGATCATCGCGTGGTCGAGCCTTCGCGCCCGCAAGCGGGCGGAGGCCGTGCGCCAGGGAACGCGGTGGTAGAGCGCACTCGCCCCGAACATCGCCGTGAGTGCCGCCGCATAGACCCACGCGGCCACACGCTCGAGCGCGCCGTCGGCGAGGGCGACCAGGGCGAGTCCGAAGGCGAGCGCGGCGAAGAAGGCGTACTGGTGGAAGACGCCGCGCAGGCGCGGGACGTGGGCCTCCTCCATCCGGGGATCCTGCCTGGCGCACGGCGCCGATGCGTCGGGACGCACCGCAGGCCGCCAGGGTCGCGCCACAGGGACCGTTACCCCTGCGGGATGCGCGCCTCGAGCGCCTCGGCGAGCGCCTCGCGCACGGGCTCGAGCTCGACCCGGTCGAGCACGTCCTGGAAGAAGCCGCGCACGATGAGCCGCTCGGCCTCGGAGCGACTGAGCCCGCGCGTCATGAGGTAGAAGAGCTGCTCGCGGTCGACCTGGCCGAGCGTCGCCCCGTGCGTGCAACGCACGTCGTTGGCCATGATCTCGAGGCCGGGGATCGAGTCCGCGTGTGCCGTCTTCGAGAGGAGCAGGTTCCGGTTCTCCTGGTAGGCGTTCGTCTTCTGCGCGCCCTCCTCGACGCGGATCATCCCGCGCCACACGGCGCGCGCGGTGTCCCGGAGCGCGCCCTTGAAGGCGAAGTCGGAGGTCGTCGACGGGGCCATGTGCTCCTGGAACGTGTCGTAGTCCAGGTGCTGTGTACCGTCGGCGAAGTACGCGCCCGTCACCCGTGAGGTGGCGCCTGGACCGGCGAGGTCGTTCTGGATCCGCACCTTCCCCTTGGCCGAGCCGAACCCGCCCGCGACCCAGTCGAGCTCGGCGTCGCGCTCGACGCGCGCGTGGTGGGAGGCGAAGTGCCACGTCTCGCGCGAGAGGTTCTGCACGGACACGTACTCGACCTTCGCGGCCTGCCGGACGACGATCTCGACCGCCGCGTTCGAGTACGCAACGAGGTCGGGCGACGTCGACACGTACTCCTCGATGAGCGTGAAGCGGCTCTCGGGCTCGGCGACGACGAGGAGCCGCCAGAACAGCGAGCCTCCCCCCACCGAGTTCGCGATGCGCACGTAGAGGGGCTTCTCGAGCTCGACGCCCTTCGGAACGTGCACGAGCAGGCCGTTCTCCCACCTGGCCGCGTTGTGCGCCGAGAACTTCTCGTCCCAGCCGACGAGGGAGTACAGGAGCTCGTGGTCCTCGGGCAGCGGCTCGAAGCGAACGCCTTCGGGCCCCGAGACGATCTCGATGCCTGCCTCGCCAGCGTGCGCGACGCCCGAGGCATCGAGCTCCAGCATCGTCGGCGGCGCTGCGATGTCTGTCGCCCCGTTCGTCGCCCACCCGTCGGGGTCGAACCCCGAGAGGTCGGTGAAGCGCCAGTGCTCGTCCTTCGTGGTCGGCAGCGGCAGCGCGCGGTAGCGCTCGAGAGGCTCGGCCCGCCCGGTCACGGCATCCTCCCGTCGTCGAACGGCGCATAGCGCCGGTGCAGCATGAGCGCGTTCCCGTCCGGATCCTTGAAGAAGGTCATGTGACAGACGCCGGTATCGAGGATCTCGCCGTCGAACGCCACGCCCTTCGCCTCGAGCTCCGCGCGCGCGGCCGCCACGTCGGCGACGCGCAGCGAGAGTCCGGCAGGGCTCGGCGCGAACGGCTGGCCGACGCTCGTCGGGTCGAAGATGTCGAGCGTCACCTGCCCGCACGTGAGCTCCATGTCGGCATCGCCCTCACCCTCCAGCTGCAGCCCGAGGACGTCCGTGTAGAAGCGCTTCGCCCGCTGCAGGTCCCGCGTCAGGAAGGACACGAAGTCGACCCGCTCGACCTGCATCACGGCGTGCTTCCGTCGGGGTACGGCGCGTAGCGGCGGTGGAGGAGGATGCGGTTGCCCGCCGGATCGTTCACGCCGGCACCGCGACAGGCGCCGGAGTCCCACTCCTCGCCGACCTCGAGGCCCGCGGACTCGAGCTTCGCCTTCGCGGCCGCGACGTCGGCGACGCGCAGCGCGATCGTCGCAGGCGGAAGCGCCGAGAACTCGTAGTCGTGCGTGTGGGGCGTCATGACCGCGAGCGTGACGTTGCCGGCCTCGTACTCGACCCAGTCGTCGGCGGGGGAGTTCGGACTCCGCTCGAGCCCCAGCAGCTCGCCGTAGAAGCGGGTGGCCTCGTCCATGTCCGTCACCGGGACGCGGATGTAGTCGACGCGCTCGACGCCGATCACGGCAACGAGCCGTCCTCGAAGGGCGCGTAGCGGTGATGCAGCATCAGCCCGTTCCCGTCCGGATCCGCGAAGAACGCCATGTGGCAGACGCCCGAGTCGAACGTCTCGCCGGTGAACTCGACGCCGGCCTCCTCGAGCACCCGCCGTGCCGCGGCGACGTCCGGCACGCGGATGGCGACCTGCCCGGCCGGCATGGGCGAGAACTCCCAGCCGATCTCCGCCGGGACGACGATCGCGAGCGTGACGTTTCCCAGGCGGAACTCGGGCCACCCATGGGTCGCACGCGGGTCCAGCTCCAGGCCGAGTGTCTCCCCGTAGAAGCGCGCAGCCCGATCCTTGTCGTGAACCGGGATCGAGATGAAGTCGACGCGCTCGGCGCCGATCAATCCACACCTCGGAGTCCGCTCGCGGACTGCGAGCTAGCCGACACTGCCTTCCATCTGCAGTTGGATGAGCCGGTTCATCTCGACCGCGTACTCGAGCGGCAGCTCCTTCGTGATCGGCTCGACGAAGCCGGACACGATCATCGCCGACGCCTCCGCCTCCGAGAGTCCGCGGCTCATCAGGTAGAAGAGCTGCTCCTCGCCGATCTTCGAGACGGTCGCCTCGTGGCCGAGGTCGACGTCGTCCTCGTCCACCTGGATGTACGGGTAGGTGTCGGAGCGCGACTCCTCGTCGAGGATGAGCGCGTCGCAGACGACCTTCGAGCGCGACCCGTGGGCGCCCTTGGCGACCTGCAGCAGGCCGCGATAGCCGGCGCGGCCGCCGTCCTTCGAGATCGACTTCGACGTGATCACCGAGGTCGTGTGCGGGGCGACGTGGACGACCTTGCCGCCCGCGTCCTGGTGCTGGCCCTTGCCCCCGAACGCGATCGAGAGCACCTCTCCGTGGGCGCGCTCGCCCATCAGCCAGACGGCCGGGTACTTCATGGTCACCTTCGAGCCGAGGTTGCCGTCGACCCACTCCATCGTCGCGTCCTCGTAGGCGACCGCCCGCTTCGTGACGAGGTTGTACACGTTGTTCGACCAGTTCTGGATCGTCGTGTACCGGTGGCGGCCTCCGCGCTTGACGACGATCTCGACGACCGCCGAGTGCAGCGAGTCGGACGAGTAGATGGGCGCCGTGCAGCCCTCGACGTAGTGCACGTAGGCGTCCTCGTCGACGATGATCAGCGTGCGCTCGAACTGACCCATGTTCTCCGCGTTGATGCGGAAGTACGCCTGGAGGGGCATCTCCACCTTCACGCCAGGCGGCACGTAGATGAACGAGCCACCCGACCAGACCGCCGAGTTGAGCGCGGCGAACTTGTTGTCGTTCTGCGGGATGATCGTCCCGAAGTACTGCTTGACGAGCTCCTCGTGCTCGCGCAGGCCCGAGTCCATGTCGAGGAAGATGACGCCCTTCGCCTCGAGGTCGGCCTGGAGCTTGTGGTACACGACCTCGGACTCGTACTGGGCGCCCACCCCGGCGAGGTACTTCTTCTCCGCCTCCGGGATACCGAGCTTGTCCCACGTGTCCTTGATCTCGGCCGGCAGGTCCTCCCAGGACTCCGCCTGCTTCTCGGTCGGCCTGATGTAGTAGTAGATGTTCTCGAAGTCGATCCCGGAGAGGTCCGCGCCCCAGCTCGGCATCGGCCGCGCGAGGAAGTAGTCGAGGCTCCTGTGCCGGAACTTCCTCATCCACTCCGGCTCGTTCTTGTGCTCGGAGATCGCCTCCACCACCTCGTGCGAGATGCCTCTCCCGGACTTGAAGAAGTAGTCCTCCGCCTCGTCCGGGTTCGAGAACCCGTACTGGTAGTCCGAGCGGATCCCCCGTACGACATCGGTCTCATGTGTGCTCATGCGTCACCTCCGACGCTCGCCGGAGTGAACGCCTCGTAGCCCTCGGCTTCGAGCTTGTGGGCGAGCTCCGGACCTCCTTCGGCCACGATACGCCCGTCGACGAACACGTGCACGAAATCGGGCGTGACGTAGTTGAGTATGCGCTGGTAGTGCGTGATGACGAGCGCGCCCATGTCGGGGCCGACGAGCTCGCGCACGCCGCCCGCAACGATGCGCAGGGCGTCGATGTCGAGACCGGAGTCGGTCTCGTCGAGCACCGCGATCCGCGGGGACAGCATCGCCATCTGAAGGATCTCGACGCGCTTCTTCTCGCCGCCGGAGAAGCCGTCGTTCAGATACCGGCCGGCCATCTCCTTCGGCACCTTCAGCTGCTCCATCGCGGCGGTCAGCTGCTGGCGGAACTCGGGGATCTTCACCGGGTCGTCCTCGCCGCCGTTCCTCGCCTTTCGCATCGCATTGACCGCGGAGCGAAGGAAGCTGGCGACCGTCACGCCCGGGACGGCGTGCGGGTACTGGAACGCGAGGAAGAGGCCGCGC
>Ga0075313_1000024_pt1 | contig 29375 bp, 28 predicted proteins | sample MayberryNE_Catta_3_FD_120051 | JGI IMG/M metagenome (GOLD analysis project Ga0075313, IMG submission 120051) | Natural and restored wetland microbial communities from the San Francisco Bay, California, USA, that impact long-term carbon... | ecosystem: Environmental > Terrestrial > Soil >...
CCGCAGCGTCCCACTCGTGTACCCGGTGCTCGCCTACCTGCTCGCCCGCAGCCTGTGGGTCGGGACACGCGGGCGGGCGGCGCCGCTGACGAGCGTCTGGCCGACCTGGGTCGTGGCGGTGGCCGCCGTCTTCCTGCTCGGGTTCCGCGTCGGCCTCAACGTCGAGGCGCCGCGCGGCGTGATCGACGTGGGCCTCGCGGGCGTCGTCGGCGCCAGCAGGATCCTCGACGGCGAGGCCCCGTACGGCCACATGCCCCAGCGCGGCGACCTCGCTCCCTGCGGCCCCGCGGACGCCGACGGCGACGTTCGCGAGCGCATCCAGACGAACGGGCGTTGCGAAGCCGCGATCGAGCGAGGCGACACGTACGGCCCCGTCTCCTACCTGGCCTACGTCCCGGCGACGCTCATCTTCCCGTGGAGCGGGAGGTGGGACTCGCTGCCGGCCGCGCACGCGACCTCGATCGCGTTCGACCTCCTCACGCTCTTCGGCCTCGTCCTCGTCGGCCTCCGCTTCGGGGGGCCTCGCCTGGCCGTCCTGCTCGCCTTCGCGTGGGTCGCCTACCCGTTCACCGCGTACACGCTGAACGCGAACACGAACGACACGGTCATGCCCGCGCTGCTCGTCGTCGGGTTCTGGCTCGCGTCCTCGCCATGGGCCCGGGGGGCCTCGGTCGCGCTCGCGGGCTGGGCGAAGTTCGGCGCACTCCTGCTCGCGCCGCTCTGGGCGAGCTACCCGAGCCTGGAGCCCCGGCGTGTCGTCCGCTTCGCCCTCGGCTTCGGCGCGGCCACCGTCGCCGCCTTCCTCGTCCTCCTCCTGGAGCCGGACCTGTGGGAGGCTCTCCGCACGTTCTGGGACCGGACGGTCGCGTACCAGTCGAGCCGCGACTCCCCGTTCTCCATCTGGGGCTGGGGGCAGTACCGCGCGGAGGGCATCCCCGATCTCGGCTTCGTGCAGCCGGTCGTCTCCGTGCTCGCGGTCGGGCTGGCACTGCTCGTCGCCTTCGTGCCTGCGCGGAAGACCCCGGTCCGGCTCGCCGCCCTCACCGCGGCGGTGCTGATCGCGTTCCAGCTCGCGCTGACCCACTGGTTCTACCTCTACCTCCCGTGGGTCTTCCCCTTCGTTGCGCTGTGGCTCGTGCTCCCCGGCTACGGGAACGGGATGCGGACTGCCTCGATCGAGGAGGCCCGCCCGGACGAGGCGTCGCACTCGACGAGGGCGCCCTCGATCCTGACGCCGCCCTGAGCCGTCTCGAAGCGGACCGGCAGCCCGGTGCGCATGCGCCTGATGGCGAGCTCGGACTCGACCCCGATGACGGAGTCGTGCGGTCCGGTCATCCCAGCGTCCGTGATGAACGCCGTTCCGCTCGGCAGCACGTGCGCGTCGGAGGTCTGGACGTGCGTGTGCGTCCCGATCACCGCGGTCACGCGGCCGTCCAGCCAGCGCGCGAGCGCGACCTTCTCGCTCGTGGCCTCGGCGTGGACGTCCACGACGACGAGCGGCGTCTCCGCCCGCGCACGCTCGACCAGCGCGTCGATCACCTCGAACATCGACGACGCCGGGTGCAGGAAGAGGGAGCCGAGGACGTTCAGGACGGCGAGCCGGGACGCTCCCACCTGGACGAGCGCGAGGCCGGTGCCCGGCGCGAAGCTCGCCGTGTTCGCGGGTCGCACGATCCGGTCGGACGAGTCCAGGTACGGCCCGATCTCCGGGCGCCGGAACGCGTGGTTGCCGAGCGTGATCGCGTCCGCCCCTGCCTGCAGGAGCCGGTCGGCGAGACGGGGTGTGATGCCCACGCCGTCCGCCGCGTTCTCGCCGTTGACCACGCACGCGTCCGCCCCGAGCTCCGTGCGGAGCGTCGGGAGACGGGTCTCGAGCGCCTTGCGGCCCGGTGCGCCGACGACGTCCGCGATGAAGAGGATGCGCAGTGCCGAGCCTTCTACCGCACGTCGAGGCTCGCCGAGGGGTAGACCCGGATCGAGACGTTGTTCCCTCGATCCGCGCCGTACCGGGCGAGTGCCTGGCGCTGGTACCTCGCGACGTCCGCCACGCGGCCGAGCTTCGACGACCCGGACGCGACGTTGGCGCCCACGGTGAGCGCCCGGTCGGGGCGCACGTTCGCGAGCGTGACGACGAGCGACGGCGCCGCCGTCGGGCGTAGCTCGATCTCGGCCCCGACGACCCGGCCGGAGACGACCTGGTCACGGATCCCGACGACGGTTCCGTCGACCGGCGAGTACACGTCGGTGCCGGCCACTGCACCGGCGTCCAGCGTCCGCAGGGACCCGCTCTCGAGCTGGTACCACTGGCGCCCGCGGCGGGACGAGCCCGTGATCCGATGCCAGAGACGCGCCAGCAGGCCCTCGTTCGCCTGCGGTCCCACGGGCTGGAGGACGAGCGCGTCCTCCGAGTCGTGGAACCCGATGGCGGTGAGCCCGCCCTGCGCGATCGGGGACTGGAGGCGCAGGTTGCCGACCGTCGCGAGCACCTGGGTCTCGGGCGGCGCCGAGTTCACGGGCGGCGGGGAGACCGAGGCGACGCGCGGCGCCGAGCTCGTCCCCGAGTCGCCGAAGGCGGTGAGCGCGAGCGTGCCGACGGCCACCGTTCCGAGGACGACCGCGAGCGCCACCCAGCGCGCGCGCTGCTGCGCCCGGCGCCGTCGGGCGCGGAGTCGTGCTGCGTGCCGCGAGCGCGGGGTGGTCACCGTGGCCATCGTCCGGACCGTAGCAAGGTCCCCGTCCGGAGACCCATCGCCTCCCGCCGCGAACGGTTCTCGGCTGGCGGTCGACCCGCCCGCCTCCCCGCTACGATCCGCGCGATGGCCGGCTCCGGCCCGACGATCAAGGTCCCGCGCTGGATCCAGCTCGTCGGGCTCCCCGTGCTCCTCGTCCTCGCGTTCCTGTTCGCGCAGACGCTCGGCCACGTCCTCTTCCTCTTCCTCACCGCCTCGGTGATCGCGTTCACGCTCAACCCGCTCGTCCGCGACCTAACCCGGCTCCGGCTCCCGCGCGGCCTCTCGGTCTTCGTCGTCTACTCGCTTTTCGTCGCCCTGGTCGTCGCGGTCCTCGTGGCGATCGGCATCGTGGCTTTCGATCAGGCCCAGGAGGCGGGCGAGCGGATCGACGCCTACGTGACGGAGGAGCGCTCGAGCGGGCAGACCGCCGCGGAGGTGGACATCGACCGGCTGCAGGCGTGGCTCGACGACCACGGGCTGGAGGACCTGCAGATCCGCGAGCAGACGAGCGAGTGGCTCGAGTCGCTGAGTGCCGGCGAGATCTCGGGCTACGCCCAGGACGTGCTCGAGTTCGCCCGGGGTGCCGCCTTCTCGGTGGTGCTCCTGCTCTTCTCGCTGATCCTCATCGTGGTCATCTCGATCTACATGCTCCTCGACATGAACCGCCTCGAGCAGTCGATCGACGCCCGCTTCCCGCCACACGGCGGGCCGCCGCTCACGCACCAGATCGAGAGCGCGCTCTGGGGGTACGTGAAGGGGCAGGCGATCCTCTCCACCGTCATCGGGACGAGCGCCGGCGTCGGCATGTGGATCCTCGGCAAGACCGGCCTCGTCGAGGGCGCGGACGAGTACGCCCTGCTGTTCGGCCTGTGGACCGCCTTCATCGAGGTGATCCCGTACATCGGCCCCTGGCTCTCGGCCGTTCCGCCGGCGATCTACGCCCTCGTCGTCGACCCGATCGGGTTCGTCTGGGTCGCCCTCCTCTTCCTCTTCATCTACCAGGTCGAGGGGCACGTGGTCGTCCCGAACGTCATGGCGAGCGCGCTGCGCCTCCACCCGCTCCTCGTCATCTTCGGGCTGCTCGCGGGAGGCGAGCTGTACGGGATCGCCGGCGTGCTCGTCGCGCTGCCGACGATGGCCGGCCTGCGGGCGATCTGGGAGTTCTTCCGGCAGCGGGTCGAGCTCGAGCGCTGGGACGAGGGCTCGGTCGAGGTGCCGGTCGACGTCGAGCTCCAGCCTCCGGAGGCGCAGCCGGCCGACCCCGACCCTCCGAGAGCGGTGAGCGGGTCGGGCTAGGCTCTCGCCTCCGTGTGGGGCACGATCGCCGACGACGCCGCAGCCGAGAGCCCGCTCTGGGGAGACGCGCTACTCCCGGGCGGCGAGCGCCGCGAGGAGGCCGTGTTCTCGGCCCTCGGCCCGTCCGACCGGGCGCTCGCGCTGGAGACGATCTACGAGGGCTACCTCGTGCACTACGGGACGCCGAGGCTGTTCGCGCCCCCGGATGCAGACACCGCGCTCCTGCTCGGCGACTACCTCTACGCCCACGGCCTCGTCCGCATCGCCCGAAGCGGTGACGTCGACGCCGTCGCCGACCTCGCCGAGCTGATCTCGCTCTGCGCGCAGGCTCGAGCCGACGGACGCGACGGCGACGGGGTGGCGTGGGCCGCGACCGCGGCGCTCCTCGGGCGCGGCGCGCTGGACGCGGCTCGCGACGACCTCCGGCTGCGCGGGGACGCGAGTGCCCTCGAGCACCTTGCCCGCGAGGCTGCCGGCGACGAGGCCGTCAACTCCGCCCTCGCCGCGCACGGCCGCCTGGTCGGCTAGAGTCGCACCCCGATGAGCGCGCTCGCCCTTCTGCTCGCGAAGACGGCCGCCGAAGAGGGGCGCGACATCATCCTCTCGATGCTCGTCGTCGGGCTCGTCTTCCTCGCGGTGGCCCTGCTCGGCGACCTGTACGAGTGGTCCAAGCACCGGCGCCACCGCAGCTAGCCTCGCCGTCCCCGGGGCCAGCCACCTAGACCGCCGGAGGAGATTCGCCCATCATCCGGGTCGCATGCGGCCGGACCTTCCGAGCGGCACGGTCACCTTCCTCTTCACGGACGTCGAGGGCTCGACGCGCCTGCTGCACGAGCTCGGTGCGGAGGGATACGCGGAGGTACTCGCCGACCATCGCCGCCTGATCCGGGAGGCCTGCGCGGTTGAGGGCGGGGTAGAGGTGGACACGCAAGGCGACGCCTTCTTCTTCGCCTTTCCGACCGCTCCGGGGGCGCTCGCTGCGGCCGCGGCCTTCACCGAGGCGCTCGCGACCGGTCCGATCCAGGTGCGCGTCGGGCTGCACACGGGAGCCCCGCTCCTCACGGACGAGGGGTACGTCGGTGACGACGTTCACTTCGCGGCCAGGGTCGCTGCGAGCTCCCACGGCGGCCAGGTCGTCCTTTCGGCTGCGACGGCGGATCTCGTCGCGATGGAGCTCACCGACCTGGGCGAGCACCGCCTGAAGGACATTGCCGAGGCGATCCCGATCTTCCAGTTCGGAGGCGGCTCGTTCCCGCCGCTCAAGACGATCTCGAACACGAACTTGCCTCGCCCGGCGAGCTCCTTCCTGGGCAGGGAGGCGGAGCTCGGCGAGGTGCTCTCGCGGATCGAGGCAGGCGCCCAGCTTGTCACCCTCACCGGCCCCGGCGGCACCGGCAAGACGCGGCTCGCGCTCGAGGTCGCGTCCACTCTCGTCGGCGAGTACAAAGCCGGCGTCTTCTGGGTCGGGCTCGCCGCCCTGCACGACCCCGCGCTCGTCACCGAGACGATCGCGCAGACCCTCGGCGCCAAGGACGGCCTCGCCGAGCACGTCGGCGAGCGCGAGATGCTGCTCCTGCTCGACAACCTCGAGCACGTGATCGAGGCCGCACCCGAGCTCTCGGAGTTCCTTCGGTCGTGCTCCAACCTCGTACTCCTCGTCACCTCCCGCGAGCTCCTACGCATCGACGGCGAGGTCGAGTACGCGGTGCCTCCGCTCGCACAGCCCGAGGCCGTCGCCCTTTTCTGCGAGCGGGCACAACTTGCGCCCAGCGACGAAATTGCCGAGCTGTGCGCGCGCCTCGACTCGCTGCCGCTCGCGGTCGAGCTCGCCGCCGCGCGTACGAAGGCGCTCTCCCCCGCGCGGATCCTCGAGCGGCTCTCCCAGCGGCTCGATCTGCTGAAGGGGGGCCGCGACGCCGACCCCCGCCAGCAGACGCTCAGAGCCACGATTGCCTGGTCGTACGAACTCCTCTCCCCGGCCGAGGAGGAACTCTTCGCCCGCCTCTCCGTCTTCGCCGGCGGCTGCACGCTCGAGGCGGCCGAGGAGGTCTGCGACGCCGACATCGACACCTTGCAGTCGCTCGTCGAGAAGAGTCTCCTTCGCTTCGCGCCCCCCGGACCAGAGGGCCGGTACTGGATGCTCGAGACGATTCGGGAGTTCGCATTCGAGCAGCTCGCGGCGCTCGACCGGACCGGAGCTGTGCGCGACAGGCATCTCTCCTGGATCCTCGGCTACCTTCGCGACGCCGCCCCACGCTGGGCGGAGCCTGCAACGCTGGTCGGTCTCGACCGTGTGTTGGCCGAAGATCGAAACGCAGCTGCCGCCTTCGAGCGCGCCGTGGCGCGGGAGCGCTCGGATGCCGCTCTCGAGATCGCCGGCCTGATAGGCAGGACTTTCGTCGAGACCGGTCGTCTCGTCGAGCTCCAGTCCCTCGCTCGGCGAGCGCTCGCTCTCGGAGCCGGTGATCCGGCTCTGGAGGGATTGGCGTTGATCAGCTCGGCCTGGGCTAGGACGAACCCGAGCGGAATGCGCGACGACTTCGCGCTGGCGATCGACCGTCTCGGCGCAGCGGGACGGCCCCGGGACGCCGCCTATGCCCAGGTCGGCCTCGGCTTTGCCATGGCCGAGGCAGGCGACGTCGACGTCGGCGGCGCAGCGGAACTCATCGAGAGTGCGGCGCAGGAGCTCGAGGGGTTGGGCGACGCGTACTGCCTCAGCGTGGCACGGAGCAACCTCGTCGCCGTCGAGGTGAATCGATGGCCCCTTCGACCCGAGCGTGCGCACCAACTCGCAGCGATGGCGCGGAGCGAACTCGAGGTCTTGCGGCGATCGGGCGATCCGGGCGCTGAGACGTTCGGCCTGACGATGCTCGCCATGACGCTGTGCGCGGTCGGCGCGCTCGAAGAAGCCTGGGACGCCGCCCTGGAGGCCGCTGCGTTGATGAGGGCTTCGCAGGCCGGCTGGTACGACCTCGGCGACCTTCTGGGAACGCTGGCGGTGTGCGCTCACGGTCGCCAGGACTATGAGGAGGCCCTTCGGCTCGTCGGAGCACTCGATTCGTTCGCGCGGCGAGATGGGCGCGACCTGTCGCGCTTCAGCCAGTCCGTGACCAGCGAGATCATCGACGCGGGCTCGGCGGCACTGGGCCCCACCCACGCGAACAAGGCGATGGACGGAGGGAGGGCTCTTACCGTCGACGACGTGCTCAACTACGTGAGCGGGCTTCGATCGCCACCCCGCGCTACCTAGACTGACTCGGCCGTGGCCACGCCGCCGAGAGACCTTCGCGAGTGGATCGCGCTGCTCGAGCGCGAGGGAGAGCTGCGCCGCGTGTCCGCGGAGGCCGACCCGGACCTCGAGATCACCGAGATCGTCGATCGGCTGCAGAAGGGCGGCGGCGGCCCCGCGCTCCTCTTCGAGCGCCCGAAGGGCTCGCGGCTCCCGCTCCTCATCAACCAGTTCGGCACGGAGCGGCGCATGTGCCTCGCCTTGGGTGTCGAGAGGCTCGACGACGTCGCGGCCAAGCTCGGGGACGTGCTCGAGATGCAGCCGCCGGAGGGGCTGCGCGAGAAGGTCAAGGGGCTCCTCAAGCTGAAGTCGATCGCGGACTCGCGGCCGAAGACCGTGTCCAAGGGCGCGTGCCAGGAGGTCGTGCTCGAAGGGGACACCATCGACCTCGGCCTGCTCCCGGTCCAGCGCTGCTGGCCGGGCGACCCCGCGCCGTTCATCACGCTCCCCGCGGTGATCACGGCGGACCCCAAGACCGGCACGCGCAACGTCGGCATGTACCGGATGCAGGTCGTCGACCGCGCGTCGACGTTCATGCACTGGCAGATGCACAAGGACGGACGGGCGGACCTCCTCGCCGCCGAGGACGGTCGGATCCCCGTCGCGGTCGCGATCGGGCTCGACCCCGTGACGGCCTACTCCGCGAGCGCGCCGCTCCCGAAGCACCTCGACGAGCTCATGCTCGCCGGGTTCCTGCGCGGCGAGCCGGTCGAGCTCGTGGCGTGCAAGACCGTCCCGCTCGAGGTCCCCGCGAACGCGGAGATCGTCCTCGAGGGCTGGGTCGCGAAGGACGACGTCGGCATCGAGGGGCCGTTCGGCGACCACACGGGCTACTACTCGCACGCCGAGCCGTTTCCCGTCTTCCGGCTGTCGGCGATGACGATGCGCCGCGATGCGATCTACCCGTCGATCGTGGTCGGAAAGCCTCCGGCGGAGGACGCGTGGCTGGGGAAGGCGACGGAGCGGATCTTCCTCCCCGCGGTCCGCATGACCCTGCCGGAGATCGTCGACTACGACCTCCCCGTGGCCGGCGCCTTCCACAACTGCGTGGTCGTCTCCATCCGCAAGAGCTACCCGGGCCATGCGCAGAAGGTCATGCATGCGCTCTGGGGGCTCGGGATGCTCTCGCTCTCGAAGTCGATCGTCGTCGTGGACGAGCACGTGGACGTGCACGATTACGCGGACGTGTTCTTCCGCGTCACGGCGAACGTCGACCCGAAGCGCGACGTGCTCATCACCGAGGGACCGCTCGACCATCTCGACCACGCGCCCGGGCGGCAGTTCTACGGGGGCAAGCTCGGGATCGACGCGACCCACAAGCTGCCCGAGGAGGACGCACGGCCCTGGCCGGAGGAGATCGTGATGTCGGACGAGATCCGCGACCTCGTCTCCCGGCGCTGGAGCGAGTACGGCATCACCTGAGACACGCATCCTGCGCAATGTGCAGAATCCTCCGCGTTGCGACAGCCGTCACGTCGTTGACAGGCGCGACGGTGGAGCGGTTGAATCCCCCGCAGGTCCGAGTTGAGCGATCCCGGCCACGACACCCCGCACCTCCCCGGGCCGAGCCTCTGGCCGATCGGCTTCGCGATCGGAGTCGCCTGCCTGCTGCTCGGACTCGTGATCAGCTGGGTGGTCGCGCTGATCGGCGCCGTCCTCGCGGTCGTCTTCGGGCTGCTGTGGGCGCGCGACGTGACGCGCGACGTGCGCGGCGAGGTGCCCGACATCGAGCCGGAGATGCGCGCGGTCGCCGATCGCGCCGCCGCGGGCGCGCCGGTCGCCGCGGTCGAGGAGCCGCTCCCGGCGTACACGCGCTCCCGCTTCCTGGAGGCGACGGCGCTCGGACTCGGCGCGGCGATCGGCGGCATCGCGACGGTGCCGGTCCTCGGGTTCATGGTGCTGCCCTCGTTCACGAACGTCGAGGAGGACGAGGTCGACCTCGGCCCCGTGGACAACTTCCCGCAGGGCGAGTTCGTCATCGCCACGTACCTCGCGAACCCGGAGCAGGGGGAGGTGACCCGGCGGACCGCGTTCGTCCGGAACAACGGGGCGAGCGAGGCCGGCGAGCCGAGCTTCACGATCCTGTACAGCCGCTGCGTCCACCTCGGCTGCCCGGTGCAGCCGAACGGCCCCATCGACGAGGACGCGCTGCAGGAGCTGGACAGCGGCGTCGTCCTGCGCCCGGTCCTCGCGCAGAGCTTCGGCTGCCCGTGCCACGGCGGCCAGTACAGCTCCGAGGGCAACCGGACCGCCGGCCCCCCCGTCCGCTCGCTCGACCGCTTCACGTTCTCGATCAAGGACGGCAACCTCGTCCTGGGCGAGCTGTACGCGGTCGGGAACGTGACCGGAACGGGCGCGAACGCCACGATCTCGAGGTATCCGTGGTCGGTGCCCGGGACGCACGTGGACGGCCTCGAGGCGTGGCTGTACCCCATCGTCCCCAGCCAGGTGACGGGGTAGCGGATGGCGACGAAGTCCAAGCGCGCGTCGCTCGTCGAGACCGCGGTCCTCGCGCCGCTCGACTGGATCGACGAGCGGACGCTCGCCGTCACCGGCACGAAGTGGTTCCTCTTCCGCCGGGTGCCCCGCGACATCAGCTGGGCGCAGACGCTCGGCTCGGCGACGCTGACCGCCTTCATCGTGCAGACGCTCACGGGCGTGATCCTCGCCATGTACTACCGGCCGGACCCGGACTCGGCCTACGCGTCCATCGAGCACATCACGAACGACCTCACGCTCGGCTGGCTCGTGCGTGGCATGCATCGCTGGGGCGCGAGCGTCTTCGTGATCCTGCTCTTCATGCACATGGGCCGCGTCTTCCTGTTCGGGGCGTACAAGTACCCGCGTGAGCTGACGTGGATCACGGGCGTGCTCCTGCTCGTCACCGGCATGCTCATGGGCTTCACCGGCTACCTGCTGCCGTGGGACCAGACCGCCTACTGGGCGACCGTCGTCGGCATCAACCTGAACGGCACGGCCCCCTTCGCAGGGCCCTGGCTCGCGCAGTTCCTCGCGAGCGGCCCCGAGATCGGTGCGGACGCGCTCGCGAAGTGGTACGCCCTGCACATGCTGGTCCTGCCCGGGGCGATCATCGCACTGATCTTCGTGCACATCTACCTCGTGACCCGGCTCGGCGTCGTCTCGCCGCCCTGGTCGCGTGAGGCGGCGGGGCGCGAGACGTCCACGGTCGCGCCGGCCGGCGCTCGCACGGGCCTCGTGCGCGGGACCTCCGGGGGGCAGGAGTAGTGGCCCGCGACCTCGGCGAGCTGAACCGGGAGGACTTCGACCGCTACAAGGCGGACGTCAAGAAGGAGGGGAAGGCGTTCTTCCCGCACGCCATCCTCGCCGACACGGTCATGTCGCTCGTGGTCGTGACCGTGATCGTCGCGCTCGCGTGCATCTGGTACCTGGACGCGGACGGCACCGAGGCCGGGATCCTCGGCCCCTGGTACACGGAGCCCGCAGATCCGGGGACGACCGACTTCGTCCCGCGGCCGGACTGGTACTTCTACTTCCTTTTCTACCTCCTGCGAATCTTCGAGTGGCCGGAGACCGTGTTCATCGCGACGGTTGGGATCCCGACCGTCCTCCTGATCCTCCTCCTCGGCCTCCCCTTCTACGACCGGCGCCGCGAGCGGCGGCCTTCGCGCAGGCCCGTGGCGATGGTGGCCGCGGTGCTGACCGTGATCTCGATGGCCGTCCTCACGTACAAGGGCGCCACCGCGGAGGAGTCGCTCGGGTCGCAGCTCATCGCCGACAACGTCCCGCAGGAGTGGGCGGAGCGGCAGGGCTTCACGGACGACGAGCAGGCGCTCGCCGGGGCGGAGCTGTTCGCCGAGACCGGCTGCCTCCAGTGCCACACGTACATGGGACAGGGGGCGGGCAACCTCGGCGCGCCCGACCTCACCGAGGTCGGGCAGGCCAACGACGCCGCCTACTTCGTCCAGTACCTCACGAACCCCGCGCAGTTCGGCAACACCGTCATGGGGTCGTACGCGTACCTCGGGGAGGAGAACCTGGCCGCGCTCGGTGCGTTCCTCTCCGCCTCCGAGGGCGAGCGCTAGGCCCGTCGCAGTAGCCTTCGAGCCGTGCGCGTCTTCCTCGGCGTGACCGGCGCGTCCGGCGCCCCGTACGCCGAGCGGCTCCTGCGCGCGCTCGCGGCGGTGGACTGCGAGGTCGGGCTCGTCGCGTCGCGCTCCGGGGTCGAGGTCCTCGCGACGGAGCTGTACGGAGATCCGTCGCTCTCGCGCGAGGAGGTGCTGGAGCGGTTCGTGGGCGGCGCGGCTCCGCAGGTCACGGTGTACGGCGAGAACGACTTCCGCAGCCCCTATGCGAGCGGCTCCGCGCAGGTGGACGCATACGTCGTCTGCCCCTGCTCGATGGCCACGGTCGGGACGCTCGCCGCCGGCGCCATGCAGAACCTCATCCACCGCGCCGCGTCCGTCGCGCTCAAGGAGCGCCGCAAGCTCGTGCTCGTCCCGCGTGAGACGCCGCTCTCCTCGATCCACCTGCGGGGCCTGGCGACGCTGAACGACGCGGGCGCGGTGATCCTGTTCGCGGCGCCGGGCTTCTACCACGGACCGGAGAGCATCGACGACCTCGTCGACTTCCTCGTCGCACGCTGCCTCGATCAGATCGGGATCGACAACGCCCTCGTCCAGCGGTGGGGGGACGCATGACGGCGGAGCCCGCACGCGACCCGGACGCCTACGAGAGCGGCACGCTCCCCGCCGACACCGTGCGCACCATGTTCGACCGCATCGCGCCGGTGTACGACGTGATGAACAGGGTGATGACGGTGGGTCTCGACGTCCGCTGGCGCCGGAGGGCCGTCGCCAGGGTCGTCTGGCCGGGCGACCGCGTTCTCGACGCCTGCTGCGGGACGGGCGACTTCGCCGTCGAGGCCGAGCGGCGGGGCGGACGAGTGGTCGGGCTCGACTTCTCCGAGCGCATGCTGGAGCGCGCCCGCCGGAAGTCCGGGACGATCGAGTGGGTGCAGGGGGATGCGCTCGCGCTGCCCTTCGCGGACGGCGAGTTCGACGCCGCCACGGTCGGCTTCGGCGTGCGCAACCTCGCGGACCTCGAGCTCGGCCTGCGCGAGCTCCACCGCGTCCTGCGCCCGGGCGGGCGGCTCGCCGTGCTCGAGATCACGCGCCCGCGCGGGCTGCTCCGGCCCTTCTTCCGGGTCTGGCTGGACGTTCTCGTGCCCCTCGCCGGCAAGGTGCTCCCGGGCGGCAAGGCGTACACGTACCTCCCCGCGAGCGTCCGGCGCTTCCCCGGCCCGGAGGACCTCTCGCGGCTCCTGGAGAACGCCGGGTTCGCGGAGATCGAGTACGAGCTCCTGGGCGGAGGCAGCGTCGCGCTGCACACGGGAGCGACGCCCGGGTGAGCGCGCTCGAGACCGTCCGCGCCGCTCGTGGGTTGGATGCGTACCTCGAGGAGGTCGAGCTCCGCCTGGCGGCGGCCGTCGGCGGCTACCCGGGGCTCGTCGGGGAGGTGGGGGGGAGCGCGCTGAGCGCCGGCGGCAAGCGGCTGCGCCCGGCGTTGGCGTTCCTGTCGTCGCCCCACATCGACCCTCCGGTCGCGGCGGGGGTGGCGGTCGAGCTCGTCCACATGGCGACTCTCGTCCACGACGACCTGATCGACGGCGCCGCGGTGCGGCGGGGCCGGCCGTCGGCGTGGCGCCAGCACGGCGACCACGCGGCCAAGTCGGCCGGAGACTTCCTGTTCGCGCGCGCGTTCGCGGTACTCGCCGCGGAGGGAGAGCCCGAGGCCGTGACGACGCTGGCGGAAGCCGCGCTCGCCCTCGCGCGCGGCGAGGCGCTCCAGCGCCTCCAGCGCCACGACCCCGACACCACCGTCGAGGGCTACCTCGAGCGTTGCGCGCTCAAGACGGGAAAGCTGTTCGAGGCCGCGTGCCTGCTCGCCGGCGGGAACGGGCGGTTCGGCCTCCTCCTCGGGGTCGCGTTCCAGATCGCCGACGACGTCCTCGACTGCTCGGGCGAGACCATCGAGACCGGCAAGGTGCCGGGAACCGACCTCCGCGACGGCACGCCCACGCTCCCGCTCCTCCTCGCGGCGCGGGAGGATCCGGAGGTACGTGCCGCGCTCGCCGGCGGTTCGCTCGAGGGCGCCCTCGTCCGGGTCGCGGCGACCGGCGCGCTCGACCGGTCCCGCGACGTGGCGCTCGACTACGCTTCGCGGGCGCGGGCATGCCTCGACGGCGCCGGCCGGCGCGAGGAGCTCGAGGCTCTCACCCGCGCCGTCGTGGAGAGGAGCTTCTGATCGCAGTCGTCGCCGCAAGCCCGCTGGATCGCGTACGGGAGAAGGTCGAGGCCGGAGAGCGCCTCGGCTTCGACGACGGGGTCGCGGTCCTCGAGTCCGACGACCTGCTCGCGCTCGGCGAGCTCGCCGACCTCGCGCGGAGGCTGCGCGGCGGCACTGACGAGGTGTACTTCGTCCAGAACCTGTACGTGAACCAGACGAACGTCTGCCGCGTGAAGTGCAAGTTCTGCGCCTTCGCGGCCACGCAGAAGCAGTCGCACGCGTACACGATCACCGCGGAGGAGCTCGTCGAGGACGTCCTGCGGCAGCGCGAGGTCACGGGGTTCACCGAGTTGCACATGGTGAACGGGGAGAACCCGCACGTGGACTTCGCGTTCTACCGGGACACGATCGCGGCGCTGCACGCGGCGCTTCCGGAGGTGCACCTGAAGTGCTTCACGGCCTCCGAGATCCACCACATGACGACGCTGTCGGGGCTCACCCACGACGAGGTGCTCCGCGAGCTCCAGGACGCCGGGCTCGGGTCCCTCCCGGGCGGCGGTGCCGAGGTGTTCGCCGAGCGCGTGCGGCGGCTCGTCGCTCCCGGCAAGGAGCACCCCGACATCTGGTTCCACGTGCACGACACGGCGCATCGGCTCGGCATCCCGACCCACTGCACGATGCTGTACGGCCACGTCGAGACCTACGAGGAGCGGGTCGACCACCTGCTCCGCCTGCGCGAGCAGCAGGACCGCACGGGCGGCTTCCTCGCGTTCATCCCGCTCGCCTTCCATCCGGAGAACACCGTCTTCGAGCGCCGCGGCTGGCGCCACACGACCGGCGCCGACGACCTCAAGATGCTCGCGTTCTCGCGCCTGATGCTCGACAACGTGCCGAACGTCAAGGCGTACTGGATCATGATGGGCATGCCGCTCGCGGCGGTGGCCCTCCACTTCGGTGCGAACGACGTGCAGGGGACGGTCGTGCGCGAGGAGATCTTCCACGCGGCGGGCGCGCGCACCGAGACGGAGCAGAAGATCGAGGAGCTCGTCCGTTTCGTCCGCGAGGCCGGCCGCATCCCGGTCCAGCGGGACACGCTCTACCACGAGCTCCGCCGGTGGTGAGCGCGTGCCGGCGGAGGAGATCGCGATGAACCGGTTCACGCGGCCGAAGCCGGCCCCGCCGCCGGCGGGGACGCCGATCTGGGTCTGGCTCGTCTACGCGCTGGGACTGATGGCACTCGCGGTCATCCTGCTCTCGCTCGCGTTCTCCGCGGTCGTCTACCTCTCGTCCGACGACGAGACGGAGTTCGAGGTGACGATCTCCGCCACGGCCCTCGCCGTCTGGGTCGGGATCGCCCTCGTCGCTGCGGTCACGCTCGTCTGGCGCCGCCGCGGAGGCGGGCGATGAGCGAGCGGATACGCCTCGGGCGCATCTCGTACGTCAACATGGCGCCCGTCTTCCACGGGCTCGAGGCGGACGTCGAGGAGGTCTCGGGCGTGCCCACGGAGTTGAGCCGGATGCTCCTCGAGGGAGAGATCGACGTCGCGCCCATTCCGTCGATCGAGTACGCGCGGCACGCCGACAGGCTGCGCATCCTCCCTCGCCTGTGCGTGTCCTCCGAGGGCGCCGTCGACTCGATCCAGCTCGTCACCCGCATGCCGTTCGGGCAGGTGCGCTCGGTCGCGGTGACCCCCGAGAGCGCGACCTCGGTCGTGCTCGTGCGCGTCCTGCTGCCACGGGCGGAGATCGTCCCGCTCGGCGCGGATGCCGACGCCAGGCTGCTGATCGGGGACGCGGCGCTGCGGAGCGCGTTCGAGGACCCGACCCCGCACTTCGACCTCGGGCGGGTGTGGCTCGAGCGCACCGGCCTGCCGATGGTGTTCGCCGTCTGGGCCGCCCCCGAGCCGGTCGCCGACGGCCTGCTCGAGCTCGAGCACGCCCTCGTCGCCTCCGTGCGGCTCGCGCGCTCCGAGCCGGAGCGCCTCGCCCATCAGGCGAGCGAGACGTACGGCTACCCGCCCGGCTTCATGGCCCGCTACTTCGAGAAGCTCCGCTACAGCTTCGGCCCTCGCGAGCGGGCGGGCCTGTACACGTTCCTGGAGATGGCGCGCGACGTCGGCGAGCTCTCCCACGTGCCCGAGCTCCGCTTCGTCCGGGAGGAGGTGGCGGCATGAGCATCGCGGAGAAGCCTTCTCCGGCGCCCTGGGCCGAGGCGGCCGAGCGCGGGGAGCTCTCCGTCGGGCAGGTCCTGGAGAAGGCCGCGACCGGCGAGCGGATCAGCGAGGCGGACGCGGTCACGCTGCTCCGCTCGCGCGACCTCGTCGCGGTCGGACGCGCGGCGAACCGCGTGCGGGAGCGGCTGAACGATCCCTCGCGCGTGACGTTCATCGTCGACCGGAACCTGAACTACACGAACGTCTGCGTCACCGACTGCGACTTCTGCGCGTTCTACCGGCGGCCGGGCGACCAGCGCGAGGGCTACCTGCTGCCGAAGCCGGTCATCTTCAAGAAGATCGAGGAGACGCTCGCGCTGGGCGGGACGGGAGTGCTCATGCAGGGCGGGCACCACCCGGACCTCGGGATCGACTACTACGAGGACCTCTTCCGCTCGATCAAGGTGCGCTACCCCATCCATCTGCACGCGCTCTCACCCCCCGAGGTGCAGCACATCTCGCGCCGCTCGAAGCTGACCGTGGCGGAAACCCTCTCCCGGCTTCGCGACTCCGGCCTCGACTCGCTCCCGGGCGGCGGCGCCGAGATCCTCGTCGACCGCGTCCGCGCGATCATCGCGCCCAAGAAGACGAAGTCGGGCGAGTGGCTCGAGGTCATGCGGCAGGCGCACCGGCTCGGGATGTCGACGACCGCGACGATGATGTACGGCCACGTCGAGACGCTCGAGGAGCGCGTCGAGCACATGCGCCGCATCCGCGAGCTCCAGGACGAGACGCGCGGGTTCCGCGCGTTCATCTCGTGGACGTTCCAGCGGGATGGGAACCGCCTCGACGACCTCGTCGCCGACGAGGACCTGCCGACCTCGTTCGACTATCTGCTCACCCAGGCGGTGTCGCGGATCTACCTGGACAACGTCCCGCACATCCAGTCCTCGTGGGTCACGCAGGGGATGAAGGTCGGCCAGGTGGCGCTCGAGTTCGGCGCGGACGACATGGGCTCTGTGATGATCGAGGAGAACGTCGTCTCCGCGGCGGGAACGACGCACCGCACGACGACGGACGAGCTCGTCCATCTCATCCGGGCGGTCGGGAAGATCCCCGTGCAGCGGGACACGCTGTATCGCGACGTCCGCGTGTTCGACTAGCGCGCGCTCCTGTTCGGATGGTGTAAGCGCTGGAAATCGCCGAATTGCGGTCCGGTAGCCTCGTCCGGGCCGTGACTCGCACCCTGGTCGCCACCCTCGCCGGCGTGGCCGCGTGGCTCGTGCTCGCCCCCGCCGGGCCCGCTCAGCCGACGCCGCTCTTCCCCGGCGTCGAATACGAGACGGACATCCAGTTCACCCCGCACGGTCCGGTGGCGATCCACGTCGTCCGTGGGCCACGGCCGGTCGGCCTCTATCGCCTCCGGCCGGTGCTCTCGAACGAGACGATCACGGGCAGGGAGACCGTCACCGCCATGCAGCGGCGGACGGCGTCACAGGCGACCTCCGTGGGCGTGAACGGCGACCTCTTCTCGTTCGCCGACGGGCGGCCGAGCGGCATCGTTCTCCGCGACGGCGTGCTCGCGAACCAGCCGAACCCCAACCGTTCGAGCGCGGGGGTGGGCCTCGACGGGCTGCTCGACGTCAGGCGCGTGAAGTTCTTCGGGATGTGGCGCGGAACGGGCCAGCGCCGCGTGCTGAACAGGCTGAACAAGGAGCCTGCGAGGAACGGGACGTCGCTCTTCACCGCGGACTGGGGGCGCCGGACGCCGAGCTACCCGGACGGCGTCGCGGTCGTCCTGGCGCCCGCTCCGGCCGCCACGCCGAACGTCGACCTGACCGCTCCGGTCGCGAGCGTCGTACAGGGCGGTGCCGCCCCCCTGGGCGCCGACAGCGCCGTCCTCGTCGCACGCGGCACCGCGGCCGCGATCCTCCTCTCCGAGGCGGCGCTCGGGACGACGTTGACGTACCGGCTGATCCTCTCGCCGGACTGGACGTCGGTCGCCGACGCGATCGGAGGCGGCCCGGTCCTCGTACGCGAGGGACAGCCGGTCTACCGCTCCAACGAGGCGTTCACGACCTCGCAGATCGCCCCACGCCACCCAAGGACCGCCGTCGGCCAGCGCGCGGACGGGAGCATCGTCCTCGTCGTCGTCGACGGCCGCCAGTCCGGGTACTCGGTCGGCATGACGACCTTCGAGATGGCGCAGGCTCTCGTCCGCCTCGGGGCCGTCAGCGGCATGGGTCTCGACAGCGGCGGATCGTCGACGCTCGCGTTCGAGGGCGACCTCCTCAACCGACCCTCCGGCGGGGGGGAGCGCCCGATCTCGACCGCGCTCATGCTGCAGTACTACGGCGTGTACGCTCCTGCGCCGGCCGAGCCCGTGCTCTCGCCGAACGGCGACGGGCACGCAGAGGAGCAGCGGCTCGCCTACAAGGTGGTGAGGCCCTCCACGGTGACGATCACCCTCACCGCGCCGGGCGGCGCGGTCGCGCACCAGGAGACCGTGACCCGGCCGCCCGGCCGGTACGAGGTGCCGTTCCCGCCTCCGGCACCCGCGCCGCCAACGCTCGCGGCGCCGCGGCAACCCGGCCCGCCGCCCGAAGGCCGCTGGACGCTGTCCCTCTCCTCCACGGACGACCAGGGCCTCGAGTCGAGCACGCAGCAGCGCTTCTGGGTGAACTCGACGCTGGGGTTCCTGCGGGTGCGTCCCGCGCGGCTCGCCGTCCCGCGCCGCGGTGCGCGCGTCACGATCGCGTGGACGCAGACGCGAGGCGCGAACGTGCGCGTGACCGTGGAGACCCGCGAGGGCGTCGTCGTGCGGACGGTCGCCGCACGCCGGTTCGCCGCGGGCGCCGCCTCCACGACCTGGAACGGCCGGCTTCCGAACGGGAAGCTCGCCCCGGGCGGGCCGTACGTCGTGCGGGTCACGGCGACGAACCGGCTCGGCGAGGTCGCTCTCGAGGGGCGCCTGGCCGTACGCCGGATCGCTCCTCCCAGGCGCTAGCCCGCACCGTCAGTACAGTCCCCGGTCGATGCTCGTCCTGGCGTCCGTCCTGAGCGAGATCACGGACGCCGTGACGTCCGTCGTCGGCGACTACGGCCTGTACGCGGTCTTCCTGCTCATGCTCGTCGACGCCGTCCTCCCCGCGGCGAGCGAGGTGGTCATGGTGTACGGGGGCGCCGTGGCGGCGGGGGCGTTCGCGAACCAGGAGGTCACCTTCTTCGGGACGACGATCGAGGAAGGGCTGCCGGCGTACCTCGCGATCTCGCTCGCGGGGACGATCGGGTACACGATCGGCTCCGTCGGCGGCTGGGCGATCGGCCTGTACGGCGGCCGCCCGTACCTCGAGCGCCACGGGCGTTGGCTGCACCTCGACGAGGGGAGGCTCGACCGCGCCGAGCGCTGGTTCGAGCGCTGGGAGGACTGGGCCGTGTTCCTCGGCCGGCTCACCCCCGTCGTCCGGTCGTTCGTCTCCATCCCGGCGGGCGTGATGGAGACGCCACTCGTCCGCTACACGCTCCTCACCCTCGCCGGCTCGGCGATCTGGTGCTTCGCGTTCGCCGGGATCGGCTGGATCGCCGGCGACAACTGGGAGGACTTCCACCACGCGTTCCGGTACTTCGACTACCTCGTTGCGGCCGGGATCGTCGCGGTCGCCGCCTGGCTCGTCGTGCGCCGCGTCCGGCGGAAGAAGGTGCGCGAGCAGGCGCAGGACGCCTGAGGAGCGCCACGCCCCCGGAGCGGCGGGCCCCGGACGGGCCGGAGCTACACTCGCCTACCGTGACCGGACAGATCCCGCTCGTCGACGTGAAGGCGCAGTACGCGCCGCTGATCCCCGAGCTGCGGGAGCGGTTCGACGCGGTGCTCGAGTCCGGTCGTTTCATCTTCGGCCCCGAGGTCGAGGCGTTCGAGCACGAGGCGGCGGCGTTCCTCGGCGTTCCGCACGCCATCGGCGTCGCGAACGGGACGGACGCGCTCGTGCTGTCGCTCGAGGCCATCGGCATCGGGCGAGGCGACGAGGTCGTCTGCCCGGCGTTCACGTTCTACGCGACCGCCGAGGCGATCGCGCGCGTCGGCGCGACCCCGGTGTTCGCGGAGATCGACGCCGACACGCTGAACCTCGACCCGGAGGACGTCGCGGCGAGGATCACCCCGCGCACGACGGCGATCGTGCCAGTGCACCTCTTCGGCCGGCCGGCTCCCCTCGGCGAGCTGGCCTCGCTCGGCCTCCCGCTCGTCGAGGACGCGGCACAGGCGTTCGGCGCGCAGGGGGTCGCGGGCACGGGGATCTGCTCCACGTTCAGCTTCTTCCCCACGAAGAACCTCTTCGCGCTCGGCGACGGCGGCCTCGTGACCTCGCTCGACGACGACGTCGCCGAGCGGGTACGCATGCTCCGCTTCCACGGCTCCCGCGAGAAGACGACGTTCGAGCTCGTGGGGACGAACTCGCGGCTGGACGCGATCCAGGCGGCCGTGCTGCGCGTCTTCCTGCCGCATCTCACCGGGTGGAACGCGGCGCGCCGGGACGCGGCCGCGCGCTACGCCGAGCTCGGCCTCGGCGAGCTCGTCGAGCTTCCCCGCGACGAGCCGGGCCACGTCTACCACCTGTACGTCGTCCGCTCCTCCCGACGCGACGAGGTCGCCGCAGCGCTGCGGGAGGCAGGCATCGCGTCCGCCTCCTACTACGGCACCCCGCTCCATCTGCAGCCAGCGCTGTCCTTCCTCGGCTGGCAGCCGGGGTCGCTTCCCGAGACCGAGCGCGCGGGCGCGGAGAACCTCGCGCTGCCGCTGTGGGCGGGAATCGGCCCCGACGACCAGGAGCGCGTCGTCGAGACGGTGCGCGCGGCCCTCGGCGTGCCCGCGTCGCGATGAGGGCCCCCGTGAACCGGCACACGCTGTGGCAGCTCGCCGCGGACGCGGTGCTCGTGCTCGGCGCGTGGCTGTCGGCCTGGTACGTACGCTTCGAGGGCGATCGGCGGCCCGTGTACTACGACCGCTACCTGGACTGGGACGTCGTCGCGCTCGTCGTCGGCGTCTCCCTTCCCGTCTTCGTCGCCTTCGGCTTCTACAACCGGTGGTGGCGCTACGTGTCCACGCACGACATGTGGGGCGCGGTGCGGGGAGTCGCGGTCGCCGTCGTCGCCACCTACCTCCTCTTCACCCTGCTCGACCTCGACGCGGCCGCCGTCCCGCGCGGGATCTGGGCCGTGTACGGGCTCCTGCTGCTCGCGTTCGTGACCGGCTCCAGGTTCCTCGCGCGCACGCTGCTCGAGCGCCCCGCCGTGGGCGCGATCGTGGCGCGCGGCAAGGAGGTGGTCATCGTCGGGGCCGGCGACGCGGCCCAGCTGATCCTGCGCGAGATGCTCAAGAACCCCGCGCTCGGCTACACGCCCATCGGCCTCGTCGACGACGACCCGCGCAAGAAGAACCTGCGGCTGCACGGGGTGCGCGTGCTCGGGACGACCCGCGAGCTGCGCCAGCTCCTCCGTGACCGCCGCCCGGACGAGCTCCTCATCGCCATTCCCTCCGCCTCCGGCGAGGTGCGCGAACGGATCGTCGAGGTGGCGCGGGGCGAGCGGGTTCCCGTGAAGACGCTCCCCGGGCTGCCCGAGCTCATCGCCGGCGACTACAACCTCGCCGGCCAGATCCGCCCCGTCGAGGTCGAGGACTTGCTGGGCCGCGAGCCCGTCGAGGTCGACATCGACTCGATCGCCGGCTACGTGACCGGTGAGGTCGTCCTAGTCTCGGGTGCGGGGGGCTCGATCGGCTCCGAGCTCTGCCGCCAGCTCGCCAGGGTCGGTCCGACGCGCCTCGTCCTCGTCGACAACGGGGAGCCGGGTCTCTTCGAGATCGAGCGCGAGCTCGTGGACGAGCGGGGCTTCCACGCGACGGTGGCGATCCTCGCCGACGCGGGCAACGTCACGAAGATGCGCCAGGTCTTCGAGAAGTACCGGCCAGCGGTCGTGTTCCACGCGGCGGCGTACAAGCACGTGCCGCTCATGGAGGCGAATCCCCTCGAGGCGGTCCGCAACAACACGCTCGCGACGCGCGTCGTGGCTGACGTGGCCGTCGAGTATGCGGCGAAGCGGTTCGTCCTCGTCTCCACGGACAAGGCAGTGAACGCGAAGACGGTCATGGGGCAGTCGAAGGCCCTGTGCGAGTGGATCGTCGAGGCATGGGGGCACCGCGCGGACACCGAGACGCGCTTCTGCGCGGTTCGCTTCGGCAACGTGCTCGGTTCCTCGGGCAGCGTGATCCCGATCTTCCGGCGGCAGATCGCACGCGGTGGGCCGGTCACGGTGACGCACCCGGAGATGACGCGGTTCTTCATGACCATCCCGGAGGCCGTCCAGCTCGTCATCCAGGCCGGCGCGATCGGAGGGCGGGGCCAGGTGTACGTCCTCGACATGGGCGAGCCGGTTCGCATCGTCGATCTCGCCGACACGATGATCCGTCTCTCCGGGAAAGAGCCCGGGCGCGAGGTTCCCATCGAGTTCGTCGGCGCGCGGCCAGGGGAGAAGCTGCACGAGGAGCTCTGGTCGGAGACGGAGACCGTCACCCCGTCGAGCCACGAGGCGATCATGCTCGTCACGCGTCCTCCGATCGACGCCAGCTGGCTCGAGCAGGAGCTCGACGCGCTCGCCGAGCTCGTGGACGACGGGGCGACGCTCGACCTCGTCGGCCGCCTGCACGCGCTCGTCGGGTCGCCACGCCGCGCGGACGGTGCCCGAGACGGAGCGGGCGCCGTGGAGACGGCGCCCGCGTCCGAGTCGATCTAGCTGCCCCGGTTACGAGCCGGGCGCCTGGAGCAGCAGCAGCTGCCCGTGCTCGCGCTTCGGGACGGCCGGTGCGTCGTTCCCACCGGGAACGGTCTCGTCCCACCCGTGCGCCTGCACGTCCACGAGGAAGGCGCCGGGACCGAGGATCGACGAGGCGTCCACGATCCCGCTCGACTCCCAGGCGCCCTTGTTGACAGACGGGCTTCCGGGAACCGCCTGATTCACCTCGGCCACGACCGAGAGCGAGCCGCTCGTCAACCCGTAGCGCCAGATGCGGGCGTTCGTCGCACCCGGGAACGCCGGCTGGGCGTTGTGCGACCCCGGATCCTCCTGGATGAAGAGGCCGTCCGCCGTCGACTCGACGTTGTCCGGCTGGTGCGGGACGTTGGCGTTGTTGTAGCCGCCGCTGTCGAAGTTCACGAGGATCTGGAGCGACGCCCCCGTGAGCGGGTTCGACCCGAGCGTGAGCTTCCAGATCCGGCCGTTCATGAAGTCGCCCTGCGTGCCGGACGGTCCGCGAGCCAGCCGGCCCGTGGTCGGGCTCGGGATGGCGCGCGGCTCTCCGCTGTCCGCGAGGTACTGGACTCGCGGGTTCGTCCGGTCGTAGGCCGTGTCCTCGATGCGGATGAACTGGAACACGTTGTTCAGGTTGCTCCAGGTCTCGAGCACCCACTGCGGGCCGTTCGGGATCCCCGGCGGTGGCGCCGGGTAGCCGAAGTCCGCAGAGGTCACGTCACGACCGCCGATCTTTCCGGTCGCGATCGCGTGCGGCACCGCGATGAAGTGCCCGGGCACGTTCATGCCGACGGTCACGTCGCCGTAGTCGTTGATCGCGGGGTTGTCGGCCACGAACGCGTGGAGCGTGCCCTCGTCGTTCCAGACGTCCGCTCCACTGTCTGCCCTGTACAGGTAGAGCTGCGAGGACGGAGCGTCGAAGGTGTCGTCGCCGGAGACGACCACCGGATAGCCGTAGCCCGGCACGCCCACCGAGTTCTCGTGGTTGTGCCGGCCCATGCCGTAGATCGACCGGAACGCGCCGCTCTTCACGTCGTACGCCACGACGACGCCCGCCTGCTCGGCCCCGGCCTCGGCCAGCGAGACGCCTGGCTGGTGCCAGGAGTCGGCCTGGCGCAGGACGATGTCGCGGGCCTCCTCGTTCGTGAGCAGGAGCTCGCGCTCGAACCCGTGCTCCGAGCCGACGAGGAAGTTCGAGCAGAACCGCTGGTACCCGGCGCTCTGCGGGATGACGTAGTCGCCCTTGAGGACGCCTGCGCTGTGCTGGTTCAGGCGCAGCCGGCTCACCGTCGAGTTCAGGTTGTCCTGGCGCGTCGCCGGGAACGGCACGAGCGAGAGCTCGTGGTTGACGAGGATGTCCGCGGTTCCGCGGCCGTTGACCTTCCCGACCGCGATCCCGTCGGGGATGCCTTCGAAGACGTACCCGCCGGGCAGGGTGTCGCCGACGGAGATGATCGCCTCCGTCGTCCAGCCGTTCCGCCCGTCGAGCATCTTCGCCGCTTCGGTCTTGAAGCCGCTGTCGTTGTCGCCCGCGGCGGCGGTCGTCGCGAACGAGGTCACGAGTGCCAGCGCACCTACCGCCAGCACGAGTCCTAGCCTTTTCATCTCCCCTCCTTGGTCTGACCGGGGGACCCTATCCCTCCGTCTGCGCCGGTGCTACCCCTCGAGCGCGGTCAGAAACAGGTCGAGCAGGAGCGCGGGGTCGCGCTCCACGCCGGGTCGCGCCGCGTCGCGCTTGCGCAGCTCGAGCTCACCGGCCGACCCGAGCACGCGGAGTCTTCCTTCGCGGACGAGCAATTCGTCGACGGCGCCCATCGTCCCGGCGAACGTCGTGTAGGCCGGGACGCCGAGCGCGGCTGCCTCGCGGTTCATCGTCCCTCCCGCGGAGACCACGAGGTCGGCGAGCGCGACGAGGCTCCGCCCGTCCACCGCCTGCGCGGGGACGACGAGCGAGGGGAGCGCGAGCGCGCGGATCGCAGTGTCCTGCGCCGCGGTTCGAGGGAGCACCACCGCCTGCACGCCGGGATCGGAGCCGAGTCTCCGTAGGAGCTCGGCGAAGAGCGGGTTTCCGTGCCGGTGGTAGAGGGAGACCTCGGGCGGGGTGCGGACGACGACGAGCACCCGCTCCCGGTCGAGGCCGAGCCGGTCCGAGAGCGCGGGGTCGGGCTCGAAGCCGGCGAGGTAGTACTCCTCCTTCAGCCCGGGGTAGCGGCGGACCTTGCGCGCCCGCGCTCCGAGCCGGTCGAGCCGGTCCTGGGGGATCGCCTCCGGCACGACCACCCGCCGCGCCGCGCGGCAGCCGAACCCGTGCTGCGTCCGGGCGAGCTCGTAGTCGAACGCGTACGCGGACGGGATGCCGAGCGTACGCGCGGCCAGGGCAAGCTCGTGCGAGGCGTGCGAGAAGGCGACGTCGAAGGCGCGTGTCCGTGCGTAGCGGCGGAGCGCGCGGAGGCGCGCGGCCATGACCCGCGCCTTCGCGACCGCGCCGGCGCCGGCGTGCCGTGGGCCGACGACGTCGTGGGGGATCGCGTACAGCCGCAAGAGCGCGAGTGTCTGCGCGTAGTCCCGCGTCGTGACGTCGACCTCGTGCCCGCGCGCGCGCAGGAGCTCGACGAGCGGCCGCACGAACGGCACCTGGGGCGAGTTCGAGACGTCGATCCAGACCCGCACCGGTCGACCCTAGCAAGTCGGGTCTGCACGATGCAGGCCGATTGGTCTACTTCATGTAGACAGAAGTCCCTCTCTCGTGCAGACTGCACGCATGCCCGAAGCGCGGGTCATCGAGGCGAACCCCTTCCGCGTCGCCGGCGAGTTGCTCCCGGGCGAGATGATCGACCGGGACGAGGAGACCGCGCGGCTCCTCTCGCTCGCCGCCGGGGGTCACGCCTCCCGGCTCGTCGCGCCGCGTCGGTACGGAAAGACGAGCCTCCTTCGCCGCGTGCTCGCGGACGCCGCGGAGCAGGGCTGGGCGACCGCTCTCGTCGATCTCGAGGGCGTGCTCTCGCTCTCGAGCATCGTCGTACGGATCGAGCGCGCCTACGACCGCGAGCTCAAGGGGGTGATCCGGCGCACGGTGGACGGCCTCTTCCGTTCCTGGCAGGTCGGGCTCTCGCTCGGCGCCGGCGGCTTCACGGCGTCGCTGCAGTCGAACCCGCGCATCGACGTCGAGGCCGTGCTCCTCCGGCTCCTCGACCTGCCCGCGAAGCTGTACGAGCGCAGCGGCGCGCGGAGCCTGATCGCGTTCGACGAGTTCCAGGACCTGCTGCGCGTGGACGGCGCGGACGGGATCCTGCGCAGCGTCCTCCAGCACCAGACCGCCGCGGCCTCGTACGCCTTCGCAGGCTCGGCTCCGACGCTGATGGAGCGGCTCTTCGAGGATCCCTCGCGCCCGCTGCTCGAGCACGCCGTGTCCGTCGAGCTCGGTCCCCTCCCGACGGAGCCCACGGCGGCCTTCCTCGAGGACCGCTTCCGGCTGACCGGGCGCGACATCGGGAGCGCGCTCGATCCCCTGCTCGCGTTCGCCCGCGGCCACCCGCAGCGCACCATGCTCCTCGCACACCACCTGTGGGAGCTCGTGCCGCGCGGGTCGGTCGCAGACGAGTCCGCCTGGGTGGACGCCCGTGAGCGGGCACTGAGCCAGGCTGAAGCTGCGCTGCGCGCTCGCTGGCAGTCGCTGGCCGTGAACGAGCAGCGCGTGAGCCTCGCCCTCGCGACCCGCGCACGGAACCTGTATGCGGAGGAGACCGGGCGCTTCGTAGGGCTGAAGAAGGGGAGCGTCGACCGCGCCCTCGCCGGGCTCGTCGGGAAGGCGGAGGCGAGGGTCGGAGCCGCAGGCCCGGAGCTCACCGATCCGCTGCTCGAGCACTGGCTGGCGGAGCGCGGGCTGTTCTGACGCACGTATAAGCTTCGCTTATGGACACGCGCCAGCTCGCCGCGTTCTGCGCGGTTGTCGAGCGCAGGAGCTTCTCCCAGGCCGCCGAGCGGCTCGGGGTTACCCAGCCCGCCGTCTCGTTGCAGGTACGGGCGCTCGAGAAGCGACTTGGAACGCAGCTCCTCGACCGCTCGGGGAAACGCGTCGAGCCGACGGAGGCGGGGCTGCGGCTGTACCGGGGCGCGCAGCGGATGCTCGCGCTCGAGGAGCAGATCGCTTCGGAGATCGCGGCGACGGCCGGAGGGGAGCTGGCGGGCGACCTCGTCCTCGGCGCGTCCACCGGGCCGGCGGCGATCGCGGTCCCGCTGCTCCTCTGCGAGTTCCAGCGCGAGAACCCGGAGGTGCGCGTCTTCCTCACCGTGTCGGACACGCACGCGATCGTCGAACGGGTGGCGGCTCGGGAGCTCGAGCTCGGGATCGTCGGCGCGGCGCGGCGTCATCGCGGCGTCCGCTTCGAGCCGTTCTTCTCCGACGAGGTGATCCTCGCCTGCCCGCCCGGCCACCGCTTCGCGGGGCGTGTCGTCGGGCTCGACGAGCTACGCGAGGAGTCGCTCGTCCTCATGCAGGAGGGGGCGGGCGTGCGCCAGATCGTCGAGGACGCCCTCCGCCGCCGGGGCGTTCGTCTCCGCGAGCTCGACGTACGCCTCCAGCTGGGGCTCCAGGAGTCGGTGCGGGCGGCCGTCGAGGCGGGCTACGGGGTGACCTTCATCTCGCGAACCGCGGTCGAGGCCGGCCTCGAGGCAGGGACGCTCGCCGAGGCCAGGGTCGAGGGCCTCGAGGCCTCGCGCGAGATCTCGCTCGCGTCGGCCACCGGCCGCGCCCGCTCGCGGGTCGCGGATGCGTTCCTGACCTTCGCCCGGGGCAGCCTCGGCCCATGATCGTCCGCTGGGGGATCGCCGAGCTCGGGCCGCTTCTCCGGGAGCTCGGCTGCGAGCGCCCCCTGCTCGTGACGAGCGCTCGTTTCGCCGACCTCGAGCTGCCGGTGGCGGAGCGCTTCACGGGCGTGCGCAGGCACTCGCCGGTAGACACGGTGGCCGAGGCGGTGACCGCGGCGAGGGGTGCGGACGGCCTGGTCGGGCTCGGGGGCGGAAGCGCCGTCGACACGGCGAAGGCGGTGTCGGCGAGCACTGGCCTGCCGCTCGTGGCGATGCCGACCACGTACGCGGGGGCGGAGTGGACGCCGTACTTCGGGATTCGGGACGAGGCGCGGGGCGTGAAGGGCGGAGGGTCGGGGGCGCAGATCGTGGGGGCTGTGTACGAGCCGCGGCTCATGCTCGCCCTCCCTGTCGACGAGACGGTCGGAACCGCGCTGAACGCCCTCGCGCACGCGGCGGAGGCGCTGTACGACGGCCCGCTGGAGGACGCAAGCGTCGGCGCACGGCTCGTCGGCGCCGCCCTTCCGGACGTCGTCGCCGACGGTCGCGACCTCGCGGCACGCACGACGCTGCTCGAGGGGGCGGTTCACGCGGGCCGCGCCCTCGGAGAGCGGGGTCTCTTCCTGGGGCACGCGCTCGCACAGGCACTCGGCGGGCGGTACGGGCTTCCGCACGGCGCGCTGAACGCGCTCTCGCTGCCCCCCGCGCTCCGCTTCAACGAGCCGGCGGTGCCGGAGGCGATCGCCGAGCTCGGGCGCGCGCTCGGAACCGCGGATCCCGCGGCGCGGGTCGAGGAGCTCGGCCGTCTCGGCGGGTTCGGCCGGCTCCGTGACCTGGGCGTCCCGGAGGAGGGTCTCGAGGCGGTCGCGAGCGATGTCGTCGCCCGCGCAGGCGCCCGCGCGAACCCCCGGCCGGTCACCGCTCGGCAGGCTTTCGACCTCCTGCGCTCGATCTGGTGAGCGTCCCGGTGTTGACGGATGTCCTCCGCGGGCGGACGATGTAGAGCGTGATCGTCGAGTACGCGGGAATCGTGGCCGGCCTGGCGCTCCTGGCCTCGACGCTGACCGGCGCGTACGGCCGGAGCGTGACCGCCGTCTTCACCTCGAGCGGCGCCGGCGTGGCCGCGGTGGGGAAGGCGGCCAGCTCGAAGCATGTGTCCCGCGCCGGCGCGAAGGCAGCGTACAAACGTGCACCATACGCGAAGCCCGCTCTCAAGTACCTGTACGCCATGGGATGGATCGGGGGCACGAAGAACCGCGGCCAGTGCGGACTGACGTTGCTCGGTCAGGACGCGGCTCGCCTCCAGGCCAAGCTCGAGATCCTGGCGAACGACGAGCTGCTCGGTCAGCTGAAGCGGCGCGGGATCACTGCGGTCGCGGCCGCGCGCGCGCTGGTCGCGGGCGTCGTCTCCGCCTGCGCGTAGCGCCGGGTCAGGCAGCCGCTTCGGGCGCCGGCCGCCGCCGGCCCCCGAGCACGCGCCGGAGGCTGACCACACCGAGCACGGTCGACCCGTCCACGACCGGCAGGTGCCGGAACCCGTGGTCGAGCATGACCTTGGCTGCCTCCTCGAGCGACAGGTCGGGGCCCGCCGTGACCGGGTCCGCGGTCATCCACTGGCGCACGCGCGCCTCGCTCGTGTGCATACGCGAGGCCATCGCGCGGAGCATGTCGCGCTCGGTGAGGATCCCGATCAGCCGGCCGTAGTCCTTGACGACCGCAGCGCCGACGTTCTGGCTCATCATCTTCTCGGCGACCTCCCCGAGCGTGTCCTCGGGGGCGACGGTGATGAACTCGGGCTTGAGGATGTCGGCCAACGTCGCCACCGCGCGAGTCTAGCCGCTGCTCGACGATAACGATCGATAATGACATGCATAAGTGATTTCGCGTAGAATCCCCGCGTGCGCGAGGGCGGGTCATATGACGTGCTCGTCGTCGGCAGCGGCGCGGCCGGCCTCGCTGCGGCGGTGTCCGCCGAAAGGGCGGGCGCGCGGGTGGCGCTGGCGACGAAGACGACCGTCCAGGCGTGCAACTCCG
>Ga0075313_1000025_pt1 | contig 29077 bp, 29 predicted proteins | sample MayberryNE_Catta_3_FD_120051 | JGI IMG/M metagenome (GOLD analysis project Ga0075313, IMG submission 120051) | Natural and restored wetland microbial communities from the San Francisco Bay, California, USA, that impact long-term carbon... | ecosystem: Environmental > Terrestrial > Soil >...
CGAGCGGAACGGCAGGGCGTTCCCGGACACGCTCGTCGGGACGGACTCGCACACGACGATGATCAACGGGCTCGGCGTCCTCGGCTGGGGCGTCGGCGGGATCGAGGCCGAGGCGGCGATGCTCGGCGAGGCGATCTCGATGCTCGTGCCGCAGGTCGTGGGCTTCAAGCTCATGGGCTCGCTCCCCGAGGGCGCCACCGCGACCGACCTCGTCCTCACCGTCACGGAGCTCCTGCGCGAGACCGGCGTCGTCGGGAAGTTCGTCGAGTACTACGGCCACGGGCTGGAGAGCCTCCCGCTCGCCGATCGCGCGACGATCGGGAACATGTCGCCGGAGTACGGGGCGACCTGCGGCTTCTTCCCCGTCGACGCCGAGACGATCCGCTACCTGCGCCTCACCGGCCGCTCGGAGGAGCGCGTCGCGCTTGTGGAGGCGTACTGCAAGGAGAACGCGCTCTGGCACGACCCGGACGACCCGCCGACGTACTCGCAGGTCGTCGAGCTCGACCTCTCGACCGTGGAGCCCTCGCTCGCCGGGCCGCGCAGGCCGCAGGACCGCGTGCCGCTGCGCGAGGCGAAGTCGGCGTTCGTGGAGGCTCTTCCCACCTTCGGGGTCGACTACGGCAACCCGGTAGACGCGGCCGTGGCGGAGTCCTTCCCCGCGAGCGACCCGCCGTCGACCGCGGAGCCGGGCGCCGTCGTGCCGGAGGGCAACCAGTCCGTGCAAGTGTCAGCGAGGATCGCGGAGCGCCCGCGCGGGGTCCCCTGCGAGATCGACGGGGAGACGGTTGTCCTCGAGCACGGGTCCGTCGTCATCGCCGCGATCACCTCGTGCACGAACACGTCCAACCCGGCGGTGATGATCGCGGCAGGGCTCCTCGCGAAGAAGGCGGTCGAGCGCGGCCTGAAGCGGAAGCCCTGGGTCAAGTCGAGCCTCGCGCCCGGGTCGAAGGTGGTGACGCAGTACTACGACCGCGCCGGGCTCACCCCGTTTCTCGAGGAGCTCGGATTCCACACCGTCGGATACGGCTGCACGACCTGCATCGGGAACTCGGGCCCGCTTCCCGAGCCGGTCTCCCGGGCGGTCGCCGAGGGCGATCTCGTCGTGTGCGCCGTGCTCTCCGGGAACCGGAACTTCGAAGCGCGCATCCACGGGGAGGTCAAGGCGAACTACCTCGCCTCGCCGCCGCTCGTGGTCGCCTACGCACTCGCCGGCCGGATGGACCTCGACCTGCTGAGCGAGCCGCTCGGCACCGGCGCCGACGGCCAGGAGGTCTACCTCTCGGACCTCTGGCCGACGCCGCAGGAGGTGCAGGAGACGATCGCCGGCTCGATCGGCGAGGAGATGTTCCGCTCGACCTACGCGGACGTCTACGCCGGCGAGGAGAGCTGGCGCGAGCTTCCGGTGCCCGCCGGCGAGCTCTTCGCCTGGGACCCCCACTCCACGTACGTGCGGCGCCCTCCCTACTTCGACGGCATGACACGCGAGCCCGGCGGCGTCGACGACGTCACGGGCGCGCGCTGCCTCGTCTGGATCGGCGACTCCGTGACGACCGACCACATCTCCCCGGCCGGCGCGATCAGGCCGGACTCCCCGGCGGGCCGCTACCTCGTCGAGCACGGCGTCGAGCGGAAGGCGTTCAACTCGTACGGGTCGCGCCGCGGCAACCACGAGGTCATGGTGCGCGGTACGTTCGCCAACGTCCGGCTCCGGAACCTGCTCGTCCCCGGATCCGAAGGCACATGGACCGTGCACGTGCCTTCGGGGGAGGAGGCGACGATCTTCGAGGCGGCGGAGCGCTACCGGGCCGAGGGCACGCCCCTCGTCGTGCTCGCCGGCAAGGAGTACGGGTCGGGCTCGTCCCGCGACTGGGCGGCGAAGGGCCCGAGGCTGCTCGGGATGCGCGCGGTGATCGCCGAGAGCTACGAGCGGATCCACCGCTCGAACCTGCTGATGATGGGCATCCTGCCACTCCAGTTCCGGGACGGCGAGAGCCCCGCCACCCTCGGGCTCACGGGCCGCGAGGAGTTCTCGATCACGGGCATCGAGAACGGCGAGGCGCACGAGGTGACGGTCCGCGCCGACGACGTCGAGTTCCGCGCGCTCGTCAGGCTGGACACGCCGCGCGAGCGGGAGTACCTGCGCCACGGCGGCATCCTCCCGTACGTCCTCCGCCGGCTCCTGGCGAGTCCCTAGCCGACGCCGAGCTCCGCGGGAAGCGGGCGCGCGTGGACGACGACGAGCGTCGTCGTCGGGCGGGTGAGGGCGACGTAGAGCTCGCGGAGGCCTTGCCCGCCCGCGCCCTCCTCGACGATCGCGGCCGGCTCGACGACGATCACGTGGTCGAACTCCATTCCCTTCGCCTCGCGCGGCGTCAGCACCGGGATCCGGGTGTCGTCGAACAGCGAGCCAGCCGCGGAGTCGCCGCGTAGCGACGCCGGCGCGATCACGGCGAGGAGGCCGTCCCCGTCGCCGAGCCGTGCGGCCTCGACGAACGCGGTCTCGAGCGGCGGGTCGCCGGTGACGAACCGTGGAGGCTCTGCGCCGGTCCGGTAGGCGATCGGCGGCTGGGTTCCCGGCGCGACGTGCTCGAGCAGGGGGAGGGCGAGCGCCATGATCTCGCGGGGGACGCGATAGGCGTGCTCGAGCTCCTCGATCACGGCGCGCTCGCCGCCCGGGAGCGTTGCCAGCAGGTCGGCCCAGCGCGTGTAGGGAATCGGCCCCGTCGCCTGCGCGACGTCGCCGAGGAGCGTGAACGCCCCGGTCGTGCGACGCGCGATCATCCGCACCTGCATCGGCGTCAGGTCCTGCGCCTCGTCGACGATGACGTGCCCGTAGCGTGTCTCGACGCCTCGCAGCAGCGCCCGCGCCTCGTCGACGAGCGGGAGGTCGGCGGTGCTCCAGCCGCTCCTCGAGCGGCGGAGCAGCGACTGCTCCTCGCCGTCGAGGATCCCCTCGGCTGCGTCGGCGAGCACGTCGCGAGACGTGAACAGGCGACGGACGACCTGCTCGGGCCGCGGCGCAGGCCAGACGCGGTCGAGGAACCGCGTGAGGACGCCGTCCTTCCGCAGCACCCGCTCGACCTCCTCGAACGAGCGCACGGCGAGCCCGCCGAGCGTCTCGCCGTAGTCGGAGTAGAACCGGCGCAGGACGTTCATCCGGAACCGCTCGCGCGCTGCGGCGGAGAGGCCGAGCTCGCCCCGCGCGTCGCGCAGGATCAGCTCGACCTCGTCGGCCTCGACGCCCACGAAGTGCCCCTCGAGCCGAAAGACGAGCTCCTCGGGCCGACCCTGCGACAGGAGCTCGAGCGCGCGGCGCACGACCTCCGCCAGCCGTCCGTCCGCCTTGAGCCGCTCGACGTCGTACGGATCCTCGAGCGCGACCTCGACACCGTCGACGAGCTCCGCGACCGCCCGCTGGTCGACGCTCTCCTCGCCGAGCGCGGGCAGGACGTGCGAGATGTAGTCCATGAACGTCGGATTCGGCCCGACCAGGAGGATCCGCCGGAGCTCCTCGCGGTGCTCGAAGAGCAGGTACGAGGCACGGTGCAGTCCCACGGCCGTCTTCCCCGTCCCGGGACCCCCCTGGATCACGAGCGGTGGCTCCGGCCCGCGCGCGATCAGCCCGTACTGGTCGGCCTGGATCGTCGCGACGATGTCGTGCATGCGCGTGTCACGGGTGCGCTCCAGCTCCTCGAGCAGGAAGTCGTCGACGGAGGTGGCAGCGTCCGCGAGCGAGCCGTGGAGCGCCTCGTCGCTGATGCCGGTCAGCGTCCTGCCCTGGAGTCGGAAGCGCCGCCGGAGAGTGACGCCATGTGGCTCGGCCGGCGTCGCCGTGTAGAAGGGCCGCGCGGCAGGCGCCTGCCAGTTGACGACCAGGAGCTCGTCGTCGTCGTGGACCCAGCGCCGGCCGACGTGGAGCGGGTCGGGCACGGAGTCCAGGTCGATCCGACCGAAGCAGAGGATCTCCTCGGCGCGCTCGTAGGCCGCGAGGCGTCGGTCGACCCAGGCCTCGATCCGTCCGGCGGCGATGTCGAAGCCGTCCTCACCGACACCGGCAGCCCCCACCGTGCGCAGCAGGGCCTGGCGCATGCGCTCCAGGCATGCGTAGGCGCGATCGAGGTGCGCCTGCTCGGCCGGGATGTCGGGATGGGCCATCCCTCGCGCTCCTAGGCGGGCGGCTTCCAGCCGACGAAGATCGCCCAGCCCAGGTAGTCGCGTCCGTGCTGGAGGTACGTGCGCTTCCAGCGGTCGTATGACGCGCGCACGTCGCCCGCGTCGGCGTCGCCGGCGTTCTCCGCGAGCCACTCCTCCACAGCGCGCCAGTGGAGCGTCTCGTAGCGGTCCCAGTCGTCGAGGGAGGAGTCGATCAGCGTCACGACGGCGAGCTCGCCGGACTCGAGGATCGCGACCGTTCCCGCGAGCGAGGTCCAGGGGTCGTCGCGGTCCGCGTAGTCCTCCGGGAGCGGCCAGCGCCTCCAGTACGGCTCCCCCACGACGACGTGGCCGCCCGGCCGCACGCACGGCTCGAGGACGTCGAGCGTCCCGGCGAGACCGCCGAAGACGAAGCTCGCCCCCAGGCAGAGCGCTGCGTCGTACGCGCTCGCCTCGAAGGTCTCGCCCGACGCGTCGCCGAGCCGGAAGACGACCCGGTCGGCGACGCCCGCGGCGGCCGCACGCTCGACCGCTGCGGCGTGGAACTCCGGCGCGATCTCGATCCCCTCCACCGAGCAACCGTGTGCGGAGGCGAGCAGGATCGCAGGCCCGCCGCGGCCCGAGGCCACGTCGAGCACGCGGGACTCCGGACCGAGCCGGAGGCGCTCGCCGAGCAGGCGCAGCTTCTCGGGCGAGGTCGGATTCTGGAGCTCGTGCTCGCGCTCGGCGACGACGTAGTAGCGCGGGATCACGGTGCGATTCTTCCACGGCGTGGATAGGCTCCACGGCCGGATGGCGGCCCGGGACGAGAGCCGCGACGCGGCCGCAGGGCGAGCCTCCTCAGGGGCTTCCCCGGAGACGCCGGGCCGCGAGAGCCGGCTCGCGTCTCTCGGGGGGACCTGGGGGATCGATCCGGTCCCGGAGCGGCTCCGGGTCCTCGGCCCCCTCGACACCGGCCTCCTGTGGGGGAACCTCGGGGTCTCGTTGCTGGTCGTCGTCGCGGGGGCGGCGCTCGTCCCGGCCCTCTCGCTTCCGGACGCGCTCGTCGCGATCGTCCTCGGCTGCGTGATCGGGAACCTGATGCTCGGCGTCGCGGGCGCGATCGGCGCGGACGCCCGCGTGCCCGGGATGGCACTCCTGCGGGCTCCGCTCGGGCGGCGGGGCTCGTACCTGCCCACCGGCGTGAACGTCGTGCAGGGAGTCGGCTGGACGATCTTCGAGCTCCTGATCATCGCCACCGCCGCCGCGGCCCTCTCCGACGAGCTCTTCGGCTTCCGCGCCCAGTGGCTGTGGACGCTCGTCTTCGGCGCGGCGACCCTCGTGCTCGCGCTGCTCGGGCCGATCGGCTTCGTCAGGCGGTTCGTGCGTCGCATCGCCGTGTGGGCCGTCCCGTTCGCCGTCCTGTACCTCACCTGGTGGGCGATCGACGGCGCCGACCTCGGCGCGCTGTGGGACGCGCCGGGCGAGGGTGGCCTGAGCGTGTGGCAGGGCGCCGACTTCGTCGTCGGGATCACGGTCTCGTGGATCCCGTACGCCGCCGACTACACGCGCTTCTCGACGTCCCGGCGTGCGGCCTTCGCGGGGACGGGGCTCGGGTACCTCGTGCCCGACGCGTGGCTGCTCGGGCTCGGGGTGGTGATCGTCTCGTCGCGCGACCTCTCGGATGCGGCCGCGCTCCCGGACGCAGTGGTCGCGGGCGGGCTCGCGGCCGTCCTCGCCCTCTTCGCACTCCTCGTGACCGAGACCGACGAGGCGTTCGCCAACGCGTACTCTGCCGCCGTCTCCCTGCAGAACCTCGTCCCCCGTACGCCCCAACCCGTCCTGGTCGCGCTCGTGACGGCCACGGCGACGGCCGGCGCGCTCGTCGTCGACCTCGTGAGCTACCAGAGCTTCCTGTTCCTCCTCGGCTCCCTGTTCGTCCCGCTCTTCGCCGTCCTGCTGGCGGACTGGCTCGCGGCCGGACGGCACTACACGCGCGACGACGTGTTCGACGCGCCGGCCTGGCGCCCGGGCCTCGTGGCCGCCTGGATCGCCGGCTTCGTCACCTACCAGTGGCTCAACCCGACCGGCCCCGAGCGCTGGACCGACCAGGTCCGACGCCTCGGGCCGCCGGAGTGGAGCATCGGCGCGACCGTGCCCAGCTTCCTCGTCGCCTTCGTGCTCGCGAGCCTCGTCGCGGCGCTCACCCGGCGCTCGGCCACCGGAGCCGCGGCCGCGTGAGCGAGCTCGCGGTCGTCGGCCACCTCACGCGTGACGTCATCGCGGGCGGCGCGCCACGCCCCGGCGGAGGCGTCCTCTACTCCGCCCAGGCACTCGCCCGGCTCGGCGCGGACGCGCTCGTCGCCGCCTCCTGCGCAGAGGCCGACCGCGACGTGCTCCTCCCGGCCCTGGAGTCGTACGGGCTGCCCGTGCGCTGGTTCCCCTCGACCGCGACGACCGCCTACAGCTTCCACTACGAGGGGGACCGGCGGATCATGTCGCAGGACGCGGTCGGCGACCCCTGGACGCCGGACCGCACGGTCGAGGCCGTCGCGGACGCGTCCTGGGTGCACGTGGCGGCCCTCACCCGTACGGACTTCCCCGGCGACTCGCTGGCGGCGCTGGCGCCCGAGCGGAGGCTGCTCGTCGACGCACAAGGTCTGCTTCGGACCCCGGAGGTCGGGCCGCTCCGAACGGACGCGGCCATAGGCGACATCCTCCGCTACGTCGCCATCCTCAAGCTGAACGACGAGGAGGCGGAGACGCTCGTCGGGAGCGCCGACCCGGGGCGGCTGCGCTCGCTGGGCGTTCCCGAGGTGGTGCTGACACTCGGCTCGCAGGGATCCGTCGTCGTCACCGAGGACCAGCTCGAGCGCGTCCCGGCCCCAGCCCTCGAGGGCGTCGTGGACCCGACGGGCGCGGGCGACACGTACTCCGCCGCCTACCTCGCGAGCCGTGCGCTCGGCGCAGACCCCGTCGAGGCCGCGCGCACCGCGGCCGCCGAGACCTCCCGTTTCCTGTCCCGCGGGTGAGGGGCTCCGAGGAGCCCCTCACCACCGTGGGCGCCGCCTACGGCGTCAGCGAGTCGAAGCTCGGAGGCGCCGAATCGACAGGCGGATGGTCCAGGTCGTGCGGAACGGCCACGCGCACGGTCGAGCTGCAGGAGAGGCCGAACTCGTCCGTGACGGTCACGGCGATCCGGTAGACCCTCCCGTCGCCCGTCCCGCTCCGCTCGGCCCGTAGCCGCACCTGGTGCGACGCCGGCCCGAGGACCGCATCCGGGGCGGTGTCGCCGTCGCCCAGCCCGTTCACGGGCTCGTCCTGCGTCACGCCGGTGACGACCGTCGTCAGGTCGTCACCTTCCGGGTCCGTCGCGCCGCTCACCGAGACCACGCGCAGCTTGTGGTTCGGCGGCCAGAGCCGGTTCGGGGACGCCGCGAGCTGCGTGCAGTCGGGCGGTGCGTTGACGTGGAACGTGCTGCACTCGATCACGAACGCGCTTCCGCCTCCGTCCGACCCGGTCGCCCTGGCGCAGACCTCGTAGTCGCCCGGGCCGAGCCCGGGGAAGGTGTGCGTCCAGTCGACGCTCGCCGGTCCGGGCTGCGGCAGGTCGGGATCGATCTCGGTGTTCGGGAGTGCCGAGAAGGCGCTGTCGGGCGTGCCGTTCAGCGTCTGGTCCAGGCTCAGCGCTACCTCGGTGAGCTGCGAGTCGATCACTCCGGGGACGATGTCCGGCAGCTGCTCGAGATCGGTGACCTCGGTGCACGTGCCGCCGGTCCCGGTCGCGATCTCCTCGAGGGAGCCCTGGCCGGCCGTGCCCGTGTCCGTACAGCTCGAGGCGCTCCCGATGGCGAACGTCTCGAAGCGGACCCCCGCCAGGGCCGCCGCAGCGACCTCCTCGTCCACGGACCCGCCCGAGCTGGCCTCGCCGTCGGACAGGAACGCGACGATCTTCGTCCCCGCGCTGCTGCCCGTCGCGAGGGCGGTCGCCGCGGCCACCGCAGCCTCGAAGTTCGTCGTGTTGCCGGCGTTCTTGGCGGTGAACTGGTTGAGACCGCCGTTCCCTCCGAAGGTCGAGAACGCGGATGCGAGCACCTCCTCGACGTCCGGTCCGCCCGCCGAGTTCGCATCGGTGGCGGGGCCGGTGAGGCTCTGGTCGCCGGCCGCCGGGCCGACGTCGCCCGTCACGGCGGTGTCCGCGAACGCGACGACGCCCGTGTCGAGCACGGTGCCCGTCGTGATCGCCGACTGGTTCGTCGCGCGTGCCGCCGCGATCTCGCAATCGATGATGAAGTCGGCGTCGCCGTCGCCGTTCTGGTCGCCCCCGCAGCCTCCGCCCTGAGCGGTACTGCCGGAGACGTCGACGACGTACACGAGTGCCGTGTTCGGTACCGGCACGCCCTGGCCGACGCTCGCGGTCCCGGTGACGGGCACGGCGGGCCCGTTGACGGTCGCCCCGTCAGGAGGTGTGACGACGTCGACCGAGATGCTCGTGCCCCCGGGCAGGGAGCCGTCCGCGGCCACTGCGGCGGTCGCGAGCGCGAGCGCCACGACGGCGGCCACGGCGAGGTGGGCGAGGAGCGCTCCTCGCCCGGGTACAGGCTTGGTCATGACCTCTCCCCTGTAGCTGACGGCTTGTCCAGAGGACCGTAGGCGGCGCCCCGCCGACGCACCAGCCGGAGTCCGACGGATCGGCGAGGGTCACCCTTCCTAGGCTTGTGGCCCTAGCGCGGGTGGGGTAGGAACCGGGAGCGAGCCGTCGAGGGGGAGAAGGAGGAGCATGGCAGGTCGCGCCGGTGGGCGAGGGCCGATCGTCGTCGCGGACGCCGACCGCCGTTCACGGCGCGAGACCGCCCGCGCGCTCGCGGACGCCGGCTACGACGTCGTCGAGGCTGCCACCGGCGAGGAGGCCCTGGAGGTGGCCCGCCGTGCCGACACGGCACTGGCCATCCTCGAGGTCCGCCTTCCGGGGATCAGCGGGTACGAGGTCTGCCGCAGGCTCCGGGAGGAGCATGGAGACGCCGTCCCCATCGTCTTCGTGTCGGGCGACCGCGTCGAGCCCTCCGATCGCGTGGCGGGACTGCTCGTCGGCGCGGACGACTACCTGGCGAAGCCGCTCGCGGGCGACGAGGTCGTGGCGCGCGTGCGCAGGCAACTCGAGCGCGCGCCCGGTCGCGACCGGCCGTCCGACCGTCTCACCACCCGCGAGCGCGAGGTCCTGCGCCTACTCGCCTCCGGGCTCGTTCCGGTTCAGATCGCGAGCGCGCTCTCCATCAGCCCCCGGACCGTGGCCACGCACGTGGAGCACATCTACACGAAGCTCGGCGTCCACAGCCGCGGTCAGGCGGTCGCCGCAGCCTTCCGGCTCGCCCTGGTCGACTGAGCTAGAGGCGGAAGGCGCCGCGGGCGACGACGACCGCGCTGCCGCCGCACAGCACGCGCTCGACCGAGCCGTTCCGGCCCTCGGCCCGCGCGAAGAGCTTCGACGCCCGCCCGATCTCCGCGCCCTGCGCGATCTCGATCCACTCGCCCCACTCCGCGAGGCCGTGACGGCAGAGGTGCAGGGCGACCGGCCCGGCGGCCGAGCCGGTCGCCGGGTCCTCGGGAACGCCGAGGGCAGGCGCAAATGTGCGCGACTTCCAGGCGGTCCCGGCTCCGGCGAAGCAGCTCACCTCGACCCCGAGTGCGGCGAGGGCGCCCTGATCCGGCTGCAGTCGCTCGACGTCCTCCCGGGACGCGAGGCAGACGAGGACGTGCCGCGGCCCGTTGTCATACCGCTCGATCGGCAGGCGAGCCTCGGCGACGCCGAGAGCCCGGAGGAGAGGGCCCGGGTCCGGGTAGGGCTCCGTCACGGGCAGGGGCTGCTCCATGCGGCCGAACGCGATCGCGCCGGAGTCGTCGCGGTCGAGCTCGACGGGGACGGTCGCGAGTGCGGTCTCCAGCTCGATCCTCCCCCGCTGCAGCGGCGCGGCGAGCACCCAGGCCGCACCCAGCACCGGGTGCCCGGCGAAGGGGAGCTCGGACCGCGGCGTGAAGATGCGCAATCGCGCAGTGCCACCCCGCTCCGGCGGAAGGACGAAGGCCGTCTCGGAGAGCCCGAGCTCGAGGGCGAGCGCCTGCATCGTCTCCTCGTCCAGCCCCCGCGCGTCGGTGAAGACGGCGAGCGCGTTCCCCTGGAGCGGCCGATCCGTGAAGACGTCCACGACGACGTAGCGGTAGTCGGGCACGGCGGGACCCTATCCGGGTCTATCCTCGCGGCGTGCTGGTCTTCCTCGTCCGCCACGCGCACTCGGACCCGGGCGAGCCGGACGAGCTGCGTCCGCTCTCCACACGCGGTCAGGACGAGGCACGCGACCTCGCGGACCGGCTGGGCTCCCATCCGACGCCGCCGCGGCTCGTGCTTACGAGCCCGCTCGTGCGCGCCCGCCAGACCGCCGACCACATCGCACGGACGACGGGGGCCGATACGCGGGTCGAGGAGCGCCTCGCCCCGGGCGCGACCGCGGAGGCGCTGCGCGCGGCACTCGCCGACGCCGAAGGGCCGGTCGCGGCCATCGGCCACCAGCCCGACTGCTCCGAGATCGCGCTCTCGCTGGCGGGGAGCGACCCCGGGTTCCCGCCGGCCGGCGTAGCCGAGCTCGAGATCGCGGTCTAGATCCCGTGCCGGCTGCGATCGTCGTACGGGACCTCCGCAAGGCGTATCGCGGGATCGAAGCCCTCCGCGGAATCGGCTTCGAGGTCGCGGAGGGCGAGGTGTTCGGTCTGCTCGGCCCGAACGGCGCCGGGAAGACGACGACGGTGGAGATCCTCGAGGGCTACCGGAGGCGCGACTCGGGGAAGGTCGCCGTCCTCGGCCGCGACCCGGGCGAGGCCCCGCGCGAGCTCCGCGAGCGGATCGGCGTCGTGCTCCAGCATTCGGAGCTCACGCCGCTGCTCACGGTGCGCGAGATCCATCTGCTCTTCGCGGGCTACTACGCGCGCCCGCGGGACGTCGACGAGGTGGTCGAGCTCGTGGGGCTGCAGGACAAGCGCGACGCACGCGTGAAGACGCTCTCGGGCGGGCAGAAGCGGAGGCTCGACCTCGGCGTGGCGCTCGTCGGCGACCCCGACCTCGTCTTCCTGGACGAGCCGACGACGGGCTTCGACCCGGCGGCCCGCCGGTCGGCGTGGGAGATGATCCGCTCCCTCCGCTCGCTCGGCAAGACGATCCTCCTGACGACGCACTACCTGGACGAGGCGCAGCAACTCGCGGACCGCGTCGCGGTCATCCGCGCGGGCGAGATCGTGTCGCTCGGCACGCCCGGCGACCTGATCGGCCACGTCCGCGCAGTGGAAATCCGCTACCGGCTGAACGGCGAGGCGGTGACGCTGCGGACGGACGATCCCACCGTGGCCCTGCACGAGCTCACCTCGCGGGCACTCGCCGAGGGCCGCACGCTCGAGCAGCTGGAGGTCCGGAGGCCCACGCTCGAGGACGTGTACCTCGACCTCGTCGGGGACGAGGGAGCCGACGCGTGAGCGTCCTCGTCCACCAGCTCGCCTTCGAGCAGCGCATCTTCTGGCGCAGCCGCGAGGCGGCCGTCTTCGTCTTCGTGTTCCCCCTCCTCCTGTACGTCCTGCTCGCTTCGATCTACTCGGACGAGATCGACGGGAGAGCCTCGGCGGACGTCCTGCTGGCCGGCCTCTTCGGGTACGGCGCCGCGAACACGGCCTTCGGCGGGCTCGCCATCACGCTCGTCGTACGGCGCGAGGGCGGGCTGCTCAAGCGACTCCGCTCGACGCCACTCTCTCCGGCCACGTACGTGGCCGCAGTCCTCGTCTCCACCCTCGTCGTGTTCGCGCTGCAGGCGGCCGCGCTGCTCGTTCTGGGCATGGTGCTCTTCGATGCGCGAGCTCCCGCGAACTGGCCCGGATTCGCGGCGGTCGTGCTGCTCGGCGTCGCCTGCTTCGCAGGGCTCGGAGTCGGGGCGGCTGCGCTCATCCACTCCGCGGAGGGAGTCTCGGCCGTCGTCAACGTGATCCTCCTCCCGATGGCCTTCCTCTCCGGCTCCTTCGGTCCCACGACGGAGTTCCCGGCCGTCCTGCAGGCGGTCTCGGACGTGCTGCCGCTCACGTACTTCATCGACGTCGTGAACGGCGTGTACCTCGACGGCGAGTCGTTCTTCGCCGACGTCGGCGCCCTGGCGATCGTCGCGGCGTGGGGCACGGCAGGACTGCTCGTCGCCTGGCGGAGGTTCAGCTGGATGCCGCACGGGAGCTAGGGAGGGCCGGGCGAGCGAGCCCGCCCGGCCCCGCGCGCTAGCGGCTCTGCAGCATCGAGAGGTAGTACAGGAGCATCGCAACGGCCGCGAGGGCGGCTGCGACGTACGTCCAGGCAGCGGCCGTCAGGACGCTCTTCACGCCCTCGCCCTCGTTCGCGGCCACGAAGCCCATGTCGCTCAGCTGCGCCTTCGCCCGCTTCGACGCGTCGAACTCCACCGGGAGCGTGACGATCTGGAAGAGGACCGCGATCGCGTACAGGGCGATCCCGATGTAGACGAGGCCGAGCGCATTGAGGATGAAGCCGCCGATCAAGAACAGCAGCCAGATGTTGGAGGCGAACTGCACGGCGGGGAACATCGCGCTGCGAAAGCGGAAGAACGCGTAGGCCTGCGCGTGCTGGATCGCGTGGCCGACCTCGTGCGCGCCGACCGCTGTCGAGGCGACCGAGACACCGCGGAACACCTCGGGAGAGAGGTGCACCGAGCGGTTGCGCGGGTCGTAGTGGTCGGAGAGAGAACCCGGCGTCTCCTCGACGGGGACCTCCTGGAGGCCGTTCGCGTCGAGGATGCGGCGGGCGACCTGCGCCCCCGTCATCCCGTTGGCGACCGGTACCTCGAGGTTCCGGGCGAACGTGCTCTTCACCCGATGCTGGGCCCAGAAGCCGACGACCATCGGGACGATGAATGCGAGAAGGAAGTACATGGCGCGATGGTAGCGTCCGGGCTTCGCGTCGCCCGATCGTGCAACCGCGCCGCAGCGCGTTCTTAACTCGTGTCCTCGAGCTGCGCGCAGGACGGTGCGGTCGCGAAGGCCTGCTCGAGCTCCGCCGAGGACTCGCCGAAGAGGGAAGCCGACCGAAGCGTCGCGATGACGTCCTGCGCCTGCTCCACGAGCGCCTGGAAACGGGGAGCAAGCGCGGCCAGCTCCTGCAGGAGGGCGGACGGCGTCTCCGCGTCCAGCGCGTCGCGTGCGTCGTCCTCGAGCGAGTCGAAGCTGTCGCGAAGGCCCTCGGCCGCGTCGTCCAGCGCCTGCTCGGCCTCCTCCCCGGCCTCGAGGTCGGGACGACCGAGCGCCTCCAGGTCGTCCACGAGATCGTCGGTGGCTTCGCCCGCGTCGTCGAGCGCCTCCTCGAGCGCCTCGGCCGTGAGCTCGCCCTGGACGTCCGCGATGCCCGCGATCGTGCCGCGCCACTCGGCCAGGCTCGCGCAGACGGAGTCCGCCCACTCCGTCGTCTCGACCGAGGTGAAGTCGTCGTCGGCGAGCCGCGCCGCGACCACCGCGCCCACGATCACGAGGACGCCCACCACGACCGCGGCGACGAGCCAGTTCGTCTTCACCGCCCGCGAGTCTAGTCTTCGCGCGATGGCGGACGACGCCGACCGGGTCGCCGAGCTCCTGCACGAAGCCGCGGAGACCCACCATGCCGTGTACCGGATCACGGACGGCGAGGACCCGGACTGGGCCTCGTGGTACGCCGACTGGCTCCTCGACCTCTCGGAGCTGCCCGGGGTCCTGGGCGCACGGCCGGTACGCAGCCAGCTCGTGCACGCCCTCGTCCAGCTCGACCGCGACTACGCGGCGACGAGCCCCGAGGAGCGCTGGGAGGACTGGTACGCCGCTAGGCTCGGCGCGCTGCTCGGCGCCTGACCACCGCCTTGGCCGCCTCCTCGTCGGGAGCCCCGGCAGGGCTAGCATCGGAGCCGTGGCAGGACGCCGATGACGCGGACCGCGATCCTGTCGGACATCCACGGCAACGGGGTCGCGCTGCGGGCGGTGCTCGCCGAGCTCGACGCCGAGGGGATCGACCGGGTCGTCTGCCTGGGCGACGTCTGCCAGGGCGGGCCCGAGCCCGACGCGTGCGTCGACCTCGTCGCGGACCGTGGCTGGCCGACCGTGCTCGGCAACGCCGACGACTTCGTCCTCGACGCGGCGAGCGCGGAGGGGTCGTCCGAGACGGTCACGGAGCGGCAGCTCGCCGTCCGGGAGTGGTCGTTCGGGCGGCTCGGGCCCGCGCGCCGCGAGCTCGTGTCGCGGTGGCCGCGCACGGTCGAGCTCGAGCTCGGCGACGGCCTCCGGCTCCTCGGCTGCCACGCGACGCCGGGCTCCAACGACGACGTCGTCCTCCCGGACGCTCCGGAGGACGAGTACCGCGCGGCCTTCGCCGGCGCGGGCGTGGATCTCGTCACCTGCGGGCACATCCACCTCCCGTACGTGCGGCGAGTCGGCGCCACGACGGTGCTGAACCCGGGGAGCGTCGGGCTCGGCTACGACCACCAGCAGGACGTCTCGTCCCTGCGGTTCGACCCCTGGGCGGCGTGGGCGATCGTCGGGGTGGACGGAGGACGCCTCTCGATCGACCTCAGGCGGACGCCGTTCGACGCCGCGGCGGTGGCGACGGCCCACCGCACGAGCGGGATGCCCCACGGCGAGGAGTACGCGCGCTCGTGGACGCCTGCCTGAGCCGCGGCAGACGGTGGGCTGCGGCACGTTGCGGAGGAAGATGGGCGGCTTGACGGGGACCTGGCTTCGGGACCTGAAGACCGAGGCGGAGCGCCGCGCCGCACAACGCCACGGTTCCTGCTCGACGGCTCCGCGTTCGATTCGAGGCCGCAGTCCCGCACACTTGCGCACCGGAGGAATCCTCCCCCTCGGGCGTCCTCCTCCTCGGCCAGTGAACCCCCAGGCACCGAGAGGATGTTCGGGGCTCCGCTAGGAAGCGCGAGCAGCGAGAAAAGGCTCGACGACCGCGAGGACGGTTTCCGGGCTCTCGAGGAATCCGTAATGGTTCGCGCCGGAAACGACGGCGAGCTCACCCTGTGGGATCGCATCGGCGATCGCGGCCGACGACGCGACGGGCACGGGATCACGCTCGCCATGGACGACGAGGGTCGGGCACGCGATGCTGCCGAGCTTCGTGGGCAACGCGTGCTCCCCGAAGTCGGCGAAGATCCGCTTCGCGGTGTCGCGGTTCCTCGTTCTGTTCTCGGTGAGCCGGTACTGCGTGGCCAGGGCGACTTCGCGGTCGTTGAAGAACGGGAGGTAGAGCAGTTGGTAGTAGCGCTCGACGGCGGCAACAGCACCTGTCTCGAACTCGGGGGAACTCTCGACGCGCTGCATCTCTTCGGCGTCTTCCGGCGTTCGACGCGAAGCCATTTCCTTCCCGAACTGCTCTCGGTGCTCCGGAGCGAAGGGTGGCGCCGGGTTCAGGAGCACGAGTGCACGAACCCGCTCCGGTCGCGTCGCCGCATAGAGGGCGACCATGTGCGCCGCAAGCGAATGCCCGGCGAGAGCGACCTGCTCCAGCTCGAGTCCGTCGAGGAGCGCGTCCAGGTCGGCGAGCGTGCCGGCGGTCGAGATGCTCGCTAGGTCGCCCGCGGCGCTCGAGCCACTCCCCCGCTCGTCGACGTAGATGAGCTCGCGGCCGTTGGCGAGTACGTCGAGGGCGGGCCGCACGTGGGCGAATCCGAACCGCGGGCCTCCCGGGATGACCACGAGCGGTGCGCCTTCGCCGATCCGCAGGTACGCGAGCTCCGTGCCCGCGGCCGGAACCGTCCCTGTACGCGTCAAAGCCGTCGACACGGTGACGGGGAGTATCGCAGTCGGGCGCAGCAGACACGGTTCGCTGACGGCTAGAGGGACATTCCCGCACGCTCGCGCATGCGTGCGCCGTCTCGTCTGAGTACCGGCGCGGTCGAAGACGTCTGCTCCGCGACGGCCAAGACGCGTGTGTCCGCCGTGACAGTGGATAGAGCAGCGGTTTTTCCTACCCTCTGCTCAGCGGTCTGGCCTCGTTGAGCCATTCCGGTGCCATGGCGAGTTCGCCGCGGTACGCTCGTTTCACCCCGGCCCCTGTAGCTCAGTGGATAGAGCGCGGGTTTCCTAAACCCGGCGCGGAGGTTCGATTCCTCCCAGGGGCACTACCAGGGAACGGGCCCTAGCGTCAGGCCTGCCGACGCGCGTACGGCTCGCGAGTCGTCTCAGCGGAAAGAGAGGCGGCTGGGCGGCCAGTACGTGAACATGACTGGGCCGATGAGACTACTTCGGGCAACCGTTCCCCACGTGCGGGAGTCGCAGGAGCGCGTGCGGTTGTCACCGAGTACGAAGTAGTGGCTGGCCGCAACGCGTCGCCAGCTGCCGTTCTCGCGACCTCGTCGCGATCGATCGACGTACGGCTCGATGAGGCGCTCGCCGTTGATGTAGATGACGCCGTCGCGCTCTGAGACCCGTTCGCCGGGGAGTCCGACGATGCGCTTGACGAATGTCGAGCCGCCGTCTTCCGCATCGCTCGGCCGTATCGGGGGTCTTGAAGACGACGATCTCTCCACGCGTTGGGTCGCGGAACCTGTAGGCGAGCCGGTTCGCGATCACGCGATCGCTGAATCTGCCCTCGCAGAAAGCGCCCGGCTTCGCACAGTGGAGCGTCGGCTCCATCGAAGACGAGGGGGGGATGACGTACGGCTTGGCCACCTGCGCTTGAAACGTCAGGACGAACGCAAAGGCCACGGCGACGGTGACAAACCAGTCAACAATCGTCCGCCAGGGCTGCGGTATCCGGCTCTGGGCACGATCGAGAACCTTCATGATCACCGACATTGTGCGCATGGCTTCCGCTGCCGTGGGCCCCCACGCAGAGCGACGTGACGAGAAACGGGTCGCCGGGAGAACGCGAGGACGGGCCGACGGCGGGCAGTGCTTCGCGGACGTGTCAGTCGTCTGTCGAACCCCTCGACTCCGGCCGCGGCACCGAGCACCACACCGTCGGCTGGCCGAGGGGTCGCTGGTGTCCGTCCCCGCCCCGCAGTCCGAATCGGATCCGAAACGGGCCGCGGGGCGGGGAGAAGTGCTCAGCGTGCGCGCAGGGCCGCGTACTGCCCGGCTTGGTAGTGCCCGAGCATGTTGCAGAGCATCACGTATCTCCCGGGCGGAAGCTTCAGTGTGATCCGCCTCGAGGTGCCGCTCGGGATCCGCGGGATCTCACCGAGGCGACCCGTCTCGACTGCCTTTCCTCCCTTGACCTTGAGGCTGTGGTGATGACGGTCGCTGTGGAGGACGAGGAACTCGTGATCCATCGTGCCGTCATTTCGGACGAGGAAGGTGACTCGCCCGGCGCGCACGTTGATCTGCGCCGGTAGGAGCTTCCACTCGATGAGTGCGACGGAGACCGCGCGGCCCGAGCTCGTAGTGTCCGCCGCGGAGGCCGTCATTGCGAGCAGTCCCGCCGACGAGACCGCGGTTGCGAATGCGACCGCAGCGCCCGCCCGTCCTCTATGTCCGGTCATGCGCATGACGACACCAGGAGCTCAGCCCGATGCGACGGCTGGTGCGTGATGCAGAGAATCGGGTAGAGACCGGGCTTCGTCACCCTGAACGTCACCCGCGACAGCATCCCGCGCTTCACGCGGAAGCTCTTGCCGAAGTCGGGGATGTTGATGTCGTGGTGAGCCGAGTTGACGCCGAAGATGTTCAGGGTGACCCGCTCACCGACGCATGCGGCGACGAGCGCGGTGTCGAAGCGGTACGTCTCGACCGCCCATTTGGTCGTGTCGCCCTCGAGATCGCACCCGTCGCTCCCCGGCGCGCACGACTCGTAGCCGCCGCCTCCGGGCAGGCGAGCAGTGGGATACGCCTCCTTGGCTACGCTCGCCGAGCCTTTCCACTCGACGGCGCTCATGTAGATCTGGCGGGTCTTGACGGCTGCGTTCGCCTCGTCCCCGGTGCTCAGAGCGAACGCGGCGCCCACGGACACCGCGGCCACTGCGAACGCCACGAGGAGTGCAACTCTCCTGGACATGTGACTCTCCTTTCGCTCCCGGCGCATGCAGCGCGGGTCTCCTGGTCGACGTCCAGAGCGTGCGCCTGGGCGGCGAGCGGGACAACGCGGAAACCCGCGGGCCTGACGACCCGTCTGCGCGGTCTTCTCGGGCCACTGGGACCCGGAGATCGGGTAGGGGGTTCCCTACCGATCTACGTAGGTGCAGCGTCGGGCTCGGAGTCGTCCGCGAGTCCGGCGCGAATCGCGAACGCAGCCGCCTGCGCCCGGTTCTTGAGATGGAGCTTCGCGAGGATGTTCTTCATGTGGAAGCTCACCGTGTTCTCCGAGATGAAGAGCTGCGAGCCGATCTCGCGATTCGTCGCACCGTCCACGACGAGGCGCAAGACCTCGCGCTCGCGGTCCGTGAGCTACCCCTCCGGCCCCGCTGACTTGCCCGTTCCCTCGCGGGCCATGCGCGCGAACTCGTCGAGAATCCTCGCGGCGAGACCCGGCGACAGTGCGGGCTCCCCGGCCGAGATCTTCTCGAGCGTCGAGCTCAGCTCCTCTTCGGACATGCCCTTCAGGAGATAGCCTTCGGCGCCGCTCTTCACCGCCTCGAACAGGTCCTGGTCGTCCTCGGAGACGGTGACGATGATGACCTTCACGTCGGGAAGCTCGGTCTTGATCACGCGCGTTGCCTCGAGCCCGTTGCACGGTGACATCCCGACGTCCATCAGCACGAGCTCCGGCTCGAGCCGTCGAGTGAGCTCGATCGCCTCGACGCCGTCCGCCGCCTGCCCCACGACGTCCATCCCCCAGGCTCTGAGGAGACTTGCGATCCCGGCTCGGAAGAGAGCGTGATCGTCAGCGAGGAGCACCCGCACCGGCCACCTCCTCCGTCTCGTGCACCGGCACGTGGACCGCGATGCGCGTGCCGTGGCCGGGAGCCGACACGAGGTCGAGCGCACCGCCGATCGCCTGGGCTCGCTCCCGCATCGTCTGGAGCCCGAGTCGCGGCCATCCGGTCGGGTCGCGCAGCAGGGGATCGAACCCGTGACCGTCGTCGACGATCTCGAGCTCGACCTCCTCGCCGTCGGCTCCCACGACGACCTCGACATGAGACGCCTCCGCATGCTTGCGAACGTTGCTGAGCGCCTCCTGCACGATGCGGACGAGCTGGATCTCGGTTGCAGGAGGAAGTGTGACGTGCTCCCCGTCGTCCACGACCCGGAACTCGATCTCGCAGCCCGGCATGCGCGGCAGGCGGCTCAGGTAGTCGCGGATCGCGGGCACGAGTCCCGTCGGGGCGCCGCGCAGGCCGACGATTGCCTCTCTCACGTCCGCGTAGACTTCCCGCGCGACGGCGCCCATCGCGTCCAGCTCGGAGGTCGCCTCGCCCACTCGCTGCGTCTCGAGGAGCTTCTTGACGGCCTGCGTCTGCGTGTTGATGTAGCCGAGCACCTGGGCGAGGCCGTCGTGCAGCTCGCGAGCGATCCGTTCGCGCTCTTCGAGGACCGCGCGGTCGAGAACCTGCTCGTGCAGCCGGGCGTTCTCGATCGCCAGTGCGACTCGGTCGCCGATGCCCTCGAGCAGCCGGCGCTCGTCCGGGCTCTCGAACGCAGCCTCGCTGCGAGCTGCAACCGCGAGTACCCCGATCGTCCCCGTAGGGCGACGGAGAGGAAGCGCGCAGAAAGTCCGCAGGCCCAGCGTCGCCACCTCGTCGTGCGCGAACCGCGAGTCCACGCTTCGGTCGTGGACGACGACGATCGACGCGGACGTAGCCGCGATGCCGGGAAGACCCTCGCCGGGGAGGAGACGAGACCGCGATCCGAACGCGTCCCCTCCGACGCCCCGGAGGCACTCGAGCGTGAGGCCCCCGCCCTCCGCCAGCCAGACCTCGGCAGCCTCGGCCGAGGTGACCGCGACGATGGCGTCGAGCGCCTCGTCGAGCATCGTCGACAACTCGAGGGACGAGGCCGAGGCACGTCCCACGGTGAGCAGCGCGGCGAGCTCGGCATTCTGCCGGTCCGTGCGCGCGAGGAGGCGCGAGAGCTCGCGGTTCTGCTCGACCACGCGCGCCTCCAGGTCCTCGATGAGGGCGAACATGACGGACGCGAAGGCGAAGACGCACACGCCGAGGATCGCTGCGAGGAAGAACAGCCCCGGCGACTCGTGCAGCCAGTCGTGGAAGGACGACCGCAGCAGGACGACGAGCGCGATGAGCGCCGCGAACGGCAGCACGATTCCCAGCCACTTGAGTCGCGAGAGGCTGACCACCTCCGTGGTCACGAGTCGACGTCCGAAACTCCCGAGCACGGTCACGCACCACTCCTGCTTGCGCTCATCCGCGAAGTGTGACCCCTGGGGCGCGCGAGCCATCCGACCGAGCTACTGATCCCGGCTGCGGGAAGCCCGCGTCGGACACACACGGACCGCAGCCAGCGGTCGCACGACGATCACCTCCGCGCCCCACCGTGCGTGGAGACGTTGCGGAAGCGCGCGGGCTGGTCCAGCGTCGAGCGGCCTCGGCCGCACCACGCCGAGCTCGGCGTGGGCCGGGAGGGCGAGCCTCACCCACTAGGCCGAGCCGGGCTCGGTGGCCGTCTACGCGGGTGGGGCGGGCTCGTCCCCGACGGGGTCGCCGCTCGCGGAGCTGTCGTCCGACGAGCTGCTCGACGAGTCGCTCGAGTCGGAGGACGTGTCGTCGTGCGAGACGTCGTCGTCTTCCGGGCCGGTCGTCAGCTCGTCCTCGATCACAGGGCCTCCGTTCGTTCGGGCCGGCGGTGCGCCATCGGGCGAGCATATAGCGGTCGGCGCCGGCTCAGCGCCGACGCGGCACGAGTCGTGGCTCGTTCGGGGAACACCCGGCGGGGGCATGACGCCCGCTGCGACGTGCGCAACCTGCGAGGTGTCGTCTCGACCAGGAGGTACGGATGGCGGGGAGCGGGCTCCGAGTCCGGCTCGCCGAGAGGCCGCTCGAGCAGGAGCTGCCGAGGATCGCGGCGCTGGCCGCGTTCCTGGCCGCCGTGCCGGCCGCCCTCATGACGCTGTCCGCGTCGGGTGGCGTCCGCGAGTACGCGCCGGTGCTCGTGCTGGTCCTCCTCGTCACGCTCGGGGTGTTCGGATGGGGCGTGCCCGCTGCCCTCGACCTCGACGAGTCCGGTCCGAGCGCCATCGCGCTGGCGCTCTCGAGCCTCGGCCTGCTGACGCTGCTCCTGTTCTGGACGGGGCTCCCGGCCGTGCTCGCGGGGGGCGGCATCGTGCTCGGCCGGACGCAGCTCGACGTCCCCCAGGATCGCCTGCGCGCGCTGGCAGCGATGGGGCTCGGGCTCGGCGCGATCGTCCTCTACCTGCTCTTCGTGCTCGCGGCGCTCCTCTAGCGGGACGCCGCCGGGGACGCGACTGCTACCGTGTGCGCACGGTCGGCAATTCCGCCGGCCGGTGAGATGAGCTTCTCGTTCCTCCTTCGGGTGATTCGAGGTAGGCAAGTCTCGAACCCGTAAAGGAGTCGAACAGCACCATGTCCCATCATTCGTTCCGCGAGCTCGGCGTGTCGTCGCCTGTCGTCGACGCGCTCGCCGCTCGTTCCATCCTCCATCCTTTCGAGATCCAGGAGCTCGTCCTGCCGGACGCGCTTGCAGGGCTCGACATCCTTGCCCGCTCGCCGACGGGGTCCGGCAAGACGCTCGCGTTCGCCGTCCCGATCGTCGAGCGCGTGACGACGAAGGACGTCCGCCCCGCGGCGCTCGTCCTCGTCCCCACCCGCGAGCTCGCGGCGCAGGTGGGCGCAGTGCTTCACCTGCTCGCTCCGGTCAAGGGACTCACTGTCGCCACCGTGTACGGCGGCGTACCGCTCCACGCGCAGGCGAAGAAGGCCGCCAAGGCACACGTCCTCGTGGCGACGCCGGGACGGCTCGAGGACCTCGTGACCCGACGGCTCGTCGACATCTCGCAGGTGCGGACGCTCGTCCTCGACGAGGCCGACCGCATGCTCGACATGGGCTTCCAGCCGCAGGTCGACAAGCTCGTCCGCCGGCTGCCGCGCAACCGCCAGACGATGTTCTTCTCGGCGACGCTCGACGGTGCCGTCGGTGAGCTCGCCCGGGCGTACACGAACAGCCCTTCGCGCTTCGACGGGTCCCCCGAGCACCACGAGCCGGCGGACATCGAGCACTCCTTCGTGTCGGTGACCTTCGACACGAAGCTCGAGACGCTCGTACGCCACCTCGAGGAGTCGGACGGGCTCACGCTCGTCTTCGTCCGCACGAAGCGCGGCGCCGACCAGCTCGTCAAGAAGCTCGCACGTCAGCAGGTCGACGCGGTGGCGATGCACGGCGACATGTCGCAGAGCGCGCGCGAGCGCTCGCTCGCCCGGTTCGAGGAGGGCAGGGTGAGAACGCTCGTCGCGACCGACGTCGCCGCGCGCGGCCTCGATCTGGACGACATCAAGCACGTCATCAACTACGACCCGCCGGCGGAGCACACGAGCTACGTGCACCGAACCGGGCGCACGGGACGCGCGGGACGCGCGGGGAACGCGATCACGTTCGTCCTGCCGGACCAGCAGGCGGACACGAGCCACGTCGCCCGCCGGCTGGGCCACGTGGAGCAGTTCGAGAAAGCGGGGCTGCGGTCAGCGCGCGCGAAGCTCGTGTACTCGGGCAGGCGCGGCCGCCGCTCGAAGTGGTAGTTCGGATCGCGCGCACGCGCGGGCCCATGCGGCCACGCTGCTAGCGTGGCCCACGTGGCCGGCGGCTCCAGCACGCTCGACGGACGCGTGATCGCGATCGCCGGCGCGGGCGGAAGCCTCGGCCCGTCCGTCGTGCGCAGGCTCGCTTCCGCCGGAGGGCAGCTCTGTCTGAGCGGCCGCGACGCCTCGAGCCTCGAGGCGCTCGCCGAGGCGACGCCCGGGACGATCGACGTCGACGTCGTCGACCTCGTCGACCAGGGCGCAGCCACGCGGTGGGCCGACGACCTCGCAGGACGGCACGGCAGGATCGAAGCGCTCGTCCACCTCGTCGGCGGGTGGCGAGGAGGCATGCCGATCGAGGAGACGCCCGACGAGGACTGGGACTTCCTGCACGCCTCGCTGATCGGGACGCTGCAGCACGTCACCCGTGCGTTCACCTTGCCGCTCCTGGCAAGCGGGCGCGGGCGCTTCGTCGTCGTCTCCGCCGGGCAGGCGCAAGCTCCGACGCACACGAACGCCGCCTACGCCGCGGCGAAGGCCTCGGCCGAGGCCTGGACGCTCGCGCTCGCGGATCGCTTCAAGGGCTCCGGTGCGACCGCGAACGTCATCGTCGTCGGCTCGATCGTCACGCCCGCGATGCGCGCGGAGTCGCCGGAGCGGGACTTCTCCCGGGCGACGCCCGCGGAGTCGATCGCGGACGCGATCGCCTACCTCCTGTCCGACGCGGCCGCCCCGATGAACGGCCAGCGGCTGACGCTACGCGGCGCCGCGTAGCGCGCGGCGCGCTCGTCCCTCGCGCCGCGCCTGCAGGAGTGGCAGCGGGAGGATCGCGGCGAGGGCGAGCCAGAGGTAGGCCTCCGGCGCGCCCACTGCGAGGCAGAGGCCCAGCACGAGGAGCTGCGTGGAGAGCCCCGTGTTCGCGAGGTACGAGAACAGCAGGCCGTCGTGGTACGCGAGCTCGGCGCGGCGCCTTGTGGCCGGGTTCTCGACACCGGCGAGCACACGCTCCAGGCGATGCATGGACACGGCTCGAAGCGCCCTGTCCTGCGGGCCGAACAGCACCCGGTACAGGCGTTCGAGCGCGGCTTCGACCGGGCCTCCGGAGCCCGCCGGCTCCGAGACGTCGCGGCCGCGCGCCTCGCCCCCGAGCCGGGCGAGGTTGAAGCCGACTCCGAGCAGCAGCGTCAGCGCGCAGAACCCGGCGAGCGCGAGCCACGGCTCGCCCGTGACGTGCCCGAGCGAGGCGAACACGGCGGCGTTCACGAGCAGATCGCCCTCGGTGTCGAGGTAGCGGCCGAGGAGCGTCACGCGCCCGGACGCGCGGGCGAGCAGGCCGTCGGCGTTGTCGAGGACGGTCTTGAGCTGGAGGAGGAGCGCCGCCGCGGCGAGCGCACCCGACCCGAGGGCCCAAGCCGCGCCCAGCCCGGCGGCGACGTTCGCGAGCACCACCGCGGACGGCGGCGCGCGGAGCGGGAGCAGCACGCGCACGAGAGCGCGCGCGAGCGGGCCGAAGAGCAGGACGACCGCCGCCTCGGGCGCGGATCGGTCCTTCGCGGCTCGCACGAGCGCCTGCGCGGACGGGTCTCTGGTGGAGATCGCCATGCCTCGCGTCGATCGTAGATACTGCTCCCGTGGCCGATCCGGATGGGTGGACCGAGGTGGACGGCGCGCTCGAGCGGACGTTCACGTTCGGCGACTTCGCCGGCGCGCTCGCGTTCGTGAGCCGCGTCGCCGAGCTCGCCGAGGCCGAGAACCACCACCCCGACATCGCGATCCACTACAACCGCGTGACGCTGCGCTGGTGGACGCACAGCGCGGGCGGCATCACGGACCGCGACCGGGAGCTCGCGGCGCGCTCGGCCGAGCTCGGTTAGTCCTTCGGTCGGGCCTTGACGACGACCACGGGGCAGGGCGCGTGGCCGACGAGGTGGCTGCTCACCGAGCCGAGGAGCACGGACGCGATGCCCGAGCGCCCACGCGAGCCGACCACGAGCAGGTCGGCTCCGGCCGCTTCGGCTACGAGCTGCTCGCCGGCGTCGCCTTCTACGAGCGCGGCGTCGACGCCGACCGTGGCCCCGTGGGGGAAGGCGTCCGCGACGGCCGCGTCGAGCTCCGCCCGCGCGGCGGCCCGCTCGGCCTCCAGCTGGCCCGCGTAGTCGCCCGCGGGCATCGGGATCATCCCCGGCTCACCGATCGGCGTCGGCGGGACGAACGTCCACACGTGAACGACCCGCACGGCCGCCTCCCGCAGACGCGCCTCCTCCGCCGCCCAGCGCAGCGCCTCGCGCGAAGCCTCCGAGCCGTCCACCGCGACGACGATCGTCCCCGGCATGGAGGCAGCCTACCTCCGGAGCGGTAAGGTGACCCGGTGGCGACGGCCCGTGTGACGGTGGTCGACGTCGGACCGCGGGACGGCCTCCAGAACGAGCCGGACGTGCTCTCCCCCGACGTTCGGGCGGAGCTCGTCGACCGCCTTCTCGGCGCGGGTCTCCCTGCGGTCGAGGCGGTGAGCTTCGTCGACCCCCGGCGCGTGCCGCAGATGGGCGGGGCGGAGGAGGTCGTCTCGGCGATCGAGCGGCGGGACGGCGCCGTGCTCGCGGGGCTCGCGCTGAACGAGCGTGGCTACGAGCGCCTCGCCGCCTGCCGGCTCGACGAGGTCCGGTTCGCCTTCGGCGTCACCGAGTCGTTCAACCGTCGCAACCAGAACGCGTCGGTCGAGGAGTCGCTGGCCGCCGCCGGGAGCATCGTCGCTCGGGCGCAGGACGACGGGATCGCGATCGCGATCACCCTCAGCGTCGCATTCGGCTGCCCCTTCGAGGGCCGCGTCGACGAGGGGCGCGTGCTCGACCTCGCCGAGCGCGTCGCCGCGAATGGGCCCGACGCGATCGTCCTCGCAGACACGATCGGAGTGGCCGTGCCCGCGCAGGTCCACCGCCTCGTCGAGCGGGTGCTCGCGCTCGGAGTCCCGGTGGGTGGGCACTTCCACGACACCCGCAGCACGGGCTACGCGAACGCGCTCGCGGCCCTCGAGGCCGGGGCGACGGTGCTCGACGCCTCGGTCGGCGGGCTCGGCGGCTGCCCCTTCGCGCCACGGGCGACGGGGAACGTCGCGACCGAGGATCTCGTCTACCTGCTGCACGGCCAGGGCGTCGAGACGGGGATCGACCTCGACGCGCTCGTCCGCGTGGCGGCGTGGCTGGAGGAGCTCCTCGGCCGCACGCTCGAGGGCCGTGTCTACCGCGCCGGGCCCTTTCCGCCGGCGCGCTAGAGCTCGGCGCCCGCGCGCCCGCAGGGTCGGTTCCGCGCGTCGCGCGGCCCGGCCAGCCAGCGATGGTCGAGGCTCAGCAGCGCGCCGGGAGGATGCGGCCGCGAACCTCGCCGAGCACGATCCCTCCCGCGCGGCCGCGGAGCACGAGCTCGTCACCGTCCTCGAGGAACGCGCGCGTGCTTCCGTCCCCGAGGCGGATCGGGCGCGCGCCGTTCCAGGTGAGCTCGATGAGCGAGCCCTCGCTCCCCGGGTCCGGGCCCGAGATCGTGCCCGAGGCGAACAGGTCGCCGGTGCGCACGGACGCCCCGTTCACCGTCGCGTGCGCGAGCTGCTGGGGCATCGTCCAGTAGAGACCGCGGGCGTTCGTCCTCGACACCACGGTCCCCGCGAGCTCCACCTCGAGGTCGACGTCGAGCGCCCACTCGCCCGCCGTCCGGAGATAGGGGAGCGGCTCGGGGTCCTGCGGCGGAGCCGGAACGAGCCGGTCCTCGAGCAGGGCGAGGGGCGTGACCCACGCGGAGACGGAGGTCGCGAAGGACTTCCCCAGGAAGGGCCCGAGAGGCTGGTACTCCCAGGCCTGCAGGTCGCGCGCGCTCCAGTCGTCGACGAGCACGACGCCGAAGACGTGATCGCGGAACGCGCCGGCGGGAACCGGCCTGCCGAGCGTGCTCCCGACGCCGACCACGAAGCCGAGCTCGAGCTCGAAGTCCAGCCTCCGGCTGGGGCCGAAGCGAGGAGCCGGGTCGTCCGGCGCCCGAACCTGGCCACAGGGCCGCAGGATCGGCGTCCCGCTGACGACGACGGTCCCCGCGCGTCCGTGGTAGGCGACGGGCAGGTGCCGCCAGTTGGGGAGCAACGGCTCGGCGTCGGGACGAAACAGGCGTCCGAGGTTCGTCGCGTGCTCGAGGGACGAGTAGAAGTCGACGTAGTCCGCGACCTCGAACGGCAGATGGACGGTGACCAGCTCGAGGGGCACGAGGTCGGCCCCGCCCCGCACGAGAGCTGCGACGCGACGCACGACGTCCTCCCAGGTCGTCCGTCCGCGGGCGAGGAACGGGCCGAGCCCGGGCACCGAGAAGTCCGACCCGAACCCGTTCGCGGGCAAGTCGAGGACGCCGTTCCCGACCCGGAACCCGACGCGCGGCGGCTCGCCCCGCAGGGAGAAGACACCGAACCCGACCGCGCCGTTCATCGCGGGAGAAGCCCCAGTGCGACGAGCTCGTCCACGGGCTCGGAGAAGCTGCAGCTCCCGACCGAGCGCAGGCCCTCGCGGCGCGCCCGCGCGACCTCCTCCGCCTGAGCCACCCGATCCCTCCACCGGAAGCCCGCGGCGTCGAGCGCGAACGCGGAGGGGTCCCGCTCGGCGAGTGCCTCCTCCTCGTCACCGAAGACGACCGCCGCGAGCAGGTTGAGGAGCCCGTGCTCCCCGTCTCCTGCGACGGCATGGTGGAGGCCGGCCGTGGCCTTGAAGGGCAGCCGCCGCTCGCGGCAGGCCCGCACGAAGCGCCCGAGCGCGGCGACGTCCGGCACGTGCGCGCCCCCGCAGCGGACCTTCGCCCGGAGCCCCGCTCGAGCCAGCTCGTCCAGCCGGTCCACGAGCGAGTGGTCGATAGCGAGCTCGACGAACGCCTCGGGCGCCAGCGCCCCGAGCGCGCCGAGATCATGCGGCGCGCGCGCCTCGACAGCCTCGATTCTGGCGTCGCCGTCGAGGAGCTCCGCGTCCAGGACGACGCTGACGCCGCGACCGACGTCCGGGAGCTCCACGAGCCTCGAAGCGGGGCAGACGAACCGACCCAGGACGAAGGCATGGGGACTCTCCCTCGCACGCCGGTCCTCGGCGAGCGCCTCGGGAAGCGGGAGGGAGGCGGGCGGGAAGAGCGGCGCATGGTCGATCAGGCGCTCGAAGAGCGCCACTCCCACCCTTCCCGCAGCCTCGCTCACGACCGCGGATCTTGGCAGAGCACTCAAGACGCCCACCCCGGGATCCGATGACCTCTCTCGGGAAACGTCGAATGTCGGACCCTGCCCCCAAGCACCGCCACGCCTCCGCGCGGGCACCGATGAGCCTCGTCTCGCCCGGCTCGGCCGAGCCGTACCGCCGGCTGGCCGAGATCTTCCACGACGTCCTCTCCGAGCAGGACCTCGACGCGCTGCTCGAGCGGATCGCGGACGCGCTCGCCGAGCTCATCCCCTACGAGGACGTCCACATCTACGAGGCGGACGAGGCGAAGCGGGAGCTCGTTCCCGTCCTCGCCCGCAGCAAGTGGGCGGACGAGGTGATGAGGAAGCGGTTCTCGTTCGGAGAGGGGATCACCGGCTGGGCCGTCGAGCGGCGCGAGCCGGTGCTGGCGAACCAGGCGCACCTCGACCCGCGCGTCCGCTTCGTTCCGGGGACGCCGACCGACCCGGAAGCGCTCATCGCGGTGCCGCTCGTCGCACGCGGGCGCCTCAAGGGAACGCTCAACATCTACCGGATCGGCGAGGACGCCGCGTTCACCGAGGAGGAGTTCCTCCTCGCCACCCGCTTCGGGGACGCCGCGGCGCTCGCGCTCGACAACGCCCACATCCGGGCGAGGCTCGAGCACCAGGCGTCGACCGACGCGCTGACCGGCCTCTACAACCACCGCACGTTCCATGATCGCCTGAAGGAGGAGCTCACGCGCGCGTCCGCGGAGCATTCGACCGTGGCGCTCGTGATGCTCGACCTCGACGACTTCAAGAAGGTGAACGACATCTACGGGCACGGAGTCGGGGACCAGCTCCTCGTGCAGGTCGCGGGTGTCCTGCAGGCCTCCGTGCGGACGACGGACGCGGTCTGCAGGATCGGCGGAGAGGAGTTCGCGATCATCCTCCCTTCGGGTGACGCGCCGAGCTCGGTCGCGCTTGCCGAGCGTATGCGGCAGGAGCTCGCCGGGCTCGAGGCCGGCGCCGCGGGCACGCTCACCGTGTCGACCGGGATCGCGGTCGGGCC
>Ga0075313_1000026_pt1 | contig 28041 bp, 27 predicted proteins | sample MayberryNE_Catta_3_FD_120051 | JGI IMG/M metagenome (GOLD analysis project Ga0075313, IMG submission 120051) | Natural and restored wetland microbial communities from the San Francisco Bay, California, USA, that impact long-term carbon... | ecosystem: Environmental > Terrestrial > Soil >...
CCACGTGCGTCGTCGAGGCGGTCTGCCCGGGAGTCGCACACCCACGCGAGCCCGGCGAGCTCGTCGAAGTTGCGCGCGACGTTCCGGCCCCACGGACCGAGCCCGACGTGACCGATCCGGACGTGCCCGTCCCGGCGCGCGCTCACAGCTTCCAGACCTTCTCCGACCGCTTCCCGTTCGCGCCCGTGGCGTTCCGCAGGTCGACCACGAGCGCCGCCTCGTCCACGAGCTCGTCGTAGTCGATGGACGAGTGGTTCGTGACGACGACGACGCAGTCGTAGGAGCCCGGCTCGAGAGGAGCCGACCGGAGCGCGAGGCCGTTCTCCTCGAGCGAGGGGACGTGCGGGTCGTGGTAGGCGATCACCGCGCCCGCGTTCTCGAGCAGGGACATGAGCTTCACGGCCGGCGACTCCCTCGTATCCGAGATGTCCGGCTTGTACGCGACGCCGACGACGAGGATGCGCGAGCCCTTCAGCGAGCGCTGGAGGGAGTGGTTGAGCGCCTGCGAGACGAGCGAGCGGCAGAAGTACGGCATCGACTCGTTCACCTTCCCCGCGAGCTCGACGAACTCGGTGTAGAAGCCGTACTCGCGCGCCTTCCACGTGAGGTAGAAGGGGTCGATCGGGATGCAGTGCCCGCCGAGGCCGGGGCCGGGCTTGAACGACATGAACCCGAACGGCTTCGTCGCTGCCGCCTCGACGACCTCCCAGACGTCGATGTCCATGCGGTCGCAGAGCTGCGCGAGCTCGTTGACGAGCGCGATGTTGACCGAGCGGAAGATGTTCTCCAGGAGCTTCGTGAGCTCCGCGGCCTCGGGCGAGGACACGCGGTGCACTGCCTCGACGGCGTCCCCGTACAGCGCCGCGGCGGCCTCCGTGGAGGCCTCGTTCACACCGCCCACGACCTTCGGGACGTTCCTCGTCGTCCAGTCGCTGCGCCCGGGATCGACCCGTTCCGGCGAGAAGGCGAGGTGGAAGTCCTCTCCCGCGCGGAGGCCGCTGCCCGCCTCGAGCACGGGCAGGACCTGCTCGCGGGTCGTTCCCGGGTACGTCGTCGACTCGAGGACGACGAGGTGGCCGGGGCGAAGGCGGGACGCGATCTCCGCGGACGCGGCGTTCAGGATGCGGAGGTCGGGCTCGCGCTGGCGCGAGAGCGGCGTGGGGAGGGCGACGACGATCGCGTCCGCCTCGCGCAGCTCGTCGTAGTCCGTCGTCGCGTGCACGAGCCCCGCCTGCACGAGGCGCGCCAGCTCGTCGGAGGGCACGTCCTCGATGTAGCTGTCGCCACGGTTGAGGCGCTCCACGCGCTCCGCGTCGATGTCGACGAGCACGACGGACTTTCCGGCGTCCGCGAACACCTGGGCGAGCGGGACGCCGACGTAGCCCGCGCCCACGATGGCGACGTCCCGCTTCATCGGCCGGGCATCGTAGCTACCAGCACCTGCGCGATCCGCTCCGAGGCGTGGCCGTCCCCGTACAGGACCGGCAGCCGCTCGGGGAGGGACGCCCTCTCGACGGCCTCGACGAGCGCGTCCGGGTCGTCGTCCACGAGCACGTTGGCGCCCATGGCGACGGTGTCGACCCACTCCGTGGAGGGCCGGGCCGTCACGCAGGGCACCCCGTACCAGTACGCCTCCTTCTGGAGCCCGCCGGAGTCCGTGATCACGACCCGGGCCTGCGACGCGAGCGAGGCGAGCTCGAAATAGCTCAAGGGGTCGGTGAGGCGGACGTGCGCTTCCAGGCGGAGGCCCTCCTCCTCGATCCGGGCACGGGTACGCGGGTGGGCCGGGAAGACGATCGGCTCTCGGAGGCGGTTCAGTCCGTCGACGATGTGCCCGAGCCGCGGCTGGAAGACGTTCGCCTGGCGGTGGATCGTGGCGACGAGGTACGTGCGCGGCTCGAACGGGATCGGGTACCGCTCTCGTGCGATCGGCGCGAACTGCCGCGACGCGTCCGCCATCACGTCACCGACGACGTAGATGCGCCCGAGGACGCCCTCGTCGTGCAACGTCGACCGCGAGCGGTCGTCGGGGCAGAAGAGGAGCCAGGAGATGCGGTCGACCTCGATCCGCGCGTGCTCCTCCGGCATCGTCAGGTCGCCGCTGCGCAGGCCCGCCTCCACGTGCCCGACGGGCACGGACGAGTCGACGCCCGCCCGCGCGCCCGCGAGCGTCGAGTTCGTGTCCCCGTACACGAGGACGAGGTCCGGGGACTCGGCTCGCACCACCCGCGCGATCTCGGGCTCCATGGCCTCGGGGTCCGCCGTGTGCAGATCGAGCCGATGCCGCGGTCCGGGGATCCGGAGCTCCTCGAAGAAGACCTGCGAGAGCGCCCGGTCGTAGTGCTGGCCGGTGTGCACGACGACCTCCTCGATCCCCGCGTCGCGGAGCACGACCGAGAGCGGCGCGGACTTGACGAACTGCGGGCGGTTCCCGACGACGGTGACGACCTTCACGGCCGGGAAGCGTACGGCGCGCGGCGGAGCCGAGACGGTTCGTCTACCGCGTGGGCGGGGTCCCTCAGGCGCGTGCGAGCACCGTGCGGTACCAGGCCGGCAGCACGACGCGACCGTCGCTTCGCGCGAGTGGCCCCAGCGCGTGACGTACGGCGTCCACGACCGTCGCCTCGCCGGAGGCTCCGATCGCGAGCTGCATCGGCCCGGCAGCCATGAAGGCTCTCTCCGCAACACCCACGTCGTCGAAGACGATCGGGCACTCGATCTCGTGGTCGTGGTACGGCGCGAGCCCCGCGGCGGCGAGGGCGTCGTCGAGCCTGCTCGGCTCGGAGAGCGCGAACATGCCGCTTCGCCGCATCGTCGCCAGCGCCTCGTCGGCGAACAGCGGAGACATCGGTCCGAAGACCGCTGCGACCCCGGATTCGTTCGCCCGCGAGGGGACCACGACCGCAACTGTGTCCCGACAGACCCGTCGGGCCTCCACGAGCGCTCGTACCTCGTCATCCGCGAACTGGAAGGCGCTGAAACCCGTGACGACGTCGAAGGAGTCGTCCCCCCACGGCAGCGCCTCGATGTCGCCCGCACGGAATTCGCCCTCGGGCGTACGCTCGGCCGCGATCGCGACGAGCTCCTCCGAGGCGTCGAGCCCGGCCACCCGCGCCCCGCGATCCGCGGCCAGGCGCGAGAAGCGGCCGGCTCCGCACCCGCAGTCGAGGACGCGGCTGTCCGGGCCGATCTCCGCACGCTCGAGCACGTATTCGTATACCGGCGTGCCCCAGCCACCCGAGCCCTCCCACGTGTCGGCCCACGCTGTCGCCCGCGCCCCGAAGAGCGGTCCCCAGCGGGCCGCGCTGCCGCCGGCGTCCTCCGGCATGCCCACCTCCGTTCGATCCTGCGGCCGCTCAAGCGTATGAGCTCTCGTCGTGGATTGCCAGCGAGCGATGGTTCAGCAGATGCGCGGCAGCGGGTCTCCGACGAGGAGGTCGACGATGCGGCTTCCACCGAGCGCCGTGTCCAGGAGCACCATGCCGGCGGGCTCGTCCTCGACGACCCCGATCTCGGCCGCGCGCTCGCCGAGCGGGCTCGCGCGCAGGAGCGCGAGCGCGTCGCCGGCCGCCTCCTCGGCGACCACGGCCACGAGCTTGCCCTCGTTCGCGACGTACAGCGGGTCGATGCCGAGGATCTCGCAGGCCGCGGCGACGGCCGGCGCGACCGGCAACGCCTGCTCGCGGATCCGGACGGCGACGCCCGCCTGCGCCGCCAGCTCGTTCAGCGCCGTGGCGAGCCCTCCCCGCGTCGGGTCGCGCATCCAGCGGACGGCGTCGCCCAGGCCGACGAGCGACGCTGCGAGCTCGTGCACCGGCGCGGTGTCGCTTTCCACGTCGCCCTCGAGCTTGAGATCGCCGCGGGCGATCATGACCGCCATCCCGTGGTCGGCGAGGGTCCCCGAGAGGAGCACGCGGTCGCCGGGGACGACGCGCCCGGGGCCCAGCTCGACGTCGTGGTCGAGGATGCCGACCCCCGCGCTCGTCACGTACAGGCCGTCCGCCTTCCCGCGCTCGACGACCTTCGTGTCCCCGGCGGCCACCACCACTCCTGCGCGGCGGGCGGCGCGGGCGAGCGAGGAGACGATCTCCCGCAGCGTGGTGACTCGCAGCCCCTCCTCGAGCACGAATCCGACCGTGAGCCAGAGCGGTCGCGCGCCGGCGACCGCGAGGTCGTTCACGGTCCCGTTCACGGCGAGCTCGCCGATGTCGCCGCCCGGGAACGAGAGCGGCCGCACGACGTAGGAGTCGGTCGTGAGAGCGAGCCGGCCGCCGACCGGCGGTGCCACCGCGCTGTCCCCGAGCGGCGCGAGGAGCTCGTTGTCGAGCTCCGCCAGGAAGAGAGCGTCCACGAGGTCGCGGGTCGCCTTGCCGCCTGCACCGTGGGCGAGCGTGACGAGCTCGTCGCGGAGGACCGGGCGCCGCCGCCTCGGCTCAGCCACCGACCGTGACCTCCTCCCGCGGCTGCCGCAGGCGGCCGTAGGAGAAGAATGCGGCGCACGCGCCCTCGCTCGAGACCATGCACGTGCCGAGCGGTCGCTCCGGGGTGCACGCAGTGCCGAAGACGCGGCACTCCCACGGCTTCATGCGGCCGGTCAGGACCATCCCGCAGCTGCAGGCCTTCGGGTCCTCGAGGCGCCGCCCCGGGAGGGCGAACAGCCGCTCGGCGTCGAAGGCGGCGAGCTCGTCGCGGATCCCGAGGGCGCTTCGCGGCAGCACGCCCAGGCCGCGCCACTCGAAGTCCTCGCGCAGCTGCAGCGTCTCCGCCATCGCCGCCAGCGCGAGCGTGTTGCCCTCCGGCAGGACGACGCGCGTGTACTGGTTCTCGACCTCGCAGCGGCCCTGCGCGAGCTGGCGCAGGATGAGCGCGACCGATTGCAGGAGGTCGGTCGGCTCGAACGCGGACACGACGAGCGGGCGGCCGTACTCCTCGGGGACGAAGCGGAACGCGTCGCTCCCGACCACGGTTGCGACGTGACCCGGGCCGACGAACGCGTCCACGGCACAGCCGGGTGTCTCGAGGATCGCGCGCAGCGGAGGCTCGATGAGGACGTGGTTGCAGAAGACCGAGAAGTTGGAGACACCCTCCTCGCGCGCGCGGAGGAGCGTGATGGCCGTGGCGGGAGCGGTCGTCTCGAACCCGACCGCGAAGAAGCAGACGTGGCGCCCGGGCTCGTCGCGCGCCAGCTCGAGCGCGTCGAGCGGCGAGTACACGACGCGCACGTCCGCACCCCGTGCCTGTGCCTGGAGAAGCGAGTCGCGCCCGCCGGGCACGCGGATCATGTCGCCGAAGGTGGCGAGCGTCACGCCGTCCGTCTCCGCGATCGCGATCGCGTCGTCCACCCGGCCCATGGGGATCACGCACACCGGGCAGCCGGGCCCGTGCACGAGCTCGACCTCCGGGGGCAGCAGCTCGTCGAGCCCGTGTCGGTAGATGGCGTGCGTGTGGCCGCCGCACACCTCCATCACCCGGACGACCTCGCCCGGCGTGACGAGCGAGCGGATCTCCGCCGCCAGGCTGCGGGCGAGGACGGGGTCGCGGAACTCGTCGACGTACCTCATCGCGCCGCCTCGGCCGTCCGGCGCAGCTCCTCGAGCTCACGCTCCAGCTCGAGGCCCTGCCGCAGGAGCTCGAGCGTCTCCTGCGCCTGCCGCTCGTCGATCCGGGCGAGTGCGAAGCCGACGTGCACGAGCACCCAGTCGCCCTTCGCGAGCGGTGCGGCCGGATCCTCCACGAGCGCGACGCTCACGTCCCGCCGCACGCCCGAGACGTCGACGGTGGCGAGACCGGGCTCGCACGCGTCGAGCTCGACGACGCAGGCGGGGATGCCTAGGCACATCGGGCGAGCCTCGCCGCCGCGACCGCGGCCTGGCCGTAGCTCACGCCACCGTCGTTCGGCGGAACGGTCCGGTGCGTCAGCACGCGCCGCCCGGCCGCCTCCAGCCGGCCGCGCAGCGACTCCAGCAGGCGCAGGTTCTGGAAGCAGCCGCCGGAGAGGACGACGAGTTCGTCCCCCGCGTCGAGGCACGCGGTCGCGAAGGCTCGTGCGACGCCTTCGTGGAACGCGGCGGCGATCGCCCGCCGGTCCCGTCCCGCTTGCAGATCCTCTTGCGCCGCGGCCACGAGATCGGGTCCGTGGACGACGCACCGGGTCACGCGGCACGCGTACGGCTCCGCCGGGACGCCGCCGGCGAGCTGCTCGAGCTCGACCGCGGCCTGCCCCTCGTAGGTGACGCGCTCGCGCACTCCGAGGAGCGCGGAGGCAGCGTCGAAGAGGCGGCCCGCGCTCGAGGAGAGCGGCGCGTTCACCTGGATGCTCTCGCGAACCGCCCCCCAGCGCTCCCAGGGCACCGGCCTGCCCGCCTGCTCCAGGTATGCCGCCGCGACGCGCCAGGGCTCGCGCACCGCAGCGTCCCCGCCCGGGAGGGGCACGGGCTCGAGGTGCGCGACACGCTCGAGGATCCCGGTCAGGTCGCACCGGAGGAGCTCCCCGCCCCAGACCGTTCCGTCCTCGCCGAAGCCGGTGCCGTCGAGCACGACCGCGAGCGCGGGGCCCGTAGCGCCGTGCTCGGCGAGGCAGGCGGCCGCGTGCGCGTGGTGGTGCTGCACCTCCACTACGGGAAGCCCCTGGTCCCACGCCCAGCGCGTCGCGAGGTAGTCCGGGTGGAGGTCGCAAGCGACGGCCGCGGGCTCGACCCCCAGCATGTCGAGGTAGAGCGAGAGGTCGGCGCGAAACGCCGCGTAGGCACCCTCGCTCGAGAGGTCGCCGAGATGCGCGGAGAGGTACGCCTCGTGCTCGCGCGCGACGCAGAAGGTGCTCTTGAGCTCGGCGCCGGCGGCGACGAGCGGCCGCGGGGCGGGAACCGGCAGACCGAGCGCCCGCGGCGTGTGGCCTCGCGAGCGCCGGATCGGGAACTCCGCCCGCACGACGGAGTCCTCGCAGCGCCGGTGGATCGGGCGGTCGTGCCCGAGGAACAGGTCGGCCACGTGCCCGAGCCGCCGCCTCGCGTCCGCGTCGTCGAACGCGATCGGTTCGTCCGTGAGGTTGCCGCTCGTCAGCACGAGCGGGCGAGCGGTGTCCGCGGCGAGCAGGTGGTGAAGCGGCGTGTACGGGAGCAGGAGCCCGACCCAGGCCGATCCGGGGGCGACCGCCTCGGAGAGCGGCGCTCCCGGCCTGCGCCGCGCGATGACGACGGGGCGCTCGCGCGAGCGTAGGAGCGCGTCCTCCGCGGGCGAGAGGTCGGCAAGGGCCTCCGGCTCGGCGGTCAGGACGGCGAGCGGCTTCTCCTCCCTGCGCTTGCGCGCGCGCAGACGGGCGACCGCCTCGTCGTCCGTCGCATCGCAGGCGAGGTGGTAGCCGCCGAGCCCCTTCACCGCGACGATGCCGCCCTGGAGCAGGACTCGGACGGCGCGCTCGAGCGGCACGTCGAGCTGCGGGCCGCAGACGGGGCAGGCGATGGGCTCGGCGTGGAAGCGCCGGTCGGCGGGGTCCTCGTACTCGCGGCGGCACGCTGCGCAGAGCGGGAAGCCGGCCATCGTCGTGCTCGACCGGTCGTAGGGGGCCGCGGTGACGATCGTGAAGCGCGGCCCGCAGTCCGTGCAGTTGAGGAAGGGGTAGCGGTACCGCCGGTCCGCCGGGTCGAAGAGCTCGGCGAGGCACGCGTCGCACGTCGCGACGTCCGGCGGGACGAGGGCGGACCGCCCGGAGGCGAGGCTCGGGGCGACGACGAAGCGGGTCTCGCCGAGCGTGGGCACGAGCTTCGCCGTGACGGAGTCGATCCGCGCCAGGGGCGGAGCCTCGAGCGTGAGGGCGTCCACGAGCCGGTCCAGCCGCTCCGACGGGCCCTCGACCTCGACGATCACGCCCTCGCCGTCGTTCAGCACGAAGCCCGCAAGCCCGGACCGGGTGGCGAGCCGGTGCACGAAGGGTCGGAACCCCACTCCCTGGACGACGCCGCGCACGCGGATCCGGCGTCGCTCGGCCGTCTCGGCGAGGCTGATCGTCACGTCCGCAGCGTGACGGCCGCCCGGCGCGCCGGCAACGGGGCGAGCCCACGGCCGGTGTGCGGGAATGCCGAAGCCGTGCCGGGAGAGATGCGGATGCGGGCGCTCCGGGTCGGCCCTACGCTCGGCGCGGATGGTCGTCGAGACGCGTGAGGCCGGCGAGGCGCGGGTCCTGGGCGCCGAGGGCCTCGCCGCGCTGGTGGACGCGCTCCTCCGGGAGGGCTACCGCGTCGTCGGCCCGACCGTCCGCGAGGGGGCCGTCGTGCTCGACGAGCTCTCGTCCGCGGACGAGCTGCCCCGCGGGTGGACGGCGGAGCAGGGGCCCGCCGCGTACCGCCTCGAGCGGCGCGACGACGATCAGGTCTTCGGCTGGGCGGTGGGCCCGCACTCGTGGAAGCAGGAGCTCTTCCCCTCGCGCGTCCGGCTCTTTCGGGCCGGCGGTCGCGAGGCAGAGCGCGGGATCGCCGCGGAGCCTGCGCCGGACAAGCCGCTCGCGCTCCTCGGCGTGCGCCCGTGCGACCTGGCCGCGATCGCGGTCCAGGACCGGATCCTGCTCGAGGGTGCGCACGTGGAGCGCGACTACGCGGGGCGGAGAGCGGGCGCCTTCCTCGTCGCCGTGAACTGCGGTGTTCCGGGCGGGACGTGCTTCTGCGCCTCGCTCGGCACGGGCCCTCGGGCCGAGGGAGGCTACGACCTCGCGCTCACCGAGGTGCTCGACGGAGGCCACCGCTTCGTGGTCGAAGTGGGCTCTTCGGCCGGTCGGGCGCTGCTCGAGTCGCTCCCCGGTCGGCCGGCGTCGGAGGACGACCTCGCCGCCGCTCGGCGGGTGACCGAGCACGCGGCCGGGCGCATGGGCAGGCGTCTCGACGCCTCGGGGCTACGGGAGCTCCTCGCGCGGAACCTCGAGCACCCGCGCTACGACGACGTCGCGGAGCGCTGTCTCACGTGCGGGAACTGCACGCTCGTCTGCCCGACGTGCTTCTGCACGTCGGTCGAGGACGTGAACGACCTGGCCGACGGGTCGGCCGAGCGCTGGCGCTCCTGGGACACGTGCTTCTCGATCGACCACTCCTACATCCACGGCGGCAGCGTGCGGCGCTCGCCGCGCTCCCGCTACCGCCAGTGGCTCACGCACAAGTTCGGCACCTGGATCGACCAGTTCGGCACCTCGGGCTGCGTCGGGTGCGGGCGCTGCATCACCTGGTGCCCGGTCGGCATCGACGTCACCGAGGAGCTGGCCGCGATCCGTGCCACGGACGGGGAGGTGGAACGTGCACGCGCTGGCTGAGCTGATCGCGTCGTCGCCGGTCTTCGCCGGGCTGCCGCCCGAGCACCTGGAGCTGATCGCGGGCTGCGCCCAGAACGTGGGCTTCGACGAGGGAGCCGTCGTCTTCCGCGAGGGCGACGAGGCGGACACCTTCTACCTCGTCCGGCGCGGACGGGTCGCCTTCGAGCTGCACACCCCGGACCGGGGCGGGCTCGTCATCGAGACAGCGGACGTGGGCGACGTCGTCGGCTGGTCGTGGCTCTTCCCGCCCTACCGCTGGCATTTCGACGCGCTCGCGGTCGAGGACGTGCGGGCGATCGCGTTCGACGGCGCGTGCCTGCGCGGGAAGTGCGCCGAGGACCCGCGGCTCGGGTACGAGCTGATGCAGCGCTTCGCGCAGGTGATGATCGACCGGCTCCAGCACACCCGTTTCCGGCTCCTCGACGTCTATGGCGGCGTCGCCGTCAGCTGAGGCGCCGGCACTCGGCGCCACGATCCCGCTCGTCCATCGCCTGCGCTCGCGCACGCGGGAGACGGCCGACACGTGGACGCTCGAGCTCGACCCGCTCGGGGAGGAGGTTCGCCCGCGGGCGGGGCAGTTCGACATGCTCTACGCGCTCGGCGTCGGCGAGGTCCCGATCTCGACGAGCGGGGATCACGACGGGGCCGGCACGCTGACACACACGATCCGCGCCGTCGGGCCGGTGACGAACGCGCTCTGCACGCTCGACGAGGGTGGTGTCGTCGGCGTGCGCGGGCCGTTCGGCAACGAGTGGCCGCTCGCGGCCGCGGCGGGCGGCGACCTCGTCGTCGTCGCGGGCGGGATCGGGCTCGCGCCGCTCCGGCCGGCGATCCGGCACGCGCTGCGGGAGCGTGAGGGCTACGGCGCGGTGTCCGTGCTGATCGGCGCGCGGACGCCCGGCGACATCCTGTACGTGCGCGAGATCGAGGAGTGGCGCGCGCGTCTCGACGCCGAGGTCGATGTCACAGTGGACGCCGCCGCGTCCGGCTGGCACGGGCGCGTCGGCCTGGTGACGAAGCTGATCCCGGGCGCCGTCTTCGACCCCGGGAACGCGATCGCCTTCGTCTGTGGGCCGGAGATCATGATGACCTTCGTCGTCCGGGCGCTCGTCGAGCGCGGCCTCCCCGCCGAGCGCATCTGGATCTCGATGGAGCGCAACATGCGCTGCGGCGTGGGGCACTGCGGCCACTGCCAGCTCGGGCCGACGCTCATCTGCCGCGACGGCCCGGTGTACCGAGCGGACGTGATGACGAGGCTGATGGAGGTGCGGGAGCTGTGAGCGCCGTCTCCGTCAAGCCGAAGCTCGCCGTCTGGAAGTTCTCGTCCTGCGACGGCTGCCAGCTCACGCTCCTCGACTGCGAGGACGAGCTGCTCGCGATCGCCGAGGGCGTCGACATCGCCTACTTCCCGGAAGCGACGAGCGCCGAGGTCGAAGGGCCCTACGACGTCTCCCTCGTGGAGGGCTCCGTGACGACCGCGCACGACGTCGACCGGATCCACGAGATCCGCGAGCGCTCGGCGCTGCTGGTGACGATCGGCGCCTGCGCCACGTCCGGCGGGATCCAGGCGCTCCGCAACTTCGCGGACGTCCGCGAGTGGATCCCGCTCGTGTACGCGTCCCCCGAGTTCGTCTCGACGCTCGAGACCTCGACCCCGATCGCGGATCACGTAGCGGTCGACCTCGAGCTCCGCGGCTGCCCGATCTCGAAGGCACAGCTCGTCGAGACGATCTCCGCGCTCCTCGCCGGCCGCCGTCCGCGCCTGCCGACGACGAGCGTGTGCATCGAGTGCAAGGCGCGTGGCACGCCGTGCGTGCTGGTCGCGGGCGGCGCGTGGTGCCTCGGGCCGGTGACGCAGGCCGGCTGCGGGGCCCTCTGCCCGGCGTACGGGCGCGGCTGCTACGGCTGCTTCGGGCCCATGGAGTCACCGAACATGGACGCCCTCGCCCGCCGGTGGCACGAGCTCGGCGCCTCGGACGCGGACCTCGTGCGCGCGCTCCGCACCTTCAACGCGAACGCGCCCGCGTTCAGGGAGGCGAGCCTCGACCGTGAGTGAGGCGACGCGCGAGATCCGCACCGACTACCTCGCGCGCGTCGAGGGGGAGGGGGCGATGCTCGTCCGCATCCGCGACGGGGCGTTGGAGGAGGTCCAGTTCCGGATCTTCGAGCCCCCGCGCTTCTTCGAGGCGCTCCTCCGCGGGCGGCGCTTCTCCGAGGCGCCCGACATCACCGCGCGCATCTGCGGGATCTGCCCGATCGCGTACATGGCGAGCTCGGCCCAGGCCATGGAGCGGGCGTGCGGCGTCGAGCTGCCCGAGCAGCTCCGTCTCCTGCGGCGCCTCGTGTACTGCGGGGAGTGGATCGAGAGCCACGTTCTGCACGTGGCCATGCTGCACGCGCCCGACTTCCTCGGCTACGACGGGGCGATCGAGCTCGCCCGCGACCGGCGCGACCTCGTCGAGCTCGCGCTGCGGCTGAAGAAGCTCGGGAACGAGCTGATGCGCGTCATCGGCGGCAGGGAGGTGCACCCCGTCAACTTCCGGGTCGGAGGCTTCTACCGCGTCCCGGCGGAGGCCGAGCTGCGGGCGCTCGTCCCGGAGCTCGAGTGGGCGCGCGAGGCCGCGCGCGAGCTCGTGCGCTGGACGGCGGGCTTCGAGTTCCCGGATTACGAGCGCGAGTACGCGTTCGTCGCGCTGAGCCAGCCCGGCGAGTACGCGATCGAGCGCGGGCGGATCGTCTCCAGCACCGGGCTCGACATCGACGTGGCCGAGTACGAGCAGCACTTCGCGGAGACGCACCTCGAGCGCTCCAACGCACTCCACTCGACGCTCGCCGGCGTCGGCGCGTACCTCGTCGGGCCGCTGGCCCGCTACGCGCTGAGCCACGACCGGCTCTCAGACGTCGCGCAGGAGGCCGCGGAGGAAGCCGGGCTCGGCCCCGTCTGCCGCAACCCGTTTAAGAGCATCGTCGTGCGCGCGGTGGAGACGCTGTACGCGGTCGACGAGGCGCTCCGGATCATCGCCGCCTACGAGCGTCCCGCGACGCCGGCGGTCCCATGCCTCCCCCGAGCGGCCTCGGGGCACGGCTGCACGGAGGCCCCGCGTGGGATCTGCTGGCATCGCTACGAGCTCGACGCGGAGGGGACGATCCTGGACGCGAAGATCGTGCCGCCGACCTCGCAGAACCAGAAGACGATCGAGGAGGACCTCGTCGGTGTCGTCCGCGCCTCGCTCGACCTCCCCGACGAGCGGCTCGCGCACGTCTGCGAGCAGACGATCCGCAACTACGACCCGTGCATCTCGTGCGCGACGCACTTCCTGCGGCTGGAGGTGGAGCGAAGCTGACCGCGGCGGCAGTATGCCTGGGCAGCCCGTACCGCGGAGACGACGCGGTCGGCCCACTCGTCGCGGAGCGGCTGCGACGTGCCGGCGCGGACGTCCTCGACTGCGCCGACGAGCCGACGCGCCTGCTCGACCGCTGGGCATGCCTCGACACGCTCGTCGTCGTGGATGCCGTCGTCGGCGGAGGACCCGTCGGGAGCGTGCGGCGCGTGGACGCCGGCTCGGGGCCGCTGCCGCGCGAGCTCCGACTCGCTTCGACGCACGCCCTGGGCGTCGCCGAGGTGCTCGAGCTGGGCCGGGCCGTGGGGCGAGCCCCGCGCCGGGTGGTCGTGCTCGGCGTCGAGGGCTGCGCCTTCGAACTCGGAGACGCCGTCACGCCGGAGGTGGCCGCAGCGCTCGACGAGGTCGTCGCGGCGGCGCTCGAGGAGCTGGCTCGGAACGAGGAGCCGTGCACGAGCGTGCGCTGATGGACGACCTCGTCCGCAAGGTGCTCGAGGTGGCGGCCGAGGAGCGGGCGACGGCCGTGACGCGCATCCGCGTGCGGCTCGGTGCGCTCTCGCACTTCACCCCCGGGCACTTCCGGGAGCACTGGGCGGACGCGACGCGCGGGACGATCGCCGAGGGCTCGGAGGTCGAGGCCACGCCGGACGACGACACCGGCGCCGCGGCCGCCCAGGGCGTCGTGCTCGAGACGGTCGAGGTCCGCTAGCCCGCGCTGGCGCGGTCGCGGGTGCGCTTGCGCCTGCGGGCGCGCCCGATCATGCTTGGCCCCGAGATGCTGGCTCCCTCGCGTCCCATCGTCTTTCTGAGCGACTTCGGGCTCGGGAACGAGTGGGTCGGGATCTGCCACGCGGTGCTGAGCGGGATCGCGCCGGCGAGCCCGATCGTCGACCTCTCGCACCTCGTGCGGCCGCTCGAGGTCGGCACCGGAGCGCTCCTCCTGGCCGACTCGATGCCGTACGTTCCCGCCGACGCCGTCGTCCTCGCCGTCGTCGACCCGAACGTGGGCAAGGACCGAGAGGTCGCGGTCAGGACGGGAAGCGGCCGCGACCTCGTCGGCCCCGACAACGGCCTCCTCTCGCTCGGCTGGGAGGCCGCCGGCGGCGTCGCCGAGGCCGTGGAGATCACCGCCTCGCTCGCGATTCGCGAGCCGATCACGCAGTCGTTCCGCGCGCCCGACACGCTCTGTCCTGCAGCTGCACGGCTCGCTTCGGGCGTCGCGCTCGAGGACCTGGGCCCCGCGGTCGACCCCGGCACGCTCGAGGTCGTGCAGGTCGCCGAGCCCGACGTCGAGGACGGCAAGATCGCGTGCGAGGTCCTCGACTTCAACCGCTTCGGGAACGTCCAGCTGAACGTGCGCGCGGCCGACCTCGCGGAAGCGGGCCTCGACTCGAAGCCCGCGCTGCTCGTGGAGGCGGTGTCGGGCTCCGCGGAGGCGCAGCGCGGGAAGACCTACGCCGACTTCCCCGCCGGCGAGTACGGCGTCCTGTTCGACGAACGCGGCTGGCTCACGATCGTGCGCGGGAACCCCGCGAGCGCGCTCGAGGGCCTCGGCCTCTCGCTCGGCGCCCCGGTCTGGATCCGCGACGCCTCCTGATCACACGGAGGCTCGGCCGTCGGGACGACCTCGAGGCAGGCGACCACCTCATCGGTGCCGGCGGGCGGGACGCGCGAGTGGTGAGCCCTCGAGGGCGGTTGTAGAATCCGGCTCTCACATCGCCCGGCCCACGCCCTGCGATCTCAGCGTCCGCCCCACCGAACCCGTGGAGGTCACGCGATGAGCAGCCGAATTCGGCCTTCCCTCGTCCTCACGACCCTGCTGGCGCTCCTGCTCGGGGCCTCCGGCGCTGCGGCGCAGAGCGGCGTGCCGGGGAGCGCGACGAACACCAAGGTCGCCGGCGTCGACGTCGACAAGACGACGATCCCGCAGCTCCAGGAGCTTATGGACTCGCGCCGGATGAACTCCGTCCAGCTGACGAACTTCTACCTCCGGCGCGTCCGCCAGCTCAATCCGACGCTCAGGGCGGTGATCACGGTCAGTCCGACAGCCCTTGCGGACGCACGCGCCGCCGACCGGGCGCGACGCAGCGGCGACGACCGCCCGCTGCTCGGGATCCCGATCATCGTGAAGGACAACATCAACACCACCGGCATGCCGACGACCGCTGGCTCCTGGGCACTCGCCGAGAGCATGCCCGACGACGCGTTCATCGCCGCGCGGCTGAAAACGGCCGGAGCGATCATCCTCGGCAAGGCGAACCTGTCCGAGTGGGCCAACTTCCGGTCCGGCCCCTCGTCGAGCGGCTGGAGCGGCATCGGCGGCCAGGGGAGCATGCCCTACGTCCTCGATCGCAACCCGTGCGGCTCGAGCTCGGGCTCCGGCGTCGCCGCGGCCGCCAGCCTCGCGGTCGCGGCGGTCGGCACGGAGACGGACGGCTCGATCGTCTGCCCGTCCGGCGCCAACGGCGTCGTCGGGATCAAGCCCACGCTCGGGTTGTGGAGCCGTGCAGGCGTCGTCCCGATCAGCGCGGACCAGGACACGGCCGGACCGATCGCCCGCAACGTGACCGACGCCGCGGTGCTCCTCGCCGCCGCGACCGGCGTCGACCCGGACGACCCGGCCACCGCCGACCAGGTGGGCAACGCCGAGGCCGACTACACGGCATTCCTCGACGACGAAGCGCTCGAGGGCGCTCGCATCGGCGTCTGGCGCGCCGGCACCTACGACCCGGCGCTCGTCGGGCCGGTCGTCGAGCCCATCCTCGACGAGGTGATCGACGCGCTCGAGGACGAAGGGGCGACCGTCGTCGACCCGACCGACCTCGAGCTCCTGGGCGCCGCGGGTGAGTTCGACGCGCTCCTGTGCGAGTTCAAGACGGACATCGCGACGTACCTCCAGACCTACGTCGAGGGGACGAACCCGGTGACCGGCCATCCGTATCCGCAGACCCTCGCCGAGCTGATCGAGTTCGACCAGGACCATCCCGAGCTCGAAGGCCCCTGGAACGACCTCGTCTTCGAGCTCGCTGAGGCAACGGGCGGGCGGGACGACGAGTGCGCCGCCATCCGTGCCGGCGTCACGCCGCCCGTGCAGGAGGAGATCGACGCGCTCATGGCCGAGCACGACCTCGACGCGATCGTCGCTCTGACGAACGGTCCGGCGTGGCCCACGAACGAGAACCCGGACGAGGGCGATCTCGCCGGCCACTTCGAGCTCTTCGTGGGCTCGTCGACGGCTGCCGCCGTCTCGGGCTATGCGGACATCACGGTGCCTGCCGGCTACGTCGCGGGCCTGCCGATGGGGATCACGTTCATCGGCGGCCGCTGGGCCGAGCCGGAGCTGCTCGGCCTCGCCTACGACTACGAGCAGGCGACGCGGGTCCGTGTCCCGCCGCAGTACATCCCGACGATCGGCGACGCGCTGTTCCCGGGTGTCCCGAACCCGGCGCTGGCGCGGCGGCAGCAGGCGACCCAGCAGCAGCACGCTCTCGCCCTGCGGCTCCGGTAGACGCATCCCGAGACGCACGAAGCCCGGCCGCTCGGCCGGGCTTCGTGCTGGCTGTGGCGCCTCCGGCAACCGCCCGGCGGCGAGTTGCCGCGAACAGGGATCGCGCACGGGCCGTGAAGGACTCGAACCTTCGACCTTGGGATTGAGAGTCCACGAGAACGAGCTGCAGGAGTCCGTGTGACCGAAAAATCCTGCAAATCCTACCTTTCTAACCTGCAACAAACTGCAACAAGTCGCCCCATCCGGAACGACCTGTACGCGCATCCGTACGCGCGGGTCCACGTGCAATTCCAAAGGGTCACGACGATCAATCTCTTGGCTATTCGCGTGGTACTTGGCAAGACGCTGCAGGGTAATGTCGACGGCGATCTGCAACTCCTCTTCGCCGTTCATGTTCCGAGGCCTGAGTCATGGGACACCATTGTGGCTCGGGTGCCGGCCTGCCCATAGACAGTGCGAACCGTTCCGTGTAGGGTCATACGTGCGGGTCGCAACAACCGGCCCGCGGATGTCGGTGGGGGTTGGCACTTCCCCACGATCCCCCCTCAGCCCCTGGGGCGGAACGGCTTTCTGTTGCGGTAGCTCGTGTGGTGGCAGGCACGAGTTGAGGGAGTGGGATCGTGGTACGAGACGCACTGCGGAAGAGGCTTTGGCTGCACCCGGGCGCGGCGGCTGTCGAGCCGCCCCTTGATTGCTGCGCAAAACGGCTCCCAGCCTCGGCGGCCACTTGGGAGCACATGCGATGAGCTCGCGGCGGTGGCGAAAGATGACGTGGGGCATCGTCGCCTGGAGCGGGCTCATTCTCGGGCTGACCGTCGTCCAGATGCTCATGACCGCGACCAAGAACTGTTCGTCGTTCGACTTGGACGATGCCGATTGCATCAGAATCGAAGTCAACGGCAGGTCGGCGGCCGTGGCGGAATGGCTGGTCAGGGGGGTCGTCATATGGATCATCGGATTCGGCGTCCTGGCCGTGATCTGGTTCATGACGCGCGGCAGGAACGCTGTCGGCGGCTCCGCTCCTGCTGCGGTCGTTTCGGCGCCTGCGTCCGTTGCTCCCCCCGCTCCGGTGGTTTCGATGCCACCCGAGGGCTGGTACCCGGACACCGAGCGGCCTGGCCACACGCGTTGGTGGAGCGGAGCTGAGTGGGGGACGAGGGACGATGAGTATCCAACTGCGGCGAGCCCGACCCCGAGTGCGGACAACGGCGATACCAGCGGTACTCCCGTCGCGTCCGGATCTCCAGAAGTAGAGGTCGACCCGGGACCTGCCGCCGACGCCGAGGTCACCCCCTCTCAGTCTGCCGAGCAGGTGCCGGCCGTCGCTGTAGCGGCGGCTGAGACAAGCTCGGAGGTGGTACCCGCCGCCACGACCTCCTCGTCACCCGAGGCCGCGCCTGCCCGGGCGCCGGCGCGCTTCTGCGAGAACTGCGGCGCGGCACGGAGCCCCACCGGGCGCTTCTGCACCGCCTGCGGCCACGAATGACGCAAAGCATGAGTAGCGGGTAATGCCGACCTGCGCAAGCTGCGGCAACGAGGCACGTGAGGGTGCGCGCTTCTGTGGGAGCTGTGGCGTGCCGTTCGTAGCTGCGGATCCGCCCACGCGCGTCGCGCCTCCGCCCGAGTCTCCGCGCGGAAAGGGCCACGGTCTGCTCTCTGCCGTCGTCGGCGCGGGGGTTGCGCTGCTCGTGGTCGGCGGCGCGGTGGCTGCGCTGGCGCTCACGGGCGGAGGCGACTCGACCGAGGCCGCCACCACCGCGCCAAGCAGTCAGGTCAGCACCTCCGATGAGGACTGCATCGCGCTCGGAAGGGTCGTCGCCGACTTCACGGTCGGTGCCGATGCCGACGAGCTCGTCCCCATCGCCCTCGACATCAATGCGAGCGACTACCTCGTCGACCGCGACTTCCTCGATAGCTACTCGGACAGAGCGTCCGCAGAGATTCGAACCGACGTCGTACGGCTGGCGCTCTTCGTCGGCCGCTATACGACGGCAATGCAGGCCGCTGGGCTCGAGCCGGGCTCCGTGCCCTCTTCGGATCAGGCGGGCGACATTCGAACGGCGTCGCAGATAGGGAGCTTCGAGCAGGACCAGCTGCCGGGATCGATAGCTGCACTGGCCGCCTGGGCTGCAAGGGGCTGCACTGGCGGCAGGCCCCCGACCGACGCGCCGGACGCGACGATCTCCACGACGGACGCGGTCCTGAGTGAGCCGGGGCTGCTCGCCGCCACCGATGAGGAAGTAACTGTGGCGGTGAACAACGCAATGAGCCAGCGGACGGAGTGGGAGCTCGGCAGCTCGCCGCTGGGTGCCGAAGTCCGCGATTGTCGCGTGGACCGCGACGTCAGCGAGGACTCCTTGCTGGCGCCTGGCGGAAGGCTGTACACGTGCGAGGTCTGGTTCGAGGACGGGCTCTGGTCCGACGCCGGGCTGGCCGCGATCGACAGAAACGGGAACGTGTATGTCGCGCCGTGACATCTCCGGACAAGAAGCCTGTGAGCCGAGTGGCCCAGCTCAGGCATGAGTAGCGTGACGATGCTCACCTGCGCGACCTGCGGCAACGAAGAGCCGGAGGGTTCGCGGTTCTGCGGGAACTGCGGCTCGCCGTTCGCTCCGGAAGATCCGCAGCTGGCGCACGCGGTCCGGAGCAACCGAGCGATGCTCACCTGCGCGACCTGCGGCAACGACGAGTCGGAAGGCTCGCGCTTCTGTGGGAACTGCGGCACGGCGTTCGCGGCGGCCGCTCTTGCAGACGCGGCTGCGCCCGAGACGCCGGCTCCTCGTGCCGCTCTCGAAGAGCCGTCGCAGGTAGCGCCGTCCCCGGTGCCCTTGCCCGGGAGTAAGCACCGCCTACGCTGGGTCGCAGCGGGAGCGGCGATACTGCTGCTCCTCGCGGGTGGCGCGGTCGCCGGTGCGCTCATCCTCGCCGATGGAGACGACGCCACCGGGGCCGTTTCCACCGAGCAGCCGTCGCTGCCCTCGGCTACTTCGGAGTCGCTGCCGCCAGCATCGACCGGAACGCTGGTAGACAGCTTTCACCCGTACCTCGTGGAGCTCGTCGGTTATCAGGGTGCTCTGAGTGCCCGGGTCCGAACGCTCGAGGCGGGCGTGGGGTCGTTCGCCGCGCTCCGACAGGCCGCCGATACGCTCGGCGTTCGCTTGGCGGGAGCACAAGCCTTCCTCGGGGACGCCGCGCCTGCGGACAGTGAGGAGGCGAGCACCCTCTCACTGTTGAACCGGGCGCTTGCATCTCACCTCGCCTACACGGTCGCGATCTCCAAATTCCCTTCCCGGCCGCGGTCATTCACGAGCGCGGAGGCGCAGGAAGCACTAGCCCGCGCCGAACAGGCGGAGATTGCCTACGTGGCGCTTGCGGCCGCGGAGCCGGCCATATCGGGGATCTCGCCCAGTCGCTCCGACCATGTCCGCCTGCTGGAGCTCGTGCCCTCGGCGAGGCCGCCGCGCCCCACCGCGGTTCGCCGCGTAATCGACCTCGTCCCGTTGCTGGTGGGCATGAGGCCAGACGATCCCCTCGGCGAGGGTCGATGCTTCGGGCCGTACAGCGGGGCTTCGCTGCGCGTGTCCGGCGTCGTGTACCGGACTGGGTTCATTCAGTGCGGGGACGACGCCGAGGGAGATCCAAGTCGCGCGACCGGCGTGTACCGGTTCTCGGGGCTAAGGCTCCCGGCCGGGTCGAGTCTTGTACGGATCACCGGGCGGCCCGTGATCGACGAGTTCTCCTCCCCGTCGCAGCGCGGCTCGCGCGTGACCTGGACCGTCTTCTACGACCACACGCCGATCTGCTCGGCAGCAGTCACCTGGAGCGGATCGCGACCGACGCCCGGGAGGCTCGACTGCAGGTTCCCGTCCGGCGTCGCCTCCTCGAGTGGGTTCGACATCGGGCGGCTTCGAATACAACAGAACGCCTCCCTTGCTTCGTTGGGGACACTGTGGGCCGGCCTGTTCCATCCGACCGTCGTCGTCGAGGTCACCCGCTAGATGTGGCTGCCGTACGGTGAGTAGGTCACGACTCTGGCTGAGCGTGAGCTTGGCGGCCGTGGCCTCCGTTCAAGCGGCGAACGCTCTCGGAGTCTCGGACGATTCGTTCGCAGCCACGGTGGCTCGCAATCGCGCCCCGGAATCACCCCGCGCATCTATCGCGTCGGCTCGTTGCTCGAAGACGGAAGCCAGCGCGGCCGTCAAGCGACTCGGCCTGAGAGACGTTTCTGCGAGGTACCCGGTTTGGAAGGTGCTCTGTGGCGCTTTCGCCGGTACGGGGAGCCAGGTCATGGTCGCGTCGATCTCGGGTTTCGAAAACGTGGGGATGTTGTACTGGGCGGTCTTCCGATGGTCTGGAAGCCAATGGCAACTGCTCATGAAGCAGCGCCAAGCCGCGATCCTCTCGGCGGCTGGTTCTGACATCCGAGAGACGGCTTCGATCTATCGCCCTGGCGATCCGCGCTGCTGTCCGAGCGGCGGCACGAAGGCGCGCAGGTGGCACTGGAGCGGCTCGCGCTTCGTCGCCGGCCCCTGGAAGTCGGGAACAAAGGTGGAGCCCGAGGCAAGAGGCTTCGACTCGCCGAGTCTCAACATCAACTGCGGGATGTTCGATCAGGGCGGCGGGCGCTACGTCCGTTGCCAGAGCCGCATCCCTCCTCAGAAGGTGACTATGAATGCGCAGGGGCGGCTCTCCATCTGTCGCGACCGTACGCCGAACGTCAACAACGACTGCAACCTCGGCGACCGTGGTGAAGGCCCCATCCGTCGGCTCGCCTATGGCAAGCAGATCACCGTCGGGCGCTTTCGCTGCCAGTCCCTGCAGATTGGGGTCAGGTGCACGGTGATCCGTTCCGGAAAGGGATTCTTGATCAATCGAGACGGTGTCAGTCGGGTCGGGCCATGAGCGCGAGAGGGCACGCAACGTGAAGGAGGATTTGAGAGAGATGCCGATTGTCGACGCGAATCTGAAAGCGGATGCGGTGACATCCCGAGCGCCACGGCTGGCCCTGCTACTGGCCGGTGCGATCCTCGCTTGTTCGCTCACTCTGGTTGCGAGCGGAGCGCCATCTGCTCTGTCGGCAAGCCAGGTTGCTGCGGGCGGCCTACACTCCTGCGCGCTCATGAGCGGCGGCGGGGTCAAGTGTTGGGGCTCCAACCGGGGGGGACCGCTCGGGAACGGCTCTACGTCAAACAGTTCTCGCCCGGTCGACGTCGTGGGCCTGACGAGTGGGGCCAGAGCGATAGCCGCTGGCCATTACGATTACAGCTGCGCGGCCACGAGCGCCGCCGTTAAGTGCTGGGGTGACAACCAGCATGGTGTGCTGGGGAACGGCTCGAGAACCTCCAGCCTCACTCCGGTCGACGTCGTCGGCCTCGGGAGCGGAGTGAGAGCGATCGCCCCTGGCTTTGGCCACGCCTGCGCGCTCACGAGCAGCGGCGGCGTCAAGTGCTGGGGCGAGAATGGGACGAGCCAGCTTGGCAATGGCACGCAGACCGCGAGCACCTCCCCGGTCGATGTCGTCGGCCTTTCGAGCGGAGTCAGGTCGATCGCCGCTGGCGCCAACCACTCCTGCGCGCTCACGAGCGGCGGCGGGGTCAAGTGCTGGGGCGGAAACTACAACGGCGAACTTGGCAACGGAGGCTCACCGCTGATCAGCCGCAGCCCGGTCGATGTCGTCGGTCTCACGAGCGGCGTCGTCGCCATCTCTTCGTACTTTGAGCACACCTGCGCCGTTACGAGCGGGGGCGGCGTCATGTGCTGGGGCATCAACGGGGCCGGTCAGCTTGGCAACGGCACACGGACCGCGAGCAAGACCCCGGTCGGCGTCGTCGGCCTCTCGACCGGAGTCCGCGCCATCGCCGCCGGCTATTCCCATACCTGCGCGCTCACGAGCAGCGGCGGCGTCAAGTGCTGGGGCGACAACCATTACGGCGCACTGGGCAACGGTTCGACGACCCCACTTAGCGTCACCACCCCCGTTGCCGTCTCGGGCCTTGCGCGCGGAGTCGTGGCGATCGCGGCCGGCCAGTTCCACACCTGCGCCGTCACGAGCGGAGACGGGGTCAAGTGCTGGGGCCAGGACGACAACGGCCAGCTCGGGAACGGGGCGCCTGGTTGCGGTGGGTTCAACTACTGCAGCACACCTGTGTCCGTGGTTTTCTCCGCGAATGCAGCCCCGAAGCTGACGCTCGGGGGGGCGTCCACGCAGCGGCTGCTCGTCCAGAAGGGGATCACCGTCACGGCGAGGTGTGACAAGGCCTGCTCGCTCTCGGCCACCGGCTCGGTGACGATCCGCGGCACGCGCTACGTGTTGGCGCTGACACGCGCGTCCGCAAAGCTGGCGGCCGGCACGCGGACGCTACGGCTTCATTGCCCGGTAGCCGAGCAGAAGCGGTTCCGCAAGCTCTTCAAAAGCGGTCAGCAGGCAAGGGCCGTGATCACCGTGAGAGCGAAGGACAAGGCGGGGAACACGAGCACCTCCAAGCGCACTGTTGTGGTGCAGCGATGACCCGCGGGAAGCAGCCGGTCTCGACGACACTTGACCGGAAATGCGAACCGCAATGCGGCAGGGATCTGCTGGGAGTGGCTGGGCTCGGCGGCCGTCGTTCTCGTCGTGGCCCTTGCGGGGTGCGGAGGCGGCGGACGCCCAACGCCGCCTTCGGACGCGACGGACGAGCCGTTGAGTGGGAAGCAGGTCGGCGAGGTGACTGCGGCGGTCAACGATGCGCTGACCCACCACACCGAGGCCGACCCTCTGAGTGCGCCGCTCGGAGCCGAGGTGCGCAACTGCCGCACGGAGCGCGACCTGAGTGCGGACTCGTTGATTGCCCCGGTGGAGGCCCCGAGGGAACCGCATGCAGATGCCGAGCCGGACGGGTGCGCGTACGCGCATTACGTTACGTCACTCCTGCCCAACTTTGACAACAGGAGAGGCTAATTTGCAGGACTTTTAAGTGGGCCGTGAAGGATTCGAACCTTCGACCTTGGGATTAAGAGTCCCCTGCTCTACCAGCTGAGCTAACGGCCCGCGACGAGCAAGTGTAGCCCCGGCCCGGCCCGGCCCGGCCCGGCCCGGCCCGGCGCATGAGCATGCCGCCGTTGACGTCGAAGGTCGCCCCCGTGACGAAGCCGGCGTCCTCGGAGAGGAGGAACGCGACGAGTGCCGCGACCTCCTCGGGTCGCCCGAGGCGCCCGATCGGGATGGTCTCGAGCATCGCCTCGATCCGCTCGGGAGGCACGGACGCGACCATCGGTCCGTCGATCGCAGCCGGCGCGACGGCGTTCACCGTGATCCCGTGCGGCGCGAGGGCTGTCGCGGCGTGCCGGGTGAGCGCGATGATGGCCGCTTTCGAGGTCGCGTAGTGGACGCCGGTGACCGCGCGGCTCGCCTGGCCCGCGACGCTCGCGAGGTTCACGATCCGGCCACCTTCGGCGCCATCGCGCCGCCGTTCCCCGAAGACGCGGCAGCCGAGGTAGGTGCCGCGGAGGTTCGTCGCGAGGACGTCGTCCCACTCGGAGACGTCGATCTCGAAGAACCCTCGGACCTCCGTCCGCGCGGCGTTGTTGACGAGCGCGTACGGCTCGCCGAGCGCGGCCGCGACCTCGTCGAGGACGCGAGCCCACGAGTCGAGGTCGCGGATGTCGTGCCGAACCGGGTGCGCGCGCTCGTCCAGCGCGTCCGCGACCCGCTCCGCCCCGGCGAGGTCGAGGTCGGTGAGCGCGACGCCCCAGCCGTCCGCGTGGAGGCGTCGCGCGATCGCCTCGCCGAGCCCCCGGGCCGCGCCCGTGACCGCCGCGACCCGCACGCCTCTACCGCTTCAGGCCGGTGCAGCCGCGAAGCGAGTGCCAGCCGGCGATCTCGCTGCGCCGCTCGGCCCCCGCCAGGGGATGCGGGACGCCCTCGCGGATGCGCGCCGGCACCCACCGGTAGCCGTCCACGCGGCGCCCGGTCGCGGTGACGAGCAGCACCCCGGTCTGCGTCGAGAGCGCACTCGTCCCGTACCAGACGAAGTTCCCGAGCCCGTACGAGACGAGCGCCGTGCCCAGGCGGCCGCTGCCCTGGAGCCGGTGGGCGTGACCGCCGACGACGACGTCCGCGCCCGCGGAGACGAGCTGGCGGGCGAGTAGGCGCTGCGTCGACGTCGGGCAGCGCTCGAGCTCGACGCCCCAGTGCAGGTACACGACCACCGTGTCGGAGGTGCGGCGCGCCTCGCGCACGGCGCGCAGGAGCCGCGGCACCTCCTTCGCGGACGCGAGGCCCGGCTTCCCCGGCCCTGCCGTCCAGGCGTCGATCAGGTGGTCGTCGAGCACCTGCGTCGCCCCGAGAACCGCGATCCGCTGTCCCGCGACGGTGCGGCGGTAGGGCGCGTACGCCGCGCGGTCGTCGCGGCCGATCCCGATGACGGGGAAGCGATATCGCCGCGCCGCCGCGAGCGAGTCGCGAAGCCCGGCCTCGCCGTAGTCCAGGCCGTGGTTGTTCGCCATCGACGCCACGTCGATTCCCGCGCCGCGCAGGGCCGCGAACGCGGTCGCGGGCGTCCGGAAGACGAACGTCTTCGCGGATGCCGACCCGCCGTTCGTGACCGCGGTCTCGAGGTTCACGACGGCGAGGTCCGCCCGGCGGAGGACCGGTGCGATCGGAGCGAGCATCGTCGAGGGGCTCGCCGCCAGCTTCGTGGCGAGCACGCCCTCGAAGTGGACGTCGCCGCCGAAGGCGAACGTGACCGGGTTCCCGCTCCCGAGCCGCCCGCGGGCGTCCGGCGCGACCGCGCGCCGCGGTTCGTCGGTCGCCTCGCCACCGCTCGCGCCGAGGGCCCCGAGCAGCGCGACGACCCCGGCGAGCGACGCCAGAGCGAGGAGCGACAGTCGTGGGAGGCGGGGCATGGAAGAGCGCCGGATGAGCCGTTTCGGTCCCGTGGCACGATAGCTCGCCCGTGGAGTAGTCTCGTCCTCCGTGCGCAAGGGGATCGTCCAGCTCGCCGCGATCGGGGTCGTGATCGGCGTTGCGCTCACGCTGGTTGCCGTTCTTCTCCAGTGGCTGCCCGAATCCGCCTCCGAGGAGTTCGACCGGATCCAGGGCGTCTACTGGTTCGCGACGATCATCTCCATCGGCATCTTCTCGCTCGTCACGGCGGTCGTCATCTTCTCGGTGTGGAAGTGGCGCGTCCCGGACGACGACGACGAGGACGGGCCGCCGATCCACGGCCACACCGGCCTCGAGATCCTGTGGACCGCCGTCCCCGCGATCCTCGTCACCGCGATCGGGATCGTGAGCGCGATCGTGCTCGCCCGCAACGGCGAAGCCGGGACCCGACCGCTCGAGGTGCAGGTGATCGGCCAGCAGTTCGCGTGGAAGTTCGTGTACCCGGACTTCGACGACCTGGAGACGGGCGAGCTCGTGCTCCCCGTGGGGCAGGAGACGCGCTTCACCATGACCGCACTGGACGTGATCCACTCGTTCTGGGTGCCCAACTTCGGCCAGAAGATGGATGCCGTGCCGGGCATCGAGACGACGATCCTCGTCACTCCCGACCGGACCGGTGACTTCGCGGTCGTCTGCGCCGAGCTGTGCGGGCTCGGGCACGCGACCATGCGCGCCAGCGCCCGCGTGGTCACGCAGGAGGAGTTCGACGCCTGGGTCGAGGAGGAGCAGGCATGACGGCGACCCACGACCACGCGCACGTGGAGGCGTACCCCGAGCACTTCGAGCCCCCGCCCGGAACCTGGCGCAGGCTCCTCTTCGGGCCCGGGCTCCTGCGTGGCGCGTGGATGGGGGCGCTCTTCTTCGGGCTCGGGACCCTGCTCGTCCTCGTCCTGCGCTGGTGGTGGAGCTGGGAGCCGGTCTGGAACACGGAGGTCGTGCTCGCGGTCGCCGCGATGACGATGGCGCCGATCGGCTTCCTCGCCGGGATCGGCTCCTTCGACTACTGGCTGCACTACATCGCCGGCCGGCCGACGAGGCCGGAGGACCACTCGGGCCACGGCGCGCAGAGCTGGAAGGACTACTTCCGCGTGAACACCGATCACAAGGTGATCGGGATCCAGTACATCGTCACGACCTTCGTCTTCTTCGCGATCGGCGGGCTCATGGCGATGTTCTTCCGTGCCGAGCTCGCGCAGCCGGGCCTCCAGTTCGTCGACTCGCAGACGTTCAACGGGCTCGTGTCGGTGCACGCGACGCTGATGATCTTCCTCTTCATCATCCCCGCGTTCGCCGGGATCGCGAACTACGCCGTGCCGCTCATGCTCGGCGCGCCGGACATGGCCTTCCCGCGTCTGAACGCGCTCTCCTTCTGGCTCCTGCCTATCGCGGGGATCATGTTCGTGGCGAGCTTCCTCGCCCCCGGCGGCGCCTTCGGCGCCGGGTGGACGGGGTACGCGCCGCTCGCCGAGGGCCAGCCTCTCGGCCAGACCTTCTTCAACATGGGCGTCCAGTGGGCGGGCGCGTCGTCGATCATGACCGCGCTCAACTTCCTCGTCACGATCATCACGATGCGTGCGCCGGGCATGACCTTCTGGCGCATGCCGCTCCTCGTGTGGGCGAACTTCACGACCTCGCTGCTCGTCGTGCTCGCGACGCCGTTCATCGCCGGCTCGCAGTTCTTCGTGATGTTCGACCGGATCATGCACACGAGCTTCTTCACGCCCGAGGGCGGCGGCTACGTGCTCGGCTACCAGCACATCTTCTGGTTCTACAGCCACCCGGCCGTCTACATCATGATGCTGCCCGGGTTCGGGATCGTCTCCGAGGTCATCTCGACCATGTCGCGGAAGCCGATCTTCGGGTACCGGCTGATGGCGCTCTCGCTGATCGGGATCCTCGTGCTCGGTTTCTCGGTGTGGGCGCACCACATGTTCGTCGCGGGCATGGCCGACTGGCTTCGCGTCCCGATGATGATCACCACGCTTCTCATCGCGGTCCCGACCGGGATCAAGGTCTTCTCCTGGACCGCGACCCTCTGGCGAGGCCGTATCCATCTCACCACCCCGATGCTGTTCGCCCTCGGCTTCGTGACGATGTTCGTGATCGGCGGCCTCTCCGGGATCTACCTCGGCTCGGTCCCGATCGACATCGCAGCCTCGGACACGTACTTCATCGTCGCGCACATCCACTACGTGCTCTTCGGCGGCTCCGTGTTCACGATCTTCGCGGGGATCTACTACTGGTTCCCGAAGATGACCGGCCGCATGTACGACGAGCGGCTCGGGAAGTGGCACTTCTGGCTCACCTTCGTGAGCTTCAACGTCACGTTCTTCCCCATGCACTACGTGGGCCTGCGCGGGATGCCGCGCCGCGTCTTCGACTACGACGAGGCCTTCGGCGACGTGAACTTCGTCATCACCGTCGCCTCGTTCGTCCTCGGCGCCTCGTTCGTGCTCTTCGTCTACAACATGATCACGAGCTGGGTCGCCGGTCCGGTCGCGGGGTCGAACCCCTGGCGGGCGCAGACGCTCGAGTGGCAGGTGTCCTCGCCGCCGCCGATCTTCAACTTCGACGAGATCCCGCAGGTGGTCGCGGCGCCGTACGAGTACGGCGTCGCGGGCGCGAGACACGCGGTGATGAGCCCCGCACGCGAGGCCCAGGAGGCGACCGCGTGAACACCGCCGAGCCGGCGTCCGTCCTCGTGGTCGCCAACGAGACGCTCGTCGGGCGCGAGCTCGTCGAGGCCGTGGAACAGCGCGCGCAGCGGGGCCCGATCCGAGTCGCGGTGGTCGCGCCCGTCTCTCCCCCGCGCGAGGGCTACGTCGTCTACCGGGACTCCCGTCGCGCGGCTGCCGGCCGCCGGCTCGAGCGCACGCTCACCGCGCTGCGCGAGGCCGGGATCCCCGCGCACGGCGGCGTCTTCGAGGACGAGCCGCTCGCGGCCGTCAGGGACGTGCTCGCCTCGGAGGAGGTGGAC
>Ga0075313_1000027_pt1 | contig 27913 bp, 27 predicted proteins | sample MayberryNE_Catta_3_FD_120051 | JGI IMG/M metagenome (GOLD analysis project Ga0075313, IMG submission 120051) | Natural and restored wetland microbial communities from the San Francisco Bay, California, USA, that impact long-term carbon... | ecosystem: Environmental > Terrestrial > Soil >...
CCCGAGGACGTCGGTGCGGCGATCGTCCGGGCGGTTGCGGCGCTCCGCTGGCCGCTCGGACGCCGCAGCCTCGTGGCGACGCTCCGCGGCTCGCTCGAAGCCCCGCCCTCGGGGCGCCGCTCGTCCGCCTTCCGCCTGCTCGCGGCGGCGGGCGACGCGGACGTCCGGCGCTGGGTGCAACTCGTCGAGCGGTCCGGCGCGCTTCGCGAGACGACGACGGAGGACGGGTTCCGCGTGCTCGTGGTCGACCCACACGCGCCTCCGCCGACGATCCGCCCCACCGCGGCGGAGCACGCGGACGAGGAGGTTGTCGGACGGCTACGCAGCTGGAGGCTCGAGCGCTCGCGCGAGGACGGCGTGCCCGCTTACGTCGTCCTGCACGACGCCACGCTGCGCGAGCTCGCCGTCACGCAGCCGCGGACGCGCGACGAGCTCGCGACCGTGAAGGGCCTCGGCCCGGTGAAGGTCGAGCGCTACGGGGAGGAGCTGCTCGCGGTGCTCGCCTCGTAGCGCTACGCGCTCGGGTCGCCGATCTCGAGCACGCTGGCCGACTGCTCGAGGCGGAAGGCGAGCAGACGGTCCTCGAGCTCCGGGTCCGAGCGGGCAAGGATGGCCGCCGCGAGCAGCGCCGCGTTCACCGCCCCCGCCCGGCCGATGGCCACCGTCCCGACGGGGATGCCGGCCGGCATCTGCACCGTCGAGAGCAGCGAGTCGAGCCCGCCGAGCTGCGTGCCCATCGGCACGCCGAGCACCGGCCGGAGCGTCTTCGAGGCGACGACCCCGGCGAGATGAGCGGCTCCCCCGGCCGCGGCGACGAAGACCTGCGCCCCGCGCGCCTCCACGTCCGTGACGAACTCCTCGAGGGCGTCGGGCGTGCGGTGGGCCGAGAGCACGCGCACCTCGTGGGGCACCTCCAGCGAGCGGAGGGTCGTCACGCAGTGCTCCATGACCTCCCAGTCCGAGCGTGACCCCATGACGACGGCGACGAGGGCGTTCACCGTGCGGCGGTCTTCCTCTTCAGGAGGCCGTGGACGGAGCGCGCGGCCTTGCGCAGCTCGGCGTCCTCGTCGTCCGACTCCGCGATGCCCTCGAGGAGCTGGAGCGTGTCGGGCCTGGGGCTCCCGTTCCGCAGGCAGACGACGGCGAGCCGCCGCACGGCCACGTTCGGGTCGCGGGCCGCGAGCTCGTGCAGCAGCGCGCGGAAGGAGTTGACGTCCCCCGGGCGCTCGCGGGAGAGGGACTCGAGGGCGATGAGGGCCGCCCCTCGCGCGGCCGGGCTCTCGTCCTCGAGGCCCCTGCGCAGGAGCTCCAGCTTCTGCCGGAAGCGGAACTGCGCGATCGCGCGGTACGCCTGGGCGCGCGAGCGGTAGTCGCCGCTCCGCGCCTCGGCCTCGATCTCGTCGTCCCACTCCGTGCGCAGCGCTGCGAGCGCGCGCTCGTCGCCCGACTGTGCGAGGGCGTCCGCCTGGGCAGCCGCCTCGGCGAGGCTCACAGCGAGTCCAGGGAGCGCGCGCCCGGGCCGACGTAGCGTGCGGACGGGCGGATGAGGCGCGCCGCCTGTTTCTGCTCGAGCACGTGGGCCGACCAGCCGGCGACCCGCGCGCAGGCGAACATCGCGGGCGTCAGCTTCGCGGGGATGTGCGCGACGTCCAGCACGACGGCTGCCCAGTACTCGACGTTCGTCGCGAGCACCCGCTCGGGATGGCGCCGCTGGAGCTCGGCGAGAGCGGCCTCCTCGAGCGCTTTCGCCGTCTCGACGCGGCTCGAGCCGAGCTCCTCGGCCGTGCGCCGGAGGAGCCTCGCCCGTGGGTCCTCGGCCCGGTAGACGCGGTGGCCGAAGCCCATGATCCGGTCGCCGCGGTCGAGCAGGTCGGCCACGTAGCGCTCGGCGTCGCCGACCTCGGACACCTCGTCGATCATCGGGATCACGTGCGCCGGCGCCCCGCCGTGGAGCGGCCCCGACAGCGTCCCCACCGCCGCCGACATCGCGGCGCCGGCGTCCGCACCGGTCGAGGCGGCGATGCGGGCCGTGAAGGTGGACGCGTTCAGCCCGTGCTCGGCCGTGCAGATCCAGTACGTGTCGATCGCGCGCGCATGGGCCGGATCGGCCTCGCCGCGCCAACGGAGCAGGAACCTCTCCGCCGCGGTCGAGCCGCCGGAGACGACGTCGTCCGGCACCGGCTCCCGTTCGCCGTCCGCCACGCGGGCCGAGCGGGCGACGATCGCCATGACCTGCGCCGAGAGCCGCGCGAGGTCGTCGCGGGCCTGCTCGTCGGAGATCTCGTGCAGCTTTCCGAGGCCCCAGACGCCCGACAGCCGCGCGAGCTCCGCCTGCGCGTCGGCGGGCGCGCTACCGGTCAGCTGCGACGGCTCGTACGGCTCGGGCTCGGGCATTCCGGGCTCGAGGCTCTGGTCGACGAGCAGCCCCCAGACCTTCTCGTACGGCACGCGGCCGACGAGCTCCTCGATGTCCACGCCCCGGTAGCGGAGCGCACCTCCCTCGCGGTCGGGCTCGGCGATCTCGGTCTCGACCGCGACGACGCCTTCGAGGCCGGGCTTGAAGTCGACCGTCTCGCTCATCCGTCCGAGGACGCTACCTGACCGGGAATCCTGCGTGCGCCCGAGGGCGTAGCCGCCTTCGACCTCGACCGCGGTCGTCGTCAGGGATCTCCCCGAGCGCTCGCGCGGCCGGATCTCGATCTGCGGGACGGCTCAGCTACCATCGCCGCGCCGATGGGCCACCGCGTTACCCTCATCCCCGGAGACGGGACCGGCCCCGAGCTCACCGAGGCGACGCGGCGGGTGCTCGCGGCGACCGGGGTCGAGCTCGAGTGGGACGTGCGCCACGCGGGCGTGGACGTCATGGAGGAGCACGGCACCCCGCTCCCGGAGGAGACGCTGGAGTCCATCCGGCGGAACCGCGTCGCGCTGAAGGGGCCCATCACGACGCCGATCGGCACCGGCTTCCGCTCGGTCAACGTCGCGCTCCGCCACGAGCTCGAGCTGTACGCCTGCCTGCGGCCGTGCAAGACCTACCGCGGCGTGCGTACGCGCTACGAGGACGTCGACGTGGTCATCGTCCGCGAGAACACCGAGGACCTCTATGCGGGCATCGAGTTCGAGTCGGGCACCCGGGAGGCCGTGAACGCCATCGAGGCGCTGAACGGGCTCCAGCCCAAGCAGATCTCGCCCGATGCCGGTCTCTCGATCAAGCCCATCACCGCGCGGGCCTCGGAGCGGATCATCCGCTTCGCGTTCGAGCACGCGCGCGCCAACGGGCGCCGCGAGGTCGCCGGCGTCACGAAGGCGAACATCATGAAGTTCACCGACGGGCTGTTCCTGGACGTCTTTCGCCGAGTCGCCCCGGACTACCCGGAGATCGCCTCCCGCGAGGTGCTCGTGGACGCCCTCTGCATGCAGCTCGTCCAGCGCCCGGAGGAGTTCGACGTCCTCGTGTTCCCCAATCTGTACGGCGACATCGTGAGCGACCTGACCGCGGGCCTCGTCGGCGGTCTCGGCGTCGCGCCCGGCGCGAACATCGGCGACGACGCGGCCGTCTTCGAGGCGACGCACGGCTCGGCGCCGCGCTACAAGGGCCTGAACAAGGTCAATCCCACGGCGATGATCCTGTCGGGGAAGCTCATGCTCGAGCACCTCGGCGAGCGCGCCGCAGCGCAGCGGCTCGAGCGCGCCGTCGCGCGGGTCGTCGAGGAGGGGAAGCACGTCACGTACGACCTGAAGCCGACGCGGGACGACCCGACGGCGGTCGGCACGTCGCAGTACGCGGACGCCATCATCGAAGTCCTCGCCACGGGCGAGGACGGCTAGAGAACGGAGAGAGAAGTGAGGAAGAAGGTGACCGTCGTCGGGGCCGGGAACGTGGGCGCGACATGCGCGCAGGAGGTCGCCCGCCGCGACTACGCGGACGTCGTCCTCGTCGACATCATCCCGAACTACCCGCAGGGGAAGGCGCTCGACCTGAACCAGGCGGGCTCCGTCCTCGGGTACGAGCCGACGATCACGGGCTCGAACGGGTACGACGAGACCGAGGGCTCGGACGTGATCGTCGTCACCGCCGGCAAGCCGCGCTCCCCGGGAATGAGCCGCGACGACCTCGTGACCACGAACGAGGCCATCGTCACGGCCGTGACGAAGGAGGCGGCCAGGCGCTCGCCGAAGGCCGTCCTCGTCGTCGTCTCCAACCCGCTCGACGCGATGTGCCACGTCGCGAAGGCGGTCTCGCGGTTCCCGAAGTCGCGCGTCGTCGGCATGGCGGGGATCCTCGACACGGCACGGTTCTCCGCGTTCGTGTCGCAGGAACTCGACGTCTCGGTGAAGGACGTCACCGCCGTCGTGCTCGGCGGCCACGGCGACCAGATGGTCCCCGTCGTCTCCGCGACGACCGTCGGCGGCGTCCCGCTGCCGGAGCTGCTGTCGAAGACGCGGATCCGCAAGCTCGTCGACCGGACCCGCTTCGGCGGGGGCGAGATCGTGGATCTGCTCGGCACGTCGGCCTGGTATGCCCCCGGCGCGGCGGCCGCGCAGATGGTCGACTCGATCTGCCTGGACGAGAAGCGCGTCCTTCCCTGCACCGCGTACCTCGAAGGCGAGTACGGGATCACGGGCCTGTACATGGGCGCACCGGTCAAGCTCGGAGCGGGCGGCGTCGAGGAGGTCGTCGCCCTCAAGCTCACCGCCGACGAGCGGAAGATGCTCAAGGGGTCGGCGGCCGCGGTGCGCGAGGTGGTCGCGATCCTGAAGAAGTCGTAGCAGGAGCCTCGGGGGTGGATCTCGGGCTCCAGGGAAGGACGGCAATCGTCTGCGGGGGGTCCGCGGGCATCGGGCTCGGGATCGCCGAGGCCCTCGCCGACGAGGGCGTGAACCTCGTGCTCCTCGCACGGGGGCGCGAGGCGCTCGAACGCGAGGCGTCCCGGCTCGGCGCGATCGCGGTCACGGGGGACGTGACGAGCGCCGAGGACTGCGAGCGGGTCGTCCGCGCGGCCGCCGACGCGCACGGCGGCGTGGACATCCTCGTCAACAACTCGGGTGGTCCTCCGCGCACGCCCGCCGTCGGTCTCACGGCCGAGCAGGTCGAGGGCGCCGTCCAGCTCCTGCTCGTCTCCGTCGTGCGGCTCACGGGCCTCTGCCTGCCGTTCCTCGAGCGCAGCCCTGCAGGCCGTGTCGTGAACGTGACCTCGAGCACGGTGCGCGAGCCGACCGACAACCTCGCGCTCTCGAACGCCGTGCGGCCGGGCGTCGTCGGGTGGGCGAAGTCGCTGGCCCGCGAGCTGGGCCCGAAGGGGATCACGGTGAACTCGATCGCCCCCGGCCGCATCGACACCGAGCGGCTGCGCGACGTGTACCCGGACGGGCCGACGGAGGCCGACCTGCGGGCGATCCCGCTCGGCCGTCTCGGTCGCCCGCGGGAGCTCGGGGACCTCGTCGCCTTCCTCTGCTCCGACCGGGCCGCCTACCTCACCGGGACCGTGATCCCGGTCGACGGCGGGCTCACGCGCGGCCTCCTCTAGGTGCGGCGGCTCTCCGTCATCTCCGCGGCGCTCGGGGCGCTCGGCCTCGTGACCGTGTTCGTCCTCTGGCAGCTGCCGACCTCGGACTTCATCTTCGTGCCCGACCGCGCGAAGCCCCTCGCGCCGCGCGTGACGGTCGAGGGCGCACGACCGGCCGACGGCGAGAGCGTCCACTACGTCGACGTGTACGTGCGGCGGACGTCCCTCCTCGAGGACTTGCTCCCGTTCACGCGGCCGGACGGCTCGACGGTCGTGCCGGAGCAGGCACTGCTTCCGCCGGGGACCTCCGAGGACGAGCGGGACCGCCAGAACGAGGCGGATATGGAGCGGTCCGAGCTCGTCGCCTCGGCCGTCGCGCTCCGGGCGCTCGGCTACGAGGTCGAGGCGCGGCCGACGGGGATCCTCGTCACCGCGGTCGCCGCGGACGCCCCCGCGGCCGGGAGGCTCGAGGAGGGGGACGTCCTCACGGGCGTGGACGGCGTGCCGGTGCGCACCCCGGACGAGCTGCGTGCGGAGATCGGCGAGCGGACGCCGGGCGACCGCGTGCGGCTCACAGTGCGGCGCGACGGCGAGGCGACGCAGGTCACGGTCGGGACCGTTCCGAGCCCCGCCGACCCGGACCGGCCGATCGTCGGCATCCAGGTCGACCAGGCGGCCGACATCGAGCTGCCCATCGAGATCGGCATCGACCTGGGGCCGGTCGGCGGCCCCTCGGCCGGCCTTCCCTTCGCGCTCGAGATCGCGCGCAAGCTCGGGCGCGACGTCGGGCGCGGGTGCCGGGTCGCGGCCACCGGCGCGCTCGCGCTGGACGGCGGCGTCGTCCCCGTCGGGGCGCTCGAGCAGAAGACGTACGGCGCTCGCCGCTCGGATGTGGATGTCTTCGTCGTCCCGGCGGGCGAGAACGCCTCCACCGCGAGGGAGCATGCGGACGACGTCCGCATCGTGGCTGTGGAGAGTTTTCAACAGGCGTTGCGGGCGCTGACAACGGGCGCGCCAAAATGCTGATTTTGCAGGTACTTCTTCCTAACTGACAACACGCGCAAATTGCGGGCAATTCGTCCGTTCGGGGGTTGTCTCCCAGGGGCCGACCCGACACAATGCTGGCTGGTCGACGAGGGGCGACCTCCCGAAGACACATGGCGAAGACACGGTCAGAGGTCACCTGCGACGACTGCTTCTTCCGGCGCGAAGGGCTCTGCGCACTCCAGGGGAACGTCCCCTGCCCGACGTTCCGCGCCGCGAAGGCAGGCGCGCTCGCGCCGCCCAGGCACCCGCAGCTCGTGCCGCGGCCGCTCCCGCGCGTCGCCGTCGGTCACGCTGCGTAGGATCCCGGCATGGACGGGCCGCCGCAGCCCGCGCCTCCCCGGCGCGAGACGCCGTGGCGCCTGATCGTCTTCGGCGTCCTCGCCGTGTACGCGATCCTCATCGTCCTCTTCAACCGAGACGAGGTGGAGGTCAGCTTCGTCTTCTTCACCGCCCGGATCTCGTTGCTCGTCCTCGTGCTCCTCTGCGTCGGCCTCGGGTTCGCGGTCGGCTACCTCTTCGACCAGATCCGCGACCGACGTCGCGGCGCGTAGCGGTCGTCCGCGCCGTTCACAGGAGGCGGGAGAGGCGCTCGATCCCCTCGGCGATGCGCGCCGGGGTCTCGTAGCTGAAGGCCAGCCGGGCAGCCGAGCGGCCGAGACCCGAGCCGCGCGGGTAGAAGTCCTCGCCCCGCACGAGCAGCACGCCGCTCTCCGCGGCCCGCGCCGCGAGCGACGAGGCGTCGTAGCCGTCGCCGAGCTCGAGCCAGACGAAGTACCCGCCCTCGGGACGACTCCACGACGCGCCGTCCGGGAGGTGGGTGGCGAGGGCGACGAGCATCGCGTCCCGGCGCAACCGGAGCTCGCGGCGCGCGCGCTCGAGGTTCGGCTCGAACAGCCCTCGGCGCAGTAGCTCTGCGATCGCCGCCTGCACGAGGAAGGGCGGCGAGATGTAGGTGTCCGTCGCCCTCACCTCGAACGCCGCTGCCTCACGCTCCGGGAGGACGAAGTACGCGGTCCGCAGCCCGGGGGCGACCGTCTTCGAGAACGAGGACGTGTGCGTGACGAGGTCGCCGCCCTCGAGCTCGCGCAGCGAGGGCGGCGGCACCCCCTCGAAGCGCACGAGCCCGTACGGGTCGTCCTCCAGCACCGGCAGGCCGTGCTCCGAGACGAGCGCCGCGAGCCGGCGGCGGCGCTCGGGGGAAAGCGTCCTCCCGCTCGGGTTCTGGAAGGTCGGGATCACGTACAGGAAGGACGGCGGCTCGGGCACGCGGCGAAGCTCCCTCTCGAGCGCCTCGGGCTCGAGGCCCTCGTCGTCCATCGAGAGCGCGACCACCTCCACGCCCTGGCGGGCGAGGACCTTGAGGGACCGGTCGTAGCACGGGCCCTCCACGAGCACGCGGCCGGGCCGTCGTACGAGGGCCTCGGCCGCGTACAGCGTGAACCCGAGCAGCCCCCCCATCGTGAGGACGACCTGCTCGGCCGGGACGCCGTACCGCTCCGCGAGGAGCTCCCGCAGCGGCCGGTAGCCGCCGCCGGGGCCGTACGAGAACAGGGACGGGCCGTCGCGCAGCGCAACGGCGTGTACGCACTCCGCGAGGTCGGCGGACGCGATGAGCTCCGGCGCGGGCGCTCCCCTGGCGAACGAGATCTGCGGCGCGGCCATGCGCCGGAGCGTATCCGCGCCGCGCGTCAGACCCTGGCGAGCCCGGCGACGAGCTCCGCCGTCTCGGTCGGCGTCGTGCCGACCCGGACCCCCTTCGCCTCCAGGGCGTTTTTCTTGGCCTGGGCCGTGCCCGACGAGCCCGAGATGATCGCGCCCGCGTGCCCCATCGTCTTGCCCGGCGGCGCCGTGAAGCCGGCGATGTAGGCGACCACAGGCTTCGACATCTCCGCCTCGATGAACGCGGCGGCCTTCTCCTCCTCGTCGCCCCCGATCTCGCCGACCATGACCACCTGCTCGGTCTGCTGATCGGCCTCGAACATGGTCAGGACGTCGACGAAGGACGAGCCGACGATCGGGTCACCGCCGATGCCGACGATCGTCGAGTTGCCGAGGCCGAGCTGCGTGAGCTCGTGCCCGATCTGGTAGGTGAGCGTTCCGGAGCGCGAGACGAGCCCGACGCCGCCCTCGCGGAAGATCTCGGCCGGGATGATTCCCACGTTCGCCTTCCCGGGCGACAGCGCCCCCGGGCAGTTCGGCCCGACGAGCGTGACGCCGCGGCCCTGGATGTACGCGTGCAGGCGGAGCATCTCGTGCGCGGGGATGCCCTCGGTAATGCACACGATCGTCCGGATGCCCGCCGCGACGGCCTCGTAGACGGCGTCCGAGGCGAAGGGGGCGGGGACGAAGATCATCGACGTGTTCGCGTCCGTCTCGCCCACGGCCGCGGCGACGGTGTCGAAGACGGGGACGCCCTCGACGTCCTGCCCGCCCTTCCCGGGCGTGACGCCGGCGACGAGGTTCGTCCCGTAGGCGCGGTTCCGGAGGCCGTGGAAGCGGCCCTCGGACCCGGTCAGCCCCTGGACGACGAGGCGAGTGTCCCAGTCGACGAGGATCGCCACGGGCTACGCCGCCCCCGCGAGCTCGACGGCCCGCCTGGCGCCGTCGAGCATCGTCGCCTCCGCGTGGACGTTCGAGCGGGCGGCGTCCTCGAGCAGACGCCTCCCCTCCTCCGCGTTCGTCCCGTCGAGCCGGACGACGATCGGGTCCTCGATCCCCATCTGGTCGAGGGCCTGGAGGATCCCGCGCGCCACCTCGTCGCAGCGCGTGATCCCGCCGAAGACGTTGAAGAAGATCGACCGCACCTGCGGGTCGCGCGTGATCACCTCGAGCGCGTCCACCACGCCCTGCGCGTCGCCGCCGCCGCCGAGATCGCAGAAGTTCGCCGGCCGGCCTCCGACGAAGGTGACCACGTCGACCGTCGACATCGTGAGCCCGGCGCCGTTTCCGAGCACGCCGACCTCCCCGTCCAGCTTCACGTAGATGACGCCCTTCTCGCGGGCGAGCGCCTCGAGCGGGTCGGCCGCGGCTCGGTCCCGCATCTCGGCGATCCGGGGCAGACGGAAGAGCGCGTTGTCGTCGACGGTGAACTTCGCGTCGAGCGCCCTGACCTCGCCCTGCGGGGTCACGACGAGCGGGTTGATCTCGCAGAGCATCGCCTCGCACTCCGTGAACGCGCGGTAGAGCTTCCCGACGATCGCCGCGATCTGCTTCTGCTCGCCGGGATCCTCGACGGGTGCATCGTGGACGAGCCTCCGGCCCTGCCACGGGTGGTACCCCTCGAGCGGGTCGACATGGAGGCGGACGAGCGCGTCCGGGCTCGTCGCGGCGACCTCCTCGATGTCCACGCCGCCCTCCGTCGTGAACATGAAGAGCGGCTTCTTCGCGCTCCGGTCGAGCGTGATCGAGAGGTAGTACTCACGCGCGATGTCGCTCGCCCGCTCGATCCAGACCTTGTGCACCGTGTGCCCACGGATGTCGAGCCCGAGGATCTCTCGCGCGCGCGCCTCGGCCTCGTCCGGCGAGTCCGCGAGCTTGATCCCCCCGGCCTTGCCGCGACCCCCGGTCAGCACCTGCGCCTTCACGACCACCGGGCACCCGAGCTCGCGAGCCGCCCCCCGCGCCTCCGCCGGGCTGGTCGCGAGCCGTCCTTCCGACACGGGGATCCCGAAGCTCGCGAAGAGCTCCTTCCCCTGGTACTCGTAGAGGTCCAAGGCGCGCGCGAGTCTACCGCGGCCCGCCCGGCCGAAGCGGGCCACCCGCGTGTGCGAGCATGGGCCCGGTGAGCCGGACGACGGTCATCGTCCTCATCGCGCTCGGGGCGGCGGTCGCCGGCTTCGCGCTCTCGTCGGTCGCCGAGCGACTGCGCGACGAGGAGCCGACCCCGGAGCCGAGCGTCGCCGCAGGCCCTCAGGTGGCGGAGCTGGACTGGCGCGAGACCTACCCGGTCGACGCCGAGACCGACCGGCTCGTCTTCACGGTGCGGAACCTCGAGGTGCGGCGGGACGGCTGGCGGGCGCGCATCTCGATCGAGAACGACACGCCGGTCGCGTGGGAGCTCGACGACCCGCGGGCGACGCTGGACCGCTCGTTCGGCCTCATGCTCCTCTCCTCGGGCGACCTCGACGACCTCGAGGAGCTGAACCGCTCCGGCGCACTGCCCGGCCCGCGCCTGGCGAGCAGCTTCCAGCCGGAGCTGCCCCCGGTCCTCGAGCCCGGCGACTCGTGGCAGGGCACGATGTCCGCTTCGGGCGCGCTCGTCGCGGGGAGCTGGGTGCGGGTCGTCTTCGGGACGCTCTTCGCGGTCGGGAAGCCGCCGGACACGCTCGGCGAGCAGGTGACCTGGATCACCGACCACGCGTACCGGCTCCGCGCCTGACGCGCGGATAGCGCGCTCAGACGACGCGCGCGAGGAGCACGGTCTGGGGCTCGGGCTCGGCGCCGCAGCTCGCGGGGACGACCGGCCCCCCGCGCCGCTCGACGACGGCCTCGTGCATCGCCCCGGCGCCGTCGGCAAGGCGGACCCGGTTCCCGGAGACGTCGACGAGGCGGACGTCGTCGACGCCCGCCAACCCGTGCGCGACGCGGACCGCATGCTCGGCCGCCTGGACCTCCCGCTGGTACCACGTCCGCCCCCGGTAACGCTCGAGCTCGATCGTCCCGCCGAGCGCGCGCGCGACGACGCGCTCTGCATCCTCGGGCTCCACCCGCGCGAGATGCAGGCCCGGGGGCAGGAGGAGGACGTTCGCCGCGAAGCGGTGACCGCCCTGGTGCGAGGACGCCCACAGCGCGCCCCCGGGCAGCGCCCGTGCGAGGGCGCCGAGGACGGCCGTGCCGCGCCGCGCACAGCAGGCGTCGCGGCTTCCGTGACCGCAGACGAGCACGAGCGGGTCGGCGAACGTCTCTCCTTCACGGTCGAGTTCGACCGAGGCGAGCTCCTCGAGCGTCCCGAGCTCGAGCCTGCGCACCTCCCGGTCGGTCTCGCTCGAGCGGACCACGAAGGCCGCGAGCGAGCGGCGACCGCGCTCGGGGTGGCGCAGGAACAGCATCCGCGACCCGGGCGTGCGCTCGAGCCACGCCCGGGCGGCCTCTGCGGCGGGAGCGGGCAGCGCGCCCTCCGCCGCCACGTCGCGCGGCCACGGGCCGGGAACCTCGAGCAGGAGCCAGCTCGTCGCGACGAGCGCGGTCGCGTGGACGGGCTCTCCCGCCGCGCGCGAGAGATCCGAGCACCGCCCGGGGGTCACGCGTCGCGGACCGTGCAGATGAGCTGGCCGTGCGCGACCTGTTGTCCCGGCGCGACGGAGAGGCCGGACACGACGCCGTCGCGGTGGGCGACGATCTCGTTCTCCATCTTCATCGCCTCGATCACGCAGATCAGGCCCCCCGCCTCGATCTCCTGGCCGTCCGCGACCTCGACCCCGAGCACGACGCCCTGCATCGGGCTCACCACCGCGCCGGTCTCCTCGCCGGTGAGGCCCTTCCGGCGCTCGCGGTGCCGGCGGGCGAGCTCCGCCCACGGGGGCTCCGAGGAGTGCACCCGGAGCTCGTGCCGGCGCCCGTCCAGCTCCACTACGAGCCGGCGCTCGCGCGTCGCTCCGCCGCTCCCGTTCCCCTCGGCGGCGATCACCGCCTCGGCGCCCGCGGAGCGCTCGTCGAGCTCTCTCGCCCGTGCGGCGAGCTCCTCGGACTCGGTGACCCCCCGGCACGTCCCTCCCTCCACGAAGCACGGCGAGGAGAGGAGCGCACGATGGAACCCGAGGAGCGTCGTCGGCCCCTCGATCACGAACTCCTCGAGCGCGCGGAGCATGCGCCGCCGGGCGTGCTCGCGGTCGACGTCGTGGACGACGAGCTTCGCCACGAGCGGGTCGTACAGGTCGGAGATGCGGTCGCCCGCCCGGATCCCCGAGTCCACGCGCACGCCGATCCCTCCCGGCTCGCGGTACGCCGTCACGAGGCCCGGCGAGGGCAGGAAGCCGCGAGTGACGTCCTCCGCGTTGATGCGGCACTCGAGGGCGTGGCCGCGCAGGACGACCTGCTCCTGCGTCACCGAGAGCGGCTCCCCGGCGGCGATGCGCACCTGCTCGCGGACGATGTCGATGCCCGTCACCGCCTCCGTGACCGTGTGCTCGACCTGCACGCGGGTGTTCATCTCGAGGAAGTAGTACGAGCCGTCCGGGGCCAGGAGGCCCTCGATCGTCCCGGCCGAGCGGTACCCGACCGCGCGCGCCGCGTCGACGGCGATGCGCCCGATGCGCTCGCGGAGCGCGTCGTCGACGGCAGGCGAGGGGGTCTCCTCGACGAGCTTCTGGTGCCTGCGCTGGATCGTGCAGTCGCGCTCGCCGAGATGGATCACGGACCCGTGGTCGTCCGCGAGCACCTGTACCTCCACGTGCCGCGGATCCTCGAGGTAGCGCTCGACGTACACCGACGCGTCCGCGAAGTACGCCTCGCCCTCGCGCCGCGCCGACTCCCACGCCCGCTCCACCTCGTCGGGCGAAGCAGCGATCTTGAAGCCCTTCCCACCGCCGCCGGCCGACGCCTTGATCGCGATCGGGTAGCCGGTCTCGCCCGCGGCCGCGAGCACCTCCTCGACGCTCCCCGCCGGCTCGGTGGTGCCCGGGATGATCGGAACGCCCGCGGCGCACATGCGCTCGCGCGCCGCCGTCTTCGAGCCCATGGCCTCGATCGCCTCGAGCGGGGGGCCGATCCACACGAGGCCGGCGTCCGCCACCTGCGCCGCGAAGGCGGCGTTCTCGGCGAGGAACCCGTAGCCCGGATGGATCGCCTCGGCCCCCGCTCGCAGCGCGACCTCGATCACCCGGTCGCCGCGCAGGTAGCTCTCGGCGGCCGGCCCGGGACCGATCAGATACGCCTCGTCGGCGACCGCGACGTGCAGCTTGCCGCGGTCCGCCTCCGAGTACACGGCGACGGTGCCGATGCCGAGCTCGCGCAGCGTGCGGAACACGCGGACGGCGATCTCGCCGCGGTTGGCAACGAGGACCTTGGCGAAGAGCGGCATTCCGGCGCGTATTCTCCCTCACGGTGAGCCTGCCCGATCAGCTCACGGTCGCGCGCGTCCTCGCCGTGCCCGTCGTCCTCCTCCTCTACGCCTGGGACTTCCCCAACCACGCGTACTGGGCGACCGCCGTGTTCGCGGTCGCGATGGCCACCGACCAGGTTGACGGCTGGCTCGCGCGGCGTAGCGGCAGCAGCTCCCAGCTCGGGAAGCTGCTCGACCCGGTGGCGGACAAGGTGCTCGTGCTCGCGGCGCTCGTGATGCTCATCGGCGAAGGCGTGGCGCCGGCGTGGATGGTCGCCCTCATCGTCGTGCGCGAGATCCTCGTCTCCGGGCTTCGCCTGGCGGCGGTCGAGCGCGGAGTCGTCCTCGGCGCCCGCGACCTCGGCCGCCTCAAGACCTGGGTGCAGGCGCTCGCAGCGGCTATCGCCGGCCTGGCCGCGGGCGGGGCGTGGAGCGAGGACGTGGCGTGGTGGGCGGTGCTCGTCGCGCTCGTCGCGACGTGGGTCTCCGGACTCGACTACGCGCGGGTCGCGCCGCGCGTGCTCCGCGGCGAGCGCGCCTGACGCACCGCGCCGGGGTCGTTGTCGACGGCCTCGTGCGCCGCCGTCCTCCACCACGCACGGGCGTACGCGAGCGGCCTGCCGTCGAGCGGGACTCCCGCACCGCCGAGCGCGTGCGTCAGGGCCTGCTGCTCTGCCTCGCGAAGCGGAGGAACGACCTCGAGGTCCACCGCCCCGAGCGTATCCGCCCGGCGAAGACGGGGCCCCACCAGAGGAGGAGACCGAGGACGAGGCCGATCGCGAGGTTCAGCCCGAAGCCGACCCCGCCGACGGCGACCGCGATCGCCCATTCGCGCGCTCCGCTGAGGTCGCGGAGCAGGCCGATGTGCAGCAACCCCGCCGTCGCGAGGAGGCCGGCGAGGACGGGGAGCGGGAACGCCGTGAGGACGACCGCGAGGCCGGACCCGGCGACGAGGGCGATCGCGATCAGGGCGGCGCCCATCGCGAGCGGGGCACGAGCGCCGCGCGCGCCGAACGCAAAGTGGGCCGTCAGGCCACCCGCTCCGTGGCACACGGGCATGCCCGAGATCGCCCCCGAGAAGAGGTTCGCGGAGCCGAGCGTCGCGGCGAGCCGGCCCGGCGTGACGGCGCGCGCGCGCTCGCCGAAGTAGGCCCGCGCGGCGTCGGCCGGCGCGAGGCAGGAGTTCGCGAACGTCAGCGGGAGCTGTGGGAGCACGAGCGCGGTGAACGCGGCGCCGAACGTCGCGGCGGAGAGCGACGGCAGCTCGATCGCGGAAGGCCCGAGCGAGATCGAGCTGCCCGACTCGACGAGCATCACGGCCACGCCCGTCGCCACGAGCACGAGGGCGACGGGGCGGCGGCGGAGGACGAGCGCCAGCGCCACGATCGCTGCGCCGAGCGGGACCGCCCACCCCGGCGCGAGCGCGTGCTCCTCGAACGACGACGGCGGATGCGCGAGGAGCCCCCAGGCGACCTTCAGGAAGAGGAGCCCGACGGTGAGCTGGACGCCCCGGATGAGCGCTCGCGGGAACGCCCGCCCCAGCCGGTCAACGAGGCCGGTGGCGCCGAGGAGGACGAACGTGACGCCCATGACGAGAGCGGCCGCGGCGATCTCGTCCGCGCCGAGCCCCTGGGCGATCGCGATCGCGCCGACGGCCTTCAGCGGCTGCACCGCCACCGGAAGCCGGTACACCGCCGCGACCACGAGGTACAGCGCGCCGGCCGGCAGGAGAACCGCAGTCGGGGAGAGCCCGTTCTGGACGATGAGCGCGACGGCGATGGGGACGAGCACGCCCACGTCCGCGACGGCGCCGGAGAGCTCCCGGCGGAGCGGGGTCGCCGCCGTGCCCAGCCTCACCGCTCGACCATGACCGACGTCGCCTTCACGACGCCGGTCGCACCGGTGCCCGGCTTCAGCCCCAGCTGCTCGGCGGAGTCCCTTGTGATGATTGCGACGACACGCGCGGGCTCGGTGACGTCGATCTCCACCTGCGCGAGGAGCCCGTCCACGGTGACCGAGCGCACGACGCCGCGAAACCGGTTGCGCGCGGACAGGTGCTCGGAGGTCTCCGGCCCTTTCAGTCGCTCGACCTCGGAAGCGGCCACCGTGCGCCTGTTGGCCGCATCCCGCTCGACGCGGACCTTCCCCGCGCGGTCCCAGCGCCGCAGCGTGTCGAGGGAGATGCCGAGCGCGCGGGCCGCCTCGGCGGCCGTGTAGTTCTGCTTAGGCATTGCCTAGGAACGTTAGCATCGTCTGTCGTGGGCCCTCTCCGGAGCGCGGTCGTGGTCGAGGTGCCGGAGGCCGCGTCCGCCGTGGATCGCTGGCGCGAGCGGACGTCGTATGCGAAGCCCTCGGCCGGGGTGCCCGCCCACGTCACGATCCTCTTCCCCTTCGTGCCCGCCGCACGTCTCGACGGCGCCGTCGTCGAGGCGCTCCGCGCGGTGGCCGCCGTCTTCGAGCCCATTGCCTACGAGCTCCGCGAGACCCGGCGCTTCCCCGGCGTGCTCTACCTCGCCCCGGTGCCGCCGGAGCCGTTTCTCGCCCTCACCGATGCGGTCGCGTCCGCGTTCCCGGCATACCCGCCGTACGAGGGCGCGTTCGACGAGGTGATCCCGCACGTGACCGCCGCGGAGGGCCCGGACGACGTCCTCGACGATGCCGAGGCGGAGATCGTGCGCGCGCTGCCGCTCTCGTGCCGTGCCCTGGAGCTCCTCCTGCTCGAGGAGCTCGAGCAGGACGCGGCGCGCTGGCGCGGCCACGCCGGCTTCCCGCTCGGTGCGTAGCCTGTCGGCCGTGCCCGACCGCCTGCGCCCGCTGTGGGACTTCGACGACCTCGACGCCTCGGAGGCGCGGTTCCGCGCGCAGCTCGCGCGCGAGGACGACGAGGCCGGCCGGGCCGAAATCCTGACGCAGCTGGCACGGATCGAGGGCCTGCGCGGCCAGTTCGAGGCGGGCGAGCGACTGCTTCGCGAGGCGGAGTCGCGCTCGGGGGACAGTGCGGTCGCGGCCGTCCGGGTGGACCTCGAGCGAGGGCGCCTCCGGCGCTCGGGCGGCGATCCGGCAGCCGCGCTCCCGCTCTTCGAGTCCGCCTACGCCCGTGCCCTCGCCGCGGACGAGGGGTTCCTCGCCGGCGACGCCGCGCACATGGCGGCCCTCGCCGGAGCGGACCGCGAGGCGTACGCGGCCTGGACGAAGCGCGGGATCGAGCTCGCCGAGTCGAACGACGAGGCGCGCTACTGGCGCGGGCCGCTGCTCAACAACCTCGGCTGGGAGCACTTCGAGGCGGGCGAGCACGAACAGGCGCTCGAGGCTTTCGAGCGCGCGCTCGCCGCGCGCGAAGAGGATCCCGGGAACGGCTCCGCCATCGCCCTCGCCCGCTACGCGGTCGCGAAGGCGCTCCGCGCGCTGGGCCGGGTGGGCGAGGCTGTGCCCCTCGTCGAGCAGTCGGTCGCCTGGGCAGAAGGCGAGGGCGCCCCCGACGGCTGGTACCACGAGGAGCTCGCGCTCGAGTACGCGGCGCTCGGCCGCGCGAGCGACGCGCGCGAGCAGGCGAAGCTCGCCCTCCCCCTGCTCGAGCAGGCGGATCACTCCTTCGCCGAGGACCCCGCGCGGGCGACGGCTCTCCGCAATCTCGCAGGGGCGGACTGACGCGATCGGCAAGAGCGACCCCGGCGCGGCCGACGTGCGGGTCGCCGTGAGCTAGACGTGCCAGACGGTCAGGCGAGCGCCTCGAGCCTGTCCACGAGCGAGGAGAGCACGGCGAAGGTCTCCTCCACCGGCTCGCGCGACGTGAGGTCGACCCCGGCTCCGCGCAGGAGGTCCAGCGGGTACCCGGACCCGCCCGCGCGCAGGAAGTCGACGTAGCGCTCGGCCGCGCCGGGCTCGCCGGCGAGCACGCGGTTGCCGAGCGCGTGGGCGCCGGAGATGCCGGTCGCGTACTGGTAGACGTAGAACGGCGCGTACAGGTGCGAGAACTGCGCCCACGTGATCCCGACCCGCTCGCGGTCGAACAGGAGGTCTGGCCCGTAGGCCTCGGCGAAGAGGTCCGCCATCCGCCCGTCGAGGAGCTCTGCGGTGAGCCCCTCGCCCCGCTCGATGCGTTCGTGAGTCTCCTGCTCGAAGCGCGCGAGGGTCGGCATGACGAAGAAGTACCGGTGGAAGTTCGCCATCGCCTCGTCGAGAACGGCGAGCTGGAGCTCGCGGTCGGAGATCGTCTCGAGGAGGTGCGCGCGCAGCAGCACCTGGTGGAAGTTCGACGCGACCTCGGCGACGAAGAGCGAGTACCGACTCGAGATCTGCGGCTGCGTCTCCCAAGCGAGGTAGGAGTGCATCGAGTGGCCGAGCTCGTGCGCCAGCGTGCCGAGGCTCACCGCGGTGCCGTCGAAGCTCATGACGATGAACGGCCGCGTGCCGGGCTGGCCCGCGGAGAACGCGCCGCCCATCTTCCCCTGGTTCGGGTAGACGTCGATCCAGCGGTCCTCGAAGCATCCGCGCCGGACGGTGGCGACGTACTCGTCGCCGAGGGGCGCCAGCGACTCGCAGATCCACTCCACGCAGCGCTCATAGGACAGCTGGGGCGGATCCGAGCCGAGCGGCGCCCAGAGGTCGTACGGCTCGATCGCGTCGAGGCCGAGGAGCGACGCCCGTGCGCGCCAGTAGCGGTGCCAGGTCGGAAGGTTGCGCTCGAACGTCGCGAGCAGGTTGTCGAACACCTCCAGCGGGATGTTCGACGCGTGGAGGGAGGCCGCACGCGTGGAAGGATGGCGCCGCGCGCGCGCCGAGAACACGTCCTGCTTGACGGCGGTCGCGTAGTTCGAGGCGATCGCGTTGCGCACGGCTCGATGGCCGTCCGCGTAGCTCTCCCAGGCGCTTCGGCGCAGGCTCCGGTCGGGGCTTCCGAGGAGCGCGTGGATCGAGCCCTGCGTCACCTCCGAGGTCTCGCCCTCGCTTCCGACGGCGTCGGCGAACCTCAGGTCGCTGTCGGTGAGGGCGCTGTACGTCGCGTACGGGCCGGTGCCGGCGTCCACGAGCAAGCCGAGCAGCTCCTCGACCTCCGACGAGCGGACGTGCTCGACCCGTCGAGCGAGGTCGTCGAAGTAGTGGCTGTACCGCGCGAACGCGGGGTCGCCCTCGGCCCATTCGAGGAGGCGGTCGCGCCCGAGCGCGAGCAGCTCGGGCTCGACGAACGACGATGCCGCCGCGACCTGGCCGAAGACCGACTGCGCGCGCCCGAACCGGGCGACCGCCTCCTGGTCGCCCGTGTCCACCGAGTAGTCGAGGTAGGCGTAGACGAAGACATGGCCGAGGCGGCGGTTCAGGTCGTCGCGCGTGGCGAGCGCCTCCAGCGCGATCGCAGGGCTCTCCGCGAGCCGCCCCGCGAACGCATCGAGCTTCCCGAGATCGGCGACGAGGGCCTCGAGCGCGTCCCCCCACGCCTCCGGCGTCGCGAAGACGCTCGCCGCGTCCCACGTCCGCTCCACGGGAATGGCGCTGCGAGGCGGGGTGACGGTGTCCTGGCTCAGAGCGGGATGTTCCCGTGCTTGCGCTTCGGCTTCGGCTCGCGCTTGGAGAGCGCGGTCTCGAGGGCGGAGAAGAGGACGCGCCGCGTGCGCCGGGGCTCGATCACGTCGTCCACGTAGCCGCGCTCGGCGGCCGTGTACGGATTCGCGAAGCGCTCCTTGTAGTCCGCGATGAGCTCGCTCCGCCGGGCGTCGGGATCGTCGGACGCCTCGAGCTCGTGCCGGAACACGATGTTGACGGCGCCCTCCGGGCCCATGACCGCGACCTCGGCGGTCGGCCACGCGACGTTGAAGTCGGCACGGACGTGCTTCGACGACATGACGTCGTACGCGCCGCCGTAGGCCTTCCGCGTGATGACGGTCAGCTTCGGCACCGTCGCCTCGGAGTAGGCGTACAGGAGCTTCGCGCCGTGCCGGATGATCCCGCCCCACTCCTGCGCCGTCCCGGGCAGGAACCCCGGCACGTCCACGAACGTGACGAGGGGGATGTTGAACGCGTCGCACGTGCGCACGAAGCGCGCCGCCTTGACGGAGGCGTCGATGTCGAGCACGCCCGCGAGCGCGCCCGGCTGGTTCCCGACGACGCCGACGGAGTGCCCGCCGAGGCGTGCGAACCCGCAGACGATGTTCTCCGCCCAGTGCGACTGCACCTCGAGGAACTCGCCGTCGTCGAACACCCGCTCGATCACGTGCTTCATGTCGTACGGCTTGTTGGGGCTGTCGGGCACGATCGCGTCCAGCGACTCGTCCTCGCGCTCGACGGGATCGGCAGGCGGCGCGTACGGCGCCGGCTCGAGGTTGTTCTGGGGCAGGAACGAGAGGAGGTAGCGCGCCTCCTCGAGGCAGGTCTCCTCGTCGGAGGCCGTGAAGTGGGCGACTCCCGACTTCGTCGCGTGTGCCGCCGCCCCGCCCAGCTCCTCGAAGCTCACGTCCTCCCCGGTCACCGTCTTCACCACGTCGGGCCCGGTGATGAACATGTACGAGGTGCCCTCGACCATGAGCACGAAGTCCGTCATCGCGGGCGAGTACACCGCGCCCCCTGCGCACGGGCCCATGACGAGCGAGATCTGCGGGATCACGCCCGACGCCTGGACGTTCCGCCAGAAGATCTCCGCGTAGCCCGCAAGCGAGACGACTCCCTCCTGGATCCTGGCGCCCCCGGAGTCGTTGATGCCGATGACCGGGCAGCCGAACTTCACCGCCAGGTCCATCACCTTGCACACCTTCTCCGCGAAGACCTCCGAGAGGGAGCCGCCGAAGATGGTGAAGTCCTGCGAGAAGACGAAGACCGTGCGACCGAAGATCGTCCCGTACCCGGTGACGACCGCGTCGCCCCAGGGCCGTCTCTCCCGCATCCCGAACTCGGCCTCGCGATGACGGACGAAGCGGTCGAGCTCCACGAAGGAGCCCGGGTCGAGCAGCTTCTCGAGCCGCTCCCGCGCGAGCAGCTTGCCCCGCTCCCGCTGCCGCGCGACCTGCTTCTCGCTCGCAGCGTGCCGGGCTTCCGCGCTCAGCTCCTCGAGCCACCGGAGCTTCGCCTCGGTCGTGTCGTGCGCGTCGGCCACGGCGCGCAGCCTAACCGCGCGGCGCGGCCGGTCGGCCGTCGGGCCGGTCAGCCCACGCCGAGGAACTCGTTGGCGGTCGAGAACCCGTAGTCCGCCACGGGCTCCCGCCGATCGCGAACACGCGGCTGCCGACCGCAGCCACGGCCATCCCATGCCGCGGCGTCGGGAGATCGGGAAGCCGAGCGCCACCGCCCTCGGCCTGTCGAAGCCGGCGGAGAGCAGGCGCATGGACGGGGACACGTCCGCCGGGCCGGGCCGTTGTCCCGACGCCGCGAGCCGCGTCTAGGGTTCGGCGCATGAGCGCCCCGCTCGACCGCTCGACGACGTGGCCGTACGCGGAGGGCGAGCCCGGCGAGTTCACGTACGCGCGCTTCTCGAGCCCGACGCTCGCGGAGGCGGAGCGCGCCCTGTCGGAGCTCGACGGCGGGGAGGCCCTGGTCTTCGCCTCGGGATCGGCAGCGACGACCGCGATCGTCCTCGCGCTCCTCGCGCCCGGGCAGACCGTGGCGCTCGCCGAGGGCGCCTACTACGGCACGGGGCGGATCCTCGAGGAGCTCGGGCGGTGGGGCGTCCGGCACGTCGAGTTCGACCAGACGGGTGCGCCGCCCGCCGGCGCGGACCTCCTCTGGCTCGAGGCGCCGTCGAATCCCTTTCTCACCATGCCCGACCTCGAGGCCGCCGCGGCCCACCCAGCCCGCGTGGTCTGCGACTCGACCGCGGCGACGCCGCTCCGCCTCCGCCCGCTCGAGCACGGCTGCGACCTCGTGGTGCACTCCGCCACGAAGTACCTCGCCGGTCACGACGACGCGCTCGTCGGAGCGGTCGTCTGCCGCGACCCGGACACCGCCGCCCGCCTCCGCGAGTTCCGCTCGCGAACGGGGCTCGTCCCCGGTCCGGACGCTGCGTGGCTCCTCCTGCGCGGCCTGCGCACGCTCGAGGTCCGGTTCGCCCGCCAGACCGAGGGCGCCGGCCGTCTCGTGGAACGGCTGCGCCGGCACGCCGCCGTCACGACCGTGCGCTACCCGGGATTCGGCGGTCTGCTCTCGTTCGACGTCGCGGACGCCGCAACCGCCCGCCGCGTGGAGACTTCGACGAGGACGATCGAGAACGCCACGAGCCTGGGAGGGGTCACCTCCCGGATCGAGGCGCGCGCACGCTGGGAGGGCGAGCGCGTCCCACCCGGGCTCCTGCGCCTGTCGGTCGGGCTCGAGGATGCTGAGTCGCTGTGGGCGGACCTGGAGCAGGCGCTCGAAGGAGCGGTCGAATGAGTCTCGTCGTGCACTCGAGTCGGTACCTGCACTACAACGCCGGGGCCTTCGTCTCCGAAAGCGAGGCGTGCCTGATCGACCCCGGCATCACCCCGGCCGAGACGGCCGCGCTCCACGCCTCGGTCGAGAGCGCAGCGCTCGCGTACGTCGTGCTCACGCACTCCGACTGGGATCACGTGCTCGGCCCGGAGCACCTCCCGGCCACGACGATCGTCGCGCAGGCCGGATTCGGGCGAGGGCTCGACCCCGACGAGATCCGAGCGGAGCTCTCCGGGCTCGAGAGCCGCGCGGAGATCGAGCGCGACCGCGAGTTCGAGCCCCCGCGTCCCAACCTGACCTTCGAGAGCGAGTGCAGGCTTCGCGTCGGTGCGCTCGAGCTCTCGCTCGCGCACGCCCCTGGCCACTCGGCGAACATGCTCACGATCCACGAGCCGGTGAGCGGTGCCCTGTGGGCGTCGGACGTCCTGAGCGACGTGGAGATCCCGTCCGTGGTGGACGACCTCGACCGGTACGAGCGTACGCTCGAGCGCGTCGCCGCCCAGGACGTGCGCTCCCTCGTGCCAGGGCACGGGACGAGGACGGACGACCGGGCGGAGATCCGGAGGCGGCTCGACGAGGATCGTCGCTACCTCGCGGACCTGCGACGGACGATCTCGGACGCCGTCGCGCGCGGCTCCTCACTCGCGGAGGCCGTCGCGGCCGCGGGGACGATCGCGCTCAGGCGCTCGGACGGCGACGAGGAGATCCACCGCCTGAACTCGGAGAAGATCTACGCCGACCTGGGCGGCGACGCCGATCCGTCCCTGGTCGGATACGCGCGCGCCCGAATGGAGGTGACGGGCAGATGAGCCTCCTCGACCGTTTCCGCCAGAAGCGTCCGCCCCCCGCCGAGCTCGACCTCCTCCTCGTCAGCCGTCTCCGCTCGATCGGCGAGGACCTGACGGGCCCGCGGGTCATCGTCCACTTCCTCGACCTCCCGGCCGAGCGCGACGCGCTGGCGGCGCGCGCGGCCCTCGAGGAGGCCGGCTACGAGGCGACCCTCACGCCGCCCGAGGCGCCTGACGGACCGTGGTCGCTCCGGGCCGAGGGACGGCGCGTCGTGGACGAGACCACGGTCCCGGGCTTCCGCGCCTGGTTCGAGCGGCTCGCGGCGGAGCACGGCGGCGAGTACGACGGGTGGGAGACGCCGACCTCGCGCTGACGCCCCGACGCGAGCCGATCAGGTCGGCTGCTCGGCGGGAGCCTCGTCGCCGCGCGCGCGGAGAACGGCGACGACCGCGATGAGCAGGTACCCGAAGGCCGCGACCTGCGGCGCAACGACCGCGACCCCGATCGCGCCGGCGTAGAAGCCGATGCTCGGCGTCGACGCGAGCAGGATCGCGTTCACCTCCTCGTCGCTCACCTCGGGCACGAGGAGCTCACGGTCGCGTGCGACGACGCCCCAGAGGGCGCTCAGGAGCAGTGCGATGGCGAGCAGCGCGAGCCCGTAGAAGATCGCGGCCGCCCGCTCGGCGCTCTCGTCGCGGATGGCCTCGGCGACGAGCCTCGTCGGGAAGGGAAGAAACGAGACCGCCATCAGGAGGAGCAGGTTCACCCGCATGACGCTGGCGTTCGCATAGCGCAGCCGCCGAAACACGGCGTGGTGCGCGAGCCAGATGGCACCGATCGTGAGGAAGCTCGTCACGTAGCCGAGGTACGCGGGCCACTCGTGGAAGATCGCGCTCCAGAGGTCGTCGAACTCCTCGCCGGGGATGCCGATGTCGAGCACGAGCAGGGTGATCGCGATCGCGAACACGCCGTCGCTGAACGCCTCGGTTCGGCCCGTCTCCCATCTCTGGCCGCCCACGACCCGAGACGTTCGACGCCGCGAAGGAGATCCCTTGCGCGCGAAGCGAGCCCTACGGAGCCGGGCCGACGGCGGCGTCCCCCTCGAAGACGAGGCCACGGGTCGCCCGGGTCGACGACAAGCCGCAGCGGCGGCCGACGACGCCCACCCCGCGGTTGATGCGAGGATCTCCGAACCCGATCAGGAGGCACCCCGTTGTCCGAGAGGCCGCAGCCGCGCGACGTCCTGCCGATTCCCGACATCCCGTCCGTCGGGTTGACGACGTACGACGCGAGGGACCCCGACACCGCGTACCCGCCGATCGAGCCGGTCCGGCCTCCGGACGGCGCGCCGAACGTCCTCGTGATCCTGATCGACGACGTCGGGTTCGGCGCCTCGAGCGCATTCGGCGGCCCGATCGCCACGCCGCACGCCGAGCGGCTCGCCTCGCGGGGGCTGAAGTACAACCGCTTCCACACGACGGCGCTCTGCTCGCCGACCCGACAGGCGCTGCTCACGGGCCGCAACCATCACACCGTCGGCATGGGGGGAATCACGGAGATCGCGACCTCCGCGCCCGGCTACAACTCGATCCGGCCGAACACGTGCGCACCGCTCGCCGAGACGCTCAAGCTGAACGGCTACTCGACGGCGCAGTTCGGCAAGTGCCACGAGGTGCCCGTCTGGGAGACGAGCCCGATGGGGCCCTTCCACGCCTGGCCGACCGGCAGCGGCTTCGAGTACTTCTACGGCTTCATCGGCGGTGAGGCGCACCAGTACTACCCCGCGATCTACGAGGGCACCGTGCCCGTCGAGCCCGAGAAGACGCCCGAGGAGGGCTACCACTTCATGGCCGACATGACGGACAAGGCGATCAAGTGGGTGCGGCAACAGAAGGCGCTCATGCCCGACAAGCCGTTCTTCGCCTACTTCGCCCCCGGCGCGACGCACGCGCCCCACCACGTCGCTCCCGAGTGGGCCGACAAGTACAGGGGCGCCTTCGATGACGGGTGGGACGCGCTCCGCGAGCGGACCTTCGCCAGGCAGAAGGAGCTCGGGGTCATCCCGGTGGACGCGGAGCTGACGCCCCGGCACGCCGAGATTCCCGCCTGGGACGAGATGCCCGAGGAGCTGAAGCCGGTCCTCCGCCGGCAGATGGAGGTGTACGCGGGCTTCCTCGAGTTCACCGACCACCACGTGGGCCGGTTGCTCGACGCGCTCGAGGACCTCGGCGTGCTCGAGAACACGCTCGTCTACTACGTCATCGGCGACAACGGCGCCTCGGCCGAGGGCACGCTGAACGGCACGTACAACGAGATGATCAACTTCAACGGCGCCGCTGCCCTCGAGACACCCGAGTTCATGCTGGAGCGGCTCGACGACTTCGGCGGCCCCGACTCGTACAGCCACTACGCCGTCGGCTGGGCGCACGCCATGTGCACGCCGTACCAGTGGACGAAGCAGATCGCCTCGCACTGGGGCGGGACGCGCAACGGCACCATCGTCTCGTGGCCGGCCGGGATCGACGCGCGCGGTGAGATCCGCAGTCAGTTCGCGCACGTGATCGACGTCGCCCCGACCGTGCTCGAGGCGGCCGGGCTCCCTCACCCGACGTTCGTGCACGGCGTCCAGCAGAAGCCGCTCGAGGGCGTGAGCATGGCGTACTCCTTCGACGACGCCGACGCGGACGAGCGCCACACCACGCAGTACTTCGAGATGTTCTGCAACCGCGGCATCTATCACCAGGGCTGGACCGCCGTGACCAAGCACGGCATCCCCTGGGTGCTCGTCGGCCAGGAGAAGCCCGCGCTGGACGACGACGTCTGGGAGCTCTACGACGCGAGCGACTGGACGCAGCGCAACGACCTATCGTCGGAGCAGCCCGAGAGGCTCGCCGAGCTGCAGCGGCTGTTCCTGATCGAGGCCGGCAAGTACAACGTCCTGCCGCTCGACGACCGGGTCGCCGAGCGCCTCCTTCCCGACCTCGCGGGACGACCCACCCTCGTCCAGGGCGACCGGCAGCTCCTCTACGGCGGCATGGGTCGCCTCTCCGAGAGCTCCGTCGTCAGCATCAAGAACACGTCGCACGCCGTGACCGCGGAGCTCGAGGTGCCCGAAGGCGGCGCACAGGGCGTCATCGTCGCCCAGGGCGGCAGCATCGGCGGCTGGAGCCTGTACCTGAAGGACGGCAAGCCGCGGTATTGCTACAACCTCCTCGGGATCCAGCGCTTCTACGTCGACGGCGACAGCGAGGTCCCGGCCGGCACGCACCAGGTGCGCATGGAGTTCGACTACGCCGGCCCCGGGCTCGGGAAGGGTGGCAACGTCACCCTCTATCTCGACGGCGTCGCGTGCGGAGAGGGGACGGTCGACGCGACCGCCGCCATGATCTTCTCCGCCGACGACACGTGCGACGTGGGCTGCGAGAACGGCGCTCTCGTCGCGGACGACTACCCGGTCCCGAACGCGTTCACCGGCGAGGTGAACTGGGTGCAGATCGACGTCGGCCGGAGCGCCGAGGACGCCGATCACCGGATCGACCCGGACGAGCTGCTGCGCGTGGCGATGGCGAGGCAGTAGACGTTCGAGCGTCGACTCACCGGAGCCGCCCAGGGAAGCGGCGTGACGGCAGGGCCCCCCTCCCCGCCCGCGCCGGGGATGCGCTTCGTCCCGGGCGGCACCTTCGCGATGGGCTCGGAGGACTTCTACCCGGAGGAGCGCCCGGTCCGTCGCGTCACGGTCGACGGATTCTGGATCGACGAGGCTCCGGTCACGGCGGCCGAGTTCCGGCGGTTCGTACGCGAGACGGGCTACGTCACCGTCGCCGAGCGCCCGCTCGACCCGGGCGCATACCCCGGCGCCCATCCCGACGCCCTCGTGCCCGGATCGCTCGTGTTCCGGGCCACGAGCGGCCCCGTGGACCTCGACGACTACCGCAACTGGTGGGAGTACGTCCCGGGCGCACACTGGCGGCGCCCCGGCGGGAAGGGCACGACGATCAACGGCCGAGACCGCCACCCGGTCGTGCACGTCGTCCACGAGGACGCGCAGGCCTATGCGACCTGGGCGGGGAAGGAGCTCCCGACCGAGGCGGAGTGGGAGCTCGCAGCCCGCGGAGGGCTCGAAGGAGTGCCGTTCGCGTGGGGCGACGAGCACTTCCCGGACGGGAAGCCCGCCGCGAACACGTGGCAGGGCGAGTTCCCCTGGCAGAACCTCCAGCTCGACGGCCACTTCGGCACGTCACCCGTCGGGAGCTTCCCGCCGAACGGCTACGGCCTCGTCGACATGTGCGGGAACGTCTGGGAATGGACGTCCGACTGGTTCACGCCGGATCACGCCGGCGAGGGAGGGAGTCCCTGCTGCGGGCCGCCTCCCGCGGCGCTTCCCGGGGAGTCGATCCCGCGACGGGTCATCAAGGGCGGCTCGCATCTCTGTGCGCCCAACTACTGCCTGCGCTACCGCCCCGCCGCGCGGCAGGGGCAGGCGATCGACTCCTCGACCTCACACCTCGGATTCCGCTGCGTCGTGCGAGAACGCGCGACACCGTAGGCGCGGCGCTTCACGGGTCGCCCGACGCCCCCTCCCCGTTCGGACCTGCGGCCGCAGGCCGGAGAGGACGCGAGAGCTCTCGGATTCGCTCAACGGCTCTCGCGGCGACGGGCCCTTCCCGCGCCGGGTGTGGTCGTTCTGCCATGCTTCGAGGACCGTGAGACTCCTCCTCACCAGGGCCGACGTGACCGCAGCCGACGCCCTTCCAGGGCGCGACTTGCCGATCGTCGTCCCCGGACGCCACCTCGTCCTCGGCACGCCGCTGACGCCGCCGTTCCCCGAGGGCGCCGAGCAGGCGGTCTTCGGGATGGGGTGCTTCTGGGGGGCGGAGCGCCTGTTCTGGCAGGCGCCTCACGTCTACACGACCGCCGCCGGGTACGCCGGCGGGTACACGCCGAACCCGACGTACCAGGAGGTGTGCTCCGGCCGCACGGGCCATGCGGAGGTCGTCCTGGCGGTCTTCGACCCCTCGAGGACGAGCTACGAGGAGATGCTCCGGATCTTCTGGGAGGGCCACGACCCCACGCAGGGCATGCGCCAGGGGAACGACGTCGGGACGCAGTACCGCTCGGCGATCTACTGGACGGGCGAGGC
>Ga0075313_1000028_pt1 | contig 27541 bp, 28 predicted proteins | sample MayberryNE_Catta_3_FD_120051 | JGI IMG/M metagenome (GOLD analysis project Ga0075313, IMG submission 120051) | Natural and restored wetland microbial communities from the San Francisco Bay, California, USA, that impact long-term carbon... | ecosystem: Environmental > Terrestrial > Soil >...
CACGACCCTGGCGAGGAACTCGAGGTTGACCTGGTGCACGATCCCGGTGCTCGGCGGCACGACGGCGAGGTTGTCGAAGGCGCCCTGCCCCCAGCGCAGGAACGCGTAGCGCTCGCGGTTCCGCTCGAACTCGAGCTCGGCGTTGCGCACGATCGCGAGCCTCGTCGCGAACTCGTCGACCTGCACCGAGTGATCGATGACGAGCTCGGCGGGCAGGAGCGGGTTGATCCGTCCTGGGTCGCCGCCCAGGTCGCGCATCGCGTCCCGCATGGCGGCGAGATCGACGATCGCGGGGACGCCGGTGAAGTCCTGGAGCAGCACGCGGCCCGGCGTGAAGGAGATCTCGCGGTCCGGCTCGGCCGATGCGACCCAGCTCGCCACCGCCTCGACGTCCTCGGCGGTGACCGTCGCGCCGTCCTCGTTGCGGAGGACGTTCTCGAGCAGGATGCGAAGCGTGTAGGGGAGGCGCAGGACGTCGAAGCGGGACTGGAGCGCGTCGAGCCGGAAGATCTCCAGCTCGTGCCCCCCGACCGCGAGCCGGGACCTGGCGCCGAAGCTGTCGGGGTTGGCCATGGCCCCCGATTCAAGCAGCTTCGGCTTCGCCAGCCTGCCCAGGCCCCGCTCGGTGAGCGTCTGCCGGCGGGGGTCGAAGTGCGTCACGACCGCGCGGGCGTACGGACGGCCGACGCGCAGCGCGTACGTCCCGAAGCCCTCGTCGCGGACCGGCTTCAGGTCCTCGGTGTACGGGTCGAGGACGTGCTGCCTGCCGACCTTCCGCGCCGAGTTGAAGAACGCGAGGCCGACGCCGACGGACACCTCGAGCAGGCTTCGCCGCTCGCGCTCCGCCTCGCGGACGAGCCCGGCGTAGGCGGCAGAGAGCTCGGCGGGAGTCGGCAGCCCCTCGGCGTTCTCGCGCAGGTCCGAGAGCGACTGTCTCAGCGCCTCGAGCTCGAGCGGGGGGATGTCGATCAGCCGCGCGGTCGTCCCGCTCGCGCCCTCGAGCGCCTCCAGCAGCTCGTCCACCGAGGCGAGCTCGGCCTCCTGGGAGACGATGCCGGCCCCCTCGAGCTCCGCCACGAGCGAGTCGAGGTAGACGCGGGTCCCGTGCGTGACGTCCGCGGCGGCCGCGAGCAGCCAGAGCGGCGAGAAGCCGAAGGCGAAGATCGAGCCCAGCTCCAGGGCGTTGCCGGCTCCCTTGCGGACGGCGAGCCTGCGCGGGGACGGCTCGAACTCGGACGCGACCTCCTCCGTCGGTCGTGCCACGCCTCCGACCAGCTCCACCGTGATGCGCAGGAGGTTCTTCGCCGTCGCCTCGTACAGCCGCGAGCGGCGGACGAGGCGGGGCAGGACGAGCTCGGCGGTCTCGTGCACGGTCCCGCCGACGCCCGCGGCGACCGCCCGGACGATCCGCTCCGGGAGCGAGACGAGGAACCGCGTCGCCCGGCGCACCGGGCCTAGGCGGCGGAGGGAGCTTCTGCCCGCGCCTCGGTCGTCTCTTCCTCCTTCGCCCCGACCGCGATGCCACCGAACAGCGCGATCCCCTCGAGCTCCAGGGTCGGCGCGGCGGGATCGCCGGCGTCGAGCGACCTGACGTCGACTCCGGCGAGGAGGGCCTTCACGTTCGAGTCGACCCTCCAGCCAGGAGGGACGCGGATCGCGATCCCCCCGAACAGCGTGTGCACCTTCAGGCGCGCGCCAGGCGCGAGGCTCGCTTCCCGGAGGTCGACGGCGATGCCGCCGAGCCAGGCGAACATCGAGCCGCCGCGGAAGGCGCGGGCACGGCTCCGGAGGTCGATGCCGTCGAGGACGGCGACGAGCGCCAGCTCGTCGCTCTCCTCGTCGCCCCGGGACGGCACCGCCCGCTTCACGAACGCCGCCGCCGCCGCCATCCCCGCCCACGCGCCGAGCTCGACGAGCGCAAGGGTCCGGAGGAGGCGCATCGACCCAGCCTACCGGCGGCTAGCATGGCGACGATGGAGGCGGAGGCGATTCGACTGCTGCTCCGGGGAGCGTTCCCGGAGGCGGACGAGATCGCCGTCGAGGACCGCACCGGCGGCGGCGATCACTTCCAGGTCACGGTCGCGAGCCCGGCGTTCGACGGGCTCTCGCTGCTCGATCAGCACCGTCGCGTCAACGAGGCGCTCTCGGCCCCACTCGCGGACGGCTCGATCCACGAGCTCCGGATCAAGACGAAAGGAAGCGCATGAAGCCCCTGCAGGAACAGATCTCGGACGTCATCGAACAGCAGCCGGTCGCCCTCTTCATGAAGGGGACCCCGGAGGCCGTCATGTGCGGCAACTCGTACCGTGCGCTGAACGCGCTGCACGCGGCCGGGGCGCCGGTCACGACGGTGGACATCCTCCCCGACCCGCGCATCCGGCAGGAGCTCTCGGCGCTCTCGGGCTGGCCGACGATCCCGCAGGTCTTCGTGAAGGGCGAGCTCATCGGCGGGGCGGACATCACCGAGGAGCTCGTCGCATCGGGCGAGCTCCAGCGCAAGCTCGACGATGCGCTCGGGCCCGAGCGCGACGGCGGCCTCCGCACGGTCGCCCTCGAGCTCGGCTAGCCCCGGGCGTCAGTCGATCGCTCCGGCGCGGACTGCTGCGGCGCAGGCCTTCCATTTCTCGTCGACCCGAGTACGCTCAGAGCGATGGCGGGGGAGGTGCTGGACACGCTGCGTGCGTGGTACGCGGCGCAGTGCAACGGGGACTGGGAGCAGCAGTACGGGGTGACGATCAGCACCCTGGAGGACTCCGGCTGGCAGCTGCGCGTCGACCTCGTGGGGACGCCGCTCGCGGGCGTCGAGGTTCCGCGCGACCTGACCGTGCGCGGCGAGGGTGACTGGCTCGAGGTCTGGAGCGACGGCTTCACGTTCTACGGCAACGGCGGCGTGGCGAACCTCGCCGAGCTCGTCGCGGCGTTCGCGGGCTTCGCCGAGCGCTCCGGCGTCCCCGCCTAGCGTCCGCCGTCGGGCGCCCTTCCTAGAGTTCCTCGGAACGGGGTCGTCCTTCGGCCAAAGGAGGAGTTGTGAGCGAGTACGAACGCGAGCCGGTGTCTGGCTGGGTCGCCGGCGGCGTCATGTTCGCCGCGGTGATGCTCATCTTGATCGGGAGCTTCGAGGTGATCGCCGGCCTGACCGCGCTCTTCGACGACTCGTTCTTCGTCGTGGGCGAGAACTACACGTTCGAGATCGACACGACGGCCTGGGGCTGGATCCACCTGCTGCTCGGGGGGTTGCTCGTGCTCACCGGAGCCGCGCTCTTCTCCGGCGCTGTCTGGGCGGGCACCGTGGCCATCGTGATCGCGGCGCTGAGCGCCGTCGCGAACTTCTTCTTCATCCCCTACTACCCGTTCTGGGCGATCCTCGAGATCGCGCTCGCCTGCTGGGTCATCTGGGCGTTGACCCGTCAGGGCGTGCTCCGCTGAACCGACGGGCCCACGGCACGGGACGCGGGCGGCCTCGGGCCGCCCGCTCCACGCCGGCCCTCAGGCCGCCGCGATGAGCCCGGCGAGCTCGCGAGAGATCGCGTTGGCGCCGAGCTTCGTCCGCACGGTGACCGGGCCCGCGAACGGCGCGTGCGCGAGGACCTCGACGTCCGAGCCCGGCACGAGCCCGAGCCCAGCGAGGTAGCGCAGAAGATCCGCGTCTCCGTCGGGGACGCGCGCGACCGAGGCTCGCTCCCCGGGGCCGAGGTCCGCCAGCGTGCGCTCGCGCGCCGGTGCGAGGCGGAGCTGGCGGTCCGGGATCGGGTCGCCGTGCGGGTCGTGCGTCGGATAGCCGAGCTCCGCGTCGATCTTCGCCTCGAGCTCCTCGGAGAGCGCGTGCTCGAGCCGGTCGGCCTCTGCATGCACCTCGTCCAGGGAGAGCCCCAGCCTGTCTGCCAGGTACCGCTCGAGCAGCCGGTGATGACGCAGGACCTCGAGCGCTCTCTGCTTTCCGTCCTCCGTCAGGGCGACGCCCCGGTACGGCGCGCGCTCGACGAGGCCGAGCTCCGCCAGGCGCTTCGTCATCGCGGTCGCCGACGGCGCGCTCACGCCCATGCGCGTGGCGAGCGCCGACGTCGTCACGCGCTCCCCCGCGGCCTCGAGGCCGTAGATCGCCTTCAGGTAGTCCTGGACCGCGACGGTGAGGTCTCCGGTTGCCGGCATACCTGTTTGAGATTACACTACGAATCTGACTTAGTCATGACTAAAAGACGTCTCACCCGAAGGAGGCTGCTCGCGGGCGCCGCGCCGCTCGCGGCTGCCCCGCTGCTGGGCAAGCTCGCGCTCGACGGCTCGGCCAGGGCGGGCGCGCACGACCACTCGAGCCACGCGTCCCGCTCGCCGGCGAGCCATCTCACCGGAGCGGGCGGCCACGCGGCGATGATCGGCGACGAGGCGCCCGCGGTCGGCGGCCCGAACGATCTGGACGCGCTCCTCCTCCCGCCGCGCGCGCTCCCCGCCCGGCCCGGGCGCGTGCGCGAGTACACGCTGACGGCGATCGACACGGAGCTCGAGATCGCACCCGGGGTCTTTTTCCCCGCGTGGACGTACAACGGGACGATCCCGGGCCCGATCGTCAGGGCCACCGAGGGTGACACGCTGCGCGTCCGCTTCGTGAACGCGGGCTCCCACCCGCACACGATCCACTTCCACGGGATCCATCCGGCGAACATGGACGGCGTGTTCGAGGTCGTGGAGTCGGGCGGCGAGCTGACGTACGAGTTCGAGGCGCGGCCGGCCGGGTTCCACCTCTACCACTGCCATGCAACGCCGCTCAAGAAGCACATCCACAAGGGGCTGTACGGGGCGTTCATCATCGATCCCGCGACGCCGCGACCGCCCGCCCGCGAGCTCGTCATGGTCATGAACGGCTACGACACGGACGGGGACGGCGAGAACAACTTCTACACGGTGAACGGGCGCTCGTTCTACTACGCCCGCTACCCGATTCGCGTGCGCCGGTCGGAGCTCGTCCGCATCTACCTCGCCAACCTGACGGAGTTCGACCTCGTCAACTCGTTCCACCTGCACGGGGAGTTCTTCCGCTACCAGCCGACGGGCACGGGCGACACCTGGGAGTACACGGACACGGTCATGCAGTGCCAGGGGCAGCGCGGCGTGCTCGAGATCGAGTTCAACCACACCGGTCGCTTCATGTTCCACGCCCACCAGTCCGAGTTCGCCGAGCTCGGCTGGATGGGGTTCTTCGAGGTCGTCGACTGATGGAGGCCGGATCGGCGGCTGCTCGCTGGCGTCCCGGGTGGCGCGTGTGGGCGGTCGTGCCGGTGCTCCTCCTCACCCTCGCGGTCGGCGCGGTCGTGACGAGCGGCTCGTCACTCGTCGACCTCGTCGGCACGAACCCTCCTCCCGCGGACGAGTTCGACATCCGCCGCGTCCGGTTCGAGCCCGGTGAGATCCGGATCACTGTCCGGAACCCCCAGCCCGACGACCTGACGATCGCGAGCGTGACCGTGGACGACGCGATCGTCCCCTACTCGCTCGACGGCCCGGGGACGCTCGGCCGCCTCCGCTCGAGCGACATCGTGGTCCCGTTCGACTGGGTCGAGGGCGACCCCATCAGCGTCGGGGTCACCAGCTCGACGGGTATCCAGACGGTCGAGGAGATACCGGCCGCCGTCGAGACCCCCACGCCCTCCGTGGGCGGCTTCTTCGGCTACGCCCTGATCGGGGCGCTCGTCGGGATCCTCCCCGTCGCCCTCGGCCTGCTCTGGCTGCCCGCGCTCCGGCAGGCTGGCCCGGCCTGGCTCGCCGCCTTCATGGCGCTGACCGCCGGCCTGCTCGCCTTCCTCGGGGTGGAGGCGCTGAGCGAGGCGTTCGAGCTGCAGGCCGCCCTGCCCTCCGCCCTCGGCGGTAGCGGCCTCGTCCTGCTGGGCGTGGCGCTCAGCTTCCTGGGGATGACCGCGCTGGCCGGGCGCCTCAATCGCAGCGGCACGGCGACGGGGCTCGCGCTCGCCCTGCTCGTCGCCATCGGCATCGGCGTGCACAACCTCGGCGAAGGGCTCGCCATCGGGGCGTCGTTCGCCGTCGGCGAGCTCCAGCTGGGGACCTTCCTCATCGTCGGGTTCATGATCCACAACGTCACCGAGGGCCTCGGCATCGCGGCGCCGGTCGCGAGGTCGCGGGTCACCATCCTCGCCCTCGCGGGGTTGGCGCTCGTCGCCGGCGCTCCTGCGATCCTCGGCGCCTGGATTGGCGGCTACACCTCGAGCGACGTCCTCGGCGTGCTCTTCTTCGCGATCGCCGCCGGGGCCGCCTTCCAGGTCGTCGTCGAGGTCGGGCGGTACGTCGCCCGCAAGGCCCCGGGCGGGCTGACCTCGGGCTACGCGCTCGGGGGCTTCCTCGTCGGGGTCGCGGCGATGTACGTGACCGGGCTCCTCGCGGGGTGACCCCGCATCCCGACCCGGGCCGGTAACCGCGACTTAACGGCCACTAACCCGCGGTTCACGCGTCTCCGTCTATAACCGGGGGCGGCATGTCCTCCCCTCCGGCCCTGCGAACACTCGGTGCGCTCGTCGTCAGCGCCGCCCTCGGCGGCGCCGTCGCGGTCGGCGCGGTCGCGCTGCTCGGGGGTCTCGACGGCGACACCACGATCGTCACCGAGACGGAGGGCTCGCCCGAGACGCGGAGCGCCACCACGGCCCCGGCCCGGGCGATGGGCGTCAACGAGATCTACGAGCGGACCGCTCCGGGCGTCGTGCAGATCAACTCGTCGAGCGCCTCGGGGGTGTCCCTGCCCACCGGCCGGGCGCTCGGGTCCGGCTTCGTCGTGGACAAGGCCGGGCACATCGTCACGAACTACCACGTCATCCGCGGTGCGGACGAGATCCGCGTCGGCTTCTCGAACCAGGACTCGCTGGAGGCCGAGCTCGTCGGCACGGATCAGTCCACCGATCTTGCGGTCCTGCGCGTGGACGCGAGCGCGACGGCGCTCACCCCGCTGCCGCTCGGCGACTCGGACAAGGTACGGGTGGGTGACCCGGTCGTCGCCATCGGCAACCCGTTCGGACTCGACCGCACGGTGACCGCGGGGATCGTGAGCGCCCTCCAGCGTCTCATCACCGCGCCGAACCAGTTCACGATCGACCACGTCATCCAGACCGACGCGCCGATCAACCACGGCAACTCCGGCGGCCCGCTCCTCAACGACCGTGGCCAGGTGATCGGCGTGAATACGCAGATCGAGACCGGGGGCGTCGCAGGCGGGAACGTCGGCATCGGCTTTGCCGTCCCCTCGAACACCGTGAAGGACGTCGTCGCCCAGATCCTGCGCAACGGCCGGGTCGACCACGCGCACCTCGGGATCTTCGGCCAGGCCGTCACGTCCGAGGTCGCCGACACGTACAACCTTCCGGTCGAGAAGGGAGTCCTCGTCGCCGAGGTCGCCGACGGGAGCGGGGCCGAGAAGGCCGGGCTCGAGGGCGGCGAGACGGAAGTCGTCGTCGCCGGCGAGACGTACACGCTCGGGGGCGACATCATCGTCGCGTTCGAAGGGAAGCCGATCGCCTCCGTCGAGGAGTTGCGCGACGCGATCGCCCAGCACGAGCCCGGCGAGAAGGTCCGGCTGACGGTGGTCCGCGGCGACAAGAGAACGGGCGTGAACGTCACGCTCGGACGGCAACCCTCTTCCCCCCAGGGTTAGCCGCCGCCCGGGCCCCCGCTGCGCGGGGGCCTGGGTTTCCGCAGGCCCGGCGGCGGCCGGCGTGGTTCGACGAGGTCTCCGAGCTGGCTAGAGGGCGGAGCTCGCGAGGGCTTCGCCGGCGAGGCGGTGGCCGTGCGCAATCAGGGCTCGCTTGCGCTCCTCGGGCCACGGCTGGTCGGCGCGGAAGCGGGGGTCGAGCGAGTGCGCTCCCGCCGTGCCTCGGACGATCACCGTCGGCACTTGTCGCTCGTGCCGGAACGGGAAGCGCGCCGCGGCGAAGACCTCGTCGAGGCGGGCGCGGAGCCGTCGTCTGCGCCACGGGGGCGCTGCGGCGAGGGCGGCCGCCACGACCTCCTCGCGCAGCCCCCGGAGCGCGGCCACGGATGCCTCGCGGTCCTCGAGGAAGCGCTCCTCGAGCACGGTGTTGCGTGCGACCGCCACGCGCATGAGCCTGACGATCAGCTCCGCGTAGTGGGCGGGCTCGCCGCGCGCGGCGCGCTCCTCGGCGAGGCGGATCTCGGCGAGCAGCGCGCGCACCGGGGGGACCGCGCGAAAGCGATCGAGGCGCTCCCGCATCCGCTCGAGGAAGGCGATGTCGGTCGGCTGGTAGCTCGCCAGGTAGCGGAAGGCGACGATCGCGTCCACGTGCGGATTGTGGTACGCGTGCTCGAGCGGGAAGTTCCTCACCCAGCCGCCGTCGGTGGCGATGACGCCGTCCACCGCGACCGGCAGGACGAGCGCGCTGACCGCCGCCGACGCGAGGATCGCGCGCCCCATCGTCTCGGGCTGCGTCGAGTGGGAGGGATACGCGAGCTCGTAGTGCCGCGTCTCCCCGTCCTCGCCGTGGTCGGTCAGGTCGGTGGCGAAGACCACGAGCTCGATCTCGGACCTCGCGAGCGCCCGGCCGAGCTCGAGCTCGTCGCCGAGCCGGGCAGCGATCGTCTCGGGGAGCGTGTAGTCGTGGAGCCCGCCCGGGAGCTGCCACACTCGCCGCTGCCGAAAGACCTCCTCCGGCTGCAGCGCGACAAGGAAGTCCTCGAGGTCGTCGAGCCGGTCGAGCGCGGCCATCGTGCCCGAGAGCGCACCCGCCGACGTGCCGTAGATCCACCCGACGCGCGGCCAGAGCTCCGTCTCCCGCACGCGCTGGAGGAAGCCCAGCTCGAGCAGCACTCCGTTGATGCCGCCACCGGAGAGCACGAGCGCGACGTCGCGACCGGCTGCGCCAGGCACACGGCTATTGTGCCCCGATGGAGCCGGAGGCCGAGGTCGGTCGAGGCACGGCGATCACGCCGGAGACGTCCTGGACGACCGACGAGGAGCTCTGGGAGGACGACGACGGCGGAGACTACGCCGGCTGGTTCTGCGTCCGCACGGATCCGTTCCCGTGCCCGGCGCCCGGCTGCGACTTCGTCGCCGACTTCATGACCGCGGCACACCTCGTGCTCGTCTGGGAGGAGCGCGACGATCCGAACCTGCTCTGGCATGCGCAGCGGGCGAAGGAGGTCGGCCGGAACCCCCGGATCGTCGCGTATGCGCCCGCGTTCGGCCCGAGCGCGTCGTACTACGCGTGGGAGGCGGCAGGCAGGCCCGTGCACGCGGTACAGGGCAAGTCACTACCGCCGAAGCGTTGACGACAGTCGTCTGAGAACCACCGAACAACCTTCGCCGGTGTTGCGCCCGAAGGGTGCCGCCGCTAGCGTGGCAGCTCGTGGAGGAGCCGTTGCAGCCCGGCGGGCGGGCTCCGGCCCCGCCGCCGCTCGACCTCGTCCAGGACTTCGTGCACACGGAGATGTCGGCGACCTGCTGGCCGGCCTCGCCCGGAAGACCGGCACGACCGTCGTCTGCTCGACACACGATCCGCTCCTGATCGCGCTCGCCGACCGGGAGCTCCGGCTGCGAGCTCCCGGGTAGCATCGAGCTCGTGGTGACCGAGACGCTTCGGGTGGACGGCGTGCGCTGCGAGCGGTGCGTCGGGAGGCTCGCCGCCGCCCTGCGCGGCCACGAGGGGCTCGAGTATGCGAACGCCAACCTGCTCGGCGAGGTGACCCTGTCCTGGGACGAGGGGCGGACCTCCCGGGACGCGCTCCTCGCCTCCCTCGCCCGTGCGGGCTTCCGGGAAGCACCCCGGGACGGGGAATAACGCCTGCGGCGGCCTCGTTGCAGGCTCGTGCAAGGCAGGGGTACGGTAGTCCGGTGAGCGAGCCCGAGCCGGCCACCGAAGCTCGACGCATCGCAACCGAGGCCCGCGATCGCGCCCGCTTCGAGGAGGAGGCCCTCGCGCTCGCCGACCAGGTCTATCGTGTCGCGAGGCGGCTCGTCGGGTCGCGTGAGGAGGCCGAGGACCTGGTGCAGGAGACATACGCGAGGGCATTCCGGAGCTGGCGCTCGTTCTCCCCGGGCACGAACATGCGGGCCTGGCTCCTCCGCATCCTCACGAACCTGAACGTCGACCGCGGCCGCCGCATCCAGCGCACGCCGCAGATGCAGGCCCTCGAGGAGACCGACTACTACCTCGCCAACAAGGTGGCCTCGGCGGCGGGCGAGGAGGCTCTCGAACAGGAGGTCGTCGTCGAGCGCCTGTCGCAGGACTCCGTCGTGAACGCGCTGTCGGAGATCCCGCCGCAGTTCCGCGACGTCGTCGTGCTCGTGGACATCGGGGACTTCACCTACGCGGACGCGGCCCAGATCCTCGACGTCCCGATCGGGACGGTCATGTCGCGTCTCCATCGCGGGCGCCGCGCCCTCAAGCAGAAGCTCGCGGAGGAGGCGCTGCCGTGAGCGGCGAGCCCTGCGATCGCTGCGAGGAGCTCCTGCAGGACTTCCTCGACCGCACGCTGACGAACGAGGAGTGGGCCGAGGCGGAGGAGCACCTCACGGGCTGCGACTACTGCCGCCGGCGCTACCGCTTCGAGGAGACCCTGCGCCGGTACGTGAAGCTGAGCGCGGCCGAGCGCATGCCGCCGGGCCTCATGGACAAGCTCGAGCAGCTGCGCGGCCTCGACGCCACGACCTGAGCCTCGCTCAGGGCGCTGTCAGGTCCTCTGGCCGGTCGACGTCGCCCGGCGCGCCGAGATCGTCGCAGGGCACGAGGCGGGCGGGTCGCGCGTTCAGGCCGCCGTCCGGGACGTCGCCCCAGCCGTCCCGCCCGACGACGAGCGGGTGCCCTCTCGCGCCGCCGTACGAGGCAGCCACCGTGACTCCGTGCTCGCGCCACGCCTCCAGCACCCTCGCGACCGCGACCGGGGAGAGCCGCGGCCCGTCCGCGAGGACGACCACCGCGGCCTCCACGTCCTCGCCGAGCGCGGCGAGCCCGCAGCGGAGCGAGGCGCCCGGCCCGCGCTTCCACGCCGGGCAGCCGACGACGCGAAGCAGCGGGCCCGGCGAGCCCTCGCCGGGCTCCTCGAGCGCGTGGGCGCCCTCGACGAGAACGATCTCGTCGACCGGCGAGCGGCGCAGTCGCGCGAGGACCTCGGGGAGCAGGAGTCGCTGCTTCGGAGCACCGAACCTCGTCGCCTCGCCCGCTGCGAGGACGACCGCTGCGACCGAGCCCATCAGCTCTCGGTGACGGAGACGTTTCGCACGACGACGGGCTGCGTGGGCTGCTCGTTCTCGTCCCCGAGCTCGCCGATCCGCTCGACGACCTCGAGTCCCTCCTCGACCCGGCCGACGACCGCGTAGTCGGGGGGCAGGTTGACGCTCTCGCCCGTCACGACGAAGAACTGGCTGCCGGCGGTCCCGGCGGGCTCGAAGCCGGACTTGGCCATGGCCACGACCCCTTTCGCGTACCGGAAGCCGGTCGGTGGCGCATCGAGCGTCGCGTATCCCGGCCCACCCGTTCCCGTCTGGGTCGGGTCGCCTCCCTGGATGACGAAGCCGGGGACGATGCGGTGGAACACCGTGTCGTCGTAGAACCCCTCGCGTGCGAGGAAGACGAGGGACGCGGTCGTCTCGGGCGCCAGCGCGAGGTCGAGCGCGACCGTGAACGTCCCGCAGCTCGTCTCGAGCACGAGCGCCCACTCCTTGCCCGGGTCGAGCGTCCCGCGCGGGAGCGCGAGGCTCGGGGCGTCGCGCGGCTGTGGCGCCTCCACCCGCTCGCAGGCGTCCTCCGTCGTCGAGGGCTCGTCCCCGCCGTCGTCTCCTCCACAGCCCGCCGCGAGCGCCAGGAGGACGAGGGCGCAGAGGAGGGCCCGCATGGCGTGCGATCCTATCGGCGTCCGTGGCGATCGAGCGTTGTGAATGGGCGGGAGGCGGCGACGAGCTCATGCTCGTGTACCACGACACCGAGTGGGGCGCGCCGTCGCACGACGACCGGCACCTGTTCGAGCTCCTCACGCTCGAGGGAGCGCAGGCCGGGCTGTCCTGGGCGACGATCCTGCGCAAGCGGGAGGGCTACCGGCGCGCGTTCGCCGGGTTCGACCCCGAGGCCGTCGCGCGCTTCGGCCCGAAGGACGTCGAGCAACTGCTCGGTGACTCCGGGATCGTCCGCAACCGGCTCAAGATCGAGTCCACGGTGAGCAACGCGGCCCGCGTGCTCGAGGTGCAGGAGGCGGAAGGCAGTCTCGACGCCTACCTGTGGGGCTTCGTGGGCGGCGCGCCGCTCGTCGGGCGCTGGAGCTCGCTGGCGGAGCTGCCCATGGAGACCGACGAGTCGCGCGCGCTGAGCAAGGACCTGAAGCGGCGCGGCTTCCGCTTCGTCGGGCCGACCGTCTGCTACGCGTTCATGGAGGCCGTGGGCCTCGTGAACAACCACACGGTGGGCTGCTTCCGGTACGGCGAGCTCGCCGGCCGCTAGGCGCGTGTCGTGACCGTGATCAGGTCCGCGAGGTTCACGAGCTGGATCGCGGTGCGCATCGTGGACACCCGCTCGTCGTCGGATGGGAGCTCGGCGCCGTCGCGCCACAGGTCGCGTGCGGTCGTGAGGAGCTCCTCGATCCGCCACGCCTCGTCCCGGTGCCCGTCGCGCTCGCGTGCCGCGTTCACGGCCAGGCCGAGGGCGCCGAAGCCGTCGCGCTGACGCATCCACAGCATCGGCACCGCCATCGAGATGTAGTGGTGGATGCGCGCGAAGGTGAGCGGCTGGACGAGCGACGTGCCGCCCCTCGGCATCGTGAGCGGCTGCGGCGCCTCGCCGTCGGCGATCCGCCTCGCGTTCTCGCCGAGCATCGCGCGCAGCTGACGGTCGTCGAAGTTCGCGAGCCGCGCGGTGCGGATCGAGAGGAGGAGCGAGTTCGGCTGACGGCCGTACGGGTAGTCCGAGGCGTAGACGATCTGCTCCGGGGAAACCTGTCGGTAGAGGTCGAGCAGGTCGACCGCGCTCCACACGGAGGTGTCGAAGTACACGCCGGGAATGCCTCCGAGTCGTCCCGCGAGGCCGGCCATGTCCGCGATGCCCGCGTGCGCCACGATGAGCGTGACGCCGTCGCACCGCCGGACGAGGGACTCGAGGTGCTCTGCGATCGGCGGGAGCCCGCGACCCCCGTGGATGAGGATCGGGACCGAGCGCTCCGCCGCGAGCTCGAAGATGGGGGCGAGCCGCTCGTCGTCGAGCGCGAACGCCTGGGAGCGCGGGTGCAGCTTGATCCCCCGCGCACCGAGGTCGAGCGCGCGCCTTGCCTCCTCGAGCGGTCGAGCCGCGAGGTCGAGACGCACGAACGGCACGAGCCGCCCGCCCGAGCGCTGTGCGTGGGCGAGGGTGCGGTCGTTCGGCACGCAGAAGGCGGGCTCGCGGTCGTGCTCGTCCATGCAGAAGACGAACGCGCCGTCGAACCCGTAGCGGTCGAGCATCGTGGTGAGCTCCTCGTAGCGGCCGTGCGTCCCGTCGATGTCGTGGCCGAGGTGCGTGTGGGCGTCGAACAGGTGCACGCCCTCCGGCAGCTCGGCCTCGAGCTCCGCGTCGTAGGCCTGGACGAGCGCCCGAGCCCGGTCGAAAGCGGTCACGACCCCAGTCTATGTACCGCTCGCCGGGCTCCCCGCGTCGCGGAGCGCGGTCCAGACGCGCGGGGCCGTCATCGGGAGCTGGCGGAGCCGCACGCCGACGGCGGCGGCCACGGCGTTCGCGATCGCGGGCGCGACGGCGACCACCGGCGCCTCGCCGATGCCCTTCGCCCCGAACGGGCCGTCGGGCGCCGGAACCTCGACGATCACGGTCTCGATCTCCGGCACGCGCTCCGCGGTCGGGATCGCGTAGTCGAGGAAGGAGCCGGTGGCGAGGCTGCCGACCTCGTCGTGGGCAAGCTCCTCGTAGAGCGCCCAGCCCATCCCCTGCACGGTGCCACCGCGCATCTGGCCCTCGACGAGGGCGGGGTTCAGCGCCCGCCCGACGTCCTGGACGATCACGTGGCGCACGAGCTCGATCTCGCCGGTCTCGCGGTCCACCCGAACGTGGGCGAGATGCGCCGCGACGGAGGGCGCGCCTCTCGCCTGGGCGGAGCCGCCGAGCCCCTCGATCGGCTCGTGGCGCCCGCCGAAGCGGAGCGCCCTCGCCGCCAGCTCCTCGACCGTGAGCGAGCGCTCCGGGGCGCCGATCGCGCGGACGACGCCGTCCTCAACCTCGAGGTCCCCCGGCGCGATCTCGAGCTCCGCCGATGCCGCCGCGAGTAGCTTCGCGCGGGCCGCCTCGGCCGCCCTCAGGACCGCGGTCCCGACGGTGTAGGTCACCTTGGAGCCGCCGCTCGCGCCCGCGTAGTGACCCGCGGAGGTGTCGGCCGCGACCACGCGCACCTTCTCCACCGGCAGCCCGAACGCCGCAGCCGCGATCGCGGCGAACGTCGTGTCCGTGCCGCTCATGTCCACGGCCGAGGTGACGACCGTCATCGTCCCGTCGCGGTCGACGCGGCAGACGGCGGCCGCGGGCTCGACCGCCCCCGGCCAGTAGCCGGCCGCGACCCCGATTCCCTCGCCCTCGGGCAGCGAGGCGCGCTCCGTCCACAGGGGATGCTCGCGGACGCGCTCCAGGACCTCGACCGTCCCGATGACGGGGAAGGGCCTCCCGGCGATCCCCGTGTCCCCCTCGACGACGGCGTTGCGGAGGCGGAGCTCGAGCGGGTCGAGCCGGAGCTTCTCCGCAAGCTCGTCGAGGAGGGACTCGAGCGCGAACGCCGCCGTCGGAGCGCCCGGTCCGCGGTACGCGCCGAACGTGACGCGGTTCGTCTGGACGCCGTAGCCGCGCACGTCGTGGGCCTCCCAACGGTAGGGGCCGGCGACGAGGAGCGACGTCGTGCCCTCGAGCCCCCAGCCCGCGTTCGTCCCGCGGTCGACGAGCATCCGGGCGGAGAGCGCCGTCAGGGTGCCGTCCTTCCGGGCGCCGACGGTCAGCTCCGTGACCTGGGCGGAGACCGGGTTCGTCGCCAGGAAGTCCTCGCTCCGGGTGAACACGAGGCGCACGGCGCGCCGGAGCGCGAGCGCGGCGCCGGCGGCGAGCGGCTCGACGAGCGCGAACTTGCCGCCGAAGGCGCCGCCCAGCGGCTCCGCGACGACTCGCACCCGGTCGAGCGGGAGGTCGAACGCGCGCGCGACCTCGTTGCGCGTCGCGAACGCACCCTGCGTGCTCGTGGAGACGACGAGGGTGCCGCCCGGCTCGAGCCAGGCCGTACAGGCCTGCGGCTCGATGTACGCCTGGTACACCCACGGCGTGCGAAAGGTGGCGGAGACGACCGCGTCGCTCGCCCGCAGCGCGGCCGCGACGTCTCCGGCGCGTCGGGTCACGACGTCGAGGACGTTGCCCGACAGCTGCTCCCCGTCCTCCGCCTCCTGGCCGCGATCGACGGTCGCATGCACGGAGCCGAGATCGGGCCCCTCGGGCCCGCCCTCCGCGCGCCGCGCGAGCGGAGCGCCAGGCCGCATCGCCTCCTGCAGGTCGAGGATCGCGTCCAGCGGCTCGTAGTCGACGAGGACTGCCTCCGCGCCGTCCTCGGCGGCCGCCTCGCTCTCGGCGACGACGAGCGCGACGGGCTGTCCCGCGAAGACGACCTCCTCGCCCGCGAGCGGCTCCGCCGTGCGGTCCCGACCGCTTGCGGCGAGCGGCAGGTCCGCGGCCGTGAGGACGGCGACGACGCCGTCGACCGCGAGCGCCGCGTCGCGGTCGATCCCGCGCAGGAGCGCGTGCGCCTCTGTCGAGAGGACCAGCCTCGCGTGGAGCAGCCCGTGCACCCATCCGTCCGCGGCGTACCGCGTCGCCCCGGTCACCTTGTCCGGCGCGTCCAGGCGTGGCCGCGGGACGCCGATCGCGTCCGTCACTCCCGTTCCCCCTGCGCGCGCGAGGCCGCCGAGGCGAGCGCCCGCTCCACGACCACCCGCGCGAGCTCCCTCCGGTACTCGGCCGGCGCGAAGCGGTCGCCGTAGACGTCGATCCCTTCGAGCGCAGACTCCGGGTCGACGCCATCGGGGAGCCGCCGCGGCACGGACGCGATCCCGGTCACGCCGACCGCGCGGGCGCCGTCCGGCCCGACGAGCGCCGCTGCGCCGGCGAGCGCGAAGCCCGAGGCCGGGTGCTCGACGGAGCGGTACGCCGAGCCCGAGCCGGGCGCGGGCACGGGGAGCACGACCTCGGTGACGAGCTCGTGCTCGCCGAGCGTCGTCGTGAACGGCCCCACGAAGAAGTCGCCCACCTCGAGCTCGCGCTGCGCCGCCGCGGAGCGGAGCACGACGCGTGCGCCGAGGGCGAGCATCACCGCCGGCATGTCGGAGGCCGGGTCGACGTGCGCGAGGCTGCCGCCGATCGTCCCGCGGTTCCGGACCTGGAGGTCGCCGATGGAGGCGGCGCACTCCGCGACCGCGGCGAGGGCGGGACCGGCGAGCTCGGGCGCGGACGCGAGCTCGGCCCACGTCGTGAGCGCCCCGATGCGGAGCTCGCCGTCCCCGGACTCGACACCGCGGAGGTCGAGACGGCCGATGTCGACGACGACCGACGGCCGGACGACACGCAGCTTGAGGATCGACACGAGCGACTGGCCGCCGGCGAGCGCCCTCGCGTCGGGCTCGGCCAACGCCTCGAGCGCCTCGTCGAGGGAGGAGGCCCTCACGTACCGGAGCGGCGCGGGGATCACGGCGGCGTCCCGCCGGCCGCCCGGATCGCCTCCACGATCGGCTGGTAGCCCGTGCAGCGGCACAGGTTCCCGCGCAGCGCGTGCCGGACCGTCGCGTCGTCGGGACGCGGGTCGCGCGCGAGCACGTCGATCGCCGTGAGGATCATCCCGGGCGTGCAGTAGCCGCACTGCAGCCCGTGATGCTCCACGAACGCGCGCTGGACGGGGTGGAGCTCGCCGTCCGTAGCGAGGCCCTCGATCGTCGTCACCTCCGCCGCCTCTGCCTGGAGCGCGAGCAGGGTGCAGCTCTTCACCGCGCGACCGTCGAGCAGCACCGTGCACGCGCCGCACTGGCTCGTGTCGCATCCGACGTGCGTCCCGGTCAGCCCCAGCCCGTCGCGGAGCGCGTGGACGAGGAGCGTCCGGTCCTCCACCTCGAGCGAGCGTTGCTCGCCGTTGACGCGGAGGGCGAGCTCAGGCACGGCTGGAGTCGGAAGCGTCGGACCTCGCTCTCGCGAGCTCCGACGCGCAGAAGATCCCTGAAGACGGCCGCTGCCGCCGCCGGAGCCGCGCTTTCACGTCACGCCCCCATGGGCAGTGCCGCCAGCTTCTCGCGCAGATAGGCGAGGTACGGCTGGGGGTCGATCGTGGGCGAGCCCGTGAGCCGCTCGATCGTCTCCTTCGGCGTGAGCTTGCGGCCGAGCGAGTAGAGGTTGTCGCGGAGCCAGCCCGAGAGCTCGTGGAGCTCTCCCGCCTCGAGCTGGGCGACGAGGTCCGGGATCGCCTCCCGGACGACCTTCCAGATCAGGAGCGAGATCACGTTGCCGAGCGCATAGGTGGGGAAGTACCCGATCCCGCCCGACGACCAGTGCACGTCCTGGAGGACGCCGTTCGCGTCGTTCGGGACGTCCATGCCGAGAAGCTCCTTCATCCCCGCATTCCACGCCTCGGGCACGTCCCTCGGCTCGAGCCGCTCCTCGATCAGCTGTCGCTCGAGGCCGAACCGCAGGATGATGTGCAGGCTGTAGGTCGTCTCGTCCGCGTCGACGCGGATGAGGCCGGGCTCCGCGCGATTGATCGCGGCGACGAAGTCGTCGAGCGAGACGCTGCCGAGCTGGTCCCGGAACGTGGCCTGCAGCGGCTCGTACCAGTGCGTCCAGAACGGCCGGCTGCGCCCGACGAGGTTCTCCCAGGTCCGGCTCTGCGACTCGATGAGCCCGAGGGAGGGAGCGTTCGCGAGCGGGGTCCGCTCGAGCGCGGAGGAGATCCCGTGGGCGTACAGTCCGTGGCCCGCCTCGTGCAGCGTCGACCACAGCGAGTGCAGCCCGGTCGCGTCGTAGCGGGTCGTGAGCCGCACGTCGCGGGTCGAGAACGAGATGCAGAACGGGTGGGCCGTGGGGTCGATGCGCCAGGCGCCGTCGGTGAAGCCGACCGTCTCGGCCACGCGCCGGCCGAAGTCGCGCTGGAGATCCTCCGGGTAGCGCTCCTGGAGGAAGGACGCGTCCACCTCCGGTGCACCCTGCACGAGCTCGCTGAGCACCGGCTGCACCGCGTCGAACACCTCCGCGACCTCGGTCGTCGTCATGAACGGCTCGAAGTCGTCGAGGAGCGCCGTGTACGGCGAGTCCTCCCACTCGAAGCACTCGACGTAGCGCTTCTTCAGCTCGAGGTTCCGCTCGAGCACGGGCAGGAAGGCCGCGAAATCGTCGTTCCTGCGCGCCTCGACCCACCTGAGATGGCCGTCCGAGGCCGCGCGCAAGAGCTCCGTGCGGAGCTCGGAGGGGACGCGGCGCTCCTTTTCCCAGTCGCGGCGCGTGACGCGGATCAGGCTCGCGTCGTCCGAGTCGTACTCGAGCGACTCCTCGAGCGGACGCAGGCGCTCGAGGAGCTGGCCGATCCCGTCGTCGACGAAGCGGTCGTGCGCGATGCGGCCGAGCGTGGCGACCGCCTCGGTCCGTGCGGGCGAGCCGAGCGGCGGCATCGTCACGCGCTGGTCCCAGAAGAGCACGGCGACGCTGCGCTGGAGGTCCGAGATCTCGGCGAGGCGCTCCCTCAGCTCGCGCAGGTCGGCGCTCACGGGCGAGGACTCTACCCACGCGGGGTAGGATCGCGCCGGATGGCGGACGTCCTGATCGTCGGCGACACGGAGCGCGTCCCGGAGCTCCGCCACGAGGTGCCGCTCGGGATTCCCGATCCCTTCTTCTACGCGGAGACGGACGGCCGCCGCATCGTCGTCATCGGCTCGATGGAGGTCCCGCGGGTCGAGGCGGCGAAGGCCGGGCTGGAGGTTCACCCGCTCGAGGAATTCGGCGCAGACGAGCTGCTCCGCTCCGGGCTCGACACCTATGCGTTCCGGAACGCGCTCGCGCTGCGCGTCGTGCAGGGGCTCGGCGTCGAGCGGGCGGTCGTGCCCAGGCAGTTCCCGCTCGCCGTGGGCGACGAGCTGCGTCGGGCCGGTGTCGAGCTCGAGGTGGACCAGGAGCTCTTCGACCGGAGACGCCGCGCCAAGACCGACGCCGAGCTCGACGGGATCCGCCGGGCGCAGCGCGCGACCGAGGCCGCGATGGGAGCCGCGCTCGAGCTCCTGCGCACGGCCGAGCCGAGGAACGGGCGGCTCGAGGCCGAGGGCGAGGAGCTGACCTGCGAGCTCGTGAAGGAGCGCGTGCAGGCGGTCTTCCTGCGCCACGGCGCCTTCTCCGACGAGCCGATCGTGTCGCACGGGCCGCAGACGGCGATCGGGCACGACGCGGGCTCGGGCCCGATCGCGCCGGACGACGTGGTGCTCCTCGATCTCTACCCGCGCGACCTCGCGTCGGCGTGCTACGCGGACATGACGCGCACATTCGCGCTCGGCGCCGTCCCGGACGAGATCCGCGAGTACCACCGGCTCTGCAGGGAGGCGCTCGAGCAGGCGACTGCGGCCGTCCGCCCCGGCGCCGACGGCGGCCAGATCCACCGGGCGGCGTGCACGTTCTTCGCCGAGCACGGCTACCCGACGCAGCTCACCAAGCAGGAGGGCGAGGTGTTGCAGGACGGCTTCTACCACGGCCTCGGGCACGGCGTCGGCCTTGCGGTGCACGAGCCGCCGAGCCTCGGGATGCTGGGGCACGAGCTCGTCGCCGGCGACGTCGTGACGATCGAGCCCGGCCTCTACCGGAGGGGCTTCGGCGGCGTCCGGATCGAGGATCTCCTGCTCGTCACCGACGACGGCTGCGAGGTGCTCACCGACTTCCCCTACGACCTCGAGGTGGCGAGGTGACCGACCGCGCCATCGACACGCTCCTGCTCGAGGACCGGCGCTATCCGCCGCCCGTCGACTTCACCGTCCAGGCGAACGCGACCGCGAACATCTACGACGCGCCCTTCGAGGAGTTCTGGGAGCGCGAGGGGCGCGAGCGCGTGACCTGGTTCGAGCCGTTCACCTCGCTGCTCGAGTGGGAGCTGCCGTACGCGAAGTGGTACGTCGGCGGAAAGATCAACGTCGCGTACAACTGCCTCGACCGCCACGTGGAGGCGGGGCGAGGGCACAAGGTCGCGTTTCATTTCGAGGGCGAGCCGGTCGGCGAGCGCGCCGCGATCACGTACGCGCAGCTCCTGGACGAGGTCGTGCGCGCGGCGCACGGCCTCAGGGCGCTCGGCGTGGGCAAGGGGACGCCGGTGGGGATCTACATGGGCATGGGCCCCGGCCTCCCCGTCGCGATGCTCGCCTGCGCGCGGCTCGGCGCGCCGCACACGGTCGTGTTCGGGGGCTTCTCGGCGGAGGCCCTGGCCGACCGGCTCAACGACATGCGCTGCGAGGTCCTGCTGACCCAGGACGAGGGCTGGCGCCGGGGGCAGACCGTGCCGCTCAAGGCGCACGCCGACGAGGCGCTCCGGTCGTGTCCGACCGTGCGCACCGTCGTCGTCGGCCAGCGCACGAGGGCGGACGTTCCGATGATCGAGGGTCGCGACCTCACCTGGTCGGAGCTCGTCGAGGGGCAGTCGACCGATCCCGCCTCGTGCCCCTGCGAGCCGATGGACTCGGAAGATCTCCTCTACCTCCTGTACACGAGCGGCACGACGGCCAAGCCGAAGGGGATCGCGCACACCACGGCCGGCTACCTCGTGGGCGTTGCCGCCACGCACCACTACATCTTCGACCTGAAGCCCGAGACGGACGTGTACTGGTGCGCGGCCGACATCGGCTGGGTCACCGGGCACAGCTACATCGTGTACGGGCCGCTCTGCAACGGGGCGACGAGCGTCCTCTACGAGGGCACGCCCGACTTCCCGGACCTGGATCGCTGGTGGGACATCGTCGAGCGCTACCGGGTCACGATCCTGTACACGGCTCCGACGGCGATCCGCGCGCACATGAAGTGGGGGCCCGAGCACGCTGCGAGGCACGATCTCTCCTCGCTCCGCCTGCTCGGGACGGTCGGCGAGCCCATCAACCCCGAGGCGTGGATCTGGTACCGGGAGCACATCGGCGCGGATCGTCTGCCCGTGGTCGACACCTGGTGGCAGACGGAGACCGGGATGATCCTCATCTCCCCGCTCCCCGGCGTGACGACGCTCAAGCCCGGGTCGGCGACGAAGCCGTTCCCCGGCGTGGAGGCGGCGGTCGTCGACGACCGCGGGAACGAGGTCGGTCCCGGTGGCGGCGGCTACCTCGTGCTCAGGCGCCCGTGGCCGGCGATGACGCGTGGGATCTTCGGCGACGACGCCCGCTTCCGCGCGACGTACTGGGAGCGCTTCCCCGGCCTGTACTTCGCGGGCGACGGCGCGCGCATCGACGAGGAAGGGGACTTCTGGCTGCTCGGTCGCGTCGACGACGTCATGAACGTGTCGGGGCACCGGATCTCGACGATCGAGGTGGAGTCGGCGCTCGTCGATCATCCGAGCGTCGCCGAGGCGGCTGTGTGCGGCCGCGCGGACGAGCTGACCGGACAGGCGATCGTGGCCTTCGTGACCCTGAAGGGTGGTCGGGACGGCACGATCGAGATGCTCGACGAGCTGCGGAGCCACGTCGCCGCGAAGATCGGGCCGATCGCGAAGCCCGCGAACATCGTCTTCACGCCCGAGCTCCCGAAGACGCGCTCGGGCAAGATCATGCGCAGACTGCTCAGAGACGTCGCGGAGGACAGGCCGCTCGGCGACACGACGACGCTCGCGGACCCGGCGGTGGTCGCCGAGATCGCGGACCGAGCGGTCGCCCAGTCCGTCGAGGAGTGAGCCAGCGCCGGCGCGTCGCGCGTCGGTCGAAGGCGCTCGAGCTAGCTTCCGGCAAGCCCGAACGAGCTGTACGACCACGGCCACTCGTCGGCCCGATCGCAGAGGCCCGCTCGAACGGGGTTGAGCAGGACGTAAGAGCACGCGTCGTAGAGGTACTCCTCGCTCTCGATCGAGCGCGCGGCGAAGCGATCCGCGAACACGTGCCCGAAAGAGCCGTGCCTCCGGTTGAAGTACATCGCGTAACGCCAGTTCAGCCGCTGCATACCCCTCGAGAGGCTCACGCGCCTCGCCTCGAGGACGAGGTGGTAGTGCGAGGTCATCAGGCAGATCGCGTGGCACGACCACGCGTCTTCCCGCGACGTCCGCCGGACGAGGCGCAGGAACGTCTCGCGGTCGTCGGTGTCGCGAAAGACCGCACGAGCCGCGGCGACGCTTCGCGAGACGACGTGGAAGTACCCGTCGCGGAGGGCGCTACGAGGGACCCGTGCCACGCGTCCAACGTAGCCCCGAGGCACCCCGCCGGCCCCGGCTGTGGACGCCTTGGCGCACTCTCGGCGCGCTTACAGTGCCAGGCACTGTTAGCTCGGTTCCGCGCCGGGCGGCGCCGCTCAGGCCGTCGCGACCAGCTCGGCACGCAGGCGGCCGATCGCCGCGACGACACGGTCGACGTCGTCCGGCGTCGTCGACCAGTTCGAGACGGCGATGCGGAGGAGGCGCTCGTCACGCCACGTCGTCCCGCCCAGCCAGGCCGTCCCGTCGTCCTGGATCGCCCGCTCGAGCCGTGTCGTGAGCTCCGCGTCGCCCACGCGCACGAGGACCTGGTTGAGGACGACGTCGTTCACGACCTCGACGCCTTCGAGCTCGCCGAGACGCTCCGCGAAGCGGCGGGCGAGCGCGCAGCAGCGGTCGACGAGATCCGCGACGCCGGCGCGGCCGAGCGAGCGCAGCGCGGCCCAGGTCGCGAAGCCGCGTGCTCGCCGCGAGGACTCCGTGACGAAGTCGCCGCCCCCGAGCTCGCGACCGGCGACCTGTCCGGTGAGGTAGGCGGCGGCGTACGAGAGCGCCGTCGCGTGCACGTTCGGGTGCGCGCAGATCGCGTAGCCGCAGTCGTAGGGGACGTTCAGCCACTTGTGCCCGTCGCACGCCCACGAGTCGGCGCGCTCGACACCGCGGACGAGTTCGGCCGTCCGCGGGCTCGCCGCGGCCCAGAGCCCGAACGCCCCGTCCACGTGCACCCACGCTCCGGCTGCGCGGGCCGCCTCGACGACGGCCACCAGGTCGTCGCACGCCCCGGTGCTGACGTTTCCCGACTGCGCGCAGACGATCGTCGGCACTCCGTGCTCGAGCGCCCCCGGCAGCGCGTCGACGTCCATGGCTCCGTCGGGCCGGGCCGGGACCACGACGAGCGAGCGCTCGCCGAGCCCGAGGAGGCGCACCGCGCGGTCGATCGTCCCGTGGCGCTCGGCTCCGACGATGACGCGCGTCTCGGGCGCGTCGCGGAGGCCGTCGCGCCCCACGTCCCAACCCGCCTGCTGCAGCACGTGCCAGCGTGCGGCCGCGAGGCCAACGGTGTTCGCCCCCTGGGCGCCGGTCGTGAACCCCACCGAGGCGGTCGCGGGGAGCCCCAGCACATCCTTGAGCCAGCTCCCCGCGATGTCCTCGAAGGCCAGCGCGGCCGGCGACATGGCCTCGTTGTAGGCGCACTGGTCCCAGCCGGTCGCGAGGACGTCGGCGACGACGGCCGCATCGTGAGAGCCACCCGTCACGAAGCCGTAGTAGCGCGGCCCGGCGGAGCCCATCAGGCCGGCGCGCGCGGCCCGCACGAGGTCGTCGACGACCTCCGCGAGCGGCGAGGGCTCGTCCGGGAGAGTTCCGAGGAGCTCGCGGACCGCGGCCCGGCCGGCGAGCGGTGCGACCGGTGCGTCGCGAAGCCCTTCGCGATAGCGGACGATGGTGTCGACCGCGCGCTCGAGCTCCGTCCGCAGCTCGTCCATCGCCCGATCCTATGCGCGTCGACGCGACCCGAGCGGGCGGTCGCAGCGTTACGCGGCGAGCAGCCGCTCGAAGCGACCAGGGTCGTCGAACGGGCCGACGACGGCCAGGTACGGGCGCTTGCCGTCGAGCAGGTCGCGCGCGACGCGCTGGACGTCCTCCGCGGTCACGCGGTCGAGCTCGCGAAGCACCTCGTCCGGCTCGTCGATCTCGTTCTCGAGCACCTCCCGTCGCAGGCCGAACTGGATCAGCGCCTGCGGGCTCTCGAGGCGCAGCACGAACCTCCCCTTCGCATACCCGCGCGCCTTCTCCAGCTCCTCCGCGGGAACGGGCTCGGCGGCGACCTTGCGCAGCTCGCCGACGATCGTCTCCACGGCCTCGTCGATCCGGCTCACGTCCACGCCGGCGCCGGTGTAGAACGTGCCCGCGTCGGTGTAGGCGGCGTTGGCGGCGTGGACGTAGTACGAGAGCCCCCGCCGCTCGCGCACCTCGGTGAAGAGACGCGAGGACATCCCGCCCCCCAGCACGACCGACAGGAGCTGGACGGCGTAGCGGTCCGGGTGCGCGAGCTCGTACCCGCGCACGCCGAGCACGAGGTGCGCCTGCTCGGAGTCCTTCGTGTGCAGCGAGACCGGCGATCCGTCCTCGGGCAAAACCACGGCGGTGCGCGAGCCCGTCTCGCGCGGCTCGAGGTCGCCGAGCAGCTCCTCGAGGCGCTCGTGCAGCCCGTCTCCGATGCGGCCGCCGACCCCCACGACGATCCGCTCGGGCCAGTACCACGAGTCGAGGTAGGACGTGAACGTGTCGCGCGTCGCCGACTCGATCGTCTCCCTCGTGCCGAGGATGTCCCAGCCGAGGGGTTGGTCGCCGTACAGCAGGCGGTCGTAGACGTTGCCCACGTAGCGCTGCGGCGTGTCCAGGTACACGTTCATCTCCTCGAGGATGACGCCCTTCTCCTTGTCGATCTCGGCGGCGTCGAAGCGCGAGTTGCGGAGCATGTCCACGAGGACGTCGAGCGCGACGTCCCGCGTCTCGGCGGCGCACTTGACGTAGTAGCCGGTGAGCTCCTTGCCGGTGAAGGCGTTGAACTCGCCGCCGATGGCGTCGATCTCCGCCGAGATCGTGCGCGCCGTGGGCCGCCGCCCCGTGCCCTTGAAGAACATGTGCTCCGCGAAGTGCGCGATGCCCTTCGACTCGGGCGTCTCGTAGCGCGACCCGGCGGCGAGCATGACGAAGCACGCGACGGAGCTCACCTGCGGCATCGGCGCCGTCAGGACGCGGATCCCGTTGCCAAGCCGCGTCTGCTCGAAGACGGACATCGCGGACGATGGTATAGACACCCTCCGTGGCGGGACAGGCGACCAGAGCGGCCATCGCCGCGCAGCCCGAGTGGCTGCGGCAGGTGCCGGACCGCGTCGGCGACCTGCGCCTGCCGGAGGGCGCGCGCGTCCTCTTCACGGGTTGCGGCACGTCGTTCCACGCGGCTCTCGCGTGCGGGCCGGCCGCGCATGCGCTCGACCTCGTGCTCGGCGGCGCGGCCGACTCGGACGTGCTCGTGGCGATCAGCCACGAGGGTGGCACGCGGCTCACCACGGAGGCCGTGCAGGCCTTCGTGGGCGAGACCTGGCTCGTCACCGGCGCGCGGGAGAGCAACCTCGCACGCCTCTGCGACCGCGTCGTGGTGGCGACTCCGAAGCTCGAGAAGAGCTACTGCCACACGGCGAGCTACACGTGCGCGATCGCGGCGGGGCGCGCGCTCCTGGGCGAGGACGTGAGCGGGCTCGCGGGGCTCGTCGAGGACGAGCTCGAGGCGGAGCCACTCGGAGCCTCACGGCACGAGCACGTCGTCGTCGCGGGGGCGGCGGCCGACGTCCCGACCGCGCTGGAGGCCGTTCTGAAGCTCCGCGAGGGAGCGCACGTGGCGGCGGAGGCGCACCACACGGAGCAGCTCCTGCACGGGCACCTCGCCGCGATCGACGCCTCGTTCCGGTGCTTCGTGCTCGAGGGCGAGGGCCGAGCCGCAGAGCGGGCCCGCGACGTGGTCCGCGCTCTCGGGGAGCTCGGCTGCGATACGACACTCGTCGCCACGCGACATCCCGTGGTGGACATCGTCCGCTTCCAGCGGCTCGCCGTCGATCTCGCCGAGGCGAGAGGCGTCGACCCCGACCTCATCCGCTGGGACGAGGAGCCCTGGGACCGCGCCCGCAGGTCCTACGACTAGCCCGGAGGCCCACCAGGGTCCGGACGGTCCACCTCTGTCGAGAAGCGCGGCGGCTCGCCCAGTCTCGCGGCGTCCCCCTTCGACGGTCAGGCCCGCCGGGGCCGCGAACACGCCGATCTCCCGAGGTCCCTCGGGAGCGCCGTGAGCGCCTGGCGGCGCCGGCCAGGCATAGTTTGCCGAGCGACGGGTACTGGACCCAGGGATGGAGACGGCGGGGGCCGGAGCACTGGGGCATACGGCGCCGATCCACGACAGGCGGTCATGGGCCGCCGAAGCTCTCGCTCGCGACGATCGGGTCGCGACGCGTGGGCCTGCGCTCGCGGTCACGGCGATCGTGGTCGTCGCGGCGTTCGCCTACGGGACAGCGGCCCAGATCGTCCCCATGCCGCTGCTGAGCCCGGACGAGCTCCGCTACACGCTCGCGGCTCGCGAGCTCGTCGAGGGCGAGTGGCCGAACCTGCGGGGCCGCGGCTACGGGTACGGAGTCGTCTACCCCGCTGTGCTGGCGCCGATCCTCGCTGTCGCCGGGAGCGTCGAGACCGCGTACCCGTTCTTCAAGGTCGCGAACGCGCTGCTCTTCGCGCTGACCGCAGTGCCGATCTTCTTCATCGCGCGGCGGCTGCTGTCGCGGTGGTGGAGCGTGGCCGTCGCCGCCCTGTCCGTTGCGATCCCTTCGTCGATCTACACCTCGCTCGTCCTCACGGAGAGCGTGTCGTACCTCACCTCCAGCGTCGCCGTCCTCGCCGTCGTGCTCGCGCTCGAGCGGCCGTCCCTGCGTCGCCAGCTCGTGCTGATCGTGGCCGTCGCGCTTGCCTGCGCCGCTCGCGTCCAGTTCGCCGCGCTCCTCCCCGCGTTCCTCGCAGGGGCGCTGTTGCTGTGGGCCGTCGACGCCGAGCGCCCGCGACTGCGAGCAGCAGCCGCCCGGCTGTGGCCGACGCTGTCCGCGCTCGCTCTCGGCATCGCGGCGCTCGCCGCGCGCCCGCTCCTCACCTGGTCGTCGCCGGAGGAGTCGCTGGGCGGGTACGCAGACCTCTGGCGCGGGTACGACGTCGTCTCGGTGGCACGCCTGGCGGTGTACCACCTCGCCGGGCTGGAGATGTACCTCTTCGTCGTTCCGGTCGCAGTCGCCCCGGTCGTCGTGCGCGACCTCTTGCGGTCCGCCCGGCGAGGGTCGGCGAGGGACGGCGCCTTCGTCGCCGCCTTCCTGACGATCAACACCTTCCTCGTCTTGATCGCGGCAGCGTTCGCGAGCACGCCCTTCGGGTGGCAGGCGCTGCACGACCGGTATCTGTTCTACGTCGCTCCGCTCTGGTTCGTCGTGTTCGGGACGTGGCTGTCGCGAGGGCTCCCACGGCCCCTGCCGTGGATCGCGATCGGGGTCGTCCTCGTCCTCGCCCTGCCGGCTGTCACGCCGTACGGACTGATCGCGGGCGACAGCGTCGTCGA
>Ga0075313_1000029_pt1 | contig 27401 bp, 28 predicted proteins | sample MayberryNE_Catta_3_FD_120051 | JGI IMG/M metagenome (GOLD analysis project Ga0075313, IMG submission 120051) | Natural and restored wetland microbial communities from the San Francisco Bay, California, USA, that impact long-term carbon... | ecosystem: Environmental > Terrestrial > Soil >...
ATCCCGCAGGACGACGCCGACGAGCTCATGGCCGGCGGCGTGGCCGCCGTCTTCGGGCCGGGCGCGACGACGACCGAGATCGTCGATTTCCTGAGCGGCGCGGTCGCTGCCTGACGCGAACCGCTCCGCGTCGGCGCAGAACTAGCCGATCGTCCAGCCGAAAACGACCCGGTCATCGCTCACGGAGCGCGGACCGTGTGCCGATACTGAACGAGTTCCGATCGGACTCTCCCCGGAGGCCTGCATGCTCTCGTACATCGATCCTGGCGCTGGAAGCATGATCCTGCAAGCCCTTGCCGGCGGCGTCGCTGGTGCCATGGTGATGGGCAAGCTCTACTGGAGCCGAATCAAACGGGTGCTTCGCGTTGGTCGAGGCAAGTCGCCGGTCGACGAGCCTCGCGCCTGAGCCCGGTTCCTTCCGGGATTGGGACGGGAGGGTCTTCGGGGGCGACGGTCGGATCCTTCGTGCGCTGAGCCCCGACGGCTTCGCCGACTGGGAGGCGCTGGCGGCGAGTCGTCTCTTCGAACGTTTCAGGGAGAGCGGCGAGCTCGTCGAGACCGCGCCCGCGCGCGACGAGGTGCTCCTCGAGGTCCAGGCGCTCGATCCCGAGGGCGGCTGGATCGCCGTGCTCGATCACGAGCGACTTCCTTACGTCTCGTATCCGTACGAGTGGTCGTTCTCGATGCTGAGGGACGCGGCTGCGCTGCAGCTGCGGCTTCTGTCTGCGGCGCTCGAGGAGGACCTCATGCTCAAGGATGCGACCCCGTACAACGTCCAGTGGCGAGGGGCGCAGCCGGTCTTCGTCGACGTCGGGTCGTTCGAGCGCGCTCGCGACGGCGAGCCGTGGCCGGGCTACCGGCAGTTCTGCATGCTCTACCTCTTCCCCCTCATGTTGCAGGCGTACAAGGGTGTTGCCTTCCAGCCCTGGCTGCGCGGCAGTCTCGAGGGCATCGACCCGGGGACGTTTCGCGCCCTCTTCGGCCGCCGCGACGCCGTTCGCCCCGGGATGCTCCGTCACGTCTTTCTGCATGCGAGTCTGGAGCGCAGGTATGCACATCGCGCCGCGGAGGTTCGGAGCGACCTGCAGGAAGCGGGCTTCGACCGCCGCATGATCGCGGCGAGCGTCGCCGGCATGACCTCGCTTCTCGCCAAGCTTCGCCCCAGCGAGAGGGACAGCACGTGGCAGGACTACGACACGACATGCAGCTACGACGAACGCGAGACGGCCGCCAAGGAGGCCTTTGTCCGTCGTGCGGTCGGCCTGCAGCGGCGCCAGCTCGTCTGGGATCTCGGCTGCAACGAGGGCAGGTACTCGCGAATCGCCGCCGAGAACGCGGACTTCGTCGTGGCGATCGATTCCGACGACGCGGTCGTCGATGCCCTCTACCGGTCGCTCAGCGCCGAAGGCAATCGGGTGATCCTCCCTCTCGTCGTCGATCTGGCGAATCCCTCGCCCCCGCTGGGGTGGGCGGGTGTCGAGCGGCGATCGCTCGTCGGGCGGGGTCGCCCGGATCTGACGCTTTGCCTTGCCCTCGTCCATCACCTCTCGATCTCACGGAACGTCCCGCTGCGTGAAGTCGTGCGCTGGTTGCGAGAGCTGGACAGCGAGGTCGTCGTGGAGCTGCCGCACCGCGGGGATCCCATGGTGCAGCGTCTGCTCGGATCGAAACGCGAGCACGCCCATCCCGACTACAACCGCGGTTCGTTCGAAGACGCACTGCGGTCGCTCTTCCGCGTGGTGGACAGCCTCGAGCTCGCGTCGGGAACCCGGACGCTCTATCACGCCGCGCCCGCATGACGCGCAGCCTTCCTCGGCTTCGCGTGCGGTTCGTTCATCTCACGGCCCTCTGGGCCTATGGGGTGAGCCAACCGACGTTCGCGCTCCTGAAGGGCAACCCAGATCTGCTGCTCGCGCGAGATGCGACCTGGTCCGACGTGGCCCTCTTCGCGGCGCTCGTCACGCTTGTGCCCCCGACGCTCGCGATCGGCTACGTCTGGCTCGCCGGGCGGTTCTCGCGCTGGGTCGGCGACGTCCTGTACCTCGCGCTTCTCGGAGCGTGCCTCGTTCCCGTCGCCGCGCGTGTGGTGAAGCTCGTCGACCCGGGGCTCGCCATGGCCCTCGCGCTCATCGCAATCGTGGCGGCCGCCGGCGTGGCGGCATACGTCAAGTCCCGGGCGGCCCGGCTCTTCCTCGGCTACTCGATCGTCCTGCCACTCGCCGGCGTCGCGTGGTTCGCCCATGGCCTGCCGACCCTGAGCGAGGACGCGCAGGCGGCCTCCGTTCGGGTCACCTCCGACGTCCCGGTCGTCTTCCTCGTTCTGGACGAGCTGCCCGTCAGCTCGCTGATGACGCCAGCAGGGGAGATCGACGCCGTCCGCTATCCCAACTTCGCGCGCCTCGCCGGCCAGTCGACGTGGTACCCGAACGCGACGACCGTTCACGAATGGACGTCGGATGCCATCCCGGCCCTGCTCAGCGGACGGGTCGGACGGGTCAGCACGCTGCCGACCGCCGACCACCACCCCGAAACGCTCTTCTCGCTTCTCGGCCGGGACTACAGGCTCGAGGTCGATGAGACGATGACGCAGCTCTGTCCGCGAAGCCTCTGCAGGCGAGAGCGAGGCTCCATCCTGGAGAACGGGTTCGGGCTCCTGCGTGACGGCTGGCGACTCGTCGTCCCGCGGACGATGCCTGCGTCGGTCGCGAACACGATCGTCCGCGTCAACTCCGACATCCTGCTCGAGAGCGACTCAGCACGTTCGCTCGGCGACTTCACTCGGTTCGTAGGCGGTATCTCCCGGGACGACCCGGACCGGACGCTCTACTACAGCCACCTGTTCCTGCCGCACGCTCCCTGGATGTACCTCCCGTCCGGAACACGCTACGACTTCCGGGGGATCGACGGCTGGTCGCCCGAGGAGTACTGGGAGGACGACGCCTGGCTCGTCCTCCAGGGCTACCAGCGACACTTGCTCCAGGTCGGGTACGTCGACAGTCTCCTCGGGCGATTCCTCGATCGCCTCGAGCGAACGGGGCTCTTCGACCGTGCGCTCGTCGTCGTCGTCGCAGATCACGGAGCCAGCTTCCGGTCGGGCGAGGGGCGTCGGCCGGTCTCGGACCACAACGTCGCGGACATCGCGGGCGTGCCCATGTTCGTAAAGCTTCCCGGACAGCGGCGTGGAGCCCTGGATTCCCGAGCCGCCCGCACGACGGATCTCGTTCCCACGGTCGCCGACGTCCTCGACGTTCGCCTTCCCTGGCGCGCGGACGGCAGGTCCCTGCTCCAGCGAGCAGGCGGGCGGAACGAGGTCCTCGTCGCGCAGCGCGGCGCGGCGGTCACACGCATCCCGGTCGAGACGTTGATCCGCGACCGGCAGGAGACGCTCCGTGGCATGGCCGAGGCATTCGGCGTGGGGCGCGCGTCCCTCTACGAGATCGGGACGAACACACAGCTTCTCGGGAAGGACGTCGAAGGCGCGGGGAGGGTCTCGACGACGCCCGAGATCGAGATCGACAACGCCGACGAGCTTGCACACGCGCAGCTCGACTCCGGCTACTTGCCGGTGCGGATCTCGGGGAGGGTGACGTCCGGGCGAATCGACCCAGGCGTCGAGCTGGCGGTCGCCCTCGACGGACGCGTCGTCGCGCTCACCCGCTGCTTCGATCGCAACGGGACGCAGCGCTTCCGTGCGATGGTCCCGGAGTCGGCGCTGCGCGAGGGGCTGAATCGCGTGGACGTGTTCGCAGTGGGCACCGACGGCTCGAGGACGGGCCTCGTCTGGCTCGGAGCGAGCTCCGGTCGCTCCTAGCCCTGCGAGTGCGCGACACCCGTGATCCGCGCCTGTCGCTCGAACCCGACCGCAGTTGCCCGTTGCCCTATACGGCGCGCTTCTGGGCGCGTGCCACGAGGCCGGTGCCCAGGTTGGTGTGCACGAACGGGCGCTGCGCGTAACGGAAGGGAGTCGTGAAGAGCCAGGTCGCCGGCGCCGCCCACTCGGGCGCTTGCAGCCAGCGCCCGCTCGCCGCCGTGCGATGTTCGAAGTTCTCGTTCGGGGTGTGGCGTCTCGCATACGCGTTACGCACCACTTCGAGCGCGTACCCGAGCGGGAAGCCGTACGCGAGAACGGAGACGTCGATCAAGTCCGCCTCGAACATGCGTGCGACCAGCTGTGATCGGTCGTAGCGCCGGTAATGGCCGGCCTTGACATCCGTGGGGCCGAACCGGTCCGGACCTGCGGGAACGCTCACCAGGAGCCACCCGCCGGGCCGGAGATGGCGCTGCCACTCGCTGAGCGCCGCGCGCTCGTCCTGGATGTGCTCCAGCACTTCGAACGCACAGACGACATCGAAGAACCGGTCGAGTGGGAGGTGTTCGACCGGCACGTCGAGAACAAGGCCCGAGGAACCGACACGGCGAGCTGCCACTTCGTATGAAGCTGGGTCGGGCTCGAGGCCGACGTAGTCGTAGCGCCGCGCGAGCAATGCACCCGCGGCACCCTGCCCCGCCCCTACCTCGAGCAGCGTGCGAGCGCCGGGCGGAAGCAGGCGTTGGATCGCATCGAAGCGAAGCCACGCATGGGGCGTCAGCGGCGGGCCTCGGAGCTCCATCCCGTGGAACCGTAAGACATGTCGCCCGGCGCCTTCACTAGCCTATCGGCCAGTGAGAACGGCACGATCGGCTCCGTCGAGAAGCCGATCCCGGGAGCATGCTGAGGCCGTGCCGACGACGCTCGGAGCAGGCCGCCACGTCTTCGGTTCGGGCAGAGATCCGTGCTCGAGAGCGTGCCGTGCATACGCCGACACGCCCCGGGAGCCGGCCGATGACGCGTCCGGGCAGTCGCCGTGAGCGACGCCATGCAGGTCGGTCGTCGGAGCCGGGTCTCCGTGCCGCAGCCGGCTCGTGCTGTCGGAAGGAACGCACCGACCGCGCTCGATCATGCGGTGGCGTTCGCGGCCGCGGGCTTCTGGACGGCCGTCGTCGCGACGCTCGCGGTCTGGCGTCACGACCAGTTCGTGTCGCATCGCCTCGACCTCGGGAACATGGTCCAAGCAGTCTGGGCCACGACCCAGGGGTCTCCCCTCCAGCAAACCGACGCTTTGACGGGCGAGCAGGTCGTACGCCTGGGCGCGCACGTCGATCCGATCCTCGTGCTCTTCGCTCCCCTGTGGTGGATCTTTCCGGGCCCGGAGATGCTGATCGTCGCGCAGGCCGCCGCGCTCGCACTGGGTGTCTTCCCCGTCGTACGTCTCTCGCTCAAGTACGTTCACTCCCGCAGCGCGGCATTCGTGCTCGGCGCGTGGTACCTAGTGTTTCCCTGGATCGTCTGGAATGCGTTCGACGAGGTCCACCCGGTCACGTTCGCCATTCCGCTCTTGCTCTACGCGAGCTGGTTCCTCGACGAGCACCGCCTCGTGCCCTTCGCGGTCTTCGCTGCGCTTGCGATGTCGACGGGGGAACTGATCGGACTCGCGATCGCGGGCCTCGGGGTCTGGTACGCGCTGAGACACCGGCGCATTCGTGCCGGTCTGGTTATCGCCGCCGGGGGTGTCGCCTGGACGGCGATCTGTATCGCGGTCCTCATGCCTGCCTTCACGGATGGGCGAGCCAGGCACTACTCCCTCTTCGAGAGCGTCGGAGGCTCACCGGCTGGTCTGCTCCGTACGCTCTTCACCGACCCGGGCACGATCGTGGCCCAGGTGACCACGTTCGAGGACTTCCGCTACGTCCTGCTCCTCCTCCTTCCGACCGCGTTCCTGGCGCTTCTCCAGCCGGCGATCCTGGCGGTTGCCCTCCCGCAGCTCGCGGTCAACCTGCTGTCCGACGGGCCGACGACGTCACAACCGATGTCGCACTACATCGCGGCGATCGTGCCGGCGCTCGTCCTCGCCACGATCTTTGCTGTCGCGCGCGCGCCCGAACGCGTCCGGGTCGTTCTGGCCGGAACCGCATTCGCGCTCTCACTCGTGATCTTGATCGCCTACCCACCCAGGCCTGGCGCGCACGGCTTCATCTTCCCGGAGCTGCCATCTGCCGACCGTCGGGCCGCGATGCGTGCAGCACTGAGTCTCGTGCCGGGGGACGCGCCGCTGACAGCCACGAACCGGCTGGGTGCACATCTCTCCGCCAGGCACGTGATTCACCTCTTCCCGAACCACCGCGGCGCAGAGTGGGCGGTGCTCGACGCCCGCGACGTCTGGCCGCAGCCGACCGGAACCCCGGCGGACGGTCGTGTGTTCGCGGCTCGATTCGACCGCTTCGCCGAGGATCCGGCGTGGCTCCTGATCTTCGAGAGAGCGGACGTGCACGTCTTCCGGCGCGCGGGACGGCCGTGATGCCTCCGGACGGTTCTCCGGTCTAGCGGGTCGGGCTGAGCCGGCCCAGCTGGAGCGAGCCGCTTTCGCCGAGCAGTGCCCCCGCGGTCACCTTCGACTTCAGCGTGAACGCGACGACGGGCACCGACGAGCGGAACCCGCGTCGAGAGGAGCCCGCGACGTCGCCCAGAAGTCCGGCGGGGACGACCGCGTCCGCCGGGATCCCGAGCTCGACGGAGCGGGCCGGCACCTTCAGCCACTGGCCGCCGGGGTAGTAGCGCACGCGGTCGACCTCGAGCTCGACGGACGCCGCGCCCACGCCGACGAGCTGCCCGCGCAGCCCGAGCGAGAAGGTCGACCCTCGCCTCGCGGAGAAGAGCGGGTGGACGGCACGCTTCAGGTGCGGGAAGGGATTGACATCCGATCCTCCGCCCGGGTGCACTTCGAAGTGGAGGTGCGGGTTCCCGGCCGCGTCGCCGGAGTCCCCGTTCCACGCGACCTGCTCCCCGCCCACGACGCGCGCCCCGTCGGGGACGGCGTACGTGACGTCCTGCCTGCAGCCGCCCTTGTTGTCGCTCTTCGGCGTGCGGTCGTTGTTCAGGTGGATGTAGAGGTACATCGTCCCGCTGCGGCCGTACAGGTAGAGCATGCAGCCGCCGAGGTTCGAGTCGGCGTACTCGACGCGGCCGGGCTCGACGGCGACGACGGGCGCGCGCCACGGGTTCTCCATGTCGATCCCCGCGTGGCTGTGCGCGCCGCGCGAGTCGCCGTAGTTGTCCCACAGAGCGGTCTCCGCGACGAGCGGGAAGACGAGGCGCGGGACGCCGTGCTCGACGCGACCGCTCGAGGGGGACGCGAGAGCCGCGGCCGTGAGGCCTGCGAGGAGGAGGGAGAGAAGGACCCCTCGGGCTGTCGTCCGGTGGCGTCGCATGTGACGTGCGCTCCGGTGCCGCGCTCGAAGGGCCGGAGGCTAACAGGGTCCCAGGATCGACGCGCCGGTCCGCGCGCGACATCCCCCGGATCGGGAGGTCGCGCAGGCGTCGGTCGGCGGCGCCGGCAGCCCTGCTCCGTTCGGCAGCCGTGGGCTCGTTCGGCCCGGATAGAGTCCGGCCCGTGAAGATCGCCGTCTGCGTGAAGAACGTCCCCGACGCGACCGTCCACAAGAAGATCGACCCACAGACGAAGCGGCTCGACCGCTCCGGGGAGGGCGCGCTCAACCCCACCGACCTGAACGCGGTCGAGGAGGCGATCCGGATCAGGGAGGCGCAGGGCGGCGAGGTCGTCCTCGTCTCCATGGGGCTGCCGAAGGCCGTCGACGCGCTCCGCAAGGCGCTTGCGATGGGCGCCGACCGTGCCGTCCTCGTCTCCGACGAGGGTGCGGCCGGCTCGGACCTCGTCGCCACGAGCCGCGTCCTCGCGAAGGCGCTCGAGCGCGAGACTCCCGATCTCGTGCTCTTCGGGCAGGCCTCGAGCGACGGCGACGGGGCAGTGCTCTGGGCGGCGGTCGCCGACCGGCTGCGCAGGCCTGTCCTCTCGCAGGTCGCGGAGCTGACCATCGAGGGCGAGGCCGCGAAGGGCAAGCGCCAGACCGAGCACGGGTACGACACGATCTCTGCGCCGCTGCCCGCGATCGTGGCCGTCTCGGACGCGATCAACGAGCCGCGCTACCCCTCGCTCAAGGGGATCATGGGCGCGAAGTCGAAGCCGCAGGAGACGCTCTCGCTGACGGACCTCGGGCTGGAGGGCGACGCGGGCGAGCCCGGATCGCGCACGACGGTACTCGAGCTCGGGCCGCCGCCGTCGCGCGGCGACTCCGTGAAGATCGAGGACGACGGCAGCGCGGCGGAGAAGATCCTCGCGTACGTGACCGAGAGGCGGCTCCTGTGAGGTTCCTCGTCTTCCTCGAGCACCACGAGGGTCAGCTCGAGAAGGGCGGCCTCGGAGTGCTCTCCAAGGCGGCGTCGCTCGGCGACGCCGAGGGCGTCGTGCTCGGTGCGGGCGCCGCGGAGGCCGCGGCACGGGCGGGCGCGTTCGGCGCCGCGAAGGTGTACGCGTGCGAGGACGAGGCCCTCGCCTCGCCCCTCCCGCAGCCGCGGATCGACGCGCTCGCCTCTCTCGTCGAGAAGACCGGCGCGGAGGCGGTTCTCTTCGGCGCCTCGGTGCTCGCCGCCGACGTCGCCGCCGGCCTCGCGGCCCGGCTCGAGGCTGGCCTCAACTGGGACCTCGTCGACCTCGAGGTCGCGGACGGCGAGCTCGTCGGCAAACGGCCGGCGCTCAGCGACACGGTCCTCGTGGACGTGGGGTGGAGCGACTCTCCCCGTCTCGCGCTCGTGCGCTCGGGCGCGCTCGACCCGGCGGAGTCGGGCGGGTCGGCGGAGGTCGAGACGTTCGAGGCCACGTTCTCCGAGTTCTCCACGCTCGCGACGCTCGTCGACCAGACGCAGGAGGAGTCGAGCGGCCCCTCCATCGAGGACGCGGACGTGATCGTCGCGGGCGGGCGCGGGCTCGGCTCGCCGGAGGCGTTCTCGCTGCTCGAAGAGCTGGCCGCGGCGCTCGGAGGGGCGGTCGCCGCCACCCGCGCGGTGGTCGACGCGGGGTGGTACCCGTACGCCACCCAGGTCGGGCAGACCGGCAAGACCGTCGCGCCGAAGCTCTACATCGCGTGCGGGATCTCGGGCGCGATCCAGCACAAGGTCGGGATGCAGGGCTCGGGCACGATCGTCGCGATCAACAAGGACGCGAACGCTCCGATCTTCGACTTCTGCGACCTCGGCATCGTCGGCGACCTCCACCAGGTCGTGCCGAAGCTGACCGAGCTCGTCCGCGCTCGCGGCTAGTGGCCCGGCCGATCGACTTCCCACCGCCGTTCGGTGCGACCGACGCGATCGGGGTGCCGACCGACCCGCCCGAGGAACGCATCGAGGTCGGCGTGCTCGTCGTGGGCGGCGGGCCGGGCGGGCTCGCGTGCGCGATCCGGCTCGGCCAGCTCCTGGAGGAGCACCCGGAGGTGCGCGAGCGGCTGGGCGAGGTCCCGGTCGCGGTGCTCGAGAAAGGGAAGCAGCCGGGCTCGCACCTCCTCTCCGGTGCCGTCGTCGATCCCCGCCCGCTGCGCGAGCTCTTCCGCGGACGGCTGACCATGGCCGACCTCCCTGCGCACGGACAGGTGCCGGGCGAGGCGGTGTACGTCCTCACCCGGCGCTCGGCGTTCCGTATCCCCGCGCCCCCGCCGATGCGGAACCACGGCAACTACATCTTCTCCCTCTCGGAGCTGGGGCGCTTCCTCGCGGAGCAGGCGGAAGCTCTCGGCGTGGCCGTGCTCCCCGAGACCGCCGCGACGAAGCTCCTCGTCCAGCACGGCCGGGTTCTCGGCGTGCGTACCGGCGATCGCGGGCGGGGGAGGCAGGGCGAGCCTCTGCCCACGTTCGAGCCGGGCTCGGACGTGATCGCGCCGCTGACCGTGCTCGCGGAGGGGACGCAGGGCCTGCTGACGAGCGCCGCGATCGAGCACTTCGGGCTCGAGGGCGAGAACCCGCAGATCTGGGCGCTCGGCGTCAAGGAGGTGTGGCGCGTCCCCCGGCCGCTCACGCGGATCGTGCACACGATGGGCTGGCCGCTGCGCACGCTCGGCGGCTACGGCGAGTTCGGCGGCTCCTTCATCTACCCGCTGGGGGACGACCACGTCTCGATCGGATTCGTCGCCGGCCTCGAGGCGCGGGACGTCGAGCTCTCGGTGCACGACGTGCTCCAGGAGCTGAAGACGCATCGGCTCGTGTGGAAGATCCTGCGCGGGGGCGAGCGGGTCGCGTGGGGCGCGAAGACCATCACCGAGGGCGGCTACTACTCGCTTCCGCGCAGCCTGAACGCCCCGGGTCTGCTCCTCGTGGGCGAGGGAGCCGGACTCGTGAACGTGCCTCGTCTGAAGGGCGTGCACTACGCGATCGAGTCGGGCCGGCTCGCCGCCGAGGCCGCGTTCCGGGCCCTCCGGCGGGGGGAGGTCGCCGGTCGCGTCGGCGCGCTCGACTCGTACGACGCCGAGCTCGCGAAGACGAGGGTGTGGCGCGACCTGTACGAGTCGCGGAACATGCGCCAGGCGTTCGACCGCGGCTTCTACGTCGGCGGCGCGCTCGCGAGCATGATGACGGTGACGAAGGGGCGCATCCCGAACGGCCGCTTCCCGACGCACCCGAACGCCGCGGCGCCCCTCCTGAAGACGGGTCGCGCCGCTCGCTACCCGAAGCCGGACGGCAAGTACGTCTTCGACAAGCTCTCCTCCGTCTTCGCCTCCGGGAACAGAACTCGGGACGACCAGCCCAACCACCTCCAGGTCACGACACGGGTTCGCAGGCCGGTCGCCGAGGCGTGGCAGTGGATGTGCCCCGCGCACGTGTACGAGGTCGGCCCCGACCTCGGCGACGGGATGGTGTCCGTGACCGTGACGCCGTCGAACTGCGTGCAGTGCGGCGCGATCACCGCAAAGGGCGGGCGGCTCACGCCGCCCGAGGGCGGTTCCGGCCCCGAGTACACGTTGACCTAGGGCCGAGCCGGCCGCTGACGTCGCGGGCCACTCGCCGGGGCACGGACTCGGTGGAACAGGGGCGAACGGCACGCCACTGGGAGCGCCCAACCGGGCGACGAACCAGGCGCAGAACCGGCGCGAACGCGCGGAAGACCCGGGCCTGAACGCTGCGCAGAACCGGGCCTGAACGCTGCGCAGACCGGACGCGTCTCGAGCCGGCAATCGCGGGCTACGGACACGGCAAGTTACAAGTTGTAACTTGCGTTCGTTCCCGGAGTGCGTGCCTCGGCCGGCTCGACCGGAAGCAGAGAGCGGCGCGAGTGTCGAGCGAAAGACGCCGGCCTGGCCGGCGAGCTGCGTGCAAGTTACAAGTTGTAACTTGGCGCACCGTTCGGGCCTGTCTCGTCGAGCCGGTCGCTTCGTCGCAGTTGCGCGGATACCAGTTGCGCGGAATCCAGCTGGACGGCTATGGCCCCGGAGCGGGGACAGCTGCTGCCTCGCGCTCTGCCCACGCCCTCGCCATCGCCACCCGATCCTCGAGCGTCGGGTGCGTGCCGAGGAGGAGCTGCGTCCAGCGGGGCGGGTCGGGGTCGCCGAGTGACGTCTCCGAGAACCCGACCATGAGCCCCTCGAGCGCCGCCGGGTCGTGCGTGACCCGGAGGGCCTGCCAGTCCGCCTCGGCCTCCATGCGCCGCGAGATCGCGCTCGCCGCGGGGGCGGAGGCGAGCTGGAGGACGGCCACCACGAGGAGGGCGACCGGAACCGCTTCCGGCGCCCCCATGCCGCCGCGGGCGCGGGTCGCGCGCATGAGGATCCACGCGCCGGGGACCGCGAAGAGCGCGAACCAGGCGATGCCCTCGGGGAGGTGGTCCTCCGAATGGTGCGCGAGTTCGTGCGCGAGAACGACCTTCTGCTCGGGCTGGGAGAAGGGCGCCGCGAGCATCGTGTCCCAGAACACGACCCGCCGCGAGGGCCCCAGGCCGTAGGCGTACGCATTCGCCTGGTCCGTGTGGTCGCTCACCTCCACGACCCGGAGCGGCAAGCCCTCGAGCCCGAGCTCTCCCTCGTAACGCTCCGCGGCCGCGAGCAGTGCCTCGTCCCGCAGCGGCTCGGTCGTGAAGTCGAGATAGGGAGCGACGAAGGTGAAGAGCGCCGCGATCCCGACGAAGACGCCGGCGCCGGGCAGCCACCACCGCTCCCCGAGCCTCCGTGCCAGGCCCATGACGACGAGCAGGGCGAGGCAGACAGCGGCGAACTGCGCGGCGAGAAGGGTCCAGTCGTCCAGCAGCCAGCCGAGGTACCCGGTCTCCTCCTGGTCGTGCCGCCTCGCCCACCACAGGGCGGCGAGCCCGAACGGGAGGCCGACCAGCCACGCGATCGCGAGGCCGAGCATGCCGAGAAGCATCCCCGTGCCGATCGGCCCCGCCGCGGACTCGCGGGTGAAGGACGCGCCCTTCCTCGCGTACAGGAAGAGCGTGGCGAAGAGCGCCACCTGGGCGAGCGCCCAGAGCACGAAGAAGAAGCGCTCGTAGCGCTCGGCCTCCGCGACGCGCTCTGCACCGAACGTGGCGTCGGCGTCGACCGCGGGGAGCGCGAGGTCGCCGGGCACCTCGGTCGGGTAGAGGAGGACGACGCCGACGGCGAGCGCCGCGACGAGGAAGACGGCGAACGCGCTCCTCAGGTGGCGTCTCCGAGGTCCGGCGCCGACGGCTCCTCCAGGGCCTGCCGCCCCTCGAGCACCGGAGCCGCGTACGGGTACCGCTTGGTGAGGAGCAGGAGGTACGCGGACGCCTGCTCCTGGTAGCGGATGCAGGTCGCGCCGAGGTTCCTGAGACCTTCGGGCATGCGCCCCGCGATCAGCGCGTACCACCACCCGAGGAAACCGACGACGAACGCGACGCCGCCGAGGGCGCCGGCGAGGATCAGGGCCGGAAGGGCGAGGACGGCTCGGAAGCCGATCGTCCAGCGGCTCTGCCGCGCCGGCGGCTCGATCTCGAGATCGATGCCGTACGAGCCGGGGCGGCCGGTGAACCCCGGGAACCTCCGGCCGACGACGAAGAGGTACGCCTGCACGTGCACCGCGTAGCGCACGTACGCGGAGAGGAAGCGATGGAGCGCGAGCGGGACGCGTCCCCGGGCGAGCCCCGCGAGCCACGCCGCGATCGCCGCGAAGACGGCTGCAACCGACCACAGCGTGATCCAGACGAGGTGCGGGACGGCGAGGAGCAGGCGGAAGAGAACCGTGATCCGCGAGCGCCCGAGGTCGTCCGTGACGACGAGCCGCACCGGGTGCTCGGGCAGCTCCGAGTAGGGCTCCGCGAGCACCGGGTCGGAGGTCGGGTAGCGGCCGGTCAGGAGGAAGAGGTAGCCGAACGCCTGGACGGCGTACCCGAGCGCGTAGGCGACCAGGTCGCGCGCTCCGCGGGAGGTCCGGCCGCGGACGAGGATGTAGAACCAGGCGAGGAACGCCGCGACGGACGCCGCTCCGCCGGCGGAGGCGCCCGCCGACCAGAACCCCTCCGTGCCGCCCTGGGTCGAGCCGGAGGACGCGCTCGACGACCCGAACGAGAGCCCGCCGCCGAGGGCCGCGGTCAGTGCGAGCGCCGGCAGCGCGAGCAGGAGACGGAACAAGCCGCTCCAGCGGCTCTGCTGCCCGGGCGGGTCGATCTCGACGTCCACCGGGTAGCCCTCCTGCCCGCGGAACCACGGATACGGGTCTGCGGCGAGGTACAGGTACGCGCTGACTTGCGTCGTGTAGCGGACGTATCCCGCGACGAAGTCGTGAAGGCTGTCCGGAACCTCGCCCTGGATGAGCACGGCGAGCCAGTTGGCGAACGCGACCACGACCGCCGTGATCCCCCAGAGCGCGGCCCAGACCAGCACGGGGACCGCCAGGAGGAGGCGGAAGAGGACGGTGAGCCTCGTGCGCTTCAGGTCGTCGTCTCGAACGACGAGCCGGACCGGGCGAGCGCGAGCCTCGAAAGTCCCAGCCACCTCACCATTCTCGCGGATCGCGGGGTGCGCGCTAGCCGGGTCCGTAGCGGCGGACGTCGTGGCCGGCGAAGCTCGAGATCCAGACCGAGCCGCCGAACCGGGCCTGCGCGAGCGCGCCCGGCCCCGCCGGGAACGAGTCGACGACGTTGCCCGAGCCCGGATCGACGCGATGGACGAGGGAGCGCTCCTTGTCGGTCACCCAGATCGTGCGGGCGCCGCCCGGTGCGCTGGTGGCGAGGCCGGCCTCGGCCGGCGTCCCGGCGAGCTGGACGAGACCGCGGAGCTCGCCCGTGCGCGGCGACACTCGAGCAACCGAGTCCTCGGTCGTGACCCACAGCTCGCCGTCGATGCACCGCGGCCATCTGGGCGTGCGGACGACGACGTCGAACCGGTGCGCACGGCCCGTGCGCGGGTCGATCGAGGTGAGCCACGTGGCGCTTCGGCCGTGCCCGACCCACACCTTCCCGTCGCAGACCGTGACGCCCGTCGGGTTGCCGCCGATGCGCCAGCGTCGAGTCACGCGTCCCGTCCGCGCGGCGATGCGCGTGACCGTGCCGGTCTCGAAGCTCGTCACCCACGCAGAACCCGCGGCGAGCGCGACGCCGAGGGGCGACGCGACCCGCAGCCTCGTGAGTCTCCCGGACGCCGCGTCGATGCGCACTATCTCGTCCGCGTTGTCCCGTGTGATCCAGGCCGCGCGCTCGTCGACCGCGACCTGACAGGCGGAGCGCCCCACGCGGTGCCGGCGCTGCACGTGCCCGGCGCGATCCAGCCGGAGGACCGTGCCGGCCTCGTAGACGCCGACCCACAGCTCTCCCCCGAAAGCGGCGAGGCCGCACGGCGCGCGGCCGGTCTCGACCACGGCCAGCTCCTTCGGAGGCGGGGGAAGCTTCGCGTGCGCGACGGACACGAGGAGAACGAGGGCGGCGACGGGCAGGACGACCGGACGCATGCGAGGCATGTACACCCCGGCGACGGCTCGGGTTCCAGAAGACCGGGGTGACGGTCCCCTGTGGGTGACAGGCACCCGTTCCGTACGATCGCCGGCGTGGGCGCGAGGACATCGCCGGTCGGACGCGAGGACGTCGAGCGCGCCGCAACCGTGATCTCGGGACGCGTCCGCCGTACGCCCCTCCTCTCCTGCCGCACGCTCGGGCCCGACACGTACCTCAAGGCCGAGCTCCTGCAGCGCACCGGATCCTTCAAGCCGCGCGGCGTGCTCGCCAAGCTCGCGTCGCTGACGGCGGAGGAGCGGGGGCGCGGCGTCATCGCGATCTCGGCCGGCAACCACGCGCAGGCGGTCGCGTGGGCGTCAGCGGAGGAGGGGCTCGACGCGCTCGTCGTCATGTGGCGTGGGGCGAGCGAGGCGAAGCTCGCCGCGACGCGCGGGTACGGGGCTGCGGTGGACCTCGAGGCCTCGGACCCCGGCGAGGCCTTCGAGCGCCTCGCGGTCCTCCTGCGCGAGACCAGCCGCACGCTCGTCCACCCGTTCGACGATCCACTCACGATCGCGGGGCAGGGGACGGTTGGGCTCGAGATCCTCGAGGATCTCCCCGACGCGGAGACGATCGTCGTGCCGATCGGCGGCGGAGGGCTGATCGCCGGGATCGCGACCGCGGTCGCCGGCCGCGCGGCGGTCGTCGGCGTCGAGCCCGAGCTCTCCACGGCCATGCACTCAGCGCTGGCCGCGGGCGAGCCCGTGCCCGTGACCCCGACCTCGATCGCCGACGGGCTGAACGCGCCGCACGCGGGAGGGCTGGCGCTCGACATCGTCCGCGAGCGCGTGGACGACGTCGTGCTCGTCTCGGAGGAGGAGATCGCGGACGCATTCCGGTTCCTCTACGAGCGCGCGAAGCTCGCCTGCGAGCCGGCCGGCGCAGCGGCCGTCGCGGCCGTGCTGGCGGCGAAGGCCGGAAGCGGCCGGACCGTGTGCGTCGTCTCGGGCGGGAACGTCGCCCGCCAGACGGCCGCTGGTATCCTGGCCGGGCCATGAAGGCCGACATCCACCCCGACTACGTCCTCGCCCACGTGACCTGCTCGTGCGGCAACGAGTTCTGGACCCGGTCGACGAAGCCCGAGCTGCACGTGGAGATCTGCGCCGAGTGCCACCCGTTCTACACGGGGAAGCAGAAGCTCGTCGACACCGGCGGCCGGGTGGAGCGCTTCCAGCGTCGGCTGGAGAAGGCCGGCGGCACCCGCCGCGGCTAGCCGGGCATGCGCATCACCTACGGCGGGCAGGCCGTCCTCGAGGGCGTGATGATGCGCAGCCCGTCGAGCTGGGCCGTCGCGGTGCGGACGCCCGAGGGCGACATCACCGAGGTCGTCCGCGAGATCGAGTCGCCCATGCAGCGCCGGAAGGTGTGGCGGCTGCCCGTGATTCGCGGCGTCATCGCGCTCGGCGAGTCCCTCGCGATCGGCTTTCGGGCGCTCGCCATCTCCGCGAACGTCGCCTCGCAGGAGCGGGACGAGCACGGCGAGATCCAGACCCAGATCGGACGCGGGCAGATCATCTTCTCGTTCGCGCTCGCGATCGGGTTCGCGCTCATGCTCTTCAAGGTGGGGCCGGCGCTCCTCACGAGCTGGCTGCCGATCGACTCGACGGGGCTCTTCGTCGTCGTGGAGGGGATCATCCGCGTTGCCGTCTTCATCGCGTACATCCTCGTCATCTCACTGCTCCCCGACCTGCGCCGCGTGTTCCAGTACCACGGCGCCGAGCACAAGACGATCAACGCGCTCGAGGCCGGCGTCGAGCTCACGCCCACCAACGTGCAGAGATTCAGCCTGATCCACCCTCGTTGCGGGACTGCGTTTTTGCTCTGGGTCATGGTGATCGCCATCTTCGTCTTCGCCTTCGTCGGCCGGCCGGAGTGGTACTGGCTGATCACGAGCCGCATCGTGCTGCTCCCGGTCATCGCCGGCCTGGCGTACGAGGTCATCCGCTACGCGGGGATGCACCAGTCGAACCGCGTGCTCATGACGCTCCTCGCGCCCGGGCTCTGGCTCCAGCGGCTGACCACGCGCGAGCCGACGGACGATCAGGTCGAGGTCTCCATCCTCGCGCTCCGGCGGGTGCTCGAGCGCGAGCAGGCCGAGAGCCCCGAGGAGCAGGCGCTGCAGTCGCGCGTCGAAGTCATGGCGTAGGCCGATGCCGCGCATCGTTCGCGACGCGGAGATCGTGTGGGAGGGGACGACGGCGCGCGGGTCCGGCGTCGTGAGCGCGCTCAGCTCGGGCTCGTTCGCGCTCCCCACGACGATCGCCTCGCGGGTCGGCGACCCCGAGGGGAAGACCAGCCCGGAGGAGCTCCTCGCGGCCGCGCACGCCTCCTGCTACGTCACGTCGCTCGGGTCCGAGCTGGCCCGCGCGGGGACGCCGCCGGAGCGGATGGAGGTCCACTGCCGCATCACGATGGACGAGGTCGGAGACCTGGGGCACCTAGTCGTCGCCTCGGCCATCACGGCGCGGGGCGTCGTCCCGGGCTGCGACCAGTCCGCGTTCGCCCGGGCCGCCGAGGACGCACACCTGGCCTGCCCGCTCTCGACGCTCATCAAGGCGAGCGCAACCGTCACCATCGATGCCGTGCTCGAAGGAGGTAGCTGATGGCAGATCGCACCGCCAACGTTACGTGGCAGGGCTCGCTCCTGGAGGGGAGCGGGACGATCGACAGCGTCGGGAGCGGCGCCTTCGGCCCGCTCGACGTGACCTGGACCGCCCGCACCGAGGAACCCGGCGGCCTGACGAGCCCCGAGGAGCTCGTCGCGGCCGCGCACGCCTCCTGCTTCTCCATGGCGCTCTCGCACGCGCTCGCACAGGCCGGCACGCCGCCGGAGCGGCTCGAGACCTCCGCGACGGTCACGTTCGTGCCCGGCACAGGGATCACGAGGAGCGCGCTCCGCGTGCGAGCGACCGTGCCGGGGCTCGACGAGGCCGGCTTCGCGGAGCACGCCTCCGCGGCGAAGGAGGGCTGCCCGGTGTCGAAGGCGCTCGCCGCCGTCCCCGAGATCACGCTGGACGCGGCCCTCGCGTAGGCGCGCCGGGCGCGTGAACGGGGGCACCACCGAGAGCCGGGGGGCGGCCGAGCACTGGCTCGAGCTCGTCTCGACCGTCCTCATCGCCGTCGCGGCGGTCGCGACCGCGTGGAGCGGCTACCAGTCCTCGCGCTGGAGCGGCGAGCAGGCGAAGGCGTACAGCCGCGCGAACGCCAGCCGGCTCGAGTCGACGCGGGCCTCCGGGCTTGCGAACGCCCAGACGCAGATCGACGTCGCGACCTTCACGCAGTGGATCGACGCGTTCGCCCGCGAGGAGGAGGAGCTCGCCGACTTCTACTTCGCCCGCTTTCGCGACGAGTTCCGGCCCGCGGTCGACGCCTGGATCGCGACGAGGCCGCGCTTCGACCCGGACGCGCCCTTGACGCCCTTCGCGATGCCCGAGTACCGGCTGCAGGCACGGGACGACGCCGACCGGCTGGAGGCCGAGGCCACAGCCGCGTCCGAGGACGCCGCGCGCTTCAACCAACGCTCGGACAACTACGTGCTCGCGGTCGTGCTCTTCGCGACCTCTCTCTTCTTCGCCGGGATCAGCACCCGGCTGCCGACGACCCGGAGCCGCACGGCGATACTGGCGCTCGGGTGCGTCGTCTTCGTCGCCACGCTCGTCTGGGTCGCGACGTTCCCGGTCACCGTCGCGGTCTGACGATCGCGGGGACCCGGTCGGGCGCGTTCCGGGAGCCACGGCTCGCGCCGTCCTCCGGGCTACGATCAGCGGGTGAGCACGCTCGAGCAGCTCGTGGACGAGCTCGAGCGCTCCCACGCCGAGGCGGAGGAGCGCATGGCGGATCCGGCCGTGTACAACGACCGCCGGCAGGCGGCCGACGCGGGCCGGCGGTTGAAGGAGCTCGAGGGTCCGAAGAGGCTCGCTTCCGCCTGGAGACAGGCGGCCGCCGACCTGGACGCGGCGCGCAGCGACCCCGAGCTGGCGGGGCTCGCCGCGGAGCTCGAGGCCGACGTCGAGCGGCTCGAGGAGGAGCTCAAGCTGGCGCTCGTGGAGAAGGACCCGGCCGACGAGCGCGACGTGATCGTCGAGGTGCGGCCCGGTGTGGGGGGCGACGAGGCGGCACTGTGGGCGGGCGACCTGTACCGCATGCTCACGCGCTACGCGGACCGCCGCGGCTTCAAGACGGAGGTCCTCTCGACGAGCGAGAACGAGGCGGGGGGGTTCAAGGAGATCGTGTTCGCGGTGAAGGGAGAGGGGGCGTACTCGGTCTTCAAGTTCGAGGGCGGCACGCACCGCGTCCAGCGCGTTCCGGAGACCGAGTCGCAGGGCCGGATCCACACCTCCACCGCCACGATCGCGGTCATGCCGGAGGTGGACGAGGTCGAGGTGGAGATCCAGGACAACGACCTGAGGATCGACGTCATGCGCTCGACGGGGCCCGGCGGGCAGAGCGTGAACACGACCGACTCCGCGGTCCGCGTGACGCACCTGCCCACGGGGCTGGTGGTGGCCATGCAGGACGAGAAGTCGCAGCTCCAGAATCGGCAGAAGGCGCTTCGCGTCCTCCGCGCGCGGCTCTACGAGCTCGAGCGGGAGAAGCAGCAGGCCGAGCTCGCGGCGACGCGCCGTTCCCAGATCGGGAGCGGGGAGCGCGCGGAGAAGATCCGCACGTACAACTTCCCGGAGAGCCGCGTCACCGACCACCGGGTGAAGTTCACCGCCCACCGGCTCGAGCAGGTGCTCCAGGGCCAGCTGGACGAGTTCACCGACGAGCTGCAGGCGGAGGAGCGCAGGCGGGCGCTGGTGGCGGCGTCCGCTTGACCGAGACCGCCCGCGCCGCTGGCGCGCGCGTCCGGGACGCGCTCGCGGCGGCAGGCTGCGACTCGCCGCGCGTCGACGCCGAGCTGCTCCTCGCGCACGTGCTCGGGACGTCCCGCTCGGGCCTGCTGGCCGACCCAGGGCGCGGGCTCACGCCCGCCGAGGCCTCGGAGCTCGCTCGGCTCGTCGCGCGCCGCGAGCGGCGCGAGCCGCTCGCGTACGTGCTCGGGGAATGGGGGTTTCGCCGGCTCGTCCTCGCGGTCGACGGCCGCGTCCTCGTCCCGCGCCCCGAGACGGAGGTCGTCGTCGAACGCTGCCTCGCGCGACTGGCCGGTCGGGCGGAGCCGCGCGTCCTCGACGTGGGGACGGGGAGCGGCGCCATCGCCCTCGCGATCGCCGACGAGCATCCCGGCGCGCGCGTGACCGCGACCGACGCCTCCCCGGACGCGCTCGAGGTCGCACGCACGAACGTCGCCCGCACCGGGCTGCGAGTCGAGCTGCGCGAGGACGACCTCTTCGACGGGCTTCCCTCCGGGGAATGGGACCTCGTCGTCTCGAACCCTCCGTACGTCCGCGCCGACGAGATCGCGGCGCTCCCGGCAGAGGTGCGCGACTGGGAGCCGCGGTCGGCGCTCGTCGGAGAGGGCGCGACCGAGGCGATCGCGCGCGCGGCGGCGGAGATGCTGAGGCCCGGCAGTGCGCTCGTGCTCGAGGTCGCGGACGGCGACGCGGGGCGGGTGGCGGAGCTCCTGCGCGGTCTCGGCTACGGCGACGTGCGGGTGACCCGCGACCTCGCCGGTCGGGAGCGCGTCGTGGAAGGCGTGCGGTGAGCATGGTCGACGACGCGGTCGCGGCGATCCGCTCCGGCGGGCTCGTCGTCCTGCCCACCGACACGGTGTACGGGCTCGCGTGCGCGGCCGAGGACAGGTCGGCGGTCCGCGCGCTCTCGGCGCTCAAGGGACGCTCGCCGGGACAGCCGATCGCCCTGCTTGCCGCCGACCTCGTGACCGCGCGCGCCCTCGTCCCGGAGCTGCCGGACCACGCTCTTGCGCTCGCCGCGGCGCTGCTGCCGGGACCCTTCACGCTCGTCCTCCCCAACCCGGCCTGCCGCCTGCCGGGGCTGGCCGGCGAGCGCCCGGACACGATCGGCGTCCGCGTTCCCGACCTCGACGGCGTGGCCCGCGAGCTCCTCGACCGCGTGCGGGCGGTGGCCGCGACGAGCGCGAACCTCCACGGCGGACGCGACCCGGGCCGCCTGCAGGACGTGCCGGGCGAGTTCCTCGCGGCGGCCGTCGCGCTCGACGGCGGCGAGCTGCCCGGGGTCCCGTCCACCGTCGTCGACGTGACCGGCCGCGAGCCGCGTGTCCTGCGTGAGGGCGCGGTGCCCGCGTCGGCCGCTCTGGCCAGCATCGCGGACGCCCTCGGGGAGTAGCATCACGGCGATGTCCGTCGCCCCGCTCTCGCTCGAGGACCTCCGCTCGGCCGGCCTCGCGGACGTCGATCCCGAGGTGGCCGAGCTCCTCGGCCGCGAGCTCGAGCGGCAGCGGGACGAGATCGAGCTCATCGCCTCCGAGAACTTCACCTGGCCCGCGATGCTCGAGGCGGTCGGGAGCGTGCCGACGAACAAGTACTCCGAGGGCTATCCCGGCAGGCGCTACTACGGCGGCTGCGAGATCGTCGACGAGATCGAGCAGCTCGCGATCGACCGCGCAAAGGCGCTGTTCGGGGCCGAGCACGCGAACGTGCAGCCGCACGCGGGGGCGCAGACGAACATGGCCGTGTACTTCTCCTGCCTCGCACCGGGCGACACCATCCTCTCGCTCGAGCTCTCGCACGGCGGCCATCTCACGCACGGTCTCAAGGTCAACTTCTCCGGCCGGCTGTACCGGGTCGTGCACTACGGCGTCTCGCGCGAGACGAACCTCGTGGACTACGACGACGTCCGCCGCCTGGCGCGGGAGCACCGGCCGAAGCTCATCGTGTGCGGCGGCTCCGCCTACCCGCGCACGGTCGAGGCGGACCGGTTCCGGGAGATCGCCGACGAGGTCGGGGCGCTGCTCCTCTGCGACATGGCCCATTTCGCCGGGCTCGTCGCGGCCGGGATCCACCCGAGCCCGGTGCCGCACTGCGACTTCGTGACCTCTACCACGCACAAGACGCTGGCAGGCCCGCGCTCCGGGTTCATCCTCTGCAGGGAGGAGCACGCGCAGGCGGTCGACCGCGCCGTCTTCCCGGGGATGCAGGGAGGCCCGCTCAACCACGTGATCGCGGCGAAGGCGGCCTGCTTCCGGATCGCCGCGTCGGAGCCGTTTCGCCGCTACCAGGAGCAGGTGCGCGCGAACGCCGACGTCCTCGCCGAGACGCTCGAGGAGGGTGGGCTCGAGGTGCTGACGGGGGGGACGGACACGCATCTTCTCCTCGTCGACCTGCGGCCGACCGGCTGGACCGGGAAGGACGCGGAGGAGCGCCTGGCGGAGGTCGCGATCACCGTGAACCGGAACACGGTCCCGTTCGACGAGCGACCGCCCACCGTGACCTCCGGGTTCCGCCTGGGGACGCCCGCGGCGACGATGCGCGGGTTCGACGAGGAGGACTTCCGCGAGGTCGGCCGCATCATGTGCGAGGCGCTCGGCGAGTCGCCCGACCTCGCCGCCCTGAGGCGGCGCAGCCTCGCGCTCTGCGAGCGGCGGCCGCTGTACCCGGGCCTCGACGCGTACCCGACCTTCCCGGGCGAGGCCGAGTGAGCGCCGAGCCCGCGACCTCGGCCGCGTCCCCGCCCTCGACGGGCGAGATCGTGCAGGTCGACCACCCGCTCGTCCAGCACAAGCTCGGCCTGCTCCGGGACGTCACGACGACCACGCAGATGTTCAGGCAGCTCGTCAACGAGCTGACGCTCCTCCTCACCTACGAGGCGACGAAGGACCTCGCGGACGAGGAGATCGAGATCGAGACGCCGCTCGAGCGCACGAACGCACGCCGCATCTCGGGCAAGAAGGTCGCCGTGTGTCCGATCCTGCGGGCCGGGGTCGGGATGCTGGACGCGGTGCTCTCCCTCGTGCCCGGAGCGCGCGTCGGGTTCATCGGCCTGTTCCGTGACGAGGAGACGCTCCAGGCGGTCGAGTACTTCGTGAAGCTCCCGGGCGACATCGCGGACCGGGACGTGATTCTGCTCGATCCCATGCTCGCGACCGGGAACTCGACCGCCGCCGCGGTCGAGACGGTCAAGCGCGCGGGGGCGACCTCGGTGCGCCTGATCGCGCTCATCGCGGCGCCCGAGGGCATCGCCCGCGTCCACCGCGACCACCCGGACGTGCGGATCGTCGTCGCCAGCGTCGACCGCGGCCTGAACGACAAGGGGTACATCCTGCCCGGCCTGGGCGACGCAGGCGACCGGCTGTACGGCACGAAGTAGACGCACGTGCTCGACGAGCTGCGGTCGACACCGGAGGTCCTCTACGGGGCGGCGATCGCCTTCGGGATCGTGGTGCTGCTGACCCCGGCGGTCGGCGGCATGGCGCGCCTGCTGGGCGCGGTCGACCGGCCCGACGCGCGCCGCCTGAACCGCAGGCCGATCCCCAGGCTCGGCGGCCTGGCGATCTTCCTCGGGATCCTCGTCCCTGCGCTCGCGTTCCTCGATCTCTCGAGCGAGAGCCGCGGGGTCCTGCTCGGCGCGGCGATCGCCACCGTCGTCGGCGCGGTGGACGACTTCCGCGGGCTTTCGCCGCTCGTGAAGCTCGTCGGCCAGTTCGCCGCCGCCGCGATCCCGCCCGCGTTCGGCGTGTGGATCGACCACTTCACGTTTCCCTTCGTCGGGGTCGTCGACCTCCCGGCCTGGGTCGGCGTCCCCATCTCGATGCTCTTCATCGTCGCGGTCATGAACATGGTCAACTTCCTCGACGGGATGGACGGGCTCGCGGCCGGCGTGTGCGCGATCGCGGGTGCCACCTACGCAATCCTGGCGCTCTCGCTCGGAAAGCCCGACCCGGCGATCCTGTCCGCGATCGTCGGCGGTGCGTGCCTCGGCTTCCTGCGGCACAACTTCTTCCCCGCGCGGATCTTCATGGGCGACTCGGGCGCGCTCTCGCTCGGCTTCATCCTCGCCGCCGTCTCCATCCAGGGGCTGCTGAAGACGGCCTCCACCGTCGTCCTCCTGCTCCCCCTGCTCGTGCTCGCCGTCCCGATCCTCGACACCTCGTTCGTGGTCGCGCGGCGTCTCAAGCACAACCGGCCCGTGTACACGGCCGACCGGAGCCACCTCCACCACCGCTTCCTCAACATCGGGTTCTCGCAGCGGCGCGCGGCCGTGACCATGTGGCTCTGGTGTGCGAGCCTCGCGGGCGCCGCGCTCGCCACGCGGTTCGTGCCGTTCCGGGAGGGCGGCGACTGGCATCCCTGGGAGACCGTCGCGATCGTCGCGATCGGGCTCTTCGCGCTCGCGTTCTCCGTCTACGTCGTCTACCTGCTCGAGATCGTGAAGCTCATGAACCCCCGCATCCGGCGCCGCGAGCGCGAGCGGGAGGCGAACGGCGGCGAGGGGAGCGCGGAACCGGAGGCCGAAGCGACCGCGCGCGGCCGCATGACGGCCTGACCTCTACGAGACGCATCCCCGCCGGCCCCGTCGGGGCGGCGCGCCGGGGCCGTCGTCACGGGCCGTCGTGACGGGCCGCCGTCACGGGCCGTCGGAGAGCGAGCACCCGCCGAAACGGTGTCTTGCGGGGACACTTCGAAGCGCTCGGAGAGGCAAGTTACAACTTGTAACTTGCGCGCTCACCGCTCACTCGATGAGCGCCAGGAGATCCGCGATGACGTAGTTCGCTCGTCGCGAGTTGAACGCCAGCTGGAGCAGGAGCTCGCCTGCCTGCGCTCGAGCACGCGCCCGTTCGGCGCGACGCGCGCGCGACGCACCGACGTGCAGCCGAATTCGCTCGTAGCTCGGCCGGGGAACGCCCGCCTCCTCCGCGAGCCGCCGGATCCGACGGTACGTCTCGGCAACCGAGACGGCAGGGTCGTCGAGTCGGAGAACGCCGTCGAGGAACGAGGGCTCGATGCGTGGCCCGGCCGCGTACACGGCTCGAGTATCGAGCACCGGCGTTGGCTTCTTCGCGCACGAAGCGTGCCGATAGGCTCAAGTTACAGCTTGTAACTTGGCGTCTTGCGGAGGCGTGCCTGCCGACGCCCGGCGGACGCAGCCTCCACGCCCGGGTGGGCTCTCGTCACGACCTACCCCGGCCGGGCACGCCGCCGCCGCCACTTGCGGCAGCACGCTCGACGAACTCCACGAGCACGCCCGTGAAGCGCGCGTGCCGCGGCACGCTGTGCCCGAAGCCGGGAAGGACGGTCCGCTCCGCCGGAAGCTCCTGCTCGAGCACGTCGCAGATCGCGTCGAACCCGGGGTGGTGGCCTCCGGACACGACGAGCTTCGGGAAGTGCGCCGCGCGGAGCGCCGCCAGTGGGATCTCCGCCTCCCACGGGCCGCGCTCGACGATCAGCATCCGCGCCCCCTGCTCGAGCTCCGGGCGCAGGGGAGAGGGAAGCTCGCGGGTGGAGCCCGTCGTGCGCAGGAACCCTCGGAGGAACGCCTCGGGGTCGTCCTTCGGACCGCTCGCCCACCACTCGCGCGCCTCCTTCGCCATCTTATCGGCCGCCGGGTGTCCCGCCGCCACCCGCGTCGCCGGAGGCTCGACCACGGTGAGCGAGCGGACGGCCCCCGGCCGGAGCGCAGCCGCGAGCAGGGCGATGACGCCACCGTACGAGTGACCTGCGAGGTGTGCGCCGTCGCCGAGCTCGGCAGCGACGAGTGGCGCGTCCTGCTCGAAGTCGACGCGGTCGACGGGCGGGTTGGGCGGGAACCCCGGACGGTTGACGACGGCGAGGTCGTAGCGCTCCGCCAGCTGGAGCTGGTTTGCCCACGTCGCCGGGCCGTTCACCACGCTCCCGTGTACGAGGACGATGCGCTGCACGCGCCGATTCTAGACCGGCGGGATCCTGTAACGAACTCGGCCGGTTTCCGCTCCGTAAACGGGAAAAGGGCTGTTACAAGCGCTTGGTATGCTGCGCCGCGGATGACGCCGGACGCGGCTCCTTCTCCTCATTCGCTCGCCACCGCCTCCGGGCTGCTGCTCGGCTCGCTCGGCGTGGCGATGGCGCTCGGCGCGCTCGCGGGCTGGGCGCTCGGCTCCTGGGAGCTCGGCCTCCTGGTCGGGGCGGTCGCGGGCATCCCCCTCGGCGTCGCCGTCGTGTACCTCGTCTACGCGCGGGGCGAGAGCGCATGAGCGCCGGGATCTTCTCGACGCCACGCGCTGTCCCGGGAAAGCTCGCGCCGGCGGTCGCGGGAGCAGCGGTCGTGTTCCTCGCGCTGCCCGTCTTCCTCGTCGCCGGCTGGCCGCTCGCCGGGTGGGCGCTCGCCGCCGTGCTGTGGGTCGCAGCCCAGGCGTTCGCGCTGCTACTGGCGCGGCTCCCGCTGGACGCGGATAACCTCGCCGCTGCAGGCATGCGGGGCATCGGCACAACCTCCCGGGCACTCCTCGTCGGGATCCCGCTCGTCGTCGCGACCGTGTCGGACGAGCGGGTCGGGATCGCGGCGGCGGTCGTCTACGCGCTCGCGTACACCGTCGAGCTGCTCGTCGGGGTGGCCGCGTACTTCGGCGGGGAGGCGAAGGCGTGAGGCGCCTCGTGTTCGCGCTGCTCGCGCTCTCCCTCGCCCTGCCGGCGACCGCGCTCGGCCAGGAGCACGCCGAGGAGAGCGACTTCGACCCCGCGCACGAATGGGAGCTCAAGACGTGGGGGCCCGAGGTGAAGCTCGGGCCGATCGACCTGTCGCTGAACAAGGCCGTCGCGTACCTCCTCCTCGGCACGGTGATCTCGATCCTGATCGGGCTCGTCCTCATGCGCGTGAAGGTCGGGAAGGGCCCGACGAGGCGGCAGGCGCTCGGCGAGACGATCTACGACGTCGCCCAGGTGCAGGTCGCCGAGCAGGGCCTGCCCACGAAGGCGATCGGGCGCTGGTTCCCGTATGTGGCCACCCTGATGATCTTCATCTGGGTCGTGAACATGCTCGGCTTCATCCCGCTGCCGCTCTCGGACGAGCGCTGGGAGATCGGAGGCGTGCGGATCCCGACCCTCGCCATCTTCGCCGCCACCTCCACGCTGTCCGTGACGCTCGCGCTCGCGCTCATGACGTTCGTCTTCACGCACGTCGAGGGGATCCGCGCAAACGGCGTCCGCAAGTACTTCCGGAGCTGGATCCCGGACGTGCCCAGGGTCATGCTCCCGCTGATCGTGCCGCTCGAGGTGCTCGGCCAGTTCATGCGCCTCATCAGCCTCTCGGTACGCCTGTACGCGAACATGCTCGCGGGCCACATGCTCATCCTCACGTTCATCGGGCTCATCTTCGTGCTCGAGAACGTCTTCCTCGCAGTGATCGCGGTGCCAGCCGCGACGCTCTTCTACCTCTTCGAGGTCGTGATCGTGGTCTCCATCCAGGCGTATATCTTCGCCGCCCTGTCCGCCATCTACATCGGCTCGGCCATCGAGCCCGAGCACTAAGGAGGGTTCTCCCACATGCTTTCGTCGTTCTTCTTCCTCGCTGCCGCCGAAGACGGCGCCGACGCCGGCAAGGCGATCGCGCTCGCGCTCGGGATCGGGCTCGGGTCGCTCGGCGCCGGGATCGGCATCGGCAACATCTTCGGCTCGATGATCCAGGCCGTCGCCCGCCAGCCGGAGCTCCGCGGCGAGCTCACCGGCATCCAGTGGCTGGGCTTCGCGCTCA
>Ga0075313_1000030_pt1 | contig 27264 bp, 25 predicted proteins | sample MayberryNE_Catta_3_FD_120051 | JGI IMG/M metagenome (GOLD analysis project Ga0075313, IMG submission 120051) | Natural and restored wetland microbial communities from the San Francisco Bay, California, USA, that impact long-term carbon... | ecosystem: Environmental > Terrestrial > Soil >...
CCAGGTGCAGCTGGACGACCGCCTGCTCCGGGTACAGCTTCGCGAGCTGCTCCAGCCGGTCGAGCGAGTCCTCGGACCACGTCGCGAATGCCGCGCCGACTCTCGCCTCGAGCGAGTCGTGCTTTCGGAAGAGCGCCAGGGCGCCCGCGGTCTTGCCCTCCTCGTACAGCGCCGCGCCGCGGGCGAGGTCGCGCGCCTCGGCGTCCGACCTGAAGCCGAGGGAGAACGAGAGCGGAGGACGGCCGGGCCGAGGGCCTGCCTCCTCCGCGTTCGTGGTCGCCGACTCGCCGTTCGAGGAGACGACGGCCGCGGCGGCCACGGCGACCGCGGCGGCACACGCGAGCGCGACGAGGAGGAGGATCCGGCGGCGCGGGCTCATGCGGCGACGATAGCCGGGAGACCGAGGGCGAAGGCACCTGCGGCGACGGTCGCGGGTCGCGACGCGCGGTGACCGACGCCCGGTCGCTACAGTTCGGAAAGTAATGGCCGGCTACCGGGAGCTGCTCGCCCGCGTGCGCGCGGAGATCGACGAGGTCTCGACCGTCGAGGCCCGCGAGCTCCACCGCCGCCCCGACGCGCCCCTCTTCGTCGACGTCCGCGAGCCGGACGAATGGGAGGAGGGACACATCCCGGGCGCGCTGTACACGGGCCGGGGCCGCCTCGAGCAGCGGATCGAGGGCTTCGTGCCCGACAAGTCCCGCCCCCTCGTCGTCTACTGCTCGGCCGGCTCGCGCTCGGCGTTCGCGGCGAAGACCCTCGAGGAGCTCGGCTACGAGAACGTCGTCAACCTCGCGGGCGGCTTCAACGACTGGAAGCGGAATGGCTTCGAGCTCACGATCCCGCGCGTCCTGAGCGCCGAGCAGCGCTCGCGCTACAGCCGCCACCTGCTCATCCCGGAGGTCGGGGAGGACGGCCAGCAGCGCATCCTCGACGCGCGCGTGCTCCTCGTCGGCGCGGGCGGCCTCGGCTCGCCGGCCTCGCTGTACCTGGCCGCCGCCGGCGTGGGGACGCTCGGCATCGTCGACGCGGACGTCGTGGACGAGTCGAACCTCCAGCGCCAGATCGTCCACGCCACCGACCGGCTGGGCGAGCCGAAGGTCCTGTCGGCGAAGCGGACGGTGGAGGCGCTCAACCCGGACGTTCGCGTCGTCCCCTACCAGGAGCGGCTCACGTCGGAGAACGTCGAGCGCATCCTCGCCGACGGCTGGGACGTGATCGTCGACGGCGCGGACAACTTCCCCACCCGCTACCTGGTCAACGACGCCTCCGTGTGGCACGGCATCCCGGTCGTGCACGGCTCGATCTTCCGCTTCGAGGGCCAGGTCACGCTCTTCCAGCCGGGCGTCGGCCCGTGCTACCGCTGCCTGTTCCCCAAGCCGCCGCCTCCCGAGCTCGCGCCGAGCTGCGCGGAGGGCGGGGTCCTCGGCGTCCTGCCGGGCATCGTCGGCTCGCTCCAGGCGAACGAGGCGCTGAAGCTGATCCTCGAGCGCGGCGACTCGCTCGCCGGCCGCCTGCTCCTGTTCGACGCGCTCGGCACGACCCTCGACGAGGTGACCGTGCGCCGCGACCCGGACTGCCCGGTGTGCGGCGAGCACCCGACGATCACCGAGTACGTCGACTACGTCGAGTTCTGCAACTCGGTGAGCCTCGGCTGATGGCCGCCGTCCGCATCCCGCCCACGCTGCGCGCGGAGGTCGGCGGCGCGCGCCAGCTGGAGGCGCGCGGGGAGACCGTCGCCGAGGTTCTCGACGACCTCGTCGAGCGCCATCCCGCGCTCGCGGCGCAGCTCCTCGCCGGCGGAGAGCTCGCGCCCTTCGTCAACGTGTTCGTCGGGGGCGAGGACATCCGCACGCTCGACGGCACCGAGACGCACGTCCGGAACGGCGACAGCATCGTCCTCCTGCCCGCGATGGCGGGTGGCTAGGGCGCTCGCACCCTCGCTCCTCGACCTCGTCGGCTCGACGCCGCTCGTCGAGCTCCCGCGGCTCTCCCCCCGGCCGTCGGTCCGCCTGTACGCGAAGCTCGAGGGCCAGAACCCGACCGGCTCGATCAAGGACCGCGTCGCGAAGGCGATGGTCGACGCGGCCGAGGCCGCGGGCGAGCTCGAGCCGGGGCGCAGGCTGCTCGAGCCGACGAGCGGCAACACGGGCATCTCCCTCGCGCTCGTCGCGAAGCTGCGTGGGTACGCGCTCACGTGCGTCCTGCCCGCGAGCGTGACCGAGGAGCGGCGCCGTCTGCTGCGCCTGTACGGGGCGGAGATCGTCGACTCGCCCGCGGCCGAGGGCTCGAACGGGGCGGTCCGCCTCGCCCTCGAGCTGGCGGAGCACGACCCCTCCTGGTTCATGCCCTTCCAGTACGCGAACGAGGCGAACCCGCGCGCGCACTACGAGGGGACGGGCGCGGAGATCGCCGAGGCGCTCGAGCGGGTCGACGTCCTCGTCGCAGGTCTGGGAACCGGGGGAACGCTGATGGGCGCAGGCGAGCGTCTGCGCGAGTCGTTCCCGGACGTCGTCGTGGCCGCCGCCGAGCCGCTCCCCGGCGACGAAGTGATGGGGCTGCGCTCGCTCGCGGACGGCTACGTCCCGCCGGTCCTCGACGTCTCGAGGCTCGACCGCAAGCTCCTCGTCTCGAACGAGCAGTCGGTCGCCGGGCTGCGGCTCCTGCTCGAGCGCGAGGGGATCTTCGGCGGCGTGTCCGCGGGCGCGGTCGTCCACGCCGCGCGCCGGCTCGCGGAGAAGCTCGACGAGGGTGTCATCGTCTGCGTCCTCGCAGACGGAGGGTGGAAGTACCTGTCGGCCGGGTTCTGGGACGCGGAGGACGTCGGTGCGGCGATGGAGCGCTCCGTCTGGTGGTAGTGCCCGCGCCGGTCCGCCGCGAGCTCGCGGAGCACGCCCGGGCCGAGACGCCGAACGAGGCGTGCGGCCTCGTCGTCCTCGAGGACGGCGTCGCGACCCGGTACGTCCCCGGGCGCAACGCGGCCGCCTCCCCCTACCGCTTCGAGCTCGACGTCGACCCGGAGGCCTGGTTCCTGGAGGACGACGGGTACGAGCTCGCGGTCTTCCACTCGCATCTCTCATCGCCGCCGCGGCCGTCGCGGACGGACGTCGAGAACATCGGCCTGTGGGCGGGCCGGCCCTACCTGATCTACACCGTGCGCACCGGCGAGCTCGCCGCCTGGCGGATCGAGCGAGGCCGGATCGAGCCGCTGGAGCTAGCCGAGATCGACTGACCCGCCGCCCTCGGCCGCTCGGTAGAGCGCGTCGAGCGTGCGCGCCTGACCGAGCGCGTCCTCGCGACCGAGGAGCTGCGGCGCGCGGCGCTGCGCCGCGGCGGCGAAGTTCGCGAGCTCGAGCACGAACATGTCGCCCGGCTCGACCTCGAGCCGCTCCGCGGGCTCGCGGCCGCGTCGGAGCGTGACGCGGACGCCCCAGTCGGCTCGCCAGGGTGCGTCCAGCCTGAGGGCTGCCTCCTCCCCCACGGCCTCCAGGCTCTGGCGCGAGGGCACGAGGAACGACGCGTCGAGCTGGGCGACGACGTCGTCGGGGAAGCGCAGCGTGCCGTAGAAGGCGAGGTCGACCCCGGTCGGGCCGAGGACCTGCTCTCCCTCGACCCGAACCGGCTCGCCTGCGAGCAGCCGGGCGCCGCTCACGCAGTAACACCCCACGTCCATGAGCGCGCCGCCGTCGAGCTCCTGGCGGAGGCGGACGTCCTCCTCGTTCTCGAGCCGGAAGCCGAAGGTGGCGTGGATCGAGCGCAGGCGACCGATCGCGCCGCCCGCCACGAGCTCGGAGACCCGACGCACCTGCGGGTGGTGGCGGTACATGAACGCCTCCATGAGTACGAGCCCGGAGCGCTCCGCGACCGCGAACGCCTCCTCGACCTCGTGCGGCCGGCGGGAGTACGGCTTCTCGCAGAGCACGTGCTTGCCCGCCTCGAGCGCACGCAGCGTCCACTCGTGATGGAGAGCGTTCGGCACCGACACGTAGACGGCGTCGACCTCCGGGTCGGCGAGGAGCGCCTCGTACGAGGGGTGCGCGCGCCCCACGCCGTGCACGCGGGCCGCCGCCTCCGCGCGCGCCGCGTCACGACTCGCGACCGCGACGACCTCCAGCTCCGCGACGTCGGCGGCCGCGGCGACGATCGAGCGGTTGATGGTCGCCGTCGAGAGGAGCCCGAGCCGAAGCGGGTTGCTCACGTGCCGAGCGCGCTCTCCGACTCCGGGTCGAAGAAGTGGAGCCGGTGCGTGTCGAGGCTCACGTCCACGCGGTCGCCGACCCGGACCGCGGAACGCGGCTCGAAGGTCGCGCAGAAGGGCGTTCCCTCGCGCGTGATCAGCGCGACCTCCTGCAGTCCACCGCCGGTCGCCTCGGCGATCGCCGCGCTCGTGGCCGGCGGCGCGTCCAGCGTGAAGAAGGCGAGCAGGCTCGAGCCGAGCGCCTCGACGCGATCGATCGTCGCGGGGAGCTGGAACCCGCCCGCAGGCCGGCCGTCGGCGGAGGGGCCCTGGAGGTTCTCGGGCCGGATGCCGACGATCGTCTCCCGGCCGATCCACGCGTCGAGCCCGCGCACGCGCGCGATCTCGGCCGGCACCGGGAGGGTGGCGCTGCCGAGGCGCACGAGGACCCCCTCCTCGCCCCGCTCGACCGTCCCCCGGGCGAGGTTCATCGGCGGCGAGCCGATGAAGCCGGCGACGAAGAGGTTGACCGGACGGTCGTAGACATTCGTCGGCGTGTCCACCTGCTGCAGCTCGCCCGCCCGGAGCACGGCCACGCGGTCGCCCATCGTCATGGCCTCGACCTGGTCGTGGGTCACGTAGACCGTCGTCACGCCGAGCCGCTTCTGCAGGGCCTCGATCTCGCCGCGCATGTGGACGCGGAGCTGCGCGTCCAGGTTCGAGAGCGGCTCGTCCATGAGGAAGACCTGCGGCTTGCGGATGATCGCCCGCCCCATCGCGACACGCTGCTTCTGCCCCCCGGAGAGCTGCTTGGGGCGGCGGTCGAGCAGCTCCTCCAGGCCGAGGAGCCGTGCCGTCTCCTCGACGCGCTCCCGGATCTCCTTCCTCGGGCGCTTCGAGAGCCGGAGGCTGAAGGCGATGTTCTGCGCCACCGTCATGTGCGGGTACAGCGCGTAGTTCTGGAAGACCATCGCGATGTCGCGGTCGCGCTCGAGCACGTCGTTCACCCGCCTGCCGCCGATGTACAGGTCTCCTGCGGAGATGTCCTCGAGACCTGCGACCATGCGGAGCGCGGTCGTCTTGCCGCACCCGGACGGCCCGACGAGCACGAGGAGTTCCGCCTCGTCGATCGTCAGCGAGAGATCCCGGACCGCCCAGAACCCGTTCGGGAACCGCTTGCCGATGCCGTCGAGCCGGATGTCAGCCATCGCTCGACATCATCCCTTGAGCGCGCCGGCCATGAGGCCCCGCATGAAGTAGCGGCCGAGGAGGATGTACACGACGAGGGTCGGAAGCGACGCGATGAGCGCCGCCGCCATCTGAACGTTGTACGGCGTGACGAACGAGCCGGTCGTGTTGTTCAGCGCGACCGTGACCGGCCACTGCTCGGGATCGTCGACGATGAAGACGGCGAACAGGAAGTCGTTCCAGATGGACGTGAACTGCCAGATCGCGGTCACGACGAACGCGGGCGCCGAGACCGGGAGCACGACCGACCAGTACGTCCGGAGCATCCCCGCCCGGTCCATGCGCGCCGCCTCGATCAGGTCCTCCGGGATGGTCGCGTAGTAGCTCCGGAAGATGAGCGTCGTGATCGGGATGCCGTACACGATGTGCGCGAACACGAGACGCGGGATCCCCTCCGGGAAGTCCACGTCGATGAAGATCTGGGTGAGCGGGATCATCACCGCCTGGTAGGGGATGAACATCCCGAAGAGCAGGAAGAGGAAGACGAGGTCGGCGCCCGGGAAGCGCCACCGGGAGAGCACGAACCCGTTCAGCGACCCGAGGAAGGTCGAGATGAGCGTCGCCGGGATGACGAGCTTGAAGCTGTTCTCGAGGAAGGGGAGCAGGCCGTACTGCTCGCCGTTCCACGCCTGCCGCCATGCGTCGAGCGACCAGACGTCGGGAAGCGCCCACGCGCGGCTCGGCTCCGCCTCCGCCCCGGTCTTGAAGCTCGCGACGAGCAGGACGTACACGGGCAGCAGGACGACGAGAGCGGCGAAGAGCAGTGCGGCGTACTTCAGGACCTGCGCGCCGGTGGCGCGCCGGCGGCGCGGGCGCCGGACCCGGGGCTCGACGGTGGCGCTGGCGGTGCTCACACCCGACGCTCCGAGCGCACGGTGTAGAGCAGGTACGGGACCACCAGCACGGAGATCCCGACGAGGAGCAGCGTCGCGATCGCCGCGCCCTTCGCGTAGTCGCGGGCGTCGTAGATGAGGATCCACATGTAGACCGCGGGCGTCTGCGTGATCAGCTGCTTGCCGCCGATCGCGACGATCAGGTCGAAGACCTTGATCGAGATGTGGCCGAGGATGATGAGCGCCGACAGCGTGACGGGCCGTAGGTGGGGGAAGACGACGTGCCGGTACACGCGCCACTCGGAGGCGCCGTCCATGCGCGCGGCCTCCCGCAGCTCCTCGGGGACGCCGCGGAACCCGGCCAGGTACAGGGCCATGATGTAGCCCGAGAGGGCCCAGACGGCGGGGATCGCAAGGGCCGCCGCGCCCCAGTCCGTCCCCAGGTACCACTCGTTGCGCAGGAAGTCGAGCCCGAGCTTGTCGAAGAGCAGGTTGAAGCCGGTCGAGCGGTTGCCCGGCGCGGGGTTCATGAGCCAGCGCCAGACCACCCCGGCCGCGATGAAGGACACGGCCATCGGAAACAGGTAGACGGCGCGGAAGAAGCCCTCTCCCTTGACGCCCTTGTCCAGCAGGAAGGCGAGCACGGCGCCCATGAGCAGGGCGCCGAGGACGAAGACGAGCGTGAAGAGGAGCGCGTGGTGCAGGTCGATGATCCAGGCCGGGTCGGTGCTCAGGCTCTCCGGCTGGTCGCCGGTCACGACAGCGCCCGCGAACTCCCCTACCTCGCCGGTGTCGGCCGGAAAGAGCTCCGCGTACGCGCTCGTGTCGAAGCCGGAGGTCTCCTGCGCCTGCCGCCAGTCGGAGAAGGAGACCTTGACGTTCCAGCCGATGAGGCCGTAGACGAAGACGGCCACCAGGAAGATCGACGGGGAGACCAGGAGAAGCCCTGGTCCCCACCGTCGAATCTTCGTCACAGCGCGTCCTCGGCGGTCATCGGCCTCGGATCATCGCTGCCTGCACGTCCTTCCTACTTCGCGTTCTTCTTCGCGGCGGCCACGAGCGCGGTCTGGAGCCTCGAGACGCTCTTCGTCTGGAGGAACAGCCCGAGCGCCGTGTCGATGTCGGCGTTCCACGCGTTCGGAGCGACGACACCGTGCGCGAGCGAGCCGGCGAGGGCGTTCGTCTTCCACTGCTTGAGCGCCCACTTCAGGTACGGGCCGTACAGCTTCGCGTTCGCGTCCTTCCGGGCGGGGATGGACCCCTTCACCGGGTTGAACGTGTCCTGGGCCTGCTTGCTCCCCAGGAACGAGAGCCACTGGACCGCCTGCTGCCGGTGCGTCGCGCTCTTCGGCAGCGTGAAGCTGTCGGAGAGCCAGTCGTACACGCCCGCAGTCCCTGGCACGGGGGCCCAGCCGTAGTCCGTGCCGGGCTTCAGGGCGAGGTTGCCGCCCTTCTTCGTGCCGCTGAAGTAGCCGTCCTGCCAGTCGCCCATGACGTTGAACGCGGCCTCGCCGTCGGCGACGAGCTTGCCCGCGTCCTGCCACGTGAGCGACGCGGCGTCCGAGTTCGTGTACTCGAGCAGCGTCGCGTAGCGGTTGAGCGCGTTCGTGACGGCCTTGCTCGACCACCGTGCCGACGAGCCCGGGGTCCAGAGCGCCGCCCAGCCCTTCGGCCCGAGCGCCCCGATCATCACCGTCTCGAGCAGGTGCTTCGCGGTCCACTGCTCACCCATCGAGAGCGGGATGACACCCGCGTCCTGCGCCTTCTTCAGCGCCGCGACGAACTGCGCCCACGTCTTCGGCACCGCGATCCGGTGCTCCCTGAGGACCTTCGGGTTGTACCAGAGGACGTTCGCCCGATGGATGTTCACGGGCACCGAGTACAGCCGCCCCTGGTAGCGGATCTGGTTGATCAGCGACTTCGGGAACACCTTCGCGAAGCCGTACTGACGGTAGATGAAGTCGACCGGCTCGACCTGCCCGGCCTTGATGTAGTCACGGAGCTCGGCGCCCGCGTGACCCTGGAACGAGTCGGGCGGGTTCCCGGCCGCCAGGCGCTTCGCCAGGACGGCCTTCGCGTTCGTGCCCGCACCGCCGGCCACGGTCTCGTTCTTGAACTTGCAGTCCGAGTGTGTCCGGTTCCAGATCTTGATCAGCCGGTCGAGCCCGGCTGCCTCGCCTCCCCCCGTCCACCACGAGAAGACGGAGAGCTGGCAGGCCTGGCTGCTCTTCCCCTCGACCCCGAGCCCGGACGCGGGCAGCGCCAGCGCCGCCACCGCGGCGACGAGCGCACCCACGACCAAGAACGGGAGGCGGGAAGATCGGCGGCCGGCGTGCCTTGGGCCTTCGATCATCGTTCCTCCTCTCGACAAGCGTGTTGTCGGCAGAGAGTCAAGTGGAGAGGCGGACAGGTGTCAACCGGGGTTTCCCGCACGTCTGGAGTGGCTTTCGCGGACGGCGAAACGGGTCCGGTCAGGCAGGAGCAGGCGTCAACGGGCCGGCGCCGTCCGCCGCCCGGCACCGGAAGACGGTGGGCCTCCGGCCCGTGCGCTCCGCGTAGCGTCCGCCAGCGACGGCCGCGATACGCTCGGTGTCGGGGGCCCGGCACACCGCGACCGCGCAGCCGCCGAAGCCCGCGCCCGTGAGGCGTGCGCCGAGGGCTCCTGCGGCCACGAGCTCCTCGACGAGGACGTCCAGCTCGGGGATCGAGACCGCGAAGTCGTCGCGCAGGCTCGCGTGGCTCTCGTCCAGGAGCTGCCCGAGCCGCTCGAGGTCGCCGGCCTCGAGTGCGGCGACGGCGGCGAGCACCCGTGCGCTCTCGCGGACGACGTGTCGTCCGAGCGGCTCGTCCGCCACCTGGTCCTCGGTCGCGTCGCGCAGCGCACGCACACCCAGCCGCACGGCGAGCTGCTCGCACGCGCGGCGGCGCTCGGCGTACGCGCTCTCCCCCAGCGAGCGCGCCACCCCGGAGTGCACGACGACGACGCCGAGGCCCGGCGGGAGCGGGACCGGGACGACCTCGAGCGACCGGCAGTCGATCAGGAGCGCGTGCCCGTCACGGCCGGCGACGGAGGCGAGCTGGTCCATGATCCCGCAGGGCACGCCGGTCGCGAGCTCCTCCGCTCGGCGGCAGGCCTCGGCCAGGTCGACAGCGGGCACGGCCCACCCCGCGGCGCCCGAGAGGGCGAGCGCGCAGGCGACCTCGAGCGCGGCGCTCGAGGAGAGTCCGGAGCCGGCCGGGACGTCCGAGGAGAGCACGGCCTCGATGCCCGCTCCGGGCCGACCGAGCACGGCCAGCTCGTGCACGACGGCCGCGACGTACCGCCCCCACGGAGGATGCACCTCCGCGGGATCGGCGCTCCCGTCGGCTGCCACCTCGACCGCGTCGCCGGTCTCGAGCGACCGCACCTGCACCGTCTCCGCTGGACGCGCGGCGACGACGCATGCGAGGTCGATCGCGATCGGCAGCACGAGCCCCTCGTTGTAGTCCGTGTGCTCGCCGATCAGGTTCACCCGGCCCGGAGCGCGCACCCAGGACGCGTCGCGCGAGCCAGCTTCGAGCGCCCACGCGACGCGACGGGCCGCGCCGCCGCCGACGGCGCCCGGCCGGGACCGTTCCACCGAAGCCCTCACCCGCCGAGCGTATCCGAGTGCCGACGGCTAGCCGGACACCTCGAAACTGCCCCTCATCGTGCTCGCGTGCGGGTCGCAGACGAAGTCGTACGTGCCGGGCTCGAGGGTGAGGTCGAACTCCTCCTCGCCCGTGCCGCCGACGTCGCTCGAGACGTCCACGTCCCCGGGCCCGGTCAGGTGGAAGTTGTGGATCGTGGACGGGTCGTCGATGCGGAGCGTGTAGTCGCCGGGCGGGAGCGTCGTGACCTCGCCCCCGTCCGCGTCCGTCAGCGTGATGACGAAGGCGTCCGGATCCTCGCTCGTCCCGACCCTCCCGATCAGCGTGCCGCCGGCGGTTCCACCTCCGTCGGTGGTCGTCGTCTCGGTGGTGGTCGTGTCGGTCGCGACTTCCTCGTCGTCCCCCCCGCAGCCCGCCGCGACGAGCACGAGGGCGGCCAGGGCGGCAACGAGGACGTGGCGGATGGTGCGCATGCTCCCTCCTCTCCTCGGTCGAGGGTCGAGGGTCGAGGGTACGGGTTCCGGCCGGCCGCCCGCGTCTACTGTTGCGGCGTGGAGGTGGTGAAGATCGCGCCGCACCTCTGGCGCTGGACCGGGCGCCACGAGGAGTGGGAGGAGGACGTCGGCTCGATCTGGCACGAGACGGAGGACGGCGTGGTCCTCGTGGACCCGATTCTGCCGCCGGAGGACGCCGAGAAGTTCCTGCGCCACTTCGACCGCGAGGTCGTGGATCAGCAGGTGCACGTGCTCGTCACCGTCTTCTGGCACACGCGGAGCACCGCCGACTTCGTCGAGCGCTACGGCGCGCGCGTGTGGGCTCCTGCGCGCGGGAAGGCCGCGATCGGACGGCGCGCCGGCATCGTCACGGACGCATTCCGACCGGGCGCCGCGCTCCCCGGCGGCGTGCAGGCGTTCCCGACGGCCCGTGCGGCCGAGGTCGTCTTCTGGATCCCGCGGCACCGAGCGCTCGTGCCGGGCGACGTCCTTCTCGGCGAGGGCGCCAAGGGGGGCGGCACGCGGCGGGCGGGCCCCGGCGGCATCCGCCTGTGCCCCGAGTCCTGGCTTCCGGAGGGCAAGGGCCACGCGGAGTTGGGGGCGTCGCTCGCGCCGCTCCTCGACCTGCCGCTCGAGCGCATCCTCGTCTCGCACGGCCGTCCGGTGCTCGAGCGCGCGCGAGACGCCCTGGCGGCGGCGCTCGCCGTCTAGAGTCGCGCGTCGTGCCCTGGTTCTGGATCCTCGTCGGCGCGCTCGTCGCGCTCGTGCTGCTCGCGATCGTTGGCTACAACCACCTCGTCCGCCTGCGAAACGAGGTTGGCACCGGGTGGGCGAACATCGACGTCCAGCTCCAGCGCCGCGCCGATCTCATCCCCAACCTCGTGGAGACCGTGCGCGCCTACGCGGCGCACGAGCGGGGGGTGTTCGAGGAGGTGACGCGCGCGCGCACGGAGCTCCAGCGCGCCGGGACGCCGGGATCGGCCGCGGCCGCGAACGAGGGGCTGACGGCCGCCCTGGGACGGCTCTTCGCCGTCGCGGAGGCCTACCCCGAGCTCCGGGCCTCGGAGAACTTCCTGCAGCTGCAGGAGGACCTCACGGACACGGAGGACAAGATCAGCGCCGCCCGCCGCTACTACAACGCGACGGTGATGGCCTTCAACACCGCCGTGCAGAGCATCCCCTGGCTCCTGCTCGCCCGCCCGCTCGGGTTCCGCGAGCGCGAGTTCTTCTCGGCTCAGGGCGACACCGCGGTGCCGGAGGTCTCGTTCCGGCCGTGACGCTCCAGGAGCAGATCCGCTCCAACCGCCTGCGGAGCGCGATCGTCGTCGCCGGGTTCGTCCTCCTCCTCGTCGTCCTCGCCGGGCTGATCGGGCTCGTGCTCGACCTCTCGCTGGGCGTGGTGGCCCTCGCCGCGGCCGCCGCGTACGGGCTCTTCGCCCTCGTCCGCTCCCGCAGCATGGTCGCGCGCATGACCGGCGCCCGCGAGCTCGCGCCGAGCGAGCTGACACCGCTCAGGCGGCTGGTCGAGAACGTCTCCATCGCGGCGGGACTGCCCGTCACGCCGGAGGTGAGGCTCGTCGAGGACGCGGCGCCGAACGCCTTCGCCGCGGGCCTGAAGCCGGAGCGAAGCTACGTCGGCGTGACCACGGGGCTGCTGCGGACGATGCCGAAGCGCGAGCTCGAGGCCGTCCTCGCCCACGAGGTGTCCCACATCCGAAACCGCGACACGTACCTCATGACCGTCGCGACCGTCTTCGCGGGCGTCATCGCCCTCGTCGCCGACATCGGCTTCCGCTCGATCGCCTACGGACGCGGGCGCTCCCGGCGGGGCGGCGGCGCTCTCGTCGCCGTGCTCGCGATCGTGGGGCTCCTCCTGGCCCCGTACGCGGCGCTCCTCCTGCGCATGAGCCTGTCGCGGCGACGCGAGCTCTTGGCCGACGCCGGCGCCGCGGAGATCCTGAACGACCCCGAGGCCATGGCGCTCGCGCTGCGCCGCCTGGAGGCCGACCCGACGACCGTGCGCTACGCGGACGCCTCGACGTCGCACCTCTGGGTGGAGAGCCCGACCGACCGCGTCGAGTCCGACCGGCAGGGCATCTCCGCCCTCAGCGGGCTCTTCAACACCCACCCCCCGCTCGCGTCCCGGATCGCCGCACTCGAGCAGGCAGGCGGGTTCCGGCTCCCCGAACGACTGCCGGTGGACGTCTCGTTCGCCGCCGAAGCGGGCCTCGCCGCCTCGCCGCTCTCGTAAAGAGGGCTACAGAACCTGGCCCGTCCTGCCGAAACGTGCGGATAATGGGCGTTGCCGTGAAGAGGCTCCGCATCGGCAGGCGTCGCGCGCGCGTGGAGCGGTCGGCATCGCCGCTCGAGCTCGCGCTCGCGCCGGCGCTCGTGGACGGGCGCTGGGAGATCCCCGACCGCTTCAACTTCACCCGCGACGTCGTCGAGGCTCTCGCCGAGGACCCGAAGCGCCGCGCGCTCACGTTCTCGGGACAGACCGGGATCATCGAGCCCCTGACGTTCCACCGGGTCGCCGAGAGCGCGGCCCGCTGGGCGGCGATCCTCCGGCAGCGGGACGTCGGGCCAGGCGACCGCGTTCTCGTCCTCGTGCAGGCGAGCGCGGAGTGGTTTCCGATCGTGCTCGGCTGCCTGAAGGTCGGCGCGGTCACGGTGCAGGGCCCCGCGAGCCCGTCGGCGCCGGCGCTCGAGGTGCTCCTCGCGGCGACCGGCACCTCCCTCGTCGTGGCCGACCACGGCTCCGACCGCGAGCTCGCCCAGCTGTCGTTCGAGCCGGAGATCCAGTACCTCGACGAGGTGGAGGAAGTCGACGAGGAGGCCGGCGCCGCGACGCACGACACCTCGTCCCGCGACGTCGCGTTCATCTTCGCGTCGTCCGGCACCTCGGACGAGCCGCGCATGGTCGCCCACACGCACGGCTCTACGTTCGCGACCCGCGTGCAGGCCGAGCACTGGCTCGACGCCACGCGCGGCGACGCCGTGTGGTGCACCGGCGGAACGGGGATGGCGCACCGCGTCTGGAGCGGGCTCCTCGGGCCCTGGTCGCGCGGCGCGGAGCTCGTCCTCCACGACGGGCCCTTCGACGCGCAGGAGCGCCTCGACCTCGTCCACCGGCTCGGGGTCACGGTGCTCTGCCAGGCGCCCGGTGAGTACCGCGCGCTCTCCGAGCTCCGACTGCGGGACCTCGAGCGCTACCGCCCGCGCAGGCTCCGCCGCCTCGTCTCCACCGGCGACTACCTGGAGCCGGACGTCCTGGCGACCTTCGAGGAGGCGTGGGGGATGACGATCCACGACGGCTTCGGCTCGCTGGAGACGAACGTCGTCGTGGCGAACGGCGCGGATGCCGGGTTCAAGCCCGGAGCGCTCGGCCTTCCGCTGCCAGGTCACCAAGTCTCCGTCCTCGACCACAACGGAAACGAGCTTCCCCCCGGGATCGAGGGCGACCTCGCGGTACGCGACCGCCCGCCCACGCTCTTCTCCGGCTACTGGGACCAGCCGGACGAGACAAAGGCCGCACTCGCGGGAGACTGGTACCGCACGGGCGACGTCGCCGCGCGCGACGAGGACGGGTTCCTCTGGTTCGTGGGGAAGTCGTCGGACGTGATCTCCGCCCGCGGCCGCGTGTTCGGGCCGCACGAGGTCGAGCGCGTCCTGCGCGAGCACGACGCCGTCCGGCATGCAGCCGTCGTCGGCGTCTCCGACCTCGAGCGCGGGGGACACTTCGTGCGGGCGTTCGTCGTCCTCGGGCCCCGGAAGACCGGCTCGGAGCAGCTCGAGGCCGAGCTGCGCCAGCACGTGGCGGACCACCTGCCCGAGCAGCAGGTGCCGCGCGAGGTCGCCTTCGTCGACGTCATTCCCACCACGGCGACCGGCGAGATTCGCCGCGACGACCTGCGCCAGCGGCCAGTGTCCGCGAGACCGCTGACCGCGCCGGCCGCGGGCGCCGCGATTGCGCCTGAGGAGCCGCCCGCACCGGCGCCGGTCGAGGCGACCCCGGTCCCCGAGCTGCCCGCGCCGCCGCCGCCGCCTCCCGAGCCCTCGGTCGAGCCCGTCGTCGAGCCGACCGGCGCGGTCGAGCTCGCCTCCGACGAGGCGGTCGAGGCGTACGACCCCGTCCTCGCCTCACTCGGCGGGATCGAGAGCGTGCCCGCGGCGGACGAGGCCCCGCCCGTGGAGATCCTCGCCGAGACGGCCCAGCTCCGCGAGCCCGAGCCCGTCCCCGAGCCGGTCGAGCCCGTGGCCGAGAGCGCCCTCGAGCCGGCCGTCGAGGAGAACGTCGAGCCGGTCGTGGAGCCGGTCGTGGAGCCGGAACCGGTCGTGGAGCCCGTCGCCGGCCCCGAGCAGGCGGAGGAGCCGGTCGTCCTGGAGCCCGCAGCGCCGCCCGAGCCCCAGCCGGAGCCCCAGCCGGCAGCCGAGCCCGAGACCGAGGCCTGGATTCCACCCGAGGCCGCGCCGCTTCCGGACTTCGTCGTCGAGCGCACGGTCGAGCCCGTCGCTCCTCCGCCCCCGGAGCCCGAGCCCGACCCCGAGGTTCCGGAGGGGCCCCTGCCCGACTACATCGTCGACCCGTCCCGGCCACGGCCGGTCGAGCCGGAGCCCGCAGCCGCGCCGCGCGCGCACGTGGAGCCTCCCGCCGCCGCCGAGCCCGAGGCCGAGCCCGAGCCTCCCCTAGCCGGCCTCGGGATCCGGCCGGTGACCGAGTTCCCCCGCCGCGAGTCCTCCCCCGGGGACGAGACCCCGGCCCGCCGGAGGCGGACGCGCGTCGAGCAGAAGCCCGACGGCTCCCGCTCGCTCGGCGACCCTGGCGACGAGCCGGAGGAGGTCGGCTGGATGCAGGGCCTGTCGAGCCGGCTGAGCGCCTACAGCCTCGGCGGCGATCTCGACCAGGCGACCGACGAGCCGGAGGACGAGGCGGAGGCGGACGACGAGGCGGAGGCGGTCGACACGGAGCAGGAGGACGGGCCGAGCTGATCCCGCCCGCGGGCGCCCCCGCGCGAGCTAGCCTCCGCACGTGACCGACCAGGCGACGGTGAGCCTGCTCCGTTGGGTGCGCCGCCAGCTGCGCCAGCCGACGCCGCTCCGCGAGCACCTCGAGGCGGCGGTCGAGAACGACGACCCCACGGAGGCGCGTCGACTGCTCGCCGAGGTGCCGTTCACGGAGGCGCAGCGGCGCCACGTCGACGGACTCCTCGCACGCTGGGACGAGACGCGTGGGCGCGGCTGAGAACGACGCGCTCGTGCGGCACGTGTTCGACGCGTTCGCGCGCAGGGAGGGGTTCGCGCTGCGCGGGCTGTTCGCCGAGGACGCGGTGTGGACGGTCCCGGGCACCGGGGTGATGGCCGGCGTGCATCGCGGCCGCGACGCGATCTTCCGCTTCCTGACGCGCCTGCCGAAGGAGACCGACGGGACGTACGGCTCGCAGCTGCTCGACGTCCTCGCGAGCGAGGATCGCGCCGCGGCGCTCTACCGCGCGCGGGGGACGCGGCACGGGCGCACGCTGGAGCTCGACCAGCTCCTCCTCTTCCGGATCGAGCAGGGACTCGTGCGGGAGGTACTCGCGCTCCCGAGCGATCCGGCCGCGTTCGAGGAGTTCTGGGCCTGACCGGTCGGCGCGCCGGCCCTCACTCGACCTCGGCGTGGATGCGCCGCTTCGCGTCCTTCAGGAACCCGCCCTCCCTGCCCGCGCGCACCGCCAGGATCTCCGCGAGGATGGAGAGAGCGGTCTCCTCCTGCGTGTCCGCGCCGACGTCGAGCCCACAGGGCCCCATGATCCGCTCGAGCGCCTCTTCCGAGACGCCCGCCTCGAGCAGCCGCTCGCGCCGCCGCTCCTGGTTTCGCCTGGAGCCGAGCGCGCCGACGTAGAACGCCTCGCTCGCGAGCGCCTCGATCAGCGCCGGCTCGTCGAACTTGTCGTCGTGGGTGAGGACGACGATCGCCGTCTGGTGGTCCGGCCGCACCTGCGCGAGCGCCTCCGCTGGCCACTCCACGATGAGCTCGTCGGCCGACGGGATTCGCTCCGGGGTCGCGAACTTCGCTCGGGCGTCGGCCACGATCGTGTGCCAGCCGAGGAGTCCCGCGCAGCGGCAGAGCGCCTCCGCCGTGTCCACCGCGCCGTACACGAACAGGCGCGGCGGCGGCCCGTACCACTCCGCGAACACCTTCGACCCGTCGGAGAGCGCGAGCAGCCGGTTGCGGCCGCGGCGGACGAGCTCGTCGAACTGCGCCACGGCCTCGTCGAGCCCGTCCCCGACGCGCTCGCCCGACTCGAGCACGAGGACCTTCGTGCCCACGTCGTCGCCCTCGACGGCGGTGAACAGGATCCCGCGCTCTTCCGCCTCGCGCAGCCGCGCGAGACGCTCGATCAGCGACACGTCGCCCGCGCGGGGCCGGGGCGCCTCACTCCGCGACCTCGACGAAGACGTCGATCTCGCCGCCGCACGGAAGGCCGACGCTCCACGCGACGTCGTCGGAGATCCCGTACGACAGGAGCTTCGGCTCCCCCGTCGCGAGCACCTCCTGCGCGTTCTCGAAGACGTCGCTCTCGACGCAGCCCCCGGAGACGGAGCCGCACATCTTCCCGGACTCCGAGATCGCGAGGCTCGACCCGATCGGCCGCGGGGCCGATCGGCGCGTCGCCACCACGGTCGCGACGACGACCTTCTCGCCGTCCTGCTTCCAGCGCTCGACGTCGGACAGGATCTCCTTCACGCCGCGTGCCTCCTTTCGATGCCGGCGAGGACGCTCGCCAGCTCCTCGAGACTCCTGAGATTATGGCCGGGGAGGAATCGGTCGACGAAGGGCAGCGCGGCCTGCATGCCTCCCGCGAGCGGTTGGTACTCGGGGCTCCCCTTCAGCGGGTTGACCCAGACGACCGCGTAGGCCGCCCGCTGCAGCCTCGCCAGCTCGCGGCCGACGAGCCCGGGGTCGTCGCGCTCCCAGCCGTCCGAGACGATGACGACGACGGCGCCGCGCGAGAGCGCGCGACGCCCGTAGACCGCGTTGAACTCGGCGAGGGACGCGCCGATGCGCGTCCCGCTTCCCCAGTCGACGGCGGCCTCGGTGGCGCGCGCGATGGCCGCCTCCGGGTCCCGCGTGGCCAGGTCGGGCGTCAGGCGCGTGAGGCGCGTCCCGAACGCGAACGCTTCCACCCCGCGGCCGCTCCCGACGAGCGCGTGCAGGAAGAGGAGGAGGGCGCGCGCGTACGCGTCCATGGAGCCGGACACGTCGGCCAGCACGACGACCTTGCGGGGGACGAGCTTCCGCGCACGCCACGGCTGTTCCACCGGATCTCCGCCCGAGCGCAGCGAGCGGCGGATCAGGCGGCGCAGGTCGAGGCGGTCGCCGCGCGGGTCGGGCTGGCGCCGGCGGGACGCGCGGAGCGGCCGCGAGCGCGCGACCGCCTCCAGGAGCCGCCTGCAGCGCCGAAACTCGTCCGCGCTCATGAGCGCGAAGTCCTTCTCCCGCAGCAGCTCCTGCACGGAGGCGCCGAGCTCGCTCGTCGGCCCGCCCGCAGCGTCGTCGCCGGGCGCGGTCGGGTCGAGCGTGTCGCGAACGGGGTCCGGGCCGCGCCGCAGGTCCTGCCTGCGGACGAGCGGGACGACCGGGGCGCGCAGGAACCAGGCGGCGAATGCGCGGTCGAACAGCTCGAGCTCGTCCTGCCGGGAGACGAGCGTCTGGCGGAGGGCGAAGTACACGTCCTCCTGCCGGGTGAGGTCGACGGCACCGAGCCCGCGCAGCGCATCGAGGACCCGCCCCGGGCCCACCTCGATGCCGACCTCGCGCAGGACGCGGCCGAAGGTGACGACGTGCCGCACGACCCCGACGCCCCGCGCGGGAGCTGCGAGGGCGCCTCCGCTCCGCAGCGGGGGTACGTCGAGGTCGCCGTGCGCCATCTAGCCCTTCGCGCCGGCCGCGCGGGCCTCCTCGACGAGGGCGACGAGCGTCGCGTCGCGCACGGTCTCGACGTCCTCGCGGTACTTGAGCACGGAGCCGAGGGTCGCCTCGACGACCTCGGCGTCGATCTCCTCGCGCCCGAGCGCTGCGAGCGCGTGCGCCCAGTCGATCGTCTCGGCGACGCCGGGGGGCTTGGCCAGGTCGAGGCCGCGCAGGCCCCGCACGAAGGCCGCGGCCTCCGCCGCCAGCCGGTCCGAGACCTCCGGCGCGCGCAGCTTCACGATCTCGATCTCGCGCTCGATCGGCGGGTGGCCGATCCAGTGGAAGAGCGCCCGTCGCTTGAGCGCGTCGTGGAGCTCGCGCGTGCGGTTCGAGGTCAGGACGACGGCCGGCTTGCGGCGCGCCGTGATCGTCCCCAGCTCCGGGATCGTGATCTGGAAGTCCGAGAGCACCTCGAGCAGGAACGCCTCGAACTCCTCGTCGGCGCGGTCGATCTCGTCGATGAGGAGGACGACCTGCTCGTCGGAGTCGATCGCCTCGAGCAGCGGACGGCGGATGAGGAACTCCGCGCCGAACAGCTCGTCCTCGGAGACCGTCCCCTCCTGCGCCGCGCGGATGTGCAGGAGCTGGCGGGGGTAGTTCCATTCGTACACCGCGTGCGAGACGTCGAGCCCCTCGTAGCACTGCAGCCGGATGAGGCGGGCGCCAAGCGCGGCCGCGAGCGCCTTCGCGCCCTCGGTCTTCCCCACGCCGGCTTCGCCTTCGAGCAGGACGGGCTTCTCGAGCGCCAGCGAGAGGAAGAGCGCCGTCGCGAGGCCGCGATCCGGCAGGTAGCCCGTCGCCCGGAGCGCGGCCTCCAGCTCGTCGATCGTGCGAAAGCTCACCGACGCAGCGTACCCGCGTGCCGCGTCCCCCACGGCCGCATGTCGACCGACTCCCGCGCGTCCACCGGCGGTCGCCGTACTGGAGGTCGCGCGCGCTGACGTCGTTCGCGCATACGTATCCGCGCACGGCCTCGAGCGCGCTCTCGCGCGAGACGCCCTTCACCCGGGACCCGATGACCACCCCGAGCTCGGCCTCGTGGTCGCACTGGGTGACGAGCGGCGGGATCACGATCGGGTCGCCGGGCCCGACGAGCGCGCTCGGCCACTTCGCGAACAGGAGCGGCTCCGCCGGCAGGCGCACGCCCTGCCCTCCGCGTGGTCGCGGTAGTTCAGGCCCGACGCAGACGATCTTCCCGGGCCGCTCGATCGGGAGCACGCGGCGACCCTGGCCGGGGGCCGTCCCGCCGCTCGGGGACCCGGCGACCGGGTTCCGGGCACCGGGGGATCGGGGCCGAGCGGCGTACACTCGCGGCGCATGACGAGGGCCTACGCTTCCCCCATGACCGGGAGAGGCGACGCTGCACCGCGCGAGGAGCGGCGCGTCGTCACCGTCGTGTTCGTCGACCTCGTGGGCTTCACCGAGCGGGTGGAGAGCCTCGACCCCGAGGACGTACGGGCGCTGCTCACGACCTACTACACACAGGTCCGAGGCGAGCTCGAGCGCCACGGGGGGGTCGTCGACAAGTTCATCGGCGACGCCGTGATGGCCGTGTTCGGAGCGCCCGTCGCCCACGAGGACGATCCCGAGCGGGCCGTGCGCGCCGCGCTCGCGATCCGCGACTGGGCTCGCAGCCGGGACGACCTCGAGCTGCGGGTGGGTGTCAACACCGGCACCGCGCTCGTCGCGCTCGACCCGTCACCGCTCGGGATCGGGATGGTGGCCGGAGACGTCGTGAACACGGCTGCGCGCATCCAGAGCGCGGCGGGGACGAGCGGGATCCTCGTCGGCGAGCCGACGTACCGGGCGACGGCCGGGGTCGTCGAGTACCGCGAGCGGGAGCCCATCCGGGCGAAGGGGAAGTCGGAGCCGGTCCCGGTGTGGGAGCCCGTCGAGGCGCGCGTCGCCGTCGGCTCGTCCCGCCGCACGGGCGAGACGGCGCTCGTCGGCCGGCGCCGGGAGCTCGAGCGCCTGCACGAGGCGTACGAGCGGGCGCGGAGCGACGCACGCCCGGGTCTCCTGGCACTCGTCGGCGTCCCGGGGATCGGCAAGACGCGGCTCGTGCGCGAGCTCCAGGAGACGGTGTGCAGCGACGGCGGCGGCGCCACCTGGCTCGCCGGGCGCTCGCTCTCGTACGGCGGCTCGTCGGTCGGGGGTCTGGGCGAGATCGTGAAGGGGCTCGCCGGCGTGCTGGAGGGAGACACCGCGGCGCAGGCGGAGACGAAGCTGCGCGCCGCGATCGAGAGCCTGCCCGCGACGCCGTCGGACGTGGGCTGGCTCCTCGGCCACGTGCGCCCGCTCGTCGGCCTGGGCGGTGACGGCGCACCGCGCGAGGAGGGGCCCGCGGAGGCGTTCGCGGCGTGGCGCCGGCTGTTCGAGCTCGTCGCCACCTCTGCGCCGCTCGTCCTCGAGCTCGACGACCTGCACTGGGCCGACGACGCCGTCCTCGAGTTCGTGGACGACCTCGTGCTCCGCGCCTCGGGCCCGATCCTCGTCGTCGCGACCGCGCGCCCGGAGCTCTACGAGCGCCGTCCGCGCTGGCAAGAGGGAGACGGGGCCGGCCGGGCCACGCTCGTCCTCGAGCCGCTCTCCGACGCGGAGACGATGGAGCTCGTGCACGGGCTCGCCGGCGCCGAACGTCTCGAGCCGGAGGTCGAGGCGGCGCTCCTGGCGCGAGCCGCCGGGAACCCCTTGTACGCCGAGGAGTTCGCGCGCATGGCCGCCGCTGGCGGAAGCCCGGACACCGGGCTCCCCGAGTCGGTCCAGGGGATCGTCGCGGCGAGGCTCGACGTCGTCCCCAGGGAGGAGAAGGAGGCGCTCCAGAACGCCGCGGTGCTCGGCCAGACGTTCTGGGTCGATGCCCTGGCGCACCTCGGGGGCGTCGAGCCGTCCGCCCTCGTCCCCGTCCTCGAGCGCCTCGAGAGGAAGGAGTTCGTGCGCGCGCGCCGCGCGGCGGGGAGGCAGGGGGTCGAGTACGCGTTCAGGCACCCGCTCGTCCGGGAGGTCGCCTACGAGCAGATCCCGCGCGCCCAGCGCGCGCGCAAGCACGGCCTCGCCGCCGCGTGGAGCGAGACGCTGCCCGTCGACCGGGCAGACGACCGCGTCGAGCTGCTCGCGCGGCACTATCTCCAGGCCCTCGTCTACTCCCGCGCGGCGGGCGAGAGCCTCGACGGGCTGCTCGCGCGCACCGCCCGCGCGCTCGCGGAGGCGGGCGACCACGCCCGCGCGCTCCACTCGCTCGACGTCGCCCTCGACCGCTACCGCCGTGCGCTCGAGCTCGCGGAGGAAGGCGAGGAGGAGCCGGCCCCGTACGCGCTGGCGCTCGCCGAGATCGAGCTCCGAACCGGCGCGGTGGCGGAGGCGACGGCGCGGCTCCACGGCGTGGTCGAGCACGCACGGGCCGCCCCCGATGCGAACCTCCTCGCCCGCGCCGCGCTCGCACTGGGCGGGCTGGGCGCGCAGATCGGCGACACCGACGACGCCTTCGTCTCGCTGCTCGAGGAGGCGCTCGCGGCGCTCGGGGACGGCCATGCCGAACTCCGGTCGCGCCTCCTCTCGCGCCTTGCCATCGAGATCTACTACGCGCCGCCGGCCAGCCGGCGCGAGGAGTTGAGCGACGAGGCGGTCCGCCTCGCCCGCGAGTGCGGCGCCCCGGAGGCGCTCGCCGACGCGCTGACCGCCCGCCACGCGGCCCTGTGGAGCCCGGACGGCCTGGAGGAGCGCCTCGAGGTCGCGCACGAGCTCGTTGCGCTGGCCGAGACGACCGGCGACCGCGAGCGGTCGTTGCAGGCCCGCACGTGGCTCGTCCTCGACCTCCTCGAGTCCGGCGACCTCGACGGGGTTCGTCGGGAGGTCGAGGAGTACGCACTCCTCGCGGAGCCGCTCGGCATCCCCGCGTACGCGTGGTGGGTCCCGTCGTGGCGGGCGATGCTCGCGGAGCTGGAAGGCCGGTTCGAGGACGCCCGCGAGCTGAGCGCCGAGGCGCGCGAGATCGGGGCGCGGGCCGCGGATCGGAACGCGGGCCTCTTCGCCGACCTGCTCGAATGGTGGACGGATCTGGAGCAGGGACGCGGCGCCGACCGGTGGAGGATGCTCTTCGAGCGCCGGGTCGCCCGCCGGAGCCCCGCCACCGCGTACCGGTGTGGGCTCGCGTACCACCACGCGATGTCGGGCAGGCTCGAGGATGCGCGCCGCACGCTCGACGAGCTGCTCCCGGGGGGCTTCCCCAGCGTCACGCGCGACATGAACTGGCTGACTGCCGCCGCGGAGTTCGCGCAGGCCGTCGGCCTCCTCGGCGACGCCGAGGCAGCCAGAGCGGCGTACCCGCTGCTGCTGCCCTACGAGCAGCGCTTCCTGCTCATGGCGCGCGCTGCCGTCTGCCACGGCCCGGCGTCGTCCTTCCTCGGACGCCTGGCGGCCACCGCCGGCGACTGGGAGGCGGCCGAGCGCCACCTCGAGGACGGCCTCGCCGCCTGCGGGCGGATCGGCGCGCGGCCGCTCGCGACGCGGACGAGAGCGTGGTACGCGGAGCTGCTGCGCGCACGCGCCGGGCCGGGCGACGCCGAGCGCGCGGACGAGCTCGAGCGTGCAGCGCGGGCCGAGGCCGAGGACCTCGAGCTGCTGCTCTTCCCCCACCGGCCCTCAGGGGAGATGCCCGCGCGGTGAGCCTCGCCGAGAGTCTCGTGCAGGAGCTCCGCTCCGCGCTCGGAGCGGAGCACGTCCTGACGGAGCCGGAGCAGCTCCGCGTCTACGAGTGCGACGGCCTCACGGGGCACCGTGCCGTCCCCGAGCTCGTGGCGCTCCCCGGCTCGACCGAGGAGGTGCAGGCCGTCGTCCGGGCCTGTCACCGGGAGCGCGTGCCCTTCGTCGCCCGCGGGGCGGGCACCGGGCTCTCCGGCGGCGCGACGCCGACGGCGGGCGGCGTCGTCGTCTCACTCGCCCGCATGGACCGGATCCTCGCGATCGACCTGGACGCCCAGCGCGTCGTGGTCGAGCCCGGCGTCGCGAACCTGGACGTCACGCGCGCAGTCGCCGACGAGGGCTTCTTCTACGCTCCCGACCCGTCCAGCCAGCAGGTGTGCACGATCGGCGGCAACGTGGCCGAGAACTCGGGCGGCGCCCACTGCCTCAAGCACGGATTCACCGCGCACCACGTCACCGGTCTCACCCTCGTGCTCCCCGACGGGGACGTCGTCGAGCTGGGTGGCACGGCGCTCGACCCGGAGGGCCCCGACCTGCTCGGTCTCCTCGTCGGGTCGGAGGGCACGCTCGGGATCGCGACACGGATAACGCTCCGGATCGTGCGCGCGCCGGAGGAGGTTCGCACGCTGCTCGCGGGCTTTGCCACGACGGACGCCGCCGGCGCTGCGGTGTCCGGGATCGTCGCCGCCGGGATCCTCCCCTCCGCCCTCGAGATGATGGACCGGCTGACGATCGAGGCCGCCGAGCTCGCCGTCGCGCCCGGCTACCCGGCGGGCGCGTGCGCCGTCCTCCTCGTCGAGCTGGACGGGGTGGCGGCGCAGGTCGAGGAGGACGCGGTCGAGGTGGAGCGGATCTGCGGCGCGGCCGGGGCGTTCGAGATCCGCACGGCGTCGAACGCGGCCGCGCGGGCGCTCCTCTGGAGAGGCCGCAAGTCCGCGTTCGCGGCGATGGGCCGCGTCGCGACCGACTACTACGTCCAGGACGGCGTCGTTCCCCGGACCCGGCTGCCCGAGGTCCTCCGCCGCATCGAGGAGCTCTCGGCCGCGCACGGCCTGCGCGTGGGCAACGTGTTCCACGCGGGGGACGGGAACCTGCACCCGCTCGTCCTGTACGACGGAAACGCGGGCGAGACGGAGCGCGCGCGGGACCTGGCGGAGGCGATCCTCGAGGCGTGCCTCGACGCCGGCGGGTCGTTGACCGGAGAGCACGGGGTCGGGATGGACAAGGCGTGCTCCATGCCGCGCATGTTCTCCGAGCGGGACCTCGCGACCTTCGGACGCGTCCGCAGCGCGTTCGACCCGCAGGGGATCTGCAACCCCGGGAAGGTCATCCCGACTCCGCGCCTGTGCGGCGAGGTCCCGGGGCCGTACCGTCCCCACGCGCTGGAGAGGGTCGGCGTTGCCGAGCGTCTCTAGCCTCGAGGAGGCGTCGGCCTACCTCGCGTCGGCCGCCGCCGAGGGTCGCCGGGTGCGGATCGGCGAGGACCTGGAGACCGGAGGCCTCGACGCCGTCCTCGAGCACGAGGCCGGTGACCTCACGTGCACGGTCGAGGCCGGCGTCCGCCTCTCGGCCCTGCAGGCGGCCCTCGCGGCGCACGGGCAGCGGCTGTCGCTCGACCCTCCGGGCGACCCGACGGTCGGAGCGCTCCTCGCCCGGAACGCGTCCGGCCCGCTGCGCCACCGCTTCGGCGCACCGCGCGACCTCGTGCTCGGCGTGACGCTCGTCCTCGGCGACGGCACGGTCGCGAGCGCGGGCGGCAAGGTCGTGAAGAACGTCGCCGGCTACGACCTCGCGCGGCTCGTCTGCGGCTCGCAGGGACGTCTCGCGCTGATCGCGCGGGCGAGCTTCCGGCTCCATCCGCTCCCGCGCGCTCGCCGGACGCTCGTCGTGGAGACGCCGCAGGCGGCGGACGCCGTCCGTGCTCTCCGACGCTCGCAGCTCGAGCCGAGCGCGCTCGACGTCCTCCACCCCGGCCGCGTTGCGGTCCTCTTCGAGGGCGCGGAGCGGGCGGTCGAGGCGCAGCTCGTGCACGCACGCATGCTCGTCGGCGGCGAGGAGGCCGACGACGGCGTGTGGGAGGAGTCGCGCAGCCGGCAGGGCGAGGCGCGCAGCCGGAGGCGCTTCGACCCCGGGCGGCTCGGGGACGCGCTCGCGGGGCTGTCCGAGGCGGTCGTCCGCCCGGCGGCGGGCATTGCATATACGACCGCCGCTCGGGAGCCGGGCGACGCTGCCTCCTCCGAGGCCCTCGACCGGCTCCTCGCGCGGATCAAGGCCGAGCTCGACCCGCACGGCGTGCTCGCGTGATCCGCGAGCTCACCGCCGACTGCGTCCACTGCGGGTTCTGCCTGCCGACCTGCCCGACGTACGTCCTCTGGCGCGAGGAGATGGACTCGCCGCGCGGCCGCATCCACCTCATGGACGCGCGCCTCGACGGCACGATCGCGCTGAACGAGACCGTGGTCACGCACTTCGACCGCTGCCTCGGCTGCATGGCCTGCGTGTCCTCGTGCCCGTCCGGGGTCCGCTACGACCGCCTGATCGAGACGACGCGTGCGGCGGTCGAGGCGGAGCACGAGCGCCCGCTCGGCGACCGCCTCCTGCGCAGTCTCCTCTTCCGCGTGCTCCCGTACCCGCGGCGGATGCGGGCGGCGCTGCGGCTGGCCCCGCTCGGGCGAATCGTCCCGCTGCCGGGACCGTTCCGGCCGCTCGCCGAGATGGCGCCTCGCTGGCGCGGCCAGGGTGAGGTCGCTCCGCTCACGCGGGCGGAGGGCGGGCTGCGCGGGCGCGTGGGGCTCCTCACGGGGTGCGTGCAGCGGGCCGTGTTCCCCGACGTCAACGCGGCCACGGCCCGCGTGCTGGCGGCGGAGGGACTCGACGTCCTTGCCCCGCCGCAGGGCTGCTGCGGCGCGCTCTCCGTGCACGCGGGCCGGCTCGAGGAGGGTCGGAGACTCGCACGCGCGCTGGTGGACGCCTTCGACGAGGTCGACGCCGTCGTCGTCAACGCGTCGGGCTGCGGCTCGCACCTCAAGGAGCTCGGCTGGCTGCTCGGCGACGAGCGGGCCGCCGCCTTCGCAGCGAAGGTCCGCGACGTCGGCGAGCTCCTCGGCGGGCTCTCTCCGCGCGCGACGCGGCATCCTCTGCCGCTCCGGGTGGCGCTGCAGGACCCCTGCCACGTGCGCCACGCACAGCAGCTCCCGCTCGCGATGCTCCCGTCCCTCGCCCGCATTCCCGGCCTCGAGCTCGTCGAGCCGGCGGAGCAGGACCTGTGCTGCGGCTCGGCCGGGATCTACAACGTCGTGCAGGCCGCCGCCGCGCGGGAGCTGGGCGACCGCAAGGCCGCGAACGTCCTCGCGACCGGCGCCCAGGCCTACGCGAGCGCAAACCCGGGCTGCCTCGTGCAGGTCTCGCAGGCGCTCCACCGCGCCGGGCACCCTCGGCCGGCGCTCCACCCGCTCGAGCTCGTCGACGCGTCCATTCGCAACGTCGGAGCGCGGCGCCTGCTCAGCCGCGCCCGGCGCTGAGCCTCAGGCCTCCGCGAGCGTCACCGGGCGCAGCTCGTCCAGGCGGTCGACGCGTGCGAGCGCCGGGAAGAGACGCCACCAGAGAACCGCGACCACGATCGTCGCGACACCGCCGATGAGGACCGCGGGCACGGCGCCGACGAGCGCCGCCGCCACGCCGGACTCGAACGCGCCGAGCTCGTTCGAGGCGCTGATGAAGACCATCTCGACGGCGTTCACGCGTCCGCGCAGCTCGTCCGGCGTGACGAGCGGGAGGATCGTCGAGCGGAGCACCATGCTCACGAGGTCGAAGCCGCCCGCGAGCGCGAGCGCGAGCATCGAGAGCCACATCTCGCGCGACAGGCCGAAGAGGATCATCGACGCCCCGAATCCCGCGACGACCGCGAAGAGGATGGGCCCCGCCCGCTGCCGGATCGGCCGGCGGGCGAGGACGATCGCGACGATGAACGCCCCCGCGGGCGGGGACGCCCGCAGGAGGCCGAGGCCGGTGGGCCCGACCTCGAGGACGTCCTTCGCGAAGATCGGCAGAAGCGCGACGGCCCCGCCGAGGAGGACCGCGAAGAGGTCGAGCGAGATCGCCCCGAAGAGCACCTTCGTGCGGCGGATCAGGCGCACGCCGGCGAGGACGTCGCCGAGATCGGCCGCCGCCCCGTCCGACGCCGGCACCCGGCCCGAGCGGATCGCGAGCGCCAGCCCGAGCGCGACGAGC
>Ga0075313_1000032_pt1 | contig 26202 bp, 27 predicted proteins | sample MayberryNE_Catta_3_FD_120051 | JGI IMG/M metagenome (GOLD analysis project Ga0075313, IMG submission 120051) | Natural and restored wetland microbial communities from the San Francisco Bay, California, USA, that impact long-term carbon... | ecosystem: Environmental > Terrestrial > Soil >...
CACCGACAGCGATCGCGGCGCCGACGGGCCCGAACACGGCTACGGCTCCCGCGAGGGCGATCGTTGCGATCCTCCCGATCATGGTGCACCTCCAGCTTCCGGTGGTTGGTTCCTTCCGACGCCCCCAACCTAGGCACCGACCGTGAAGGGACGATGAATCGCCGATGAAAGAAGTCTCATGGGCAGGGCCCACGGCGACCGTGATGTCAATCGGGATCGTAGGCGAGATTCTCGCGCAACCACCGTTCGGTCTCGGTGAGGCTCTGGCCCTTGCGTCGTGCGTAGTCCTCGACCTGGTCCTTGCCGAGCCTTCCGACGTTGAAGTAGCGGGCCCGCGGATGTGCGAAGTACAGCCCGGCGACGGTCGCGCCCGGAGTCATCGCGTATGCGGTCGTGAGGTCCATGCCGTGGTCACGGGCGCCGAGCAGATCGAACAGCGTGCGCTTCTCGGTGTGGTCCGGGCAGGCCGGATAGCCGAACGCCGGACGGATCCCTCGGTACCGCTCCGCGACGAGATCGTCGTCGGAGAGCGCCTCGTCGGGGGCGTACCAGGCGCGGCGCACCTCGCGGTGCAGCCACTCCGCGAACGCCTCCGCGAGGCGATCGGCGAGCGCCTTGACCATGATCGCGCGGTAGTCGTCGAGGTCGGCCTCGAACGCCTTGGCGAGCTCGTCGGCTCCCAGGCCGGCGGTGACCGCGAACCCGCCGAGGTGGTCGGCGATGCCGCTGTCGTGCGGCGCGATGAAGTCGGCCAGCGATCGGTTCGGCCGATCGTCGTCCTCGCCGTGGTCGACCTGCTGACGCAACATCGGGAACACGACGCCGTCGTCGAGCACGATGTCGTCGGCCTCGGCCTGGGCGGGCCAGAATCCGTAGACGCCGCGTGCCTGGATAGAGCCGTCGGAGACGATCGTGTCGAGCAGCTCGTTCCCGTGCTCGAACAGCTCGCGCGCGGCTTCCCCCTGTTGGGGGTGGTCGAGGATCTGCGGATACCGGCCCTTCAGCTCCCACGCGGTGAAGAAGAACGTCCAGTCGATCACCTCGCGGAGCTCGGCGAGCGAGGGTTCCACGACCTGCTGGCCGATGAACGGCGGGGGCGGCACGTCGTCGCCGCGCCACTCGATCCTGGCTCGGTTCGCGAGCGCCTTCCGGTACGGGAGGAGCGGGGTGCGTTCCCGTTCGGCATGGAGCTCGCGCAGCCGCTGCTGCTCGACACGGTTGCGTGCGTCGAGGTCCGGCTTGCGTTCGGCATCGAGCAGGTTCGACACCACGCCGACCACCCGGGAGGCGTCGACGACGTGCACGACCGGTTGCTCGTACGCCGGCGCGATCTTCACCGCGGTGTGCTGACGCGACGTGGTCGCGCCGCCGATCAGCAGGGGCAGGTCCAGCCCACGTCGCTGCATCTCGTTCGCCACGTTCACCATCTCGGTGAGCGACGGTGTGATCAGGCCCGAGAGGCCGACGATGTCGGCTCGCTCCTCGGCGGCGGTGTCGAGGATCAGCTCGGCGGGCGCCATCACGCCGAGGTCGATCACGCGGTAGTTGTTGCAGCCGAGCACGACGCCGACGATGTTCTTCCCGATGTCGTGTACGTCGCCCTTGACCGTGGCCGTGACGAGGGTGCCCCGCGCCCGCTCGGCCGACGGCCCGAGCGTGAGCTTCTCCTCCTCCATGAACGGCTCGAGGTAGGCGACCGCCTTCTTCATCGCTCGCGCGGACTTCACGACCTGGGGCAGGAACATCTTCCCGGCGCCGAACAGGTCGCCGACGATGGACATGCCCGCCATCAGCGGGCCCTCGATCACCTCGAGCGGGCGCTCGTACGCCAGGCGAGCCTCCTCGGTGTCCTCGACGATGTGGTCGACGATGCCGTGCACGAGCGCGTGGGCGAGCCGTTCCTCGACCGACCCTTCCCGCCACGTGAGGTCGTCCTCGCGCTCGAGCCCGCCGCCCTCGACGTTCTCGGCGAACGCGACCATGCGTTCCGTCGCGTCGTCGCGCCGGTGGAAGACGATGTCCTCGACGTGTTCGAGCAGATCCTTGGGGATGTCCGCGTACACCTCGAGCTGCCCGGCGTTGACGATCGCCATGTCGAGCCCCGCGGCGATCGCGTGGTACAGGAACACCGAGTGGATCGCCCGCCGCACCGGCTCGTTCCCCCGGAACGAGAAGCTCAGGTTCGAGACCCCGCCGGAGACCCGCACGTCGGGGTGGGCGCGTTTGATCTCTCGGGTCGCCTCGATGAAGGCCTTCGCGTAATCGTCGTGCTCCTCGAGCCCGGTCGCGATCGCGAGGATGTTCGGATCGATGATGATGTCGGTGGGGTGGTAGCCGGCCTGCTCGACGAGCAGCCCGATCGACCGGTCGGCGATCTCGACCTTCCGCTCGACCGTGCCGGCTTGCCCCTGCTCGTCGAAGCACATCACGACGACCGACGCGCCGTACGTCTTGATCGTTCGCGCCTTCTCGAGGAAGTCCGCCTCGCCCTCCTTCAGGCTGATCGAGTTCACGACGCCCTTGCCCTGCACACACTTCAGGCCGGCAAGGATCGTCTCCCATCGGCTCGAGTCGATCATGACCGGCACGCGGGCGATCTCGGGCTCGACGGCGATCATGTTGAGGAACCGGGTCATGGCCGCCTCCCCGTCGAGCAGGTCGGCGTCCATGTTCACGTCGAGCATGTTCGCGCCGCTGCGAACCTGGTCGAGCGCGATCTCGACGGCGGCCTCGTAGTCGCCCGACTCGATCAGGCGCCGGAACGTCGCCGAGCCGGTCACGTTCTGTCGCTCGCCGATCGTCACGAACCCCGTGTCGGGGCGGATCGCGAACCGCTCGAGACCGCTGTAGGTCGGCACCCGGTCGTCGAACGAGGGCAGCCCCCGGGGCGCGAGATCTCGCACGGCCTCGGCGATCGCCACGGTGTGCTCCGGCGTCGTGCCGCAACAACCGCCGACGAGGTTCACGAGACCTGCCTCGGCGAACTCCCGGAGCAGACGGCTCGTGACGTCGGGGGTCTCGTCGTACCCCCCGAACGCGTTCGGGAGGCCGGCGTTGGGGTAGCAGGCGACGGGCCGGTCGGCGATGCGCGCGAACGCCTCCACGTATGGTCGCATCTCGGTCGCCCCCAGGGAGCAGTTGATGCCCACCAGCGCCGGGTCCGCGTGTTCGATCGACGTCCAGAACGCCTCGACGGTCTGGCCGGAGAGCGTCCGGCCGCTGCGGTCGACGATCGTGACGCTGATCCACAGGGGAAGGTCGGGTGTCGCCTCCTTCGCCGCGGCGACCGCGGCCTTCGCGTTCAGCGTGTCGAAGATCGTCTCGATCAGCAGCAGGTCCACGCCGCCGTCTCGGAGCGCCCGCATCTGCTCGGCGTAGGCCTCGACGACCTCGTCGAACGTCACGGAACGGAAGCCCGGGTCGTCGACCTGCGGCGAGAGCGAGAGCGTGACGTTGAGGGGGCCGACCGATCCGGCCACGAAGCGGTCGCCACCGGCTCGCTCGGCGGCCTCGCGGGCGAGGCGGGCGCCCTGGCGGTTCATGTCGAGGACCGCGTGCTCGAGCCCGTAGTCTCGCTGGCCGAACGAGGTCGCCGTGAACGTGTTCGTGGTGGCGATGTCGGCGCCCGCCTCGAAGTACGCGTCGTGCACGTCGGCCACGATCTGCGGCTGCGTGAGGTTCAGCAGATCAGGGTCGCCCTGGACGTCGTGGTCGTGGTCGGCGAACCGCTCGCCGCGGAATTCCTCCTCGCTCAGCCCCCGTCCCTGCAGCAGCACTCCCCAGGCGCCGTCGAGCACGGCGATCCTGCTGTCGAGGAGAGTCCCCAGTCGGGCGCGAGTGTCCACGCGTTCCACCCTAGCGGTGCCTCCTTCCGTCGCCCACACGGACCCTCGGCTGGCCCCTCCGACGGGGCTCGGAGTAGGCTCGCGAGCGATGAGTCAGAGCCTTCCCGACATGTTGCGGCGAGAGTCAGGGCGGCGAGCGCCGGCCAGGCGGCCGGAGCAGCGCCTGCGGCGAACGAAGCGGCAGACCGCGACCGCGCTCGCCGGCGTGCCGCTGTTCTCGGGCTTCTCCAAGCGCGAGCTCAACCGCCTCGCCGGGGACACCGACGAGCTCACGTTCGGGCCCGGGGAAGCGGTCGTGCGAGAGGGCGACCTGGGCGAGACGATGTTCGTCGTGCTCGAGGGCGAGGGCAAGGTCGTGCGGAGCGGGAAGAAGGTCGGCACCGTTCTGCCCGGCGACTTCTTCGGTGAGCTGGCGGCGATCGATGCCCAGCCGCGGAGCGCATCGGTCGTGGCCGTGACCCCGCTCCGGGTGTTGCGGTTGTTCCGGCGGCACCTGCTGGCGTTGCTCAAGGACGAGCCGCAGATCACGCTCAAGCTGCTCGACGGCATCGTTCGCCGGGTGCGCCAGATCGACCGTTCGCTCTGACGAGGATCGCCGGCCGATCTGCTCTCGTCGCGTGGATCCATCCGGCATGAGCCGTCGCAGGCCCGCTGCCGCAGTACGCTAGATAGCGACCGCTCTCACATCCCAAGCCCGCAACGGAAGGAGCATCGGTCGGCACGGCCGGACCACTGATGACCAAGACCGTCGAAGAGAAACAACGCGTCGTCGTTCGGTTCGCGGGGGACTCGGGTGACGGCATGCAGCTCACCGGCGACCGCTTCACCTCCGCCACCGCGGTCCTGGGCAACGACCTCGCGACGCTTCCCGACTTCCCGGCGGAGATCCGGGCACCCGCCGGCACCGTCCACGGGGTTTCGGCGTTCCAGATCCAGTTCGCCTCGACCGACATCACGACCCCGGGCGACCACGCCGACGTGTTGATCGCGATGAACCCGGCCGCCCTCAAGGCCGATCTCTCGAAGGTCGAGCGGGGCGGCATCCTGATCGTGAACGAGGACGCGTTCACGCCGCGCAACGTCGAGAAGGCCGGGTTCGCGACCGACCCCACGAGCGACGGCACCCTCGAGGGCTACCAGGTCTACAAGGTGCCGATGACGTCGATGACGGTGCGGGCCACCGAGGACGTCGGGATCGGGAAGAAGGAGGCCGAGCGAGCCAAGAACATGTTCGCGCTGGGGCTCGTCTCGTGGATGTTCGACCGTCCCACCGAGACCACCCTCGATTGGCTCGAGCGCAAGTTCGGCGGGAAGCAGGAGATCTACGACGCCAACGTGGCGGCGTTCAAGGCCGGGTACAACTTCGGCGAGACCACAGAGCTGTTCGCCCAGTCCTACCGCATCGCGGCGGCGCCGGTGGAGCCGGGCACGTACCGCAACATCGCGGGCGCGACGGCCTTGTCGTGGGGGCTCGTCGCAGCCTCGGCACGCAGCGGCCTCCCGCTGTTCTACGCCAGCTACCCGATCACGCCGGCGTCCGAGCTGCTGCACGAGCTGTCGCGACACAAGAACTTCGGGGTGACGACGCTCCAGGCGGAGGACGAGATCGCCGCGGCGAACGCCGCGCTCGGCGCCGCGTTCGCCGGGCAGCTGGCGGTGACGGGCACGAGCGGCCCGGGCATGGACCTGAAGGCGGAGACGCTCGGCCTGGCGGTGATCATGGAGCTGCCGATGGTCGTCGTCGACGTGCAGCGCGGCGGGCCCTCGACGGGCCTGCCGACGAAGACCGAGCAGGCCGACCTGCTGCTGGCGATGTTCGGGCGCCACGGCGAGAGCCCCATGCCGATCGTCGCGGCGGCCTCGCCGTCCGAGTGCTTCGCTGCGGCGATCGAAGCGGCGCGGATCGCCGTGAGATATCGCACGCCGGTGATCCTGCTCTCCGACACGTTCCTCTCGAACTCCTCGGAACCGTGGCGAGTGCCCGACGTCGACGATCTGCCGACGATCGATCCCGACTTCGCGGCGCCCAACGGCGACGGCTTCCTGCCGTACGCGCGCGACGAACGGCTGGCGAGGCCGTGGGCGGTTCCCGGCACGCCGGGCCTCGTGCATCGCATCGGAGGGCTCGAACGGGAGGACTTGACCGGGAACATCAGCTACGAGCCCGAGAACCACGAACGCATGACGCATCTGCGTCAGGCGAAGGTCGACGGCGTCGCCCGCGACATCCCGGCGCTCGAGGTCGATGACCCGTCGGGTGAGGCCGAGCTGTTGGTGCTCGGGTGGGGTTCGTCGCTCGGCACGATCCGCGCCGCGGCCCATCGTGTGCGCGACGCGGGCGGCAAGGTCGCCACGGCGCACCTGCGGCACATGAACCCCTTCCCTGCGAACACGGGCGACGTGGTGAAGGCCTATCCGAAGGTGCTGATACCGGAGATGAACCTGGGTCAGCTCGCGATGCTGATCAGGGCGAAGTTCCTCGTCGATGCGAGGAGCTTCACGAAGGTGCAGGGGCTTCCCATCTTCGCGGAAGACCTCGACGGGGAGATCAGGCGGGTGCTCGATGAGTGACGTGCTCGAGAACGGGGGCGGCGCAGCGACCGGCGGCGTGGCGACGCTGACGAAGAAGGACTTCACGTCGGACCAGGAGGTTCGGTGGTGTCCGGGGTGCGGCGACTACGCGATCCTCTCGGCCGTGCAGGGCTTCATGCCCGAGCTCGGCATCGAGCCGCACAAGACCGTGTTCGTGTCGGGCATCGGGTGCAGCGGGCGGTTCACGTATTACATGGACACCTACGGGGTGCACGGGATCCACGGGCGCGCGCCCGCGATCGCCACGGGCATCGCGACCTCGAACCCCGACCTGAGCGTCTGGGTGATCACGGGCGACGGCGACGGTCTGTCGATCGGAGGCAACCACCTGATCCATGCGCTGCGGCGGAACGTGAACATCAAGATCCTGCTCTTCAACAACCAGATCTACGGATTGACGAAGGGCCAGTACTCGCCGACCAGCGAGGAAGGCAAGGTCACGAAGTCGACGCCGTTCGGCTCGGTCGACCACCCCTTCAACCCGATCGCGGTCGCCCTCGGCGCCGAGGGCACGTTCGTCGCTCGCACGATCGACAACGACCGGAAGCACCTCACCGACGTGCTCCGCCAGGCCGCGGCCCACCGGGGCACCGCCTTCGTCGAGATCTACCAGAACTGCAACGTGTTCAACGACGGCGCGTTCGACCTGCTGCGCGAGAAGGCCGAGGGAGTGCATCACCAGATCCGACTGGTCGACGGGGAGCCGATCGTCTTCGACGAAGGAACGAAGTGCGTGATCGTCGGCGACAACGGAAGACTGCAGGTCCGGCCGACCGCAGAGGTCGATCAGGATCGCATCGTGGTGCACCAGGCCGGCGGCCGGCCATCGCTGCCCTTCGGCCTCGCACACCTCTCGCTCGGGCCGCACGAGGCGACGTGCCTCGGGGTCTTCCGTGACTTCGACCGGCCGGTCTACGGTGAGGCGTTGCACGCGCAGCTTCGCAGCGCCGAGGAACGGCTCGGCAAGGGCGATCTCGCGAAGCTCCTGCACGGTGGCGACACCTGGACCGTGGGTTAGCGTCCCCCGTCTCGGAAACGGCTGAGCTCCTTCTCGGATCGCGCGGCCACGGCGCGGAGCGAGCCGACGAGCTCGGGAAGGGTAACGAGCAGCGCCTCGACGTCGTCCTCCCTCGTCGCCGAGCCGAGTCCGATCCGGAAGCCGCTCACCCGCGGGTACCCGATGTGTTCCAGCACGGGCGAGGGATCGCCGGGCTGTCCGGTGCACAGCGACCCCGCGGCCACGCGGAACCCGCGGTCGTCGAGGGCCATCATCAACGTCGGCGCATCGAGTCCCTCGACGCTGAAGCAGACGAGGTGCGGCGTGCGCTGGGTGGGGTGGCCGTGGACGGTCGCGCCCGGAACGGCCTCGGCGATCTGCTCACGGAGACGGGACGTGAGCGCCCATTGGGTCGCGGCCGTGTCGCCCATCGTCTCGAGCGCCACCTCGAGGGCCGCCGCCATCGCGGCGATGCCGGGCGTGTTCTCCATGCCCGACCGTCGCTTCCGCTCGCGGTCGTCGCCGCACGGGTAGGCGGTCACGCCGACCCCTCGGCGCACGTAGAGCGCGCCCACGCCGGGCGGGCCGCCGAACTTGTGTGCCGAGCACGACAGCAGGTCGACGCCGAGCGCCGCGACGTCGACCGGAAGTCGCCCGACCGTCTGGCAGGCGTCGGTGTGGAACCGGACCTTCGCCTCGCGGGCCAGCCGGGCGGCCTCCGCGATCTGCTGCATCGTTCCCAGCTCGTGGTTGGCGTGCTGCACGCTCGCGAGCAGGGTGCCGGGCGCGCGGACCTCGGCCGCGTACCGATCGAGATCGATGCGCCCGTACCCGTCGACGGGGATCTCGATCACCTCGAACCCGTCGCTCTGGAGGGCGTGCCCGACACCTCCGACGGCGGGATGTTCGACCGCGCTCACGACGATGCGGGTTCCGAGCTCCCGCACCGCTCGCGCCGCGCCCCAGATCGCGAGTGCGACCGACTCCGTGCCACCCGACGTGAACACGATCTCATCCGGCTGGGCCCCCAGCGATGCGGCGACGGTCTCGCGAGCGTCGTCGAGGATCGAACGGGCCTTCCGGCCCCGCGCGTGGATCCACAGCGGGTCGCCGAACTCGTCGAGCGCCTCGATGAGCGCCGCCCGCGCCGCGGGGATCAGCGGGGTGGCCGATGCGTCGTCGAGGTAGATGTCCGAGGTCATGTCGTCCTCTCGGGAACGCCGGGACGGGATCGTCTCTTCCCGTGACCCGCCCCGCCGGCTCCTCGCGGTCCGCGCAGGCTCACGGTGTGGCGGGTTCCTTGTCCTTCAGGAAGACGCTCCAGTAGAGGACCCCGGCGATGATGCCGCCGGCGATCGGGCCGACGATCCAGACGTACCAATCCGCCCAGTCCGTCGTGGCCAGGGCAGGACCGAGCCACCGGGCGGGGTTCATCGCGGCCCCGGTGTACGGACCGAACGCCATGATGTCGAACGCGACCACGAGTCCGATCGTGAGCCCGGCGGTCTTCGAGAACGGTCCGCGGTCGTCGACGACCGTGCCGAAGAACGCGAAGACCAGGAAGAACGTCGTCACCGCCTCGATCAGGATCCCCTTGCCGATCGTGACGCCGTCCCCCAGCGCGGGGATGCCGCCGTTCCCCGATCCGAACAGCTCGGCCGGCACGAGGAACTTCAACAGGAACGCGCCGGCGATCGCGCCCGCCAGCTGAGCGACGATCAGCGCCCCCGCCCGCCGGGTCGACACCTTCCCGGTGACCCAGAGGGACACGGCGACGGCCGGATTCACCATGCCCCCCGAGATGTGCACCGTGATCGAGACCATGATCGCGAGCACGAGCCCCTGGGCGAGCGCGACCCCGGTGAGGTCGAGCTGGCCGTTCGCGTTGAGGATCATCGCTCCGGCGCCCACGGAAACGAGCGCGAACGTCGCGACGAACTCGGCCACGGCGGCCTTCCCGGTGCCCTCCACCTGCCCTCCTTCGCCGGATGCCGCCGGAGCCTAGCGGGTGACATCGGCGTGGGCAAAGCCCGATGGATCCATCTCCCGTCCGGCGCCGGGGGGGATGAACCGGGTAGCATCCTGGCCGTGGACGTGCTGCTCGTCTCGCCCGACCCCGTGTCCAGGGAGCTCATGGCGTTGACCGTGCGCAGCATCGAGCGCGCGATCGGCACGGAGCTCCGATTCCGGGCGGCCGCCAACGGCGAGCTCGGGATCGGAGCCGCCCTGCGCGATCGGCCCGATGTGATCGTGGCCGACGAGATCGCCTCGCGGGCGGGGGCGTTCGCGCTGTCGAAGCAGCTCCGCGACGACAACGATCCCTACCGAGGCGTGATCGTGATCCTGTTGGAGCGGAAGCACGACGCCTGGCTCGCCCGATGGTCGGGCGCCGATGCGTGGTTCGTGAAGCCGGTGGATCCGTTCGAGCTGGCCGATCGCCTGCTGGAACTCATCAGCGAGAAGGAGAGCGCGTGAAGATCAGAGGCATCGACCATCGGAACGGCCGCGAGTTCTTCGCGGAGCAGGTGATCGCGAGCGGCGGAGCGTCGCCCTGGGACGGACAGCCGTTCAGCCCCGACTACGCCGTGGTGCTGGTGAGCGCCCTGCGTGACGCCGAGGAGGCCGGCACGAAGCTCGAGGAGGCCCTCGAGGCGATCGCCGATGTGGCACCCGAGTTCAGCCTCGACAAGGAGTCGGTGCTGGGCCCGTTGAGCGAGCACCTCGACCGGCTCGGGAAGAACCTCGTGCGGCAAGGCTGAGGGAGCGCGTGGGCGACGGCGAGGGCGGGTTCGGGGTCGAGCTCCGTGAGGACGACGGAAGCTGGCGCGTCGCGATCGTCGACGGGTCCGGGACCGTGATCGCCGAGCGAACGTGTCGCGATCACTTCGAAGCCCGCACGTATGCCTCCACCGTCCGCCAGCACATCTACTGGCTCTCGCCCGAACGCTTCCGCGAGTACTACCGTCTCTAGCGACATGGGCTTCAACTACCAACAGCCGGGCAAGGTGAAGAAGGCAGATCTCGCGATCTTCATCGGCGCCCTCGTGGTGATCGCTGCGCTCGTGATCTGGGCGATCTGGTAGCAGGCGATGCCCGACGACATCGCCGGTCTCGACTTCTGCTACCTCACGACCACCGGCCGCGTCTCCGGGAAGCCGCACCGCATCGAGATCTGGTTCGTGCTCGCGGAGGAGACCGCCTACCTGATGGCCGGGGACCGGGATCGCAGCGACTGGGTCCGCAACCTCGTGGCCGTGCCGGACGTCGAGCTGGAGATCGGCGGACACAAGCGAGCCACCCGAGCCCGCGTGGTCGGCGGCGATGGGGACGAGGATGCGCTCGCCAGGCGGCTGATGCTCGAGAAGTACGCCCCGCGGAACGGCGACCTCACCACGTGGGGCCGCACGGCGCTCGTGGTGGCGATCGACTGGCCTGGCGGCGTCAGCTACACGTCGCTGATCTGACCGGCCTCACGAGGTTCAGCCCTCGTCGAACCCCAGCGAGAACAGGCGCTCGAGGTCGTGCTTCGAGTAGACCTGGAAGCTGATCAGGGTCTCCGTGCGCTCGACCCCGTCGACCTTCGCGATGCCGCCGGGGATCACCGAGGCGAGCTCGTCGTGGGCGTTCACCCGCACGATCGCGATCAGGTCGAACTCGCCCGCCACGGAGTACACCTCGCTCACGCCGTCGATCTCGGCGATCGCCTGGGCGGCCTCGGCGATCTCGTCGATCTCACACTGGATCAAGACCACGGCGTGCACGGCGCTCACGTTCCGGCTCCTCTCAGGCACGTTCCAGAACGACGGCCAGGCCCTGGCCGCCCGAGATGCAGAGCGTGGCCAGGCCCATCGTGAGGTCGCGAGCGCGCAGCTCGTAGGCGAGCGCGAGGATGATGCGCGCGCCGCTCATGCCGATCGGATGGCCGACCGAGATGCCGCCCCCGTTGACGTTCAGCCGTTCGCGATCGAACTTCAGCTCGCGTTCGCAGGCGATCACCTGGGCGGCGAACGCCTCGTTGAGCTCGATCAGCTCGAAGTCGTCGATCGTGCATCGGAGCCGGTCCATCACCTTCTGGGTGGCCGGCACCGGACCGATGCCCATGATCTCGGGCGGGACCCCGGCCCACGACATCGCGGTGATGGCCGCCAGCGGCTCGCGGCCTTCGCTCCTCGCCCGCGTCTCGCTCATCAACACGAACGCGGCGGCGCCGTCGGTGAGGCCGCTCGAGTTCCCGGCCGTGACGCTGCCGCTCTCGCGGAACACGGGCGAAAGCTTCGCGAGCGACTCCGTCGTCGTGTTGGGCCGCGGATGCTCGTCGTCGGCGACCGTCACGGTCGTGCGGCCGAGCGTCGTCTCGACGGGGAACATCTCCGCGGCTCTGCGCGCCGCGCCTTCGTGCGCGCGGTGCTGCGACCGCACGGCGAACTCGTCCTGCTCCTCGCGGGAGATGCCGTACATGTCGACGAGGTTCTCCGCGGTCTCGCCCATGATCAGGTCGCAGAGCGGGTCGAGCAGGCCGTCGCGGTACATCGCGTCGACGACCTGCGTGTTCCCGAGGCGGTGGCCGAGTCGCATGTCGGGAAGCAGGTACGGCACCCTGGTCATGTTCTCGATGCCGCCCACGAGCACGACCTCGCCCTCGCCCAGCATGATCTGCTGGGCGCCGAGCTGGGCGGCCTTCATGCCCGATCCGCACGCGATGTTCACGTTGTAGGCGCTGACCTCCCGGGGGACGCCCGCGCGCATGCTGACCTGGCGGCCCGTGTTGGGGCCGTTCCCGGCCTGACGAGCGTGGCCGATGATCGTCTGGTCGACCTGCTCGGGGTCGATCGCGGCACGTCGCAGGGCTTCCTTCGCGGCGAGCTCGCCCAGGCGAACGGCCGGGGTGTCGGCGAACGACCCGAGGAACTTCCCGATCGGCGTGCGAGCACCTTCGACGATGACGGCCCGGTCCACGCCCCCAGTCTACCGGCGGCCCCCGCGTCGGCGGTCCTCGCGGCTCGACGCGTCTCGCATGCGCCGCAAGACGCGCGCGAGCGCGGCCCCACCCTCGATCGATTCGGCGGGGGCGCGATCGCAGGCCAGCACGCGGGGATGACGGCGGCCGACCCACGATCGCACGGCCGCCAGCTCGTCGGCGCGCTCTCGCGGCACGGGCCGAGCGATCGCATCGCCGTCGGCGTGGCCCGTTCGGAGCGAGCCGGCGTCGAGCCGCACCCGTTCCCCGTCGGGGAGGCCCAGCTCGAGCCGCCCCGCTCCCACGAGCCACGCGTCGACCCGTTCTCGCCACAGTCCCTCGGCGAGCGCGCGGAGCCGATCGCGCACCGACGCGGCTTCCTCGTACCGTTCCGCCTCGGCGAGCCGCGACATGCGGCGTTCGAGCGCTTCGAGGAGCTCGCCCGGGCCGGTGCTCAGGGAGGAGACGAGCCATCGGACGAGCTCTCCGTAGCGCTCGCGATCGGTGCGGCCGTCGCACGGGGCCAGGCACCGGCCCATGTCGGCCAGGGCGCACGGAGGGAACCTGGTGGAGGCGCCCATCGAGGTCGTGCACCGGCGGATCGGCACGGTCTCCTCGAGGGCGTCCTTCGCGAGACGGGCCGTCGCCGAGCTGCCGAACGGGCCGAGGTAGTGGCGCCCGTCGGGTACGGCCCTGCGAACGACCTTGATGCGAGGCCATGCCTCGCTCGGATCGAGCACCAGATACGCCCCACGGCGCCAGGTCGTCCCCCGGCGGTTGTACTTCGGCTCGTGACGGCGGATCAGGCGGGCCTCGACCACGAGGGCCTCGAGCTCGCCCTCGCATCGGATGCCCTCGACGGTGCGGACCTCGTCGAGCAGGTTCACGATCTTCTTCCGTTCGTCGCCGTAGAAATACGACTTCACCCGGGCCCGTAGGTCGTTGGCTTTGCCGACGTACAGCACGCGGTCGTCGCGGCCGCGGAACAGGTAGACGCCGGGCGCGTGCGGAAGGTCGTCGGCGAGCCGGATCTTGCCGAAGTTCGGTCGCCCGCGAGCACGCAGGGCCTCTTCGAGATCTCCCATCGTCAGGATGCCGAGGCGCCCTCCGAGGTCGAGCAGGCCGTGCAGCACCTCGGCGCATGCCTCGGCATCGTCGAGGGCTCGGTGGGTCGGCCTGGTCCGGGTGCGGAAGTAGTTCGCGAGCGTGGCGAGCTTCACGTTGGGCACGTCGGGCCAGACCACGCGCCGCGCCAGCCGCGCGGTGCACAGCGGCGGGCCCGGCAGCGGGCGGTAGTCGAGCGCGTCGCAGCTCGCGTTGAGGAAGCCGAAATCGAACCCCGCGTTGTGCGCGACGAAGACCGAGCCGCGGAAGAACTCCAGGAACGACGGCAGCACGTGCTCGATCGGCGGCTCCCTCGAGACGAGGCGATCGTCGATGCCCGTGAGGTGGGCGACGTAGGGAGGGATCGGCCGTCGGGGGTTCACGAGGGCGCGGAACGACCCGAGACGCTCGCCGCCCCGGTACTTGACGGCGCCGATCTCGGTGATCGCGTCGTCGACCGGCGAGCCTCCCGTCGTCTCGAGGTCGACGACGCAGAACGTGACCTCGACGATCGGCACGCCGAGCTCGAGGGTCGTCTGGGTCGGTTCGGCCGGCACCGGCGTCGTCGCCTCCGTCGGAAGGGGCCGAACGGGAGCTGGAGGGTATCGAACAGGTGTTCGATGGTCAAGCGAGCGCAGCGGGGAAGTCGTCACGAGGCGAGATGGTGACGACCGGCACCGACATCGGCCGTCGGTGAACGTCTCTAGGATGGCCAGCGTGCGCAGCGGGGTCACGGTGCCGAACATCGGCGAGCTCGACCTGTTGCTCACGATGGGCCGTGAGGCCGAAGAGGCCGGGTGGGACGGGTTCTTCCTCTGGGACCACATGCGGTTCTCGGACGTGTTCGACGTGGCGGTGCACGACCCGTGGATCGCGCTGGCCGCCCTCGCGGCGACGACCGTGCGCATCCGGCTGGGACCCATGGTCACACCGGTCGCGCGTCGCCGGCCGTGGAAGCTGGCGCGGGAGACCGTCTCGCTCGACCACCTGAGCCACGGACGCCTGGTCTTCGGAGCTGGGCTGGGGTTCCCGCCCGCCGTCGAGTTCGGCTCCTTCGGCGAGCCGACCGGCGAGCGTGAGCGCGCGGAACTCCTCGACGACGGACTCGCGATCCTCGACCGGCTCTGGTCGGGCGAACCGGCGACGGTCGACGGTCGGCACCACCGGATCGACGGGGTCACGTTCCTGCCGCGCCCGGTGCAGCGACCGCGCATCCCCGTGTGGATCGCGGGCATGTGGCCGAATCGAGCGCCGTTCCGCCGCGCCGCGCGGTGGGACGGCGTGTTCCCGATCGCGGTGTTCGAGGGGGCACCGCGCCCGATCACGCCCGACGCGTTCGCCGAGGCGCTCGGGTTCACGCGAGCGCTCCGCGAGTCTGACGCGCCGTTCGATGCGGTGGTCCAGGGCGCGCCCGACACCGATCCCGGCGACTACGCGACGGCGGGTGCGACGTGGTGGCTGCTCACCGACGACGGGGGCCCGGGGTGGGAGGACAGGATCCTCGGCGAGATCCGCGACGGCCCGCCGCGTTGAGCCGCGCCGGGGTTCCGGAGCTATCCGGCCGGGAACAGGGCCTGCTCGGTGAGCAGCGCCAGGAGCTGCTCGATCGCGAGATGGCTTTCCTGGATGTGCGCCGTCGACGTGGAGGGCACGCGGATCGCCACATCGGCCGAGGGCCCGAGCGTGCCGCCCGATGCCCCCGTCAACGCGACGACCCTCACGTCCTGCGACCGAGCCTGCTCGGCCGCGCGGACCACGTTCTGCGAGTTCCCGCTCGTCGAGATCGCGATCAGGACGTCGCCGGCGCTGCCGAGCGATTCCACCTGCCGAGCGAAGACGCCCTCGATGCCGAAGTCGTTCGCGATCGCCGTGAGGAGCGACGAGTCGGTCGTGAGCGCGATCGCCGGGATCGAGGGCCGGGGGTTGTCCAGCGTCAAGGTGCTGACGAACTCCGTGGCCAGGTGTTGGGCGTCCGCCGCGCTTCCCCCGTTGCCGCAGATCAGCAGCTTCCCTCCGGCGCGCAGGGAGTCGACCAGGATCGCGGACGCGGCCTCGATGTCGTCGAGGCATTCGCTCTCGACCCTGAGGACCGTGTCGGCCGTCTCGCGCAGGTACGCTCGGGCGCTGTCGCGGTCGGCGGTCATCGACGCGATGGGGTCCAGTGAGTGTCGCCCCGCCTGGCACGCACGCCCAGGGGGTCGAACTCGAAGGGGGCGAACTGACCGCCGATCGCCTCGAGCGCCGAGCGAACGGCGGCTCGAGCCTCGGGCGCCGAGGCGATCAGCAGGTATCCGCCCCCTCCGGCGCCGCAGATCTTGCCGCCGGTGGCGCCCGCCTCGGCGGCGGCGGCGAGCATCGACTCGATCGGCGTTCCCTCGGTGATGTGGGGGTTCATGCGACGCTTGGCATCGAAAGCGTCTCGCAACAGCGCGCCGAGCCTGCCGATGTCGGCGGCCTGGACCGCATCGCGCATGACGTAGGCCATCTCACGGAGCTGCTTCATGCCGAGCAGGGTGTCCTCGCGGCCGGCTTCGAACATCGCGATCTGCCGGTCGATCAGGCCGACGTTGCGCCGGACCCTGCCCGTGTAGCAGAGCAGCAGGTGCTTGCGGAGCTCCTCGAGCTCGTCGGGGCCGACGTCGACCGGCGAGACACGAGCGCCGTCACCGTCGAACTCGATCAGGTTGAACCCGCCGTAGGCGGCCGCGTACTGGTCCTGCCACCCACCCGAGATGCCGAGGTCGTACCGCTCGATCGAGTACGAGAGCCGGGCGACCTCGTCGCACGTCATCGGACGATCGTCCAGGCACGCGAGCGCGGCCACGAGGGCCGTGACGAGCGCCGACGAGCCGCCGAGACCGCTTCCCGCAGGCGCCTCGGACTCGATGTCGACGTCGAGGCCCGTGTCGAGACCCATGCGATCGATCGCCGCCTTCGCGAGATCCATCACGCCGTCGTACTCGGGGCCCTCGTCGAGCTGGTACTGCACGAGGTGACCGAGATCGAGCGAACGCACACGCACGGCACGATCGGCGCGTGGGGTCGCGGTCACCCGGACGAAGTGATCGATCGTGGCCGAGAGCACCGCACCTCCGTGCTCCCGGTACCAGTGGGGGAAGTCGGTGCCACCTCCCACGAAGCTGATGCGAAGGGGGGCGACGGAGTGGACGGGCGCGTGGTCTGGCGGCATGGGAACGCCGTCAGTGTAGGCGGCGCCGCGAACCCGGCGCTCAGGCGACGCGACGCTGCAGGCGGCGGCGCTGCTGCTCGGTGAGGCCGCCCCATACCCCGTATCGCTCGCCGTTCTTCAGCGCCCAGGCGAGGCATTCCTCCCGGATGCGGCACGCGTTGCAGAACGTCAGCGCGGGGCCGGCCTCCTCCTCGGAGATCGGGAAGAAGATGTCGGGGTCGACGCCGAAGCAAGCGGCGCGTTCTTGCCAGAAGTCGGGAGGAGCGGGGTTCGGCGGCAGGATGCTGACGTCGACGTTCGGGAACCGCTGGATCCTCACAGAGTCCTCCCCCTCGGAGCGTCCCCGCTGGTGGGCACCGGGCCGCGGGACTCGATTCATATCAGAGCCACGGGCCTCAACGGAAGGGGTCGGAGGAACGCATCCGACGATACGACGGCCGAGGGACTCGAAACCGCCCGAACGGGCTAGTCCGATGAACCGACGGGGGCCAGGTCGCGGCCCTCTCGAGCGTCCAGCAGTCGCTTCCCAGCTCCCCACCGGATCGACGCGAGCAGAACCGTGCCGCCCCCGACATGTGTTGCGGCGCTGGTCACCACGCCGACCTCGTCGCCCGCCTCGTCGACGACCGGCGATCCCGCGTCGATCGGGCCGTCGGCGACCATGTGCCTCAGGACCCGTGGCGGATGACCGAGGTTCCGGACGCGCGCGACGGACTCCTGGCCGAGGAAGCATCCCTTCGTCTCGTCGATCGTCTCGTCGAGCCCGGCCTCGGCAGGTATCGACCTGCCGTCGAAATCGGTGCCCATGCGAGCTCTCCCTCGTCGGATCCGCCAGACCTCGGCGGCGTCGGCGCCGACGAACGCGCGCTCGGGAGGAAGGAGGGTCGACCCGGAGGGACCGATCACGTCGCCGCCCGGGCCGAGACACGACGGGCGGAAGCCGTCGTGAGCGCCGGCGGAACCGAGCAACGCGATCAAGCCGCGCTCGTCGGTCAGGTCGTCGAGGCTCACGGCGGAGGAGAGGACGTAGGGCGCCAGCGCCGAGCGGATGTGGTCGGGTTGATCGGGAGCCTGGAACAGCCAGAACCCGTCCCCGTCGCAGGCGACCTGCAGATCGACACGGATGTGGCCAGTGGCGTCGAGGAGCAGCGTTCGCCGCGACGCACCCGGCACGAGCGACGCGACGTCGGTCGTGACGAGGTCGTGCAGCCATGCCCGGGCATCGTCGCCTCGGACCCGCACCTTCCGGAACGACGCGAGATCGACGGCGGCACGTCCCTCGGCGATGGCCAGGAGCTCGTCGTCGGAGGCGGTGAGCGGCGGCATCGCTCTGCAAGGATATCGGCGCCGTGGACGTGCCCCGCACCCTGCTCGTGACCAACGACTACCCGCCAAGGGTCGGCGGTATCCAACGGACGCTCGAGGCCCTCGTGGCCCAGCTCCCCGCCGACCGCGTCGCGGTCTTCTGCCCGGACGGCGGCGGCGAGACCGAGCCGTTCGACGCGCTCGCGCCCTATCGCGTGCTGCGGCAGCCGGAAGGGTTCCTGTGGCCCACGCCCGAGATCGCCCGGCGGCTCGAGGCCGCGGTGCGGGCGACGCGATCCGAGGTGGTCCTGTTCGGCGCCACCTACCCGCTGGCCCTGCTTGGACCGCGGCTCGCGAGGGCGGACGTCCCGTACCTCGCCGCAGCCCACGGATTCGAATACTGGCTCTCGATCGCGCCCGGGACCCACGCCGCGATGCGGTACGCGACCTCGAGGGCGACGCGGGTGCCCGTCATGTGCAGCGAGTTCATCGCCCGCACCGTGCGCACCGCGGTGCCCGGGCAGGTGCCCGTGTCGGTGCTGTACCCGGGCGCCGACGCCGACGTGTTCCGACCGGACCTGCCGACCGCGGACCTCCGCGACCGCCACGACCTCGGGAACCGGCCCCTCGTGGTCTGCGTGAGCCGGCTCGTCGCGCGCAAGGGCCAGGACGCGCTGATCGAAGGGATGCCGCGCATCCGCCGCTCGGTTCCCGATGCGACGCTTCTGATCGTGGGGGGTGGGCCGGACGAGCGGCGGCTCCGGGCGATGGCCGCACGCGCCCCCGGCGGTTCCGTCGTGTTCGCCGGCCAGGTCCCCGAGGCCGACCTGCCCCGCTACTACGCGCTCGCCGATGTGTTCGCGATGCCGTGTCGGACACGCCTGGCAGGCATGGAGGTGGAAGGGTGGGGCAACGTCTTCATCGAGGCCGCGGCCTGCGGGAAGCCGGTCGTGGTGGGCGACTCCGGTGGGGCCCGTGAGGCGCTGGTCGACGGCGAGACCGGCTTCCTCGTCGACGGCCGCGACGTGGCGCAGATCGCCGACTCGATCGCGGGGCTCCTCGCCGATCCCGCTCGCGCTCGGGCGATGGGCGAGGCGGGGCGCGCCAGGGTGCTCCGCGATCACTCGTGGCCGTCGATCGCGCACACGCTCACGCTCTGGCTGCAGGAGGCCGCCGGGTAGGCGCCCGATGTCGTTGTCCCGTCGCGCGGCGAGGGTACGCTTGCATCCCATGCGGAGCGGATCGACGGCCGCCGAGCGCCGGTGCCCCGACTGCGGCGCGCTCGCGAGCCCCGACGCGGAGTGGTGCGGGCAGTGCTTCCGTTCCCTCGTGGAGCGGGAGGTGGAACAGTCCGCCCGCGCCGAGCGGTCACCTGCCCCGGTGGCGCCGACCGCCGCCGGTGCCCGGGCGGCAACCTGGCCCTGCCCCGCGTGCGGGAACGAGAACGGGCTCGACCTCGATGCGTGTTCGGTCTGCGGGACCACGTTCGCGTCGTTGATGCGTCAGGACGAGGCCCCCGTTCGGATCGATCCGAAAGACGCCCTGTCGGCATCGCTGCTCTACCCGGGGCTGGGTCACCGGAAGGTCGGCCGAAGCCTCGACGGTCTGGCTCGTGGGGTGCTGTTCACGGTGCTCGCCGCCATGGCCGCCACGGTGTTCGTCGCCGGGGTCGACTCGGCCGGCACGTTCGGCGTGTTCGCGCTCTTCCTCGGTGCGGCGCTGCTGGTGTACCTCGGATCGGCCTACGAGGCGTATCGGTTGGCGGACGGCGAGCCTCCCATCGTCTCGTCGAGGGCCCTGTTGTGGGCGACGGTCGCCATCATCATCGGATCGGTGATGGTGATCGCCGTGAGCCTGATATCGGCCGCCCGATAGGATTCCGCGCGGCATGGAGAACGCCGAAGGCTCGATCGTGATCGAAGCGCCCCTCGAGGACGTGATGGAGGTCATCGAGGACTACGAGGCCTATCCCGAATGGGCCGACGTCCGATCGGTCGACGTCAGGGAGCGGGGCGAGGGCGGCCGGGCCACCGAGGTCGCCTACGTGGTCGACGTGCCGGTGCTGGGCAGGGCCTCCTACACGCTGGCCTATCGGTACGCCCCGGGGGACACGGGGCTCTCGTGGACGACGTCGGAGGCTCGCGGGGCGATCCGCGACATCCGGGGTGAATACCTGCTCAACGAGCTGTCCGAGGCGGAGACGGAGGTCACGTACCGCCTGGGCGTCGAGCTCGGGGTGCTCGTCCCGGGATTCCTCCGCAGCGAGGGGGCCAGGCGCGTGATCGAGAACGCCCTCGAGAAGCTGAAGCGCCGCGTCGAGATGGGCTGAGCGACGGCGTCCCGGTCCTCGACCTCGCACGGGCTAAGCTGAACCGATGCGCGTCGTGCTGTTCACGGGAAAGGGCGGGGTCGGGAAGACCACGGTGGCCGCGGCCACCGCGGTCCGGGCGGCCATGGGCGGGTATCGCACCCTCGTGATGTCGACCGATCCCGCTCACTCACTCGCGGATTCCTTCGAGGTCGAGATCGGGTCCTCGCCCGTCGAGATCACCGATCGTCTACGGGCCGTGCAGATCGACGCCCAGGAGCGGCTCGAGGACAACTGGCGTGAGATCCAGGACTACTTCATCCAGCTGATGAATTGGGCGGGCACCGAGACGATCCAGGCCGAGGAGCTCACGGTGATCCCCGGCCTCGACGAGATCTTCGCGCTGATCGACGTGAAGACCCATGTCGAGAGCGGGGACTACGACATGCTGGTGGTCGACTGCGCGCCCACCGCCGAGACGCTGCGGCTGCTCTCGCTGCCCGAGATCATGAACTGGTACATCGAGCGGATCTTCCCGGTGGAGCGCCGCATCGTGAAGACGGTGCGACCGATGCTCTCGAGGATGACCTCGTTGCCGATCGCGGGGGACCAGGTGTTCGCGGCCGTGGAGCGGCTGCACCGCAACCTCGACGCCGTGAAGCAGATCCTGACCGACGAGCAGACGTCGTCGGTACGGCTCGTGGTGAACCCCGAGAAGATGGTGATCGCGGAGGCCCGGCGTACCTACACCTACCTCGGGCTGTTCGGCTACCGGGTCGACGCGGTCGTGGTGAACCGCATCATCCCCGACGAGGTGAACGATCCGTACTTCGGCAAGTGGAAGGACATCCAGGCCGAGCACCTGGCGACCGTGCAGGAATCGTTCGAGCCGGTGCCGATCCTGCGTGCCCGCCTGTTCGATCGTGAGATGGTCGGTGTGTCGCTGCTCACCGAGATGGGCGCCGAGGTCTACGGCGACCGCGACGTGACCGCCGTGCTGTACCACGACGACCCGATCCGCGTGCGGAAACGGGGCGAGGGATACATCCTGTCGATGCGCCTTCCGTTCGTATCGCGGGAGGACATGGACATCCATCGCCGTGGTGAGGAGCTCTACGTCCGCGTCGGTTCGTACAAGCGGAACCTGTTCCTCCCGCAGATGCTGAAGCGACTCGCGGTGCGTGAAGCGAACTTCGCCGGCGACCATCTCGAGATCCTGTTCGGGCGGCAACGCGCCGACTCGGACGAGTCGGTCGGTGTCGTCGACGACGTCCGACCGTCGACCCCGTGAACACGACCGGCCCGGCGATCGGCATCGATGCCGGTGGCACGAAGACCGCCGCCGTGCTCGTCGAGCACGACGGGACGGTGCTCGCGCGCGAGCTGCGCAACACACCGGCCCAGGACGAGCAGGCGACCCTGGAGACGATGGTCGCGACGGCGAAGGCGGTCGCCACGCCCGAGGCAACGGGCGTCGGTGTCGCCGCGGCGGGCATGGTCGATCTCGACGGGGTCGTTCGGTACGCCCCGAACCTGGCCTGGCGCGACGAACCCCTCGCGGCGTCCGTGGGCGCCGCGCTCGGTCTGCCCGGCCTCGCGGAGAACGATGCCAACGCGGCCGCCTGGGGAGAGTTCCGTCACGGCGCGGGGCGTGGATCCGGCCACATGCTCATGGTGAGCGTCGGGACGGGCATCGGCGGGGGGATCGTGCTCGGCGGGACGCTCTACCGCGGGGCCAACGGATTCGCATCCGAGATCGGCCACTTCGTCGTCGAGCCGGACGGCCCGCTCTGCGGTTGCGGCAACCACGGCTGCTGGGAGCAGGTCGCGAGCGGCACCGCCCTCACGCGACAGGGCAGGCTGGCCGCCGAACGCCACCCCGATTCCGAGCTCGCGAGGATCGCGGGCGGCGACCCGGCCACGGTGACCGGCGCCATGGTGACGCAGGCGGCCCGCGCTGGCGACGCCGTGAGCGAGGGCGTCCTGCTCGACGTCGGATACCGGCTCGGTGTCGGCATCGCCGGTCTCGTGAACGTGCTCGATCCCGACCTCGTCGTCATCGGTGGCGGTGTCTCCGAGGCGGGTGAGCTGCTGCTGGAACCCGCCCGGGACGCGTTCCGCCGATCGGTCGAAGCGCCCGATCGACGTCCGGAGGTGCCGATCGTGCAGGCGGCGCTCGGCGCCGATTCCGCCGCGATCGGAGCCGCCGCCCTCGTGTTCGAGCGGACCGGGGGTCCCGCCGGGTGAGGCTTGGCATCTCGCTCCCCGTCTTCACCGACGATCCGACGAGACCGCTCGAGATGGCCGCGCGCGCGAGGGCGCTGGGGATCGACGGGGTCTTCGCTCCCGACCACCTGTTCCCGCCCGTGTTCTACCCGCCCTCCGGCCCCGACAGGCCTTCCCTGGAGGTCTTCTCGGTGCTGGCGGCCGTCGCCGCGCGTGAGCCCGGCCTCCACGTCGGAACCCTCGTCACCAGGGTGACGTTGCGAGCCCCGGGGATCCTCGCCAAGCAGGCTGCGGCCCTCGACGCCATGTCCGACGGACGGGCGATCATCGGTATCGGCACGGGCGACCGCGCCTCCTCCGAGGAGCACCGTCGTTTCGGGTTCCCGTTCCCACCGGCCGCCGACCGCCTGGCCGCGCTGGAGCAGACCGTCGAGGCCTTGCACGCCCTCTTCGGCGGGCGTTCGTGGCCAGGGGGTTCGCACGTGCCGATGCTGGAGGGACCGCTGCTCCCGCCGGGGGAACCCGCGGTGTGGGTCGGGGGCCTCTCCGACGCCGTGCTGGGTGTCGCCGCCCGGGTCGCCGACGCGTGGAACGGGTGGGGTCTCGACGCCGACGCCTTCGCCGACCGGGCGGCGACCCTGCTCGAGCTCGCCGGGCCTCGGATCGTCCCGCCGACGTGGGCGGGTATCGCCCTCGTCGGCGAGGATCGCTCCGACCTCGACCGGCTGCTCGGCTTGCGAGTGGAGCGGGGCCTCTCGCTCGACGGGGTATGGAGCGGCACCGCCGAGGAATGGGGAACATTCGCCGACCGGCTCGGCGCTGCCGGCGCCACCTGGTGCATCGTGTTGCCCTCGGGCCCTCCGGATCGGCTCGACGTCATCGCCGAGGCCACGCCTCGGTGAGAAGCGCCGAGCTGAAGCGGGCCAAGCGCGATGTGCGTCGCCGGGTGCTGGCCGCACGCGACGCCCTCCTCCCGAACGAGCGCGAGACCCGCGGGCTCGAGATCGTCCGGCGGTTCCTCGCCGTGCGGCAGGTAGCCACGGCGCGCGTCGTGCTCGCGTTCTGCTCGTTCGGATCCGAGGTGCCCACCGAAACGCTGATCGCGGAGCTGCACCGGCGCGGCACGCGTGTCGCGTTGCCGCGCATCGTGAACGGAGAGCTCGAAGCTCGGGAGTATCGGCCGGGTGACCCGATGACCGAAACGTCGTTCGGCGCCCTCGAGCCGGCCGAGGGCCGGGTGGTGGACCCGACCGAGCCCGACGTCGTCGCGGTCCCCGGCGTCGCCTTCGATCGCGACTGCCGCAGGGTGGGCTACGGCGGGGGCTTCTACGACCGCTACCTGCTCCGGGTGCGTGACGGATCGGTCCGGATCGGCATCTGCTTCGGCGCGCAGCTGCTGCCCGCGGGAGCGATCCTGCCTTCGGGGGACTTCGACGAGCGCGTCGACATCGTGGTCACGGAGTCGGCGACCCATCGGTGCCCCCGGTCGCGCGACCACGCGACGGGCCCGACTTGAACAACCGTTCAAACCTCTGGTAGAACGCGTCCACGGACGGGTGGCCGGCCTCGGATGAGACCCGCCACCATCGAGCGAAGGGTGAAGGGTGAGTCCGAGCAGGCAGACCGCGTTCCACGAGATCACGTCGGCGAGCGCGGCCGGCTTCATGGAGGAGGCCGGCTGGCTCTGGGTCACGAACTACGGCGACGTTGAGGCGGAGTATCGAGCCGTCCGCGAGGGCGTGGGCATGTGGGATCTCTCGCCGCTGAACAAGTGGGAGTTCCGGGGGCCCGAGGCGCTCGAGGCGGCCCAGCGCGTCCACACGAACGACATCGTCGGCATGCGCGACGGCCAGGTCCGTTACGGGGCCTTCGTCGACGAGGCCGGGCTCCTCGTCGACGACGGCACCGTGTTCCGCCACTCCGCTTCGCATCTGTGGGTCTGCACGAACGGGAACGAGCGTGCGGAGTACTTCGACGAGGCCACGAAGGGTCTCGACGTGCAGATCGAGTACATCGCGCCGGACCTGCCGAGCCTGCAGATCCAGGGCCCGAAGAGCCGGGACCTCGTTCGGTCGATCCTCACGGATGCCGACGTCGACGAGCTTCGGTACTTCACGTTCTTCCCGCAACCGGTGACGATCGGGGGAGCGCCGGTCTGGCTCTCCCGCACGGGGTTCTCGGGAGAGCTGGGCTACGAGGTGTTCCTGCGGCCCGAGCACGCAACGGCGGTCTGGGGTGCGGTCGAGGGCGCCGGCGCCACGCCCTACGGGGTGGACATCATCGAGCCGGTGCGGGTCGAGACCGGCATGATCGTGACCGACTACGACTACGAGCCGCACCGACGGACCCCGTACGACCTCGGACTCGACCGGCTCGTGGCGCTCGAGGGCCAGGGCGAGTTCATGGGCAAGGACCAGTTGCGCGCCGTCGCCGCCGACCCACCGAACCGATTCGTGACGATACGGCTGGAGGGCGAGACGCTGCCCGAGTACGGAGCGGGGGTGGCCGTCGCAGGGGCCGATGTCGGCGTGCTGACCAGCCCTGCGACGAGCCCGGCGTTCGGAGCGATCGGGCTCGCGATCGTGCGGACCGACGTGGCGACGATCGGTACTCCGGTCGAGGTCGCGATGCCCGACGGCACCACGAGGGGCGGCACGGTCGACGTGCTCGCCGTGTACGACCCGAAGAAGGAACGTCCCCGGGCATGATGCGCAGCTTCCGGGGATCCCAGGACGACGAGAGGAGACGGGACGCATGAGCGAGGACAAGCGCTCGCCGCTGCACGAATGGCACATGGAGCAGAACGCGGAGGTCATCTGGGAGGACGGCTACCCCTGGGCGATGCACGAGGGCGGTGACCCGATGGCCGAGTACGAAGCGGTTCGCACCGGCACCGGCATCTGGGACCTCTACTCGACGTGCAAGTACGAGGTGACGGGTCCCGATGCCGCCCGGCTGATCCAACGCCGCTTCACGAACTCGCTCGAGGGCATGCGCGACGGATCGGTGCGATACGGCGCGTTCGTGAATGCCGACGGCCTGATGATCGACGACGGGAACGTCTACAAGCTCGCCGACGACCACTTCCTGGTGATGATCAATTCGCCCGGGATCGAGGGCTGGTTCCGCGAGACGGCCGACGGCCTCGACGCGACCATCGATCACAAGACCGACGACTACGCGATGATCGCGGTCCAGGGCCCCACGGCGCAGGCCACGCTGCAGCCCCTGACCGGACGTGACCTCGCGGAACTGGGGTACTTCCGGTTCTGGCCGGAGAAGACGAGCGTGGCCGGAGCCGAGGCGTGGGTGCTGCGCACCGGGTTCAGCGGTGAGAAGGGGTACGAAGTCGTGCTGGCCCCGGGTGACGCACGGCGCGTGTGGGACGCGTTGATCGATGCGGGTGCCACGCCCTTCGGCTTGACGGCGATCGACCTCGCTCGGACGGAGGTCGGCCTGATCATCATCGCCGTCGACTATCAACCGGGCGAGATCTCGCCATGGGATCTGTCGATGGACCGGTTCATCAAGACCGACACGGAGGTCGTAGCCGCTGCCGCGCTCGCCGAGCGCGGCGCGAACCCGCCGAAGCGGTTCAAGACGCTGAAGATCGAGGGCGACGTCGCCCCCGACTACGGCGCGGCGGTGACGAAGGACGGCCGCGAGATCGGTGTCGTG
>Ga0075313_1000033_pt1 | contig 25483 bp, 24 predicted proteins | sample MayberryNE_Catta_3_FD_120051 | JGI IMG/M metagenome (GOLD analysis project Ga0075313, IMG submission 120051) | Natural and restored wetland microbial communities from the San Francisco Bay, California, USA, that impact long-term carbon... | ecosystem: Environmental > Terrestrial > Soil >...
GCCGCGCTCGCCGAGCGCGGCGCGAACCCGCCGAAGCGGTTCAAGACGCTGAAGATCGAGGGCGACGTCGCCCCCGACTACGGCGCGGCGGTGACGAAGGACGGCCGCGAGATCGGTGTCGTGACGTCGCCCGCCTCCTCGCCCAGGCTCGGCACGATCGGGCTCGCGATCCTCGACGCCGAGGCAGCGAACGATGGCGAGAAGGTCGAGGTCGCGGTGGAGGGCGGTACCGCTTCGGCCACGGTCGAGGTGTTGTCGTTGCTCGATCCGAAGAAGGAGCGTCCTCGCGCATAGCTCGTCGCCGGTACCGCGGGAGGCTCGGGGCGGGGACGGACCCCGCCCCGTGCCTATGCTGGATCGATGCCCGATGAGCTCTACGGCGTGGTCCCCAACTTCAGCGAAGGGCGGCGCGCCGATGTGATCGACGCCATCGTCGAAGCCTTGCGCGTGCCCGGTGCTCGCGTCGTCTTCGCGGAAGCCGATCCCGACCACAACCGGCTCGACACCACCGTGCTCGGCGACGCCGAGGCGGTCCGGGCCAGCGCGATGGCGGGGGCCGAGACCGCCGTGCGGCTGATCGACATGTACGAGCATCGCGGCGGCCATCCACGCATGGGCGCGGCAGACGTGATCCCGTTCATGCCCCTGCGGGGCGCCTCGATGGAGGCGTGCGTCGTGCTCGCGCGAACGTTCGGGCGAGAGCTGGCCGAGCGGGTCGGGGTGCCTGTCTACCTCTACGATCGGGCGGCGACGAACGAGAAGCGGTCGTCGCTCGCGGCCGTGCGGCGGGGCCAGTTCGAGGGGCTGCGAGCGGCGGTGGCTTCCGGGGAACGGTTGCCGGACTTCGGTCCGCACGAGATCGGGCGGGCGGGAGCGACGGCGGTCGGCGCTCGGAAGCCGCTGATCGCCTTCAACGTGTACCTCGACGGCCGTGACGAGCCCGCGGCGAAGGCGATCGCGAAGGCGGTGCGCGAGTCGGACGGGGGACTGCGGTCGGTGAGGGCGATCGGCTTCGCCGCGTCCGATCGCGGGGGCATCGTGACCGTTTCGATGAACCTCGTGGACCACGAGGTCACCGGACTGAGGACGGCGTTCGACGAGGTCACCCGTCTGGCGGGGGAGCACGGCATGTCCGTGACCGATTCGGAGATCGTGGGGCTCGTGCCCGCGTCGGCCATCGGAGCCGATGATCCCGGGCATCTGCGCATCGTCGGATTCGACCCCGGTCGCCAGGTGCTGGAACGTCTCATGGACCACGACGGCAGCGAGGGGAGCCTGCGATGAGCGAGGGACGCTTCGGAGCGATGACGGTCGACGCCTTCCTGGACGGGATGGGTTCGAGGGATCCGACGCCGGGGGGCGGGGCCGCCGCCGCCGCCGCCGGGGCGATCGGTGCCGCGCTGATCTCGATGGTCGGGCGTCTCACCCAGGGCAGACGGGGGTTCGAGGACCTCGAGGAACGTACGGGTGCGATGGTGCAGCGAGCCGACGAGGCCCGCGCCGAGTTCCTCGCTCTCGGCGACCGGGACGCCGAGGCGTTCGAAGCGGTGATGACGGCCTTCCGGCTGCCGAAGGAGACCGACGTCGAGCGGTCGGAGCGAGCCGCCGCGATCCAACGGGGGCTCGAGGGCGCCGCCGCGGTGCCGCTCGAGATCGCCCGCCGGGCCGTGGACCTGATGGAGCTCGCGGAAGACGCCACGGCGATGGGCAACCCCAACGCGGCCAGCGACGGCATGACCGCGGCGGGCATGTTGTTCGCCTCGGTGCTGGGGGCGAAGGCGAACGTGGAGATCAACGCCACGTCGCTCGAGGACGAGGCGCGACGCCGCGCGCTGCTCGACGAGGTCGCCGGCATCAGATCGCGGGCCGGCCTGCTGCTCGAGCAGTGCCGCGAGGCGTTCGGGCTCCGGCTGACCGGATAGCGCCGAGCCCACCGATGCTCTCGCTCGGTCGTGCCGAGCTCTGGTGCCCGGCCGGCCGTCCGCGTAGTGTCGCGTCGTGCGTATCGACGCCATCGTCTTCGATTGCGAGGACGCCGCGCCGCTCGCGCGGTTCTGGGCCACCGCGCTCGGCTGGCGCGTGGCCGCCTACGGTGTCGCCGAGATCGAACGACTCGCGGCCAGGGGCATCGAGGACCCGGAAGACGATCCGAGCGTCATGGTCGAGCCGCCCGACGAGGAGCCGCCGGGACTGCCGGTGTTGTTCTTCACCGAGGTGCCCGAACCCAAGTCGGGGAAGAACCGCGTGCACATCGACGTGGTGGCCGAGGAGACCGTCGACGACGAGGTGATCAGGCTCGAAGGCCTCGGCGCCACGCTGCGGAACTGGGCGGAGGAAGAGGGCAACGTCTGGGCCGTGATGCTCGATCCGGAAGGCAACGAGTTCTGCGTGATGCCTCCGGAAGCGTGATGATCGACGCACGATCCTCGTGACGTCGGTGGATCGGCAGCCTCCCGGCCTCAGAACAGGCCGATCGTGCGGCCCCGATCGTCGACGTCGATGTCGTGGAACGCCGGCGTGCGACCGTAGCCGGGCATGCGCTGCATGTCGCCGCAGAGCGCGACGACGAACCCCGCGCCCGCGCTCGGCATCACGCCGCGCACCGGCAGGCGGAACCCTCCCGGCCGGTTGAGCATCAGGGGATCGTGGCTGAGCGAGAGGTGGGTCTTCGCCATGCACACGGGCACCTGCCCGAATCCGAGCTCGTCCATGCGGGCGATGTCCTTCTCCGCCTGCGGCAGGTAATCGACGCCCTCGGCGCCGTAGAGCCGGGTCGCGATCGCCTCGATCTGCTCCTTCAGTCCCGCGCTCGCCGGAGTGAGGAAGTCGAACGAGCTCGGCCGCTCGCACGCCTCGACGACGGCCTCGGCGAGCTCGACGGCTCCGTCGCCGCCCTGGGCGAACCCGCGGTTCACGACGACGGTCTCCGCGCCGGCCTCGACCGCGAGCTCGCGGATCAGGCCGATCTCGGCCTCGGTGTCGCTCGGGAACTCGTTGATCGAGACGACGCACGGAAGCCCGTACTGCCCCACGATCTCGATGTGGGCTCGCAGGTTCTCGACCCCGCGGCGCAGGGCGTCGAGGTCCTCGGCGCCGAGGTCGACGAACGGCTTCCCGCCGTGGGACTTCGTGGCCCGCACGGTGGTGACGAGCACGGCGGCGCTGGGGGTGAACCCGCCGAACCGGCAGACGATGTCGCAGAACTTCTGGAAGCCCAGGTCGCTCGCGAACCCCCCCTCGGTGACGACGTAGTCGGCGAGCTTCAGCGCGACGCGGTCGGCGATGATCGAGTTGTTGGCGTGGGCGATGTTCCCGAACGGACCGGCATGGATCAGCACCGGCTGTCCTTCGAGCGTCTGCACGAGGTTGGGCTTGAGCGCCTCCTTCATGATCACGGTCATCGCGCCCGCGACCTGGAGGTCCTCGGCGGTGACGGGCTTCCCATCGCCGCTCGACGCGACCACGATGTCGCCGAGGCGCCGACGCAGGTCCGCCACGTCGGAGGCGAGCGCGAACACCGCCATGACCTCGGAAGCAGCGACGATCACGAAGGAGTTCTCCCTCGGGTAGCCGTGAACCTTGCCGCCGAGGCCGACCACCGTGTATCGGAGCTCACGGTCGTTCACGTCGAGGGTTCGCGGCCACGTGATCGTCGCCGGATCGATGCCGAGCTCGTTGCCGTGGTACACGCTGGCGTCGAGCGCCGCCGCGAGCAGGTTGTGCGCGGCCTGCACGGCGTGGAAGTCGCCGTTGAAGTGCAGGTTGATCTCCTCCATCGGAACGACCTGCGCGTAGCCTCCGCCGTTGCCGCCGCCCTTGATGCCGAAGACCGGACCCATGCTGGGCTCACGCAGGCACTGCATCACCTGCTTGCCGATCTTCCCCAGGCCCTGCGTGAGCGAGACGCTGGTCGTGGTCTTGCCCTCGCCCGCCTTCGTGGGCGTGATCGCGGTCGTGATGATCAGCTTGCCGTCGGGCCGGTCGGCCAGGCGGTCGAGGATCGAGAGGTCGATCTTGGCGCGATGCTTGCCGTACTGCTCGAGCTCGTGCGGCTCGATGCCGGCGGCCGCGGCGACGTCTGCGATCGGTTCGAGCTGAGCTTCCTGGGCGATCTCGAGTCCGGACTTCATCGTGCCGGCTGTCCCTCCATGAACGCGAACGGCTCCCGGACGATACGACCACCGGTCGCGCGGGTCCAAACCGACGGTGCGCACGCCGCGACCCCCGGTCATGGGAGTCACGACGACGACCGGATGTGTTGAATGGGCCCACGCCGACCGAGGAGGACCAGCGCGTGCGGACCGACACGCTTCGACGCACCATCGCCGAGATGATGCCGAGCGTGCTCGACGAGCTCGGGGCGCTCGTGCGCATCCCGTCGATCGCGTTCCCTGGTTACCCGGAGGATCCCGTGCGCGAGATGGCCGAACGCACGGTCGCCCTCGCACGCGATGCCGGGTTCTCCGACGCCGCCCTGCGCGACGTGCCGTGGGGCTACCCGCCGGTCGTGGCCGAGATCGAGGGGCCGGAAGGCTCGCCCACGGTCGTGCTCTACGCCCACTACGACGTGCAGCCCGCGCCGCCGGAGCAGGGATGGACCACCGATCCGTGGACCCCGGTCACGAAGGACGACGGGCGCCTCTACGGGCGCGGGGCGGCGGACGACAAGAGCGGGATCGCGATCCATCTCGCGTCCGTCCGTGCGTTCGGCGGGCGTCCGCCGTGCACGGTGCGCCTGATCGTGGAGGGCATGGAGGAGACCGAGTCGAACCTCGAGGCGTTCGTCGAGGCGAACCCGGCTCCGTTCGGGGCCGATGTGTTCGTGGTCGCCGACATGGGCAACATCGAGGTCGGCGCGCCGATCCTCACCACCACGCTGCGCGGAGAGGTGTCGTGCATCGTGACGGTCTCGACGCTGCAGCATCCGCTGCACTCGGGCGCGTTCGGCGGGCCGGCCCCCGACGCGATGATGGCGCTCGCCAGACTGCTGGCGACCCTGCACGACGACGAGGGCACCGTGTGCGTCGCCGGGGTGAGCGCGGCCGAGTGGTCCGGGTCCGATCTCCCCGAGGCGGACTTCCGTTCCGCCGCCGACCTGCTCGAAGGCACGGAGCTGATCGGGCCGGGGACGGTCGGCTCGCGACTGTGGTCGAGGCCGAGCATCAACGCGATCGGCATCGACACCACGACGATCGCAGGATCCTCGAACGTGCTGCTCCCCAGTGCACGGGCGAAGGTGTCGATGCGCATCGTGCCGGGCAGCGATCCCGACCGCGAGCTCGACGCGCTCGTGCGCCACCTGGAGTCCCACGCACCGTGGGGCGCGACCGTCGAGGTCGAGCGGGTGAAGACCGCCCCCCCGTTCCGCTGCACGACCGGCGGCCCGGCCTTCGTCGCGGCCCGCGCCGCCCTGCAGGAGGCCTTCGGCGCTCCCGCGGGGGAAGCGGGGTCGGGCGGGTCGATCCCGCTGCTGCAGGCCCTGCAGCGCGTCAGTCCCGATGCGGAGTTCATCCTGTGGGGCGCGGAGGACCTGGCGGGGTCCCGCATCCACGCGTCGGACGAGAGCGTCGATCCGGCCGAGATCGAACGCATGATCCTGGCGCAGGTCCTGTTCCTGCGCGACCTCGCGGCGCACGGAGCGTGACCCTCGCGCGTCCCGGTCCGATACTGGGGTGATGGCCGCCACCGAGCCGCTGCGCAGGAACGTGACCGACGTGCGGGTGACCGCGGTCGACGGCGGCGTGCGCAGCCACCGGCCGGACATCCTCGCGACCGAGGAGCCGATGGAGATCCGCGTGCAGGGTCCGGGTCAGCGGGCGCAGCAGGTGGCGGTGACGATGCGCACGCCCGGCGCGGACCACGACCTCGCGGTGGGGTTCCTGTTCACCGAGGGGCTGATCGCGCCGGGGGAGGTGCGTCGCGTCGCCTACTGCGACGATCTCGACGACGAGGAACAGCGCTACAACGTCGTCACGGTCACGCTCGAGCGGCCCTTCGACCACGAGCGGCTGCACCGGAACTTCTTCGCCACGTCGTCGTGCGGCGTCTGCGGGAAGGCGGCCCTCGACGACGTGGAGGTCCGATGCGGACCGGTGAGCGACGGGCCGGTCGTGCCCGTCGACGTGTTGGTCTCCTTGCCGGATCGGCTCAGGTCGAAGCAGCCGGTGTTCGATCGAACGGGCGGGCTGCACGCCGCCGGTCTGTTCACGTCGGGCGGGGACCTCGTCGCGCTCCGGGAGGACGTGGGCCGCCACAACGCGGTCGACAAGGTGATCGGTGAGCAGGTCCTGGCCGGCCGCGTGCCGCTCGGGGACCTCGTGCTTCAGGTGAGCGGCCGGGCGAGCTTCGAGATCGTCCAGAAGGCCGCCGTCGCCGGCATCCCCATCGTGAGCGCCGTAAGCGCTCCCTCGTCACTCGCCGTCGATGCCGCCGCTCGCTTCGGGATGACGCTGGTCGGCTTCGTGCGCGACGGGCGCGGCAACGTGTACACCCGGCCGGAGCGCGTCGCCTGAGCCCGCGCACCGGGCGTCACCAGCCGACGGAGATCACGCGCGTTGGTGCCAGTCGTAGGTCACGCTCGTGCGGAACACCAGGTCCTGGAGCGAGGCGTTCCGCCCGCTCAGCGCGCTCCAGAACAGTCCGATCGGGAACGCCACGCAGGCGATCGCGCGCAACAGCGATCGGCCGATCCGCGGGGGCGATCCGTCGGGCCCCAGGACCCGTAGGCCCATGAGGCGGCCGCCGGGGCTGCTCCCGGTGCCGGCCCACGAGATCGTGAGCACGATCGCCGCAACGATCAGGGCGGCCGTGACCAACGTGACGTAGGAGAGCTGCGGCCACGCGAACTCCCGGGGTTTCCGCAGCAGCCGCGCCGCGGCCCACAACCCATAGCCCAGCCCGACGAGCGCGGCCGAGTACGCAGCGTCCACCACCATCGCGAGAGCCCGGGAGACCACGCCCGCCCGCATCCCCTGCCGCTCGGCAGCCTCGATCGGCAGCGCGCGCACCGAGTGCCGGGGGCGGTCGGCCACGCTCATGGTTCCTCCCCGTCCTCCGCCGCGCGCAGCTCGCGTGCCTCTCGCCGCAGCACCCTGTCGACGATCCCGGCGACGAGAAGGTCGGCATGCATCCCTTGGATCCGGGCGGTCCGGACGGTCTCGCCGGCCATCGCACCCGACGATTCGCGGATCACGCGTGGCAGGTCCACGTCCTCGATCACCTCCTGCGCGATCGCGGCGACGTCGAGCCGGTCGACGATCGAGAGCAGGTCGGTGCGCGCGATCACGCGATCGACGTCGATGCGGTCGGCGACCCGATCCACGTCGACACGATCGACGACGGCGTCGAGATCCACCCGGTCGATGATGCGTTCGATGTCGACGTCCTCGACGATCGCGTTCACGTCGACCCGTTCACGAACGAGGGCGGTCAGGTCGACCTGGTCGGCGAGCGCCTGGGCGATCTCGGGCACGAGCACCTGCAGGAACGACGTCGCGGCCTGCACCATCTCGGCCTGTGTGGACTTCCACTGACCGTCGAGGACCCGGGCGGCGCCGGCAGCCATCTCCCCGGCGTCCTTCGCGAAGCGCGGCTCGACGAGCCACGTGATCGCGGGACCGACGGTGTCGGCGACCTGTCTGGCCGCTCCCGCTGCGGCCTCCGCCGCCGTGACGGCGGCCCCGAGACCGGCCCCGGCGAGCGTGGAGGCCGGGTCCTTCGCGTCGCCGAGCTCCTCGTCCTTCGGCATCGTGGTGCGGAGAGCGTCGGCAAGCGCGGTGGCGCCGGCGGCGAAGAGCCCGGCCCCGACCTTCACCCCCTGCTCGAGCATCGCGGCGACCTGCGAGCCGGGGGCGGGCGCCGGCGCGGCGCCGGCCCCGTCGGCTTCCTCGTCGGCCGCGAGGGCATCCTCGTAGCTGATGTCGTCGTCTGCCGACGGTTCCATCGCGTCTTCCGGGCCGGGAAGCCGGACGACGTTGTCCGGTTCCGTGGGCTCCCCGCCGATCGGGATGCGATCCATGGTCACATCATGGACCGCCCGAGCCCGGCCGGCCAACCGGTGAGGGCGTCGACATGGCTCGCCGTAAGATGGGAACGACCGGCATCCGCCGGATCGGGAAGGAGACGACGTGTCGACGAGCACGACGCTCACCCGCCTGACCGAGCCGATGGTTCGCGACGACGGCGAGCTGCGCGTGGCCACCTGGGACGAGGCCCTGGATCGGGCCGCCGAGGGGCTCCGCCGCGCCGCCGATCGCAACCCCGGCTGGGGCACGGGGGTGTTCAGCTGCTCCAAGGCCACGAACGAGATGAACTTCATCGCCGGGAAGTTCAGCCGGCAGGTCCTGGGCAGCAACAACATCGACAGCTGCAACCGCACCTGACACGCGCCTTCGGTGGTCGGTCTGGCCGCCGTCTTCGGTGCCGGTGGCGGTACCAGCTCATACGAGGAGGTCGAGAACACCGACCTCATCCTGCTGTGGGGCTCGAACGCTCGGGCCGCGCACCCGATCTTCTTCCACCACGTCCTGAAGGCGGTCAACCGGGGGGCGAGGCTGATCGTCGTCGATCCTCGTCGCACGGAATCCGCCGAGTGGGGCGACCTCTGGCTCGGCATCGACGTCGGCACCGACATCGCGCTGTCGAACACGATCGCGAGGGAGATCGTCGCGAACGACCTGCAGCACGATGCGTTCGTCGAGGGGGCCACGGTCGGGTACGCCGAGTACGTCGACTCGATCATGGACTGGACCCTCGATCGCGGTGAGGCCGTCACTGGGGTTCCCGCCGACGTGATCCGCGAGGTGGCGCACGCCTATGCGAAGGCGGACCGGGCGATGATCTGCTGGACGCTCGGCATCACCGAGCATCACAACGCCGTCGACAACGTGCTCTCGCTGATCAACCTGTCGCTGCTCACCGGGCACGTCGGCACGTACGGCAGCGGCGTGAACCCGCTGCGGGGCCAGAACAACGTGCAGGGCGGGGGCGACATGGGCGCGATCCCGAACAAGCTGGCCGGCTTCCAGGACATCGAGAAGGACACCGCCGCGCGCGCGAGGTTCGAGGCGGCCTGGGGAACGCCGATCGTGCCCGAGTACGGCTGGCACCTCACCGACATGTTCCGGGCGATGGAACGCGGGGACCTCACCGCGGTCTACTGCATCGGCGAGAACCCTGCGACGAGCGAGGCAGACAACCAGCACGCCGTCGAGCTGCTCGAGGGTCTCGACACCCTGATCGTGCAGGACATCTTCATGACGAAGACGGCCGAGCTCGCCGACGTCGTCTTCCCGGCGTCCAACAGCGCGTTCGAGTCCGAGGGAACGGTGACGAACTCCGAGCGACGGGTGCAGCGGGTCCGGGCCGCGCTCGAGCCGCCGGGCAACGCGAGGGACGACATCTGGATCATCACCCAGCTCGCGAACTGCATGGGGGCGGGCTGGGGTGACGTCACGCCTCGGCAAGCCTGGGACGAGTGCCGCTCGCTGAGCCCGATGCACGCGGGCATGAGCTGGGAGCGGCTGGAGGAGCTCGGCGGCATCCAGTGGCCGTGTCCCGACGAGGAACACCCGGGCACGATGTTCCTGCACGCGCGGCTGTGGGAGTTCGACGATCCCGAGGCGCAGGGCCCCAAGGCGCCGCTGTCGATCGTGATCGACGACCCGCCGGTGGACGAGCTCACCGAGGAGTTCCCGCTGCGCCTGACGACCGGGCGCCGGCTCGATTCCTACAACACCGGCGTGCAGACGGGGGCGTACACCTCGCCGCTGCGCCGCGGGGAGACGATCGACGTCTCGCCCGAGGACGCGGCGCGGCTGGCGCTGGCCGAGGACGAGTGCGTCGTCGTCTCGAGCCGCCGCGGCTCGGTCGAGGTGCCGGTGCACGTCGACGAGGCGCTGCGTCCGGGACTTGTGTTCATGACGTTCCACTTCCCGGACCAGGTCGACACGAACGTGCTCACGATCGAGGCGACCGACCCGAAGTCGGGCACCGCGGAGTTCAAGGCGGCCGCGGTGCGCATCGACAAGCTGCCGCCCGAGCGGCGGGCCGAGGCGGAGACCGCCGGCGCGATCTCCGGAGGGGGCGGGGGAGTAGCATCCGGAGCGTGACGCCCGCCCGCCCGCCCGCGTTGTCCACGGAGGCGTCGTGGACCTGAAGCTGATGCAGGCCGAGCCGTCGGCAGAGGAACGTGCTGCGGTCGACGAACTGCTCGGTCCTCCCGAGAGCGCGTGGGACGGCGCGGTCGAGCGCACGTCGTTCGATCATCGGGTGGCCCGGGGAGGCCAGGACGCGCGCGAGGACCGGCACCTGCTGCTGCCGGCGCTGCACGCCTTGCAGGGCGCGGTGGGTTGGATCAGCCCCGGCGGCATGAACTACGTTTGCGAGCGCCTCACGGTGCCGCCGGCCGAGGCTTACGGGGTCGCGACGTTCTACGCGATGTTCTCCACCGAGGAACGGCCCGCCCAGGTCCTGCACGTCTGCGACGACATCGCCTGTCGGCTCGCCGGCGGTGCCGATCTCGCCAGCCGCATGGCGGCGTCACCGATGCACACCGTCGCGAGCCCGTGCCTCGGCCTGTGCGAACACGCCCCCGCCGCGTTGATGCAGACGGCCGGGGAAGGCGCCGACGTCGGCTTCGGTCCCGTGAGCGACGAGATGGAGCGGGTCTTCCGCGAAGGCGGTCCGGTGTCGATCCGGCTGCGCGGCACGTCCGTGAGGCAACGCGCCGACGGGCTCCGGCTCCTCCGACGGGTCGGGCATGTCGATCCTTCCTCGATCGACGACTACCGGGCGCACGGTGGCTACGAGGCGCTCCGGCTCGCGCTCGAGCACGGCCCGGAGTGGACGCTCCGCGAGGTCACCGACTCGAAGCTGATGGGCCGCGGCGGAGCGGCGTTCCCCACGGGCGTGAAGTGGCAGGCCGTCGCCGAGCAGCCGGTGCACCCCCACTACTTCGTGTGCAACGCCGACGAGAGCGAGCCGGGCACGTTCAAGGACCGCGTCGTGATGGAGCAGGACCCGTTCGCGGTGATCGAATCGCTCACGATCGCCGGCATCACGACCGGCTGCGAGCAGGGGTACGTCTATATCCGCGGCGAGTACCCGCTCGCGACGCGGACGCTCACGCACGCGATCGAGGAGGCGCGCCGGCACGGGTTCCTCGGCGACGACGTGATGGGCCGCGGCGTCCACTTCGACATCGAGCTGCGGCGCGGAGCCGGTGCCTACATCTGCGGCGAGGAGACCGCCCTGTTCAACTCGCTCGAGGGCAAGCGCGGAGAACCGCGGAACAAGCCGCCGTTCCCGGTGCAGCGAGGCCTGTTCGGCAGGCCCACGGGCATCAACAACGTCGAGACGCTGATCAACGTGCTCGAGGTGCTTCGCATCGGCGGCGAGGCCTTCGCCGAGATCGGCACCGAAGGCTCGACGGGTCCCCGGCTCTTCTGCCTCTCGGGCGACGTCGAGCGGCCGGGCCTCTACGAGCACGAGCACGGCGTCACGCTCGGCCAGGTGATCGAGGCGGCCGGTGGTGTGCGGGGCGGGAAGCCGCTGAAGGCGGTCCTCCTCGGAGGCGCCGCGGGGGGCTTCGTGGGCCCCGACGCCCTCGACGCCCGGCTCACGTTCGAGGATGCCCGCGCGGGGGGGTACACGCTCGGCTCGGGCGTCGTGATGCTCTTCGACGAGGAAGCCGACCTCACCGATACCTGCTTGCGCATCGCGCGGTTCTTCCGCGACGAGTCGTGTGGGCAGTGCGTGCCGTGCCGGGTCGGCACGGTCCGTCAGGAGGAGGCGCTCCGCCGCATCGTGCAGGGCCGCACGCTCGGCTCCAACGACGACGAGCTCGCACTGCTCACCGACGTGGCCCAGGTGATGCGCGATGCCTCGATCTGCGGGCTCGGGCAGACGGCCGCGAACGCGGTGCAGTCGGCGATCGAGTCCCTAGGGATGTTCGGCGGCGACGGAGCCGGCGGCGGGAACGGGGACGACGTTCCGACCCCGACCGAGGATCAGGAGTCGTGATGGCCGGCGCTCTTCCGCTCGAGCCGCCGCGCCGCCTGCTCGGCGTCACCGTCGACGGTGTCGAGACCCGGGTCCCCGAAGGATCCACGATCCTCGACGCATGCCGCGCGAGCCAGGTCGATACGCCGACCCTCTGCTTCGCCGACAACCTCACCCCGATCAACGCGTGCCGGGTGTGCGTCGTCGAGGTCGAGGGCTCGCGCACCCTCGTGCCCGCCTGCAGTCGACAGGTCGAGGACGGCATGACGGTGTCGACCGACACCGAGCGGGTGCGGCACTCGCGCACGCTCGTGATGGAGTTCCTCGCGTCGAGCGTCGAGATGGACCTCACGAGCCCCGACGTGCACCGCTGGATGCGGGAGTACGAGGTGCACCCCGAGCGGTTCGGTGCGACGATGCCCGACCTGCCGGCCGGGGAGCGCGACGCGCGAGAGCCCGGCCACCACCACGAGCCGGAGGACCCGACGGTCGCCGAGGGCGTCGCGCAGCCGGTCAAGATCGACAATGAGCTGTACGTGCGCGACTACTCGCGCTGCATCCTCTGCTACAAGTGCGTCGAGGCGTGCGGGGTCGACGCGCAGAACACGTTCGCGATCGCCGTCGCCGGACGCGGGTTCGACGCTCGCATCTCGACCGAGTACGCGGTGCCGCTCGACGAGTCGGCGTGCGTCTACTGCGGCAACTGCATCGGCGTCTGCCCGACCGGGGCACTGATGTTCACGAGCGAGCACGAGATGCGCGAGGCCGGCACCTGGGACGAGCAGGAACAGACCGTCACCAACACGATCTGCCCCTACTGCGGCGTCGGCTGCGAGCTGGAGCTGCACGTGCAGGACAACGAGATCGTGAAGGTCACGAGCCCGTCCGATCACTCGGTCACGAGTGGACATCTCTGCGTCAAGGGACGGTTCGGCTTCGCCTACGCGCAGTCACGCAGGGAAGACGACCCGACCCGCCGAGCGAAGCGTCCCGCGGGAGCATGAGGCGACCTAGTCTGGGTCAGACTACTGACCTCGCGAGCGGTGTCGTGCTCGCCGGGGGCCGATCGTCCCGGTTCGGGAGCGAGGACAAGCTGCGTGCCGAGATCGACGGCATCCCGCTGCTCCATCACCCGATCCGCCGGCTCGCCGAGGTGACCGGCGACGTGGTGGTCGTGGTCGCGCCCGGCGATCCGGAGCCGGCGTTGCCGGCCGGGGTCCCGGTGCGGATCGCCCGTGATGCCCGCGAGGGCGAGGGGCCGCTCGAGGGCGCCCTCGCCGGGCTCGCGATCGTCGACCGGGAGCTGGCGGTGGTCGCGGGGGGCGACATGCCGGGGCTGTCGGACGCCGTGCTGCGAGCGATGGTGCGGGTCGCCGCCGAGGCCCCCGCCGACGCGGTCGCGCTCCAGGACGGAGACCGGTTCCGGCCGCTCCCCGCGGTGGTCCGGGTGGCACCGGCCCGCACGGCGGCCGAGCGCCTCCTGCGCGACGGCGAACGATCGCTGCGGGCGTGGCTGCGAGCGATGGGCCCGATCGTGGTCGACGAGGTGGCCTGGGTCGCGCTCGATCCCGAGCACGTCACGCTGCGCGACATCGACGAGGCGTCGGACCTCGACGAGGCGTCGGAGCGCGACCTGACGTAGGGTCGGCCCGTGACCCACGTCGAACCGCTCCGCGTCGGCCCCATCGAGATCTCGGCGATGTGCCAGGGATACGCGCGGCTGCTCCTGTCGGAGGAATGCCCCGGCCAGGACGTGGATTGGGGGGCTGAGCGCGCGAGGCACCCGTGGGCCTTCCACGACGAACGATCGTAGCCCTGGCACGTGCACGGGTTCGTCGCCCGCGGACCATGGGGCGTGGCGGCGATCGACACGGGGGTCGGCTCCCACCCGCCGTACCGGCCCTGGGCCGGGCGATCGGGGCGAAGCGCCGAGGCCGCGTACGACGAGCTGGGGCTCGAGACGGCGGAGGTCGGGCTCGTCGTGCTCTCGCACCTGCACGCCGACCACGCCGGCGGCGTCTGGGCGGGCGAGCGGCCACGCTTCCCGAACGCGCGGGTCGTGCTGCACGAGGCCGACCTGGCGTCGTTCGCCGATCGACACGAACCCTACGCGGCCGTCCCGGAGGTGCAGCGGCTCCGTGAGCTGGATCTGCTCGACCTCGACCCCGCCGATCGCGAGGTGGCGGCCGGGTTGCGGGTGGTGCATACACCCGGGCACACGCCCGGGCACCGGAGCGTCGTGCTCGAGGCCGGCGAGGACCGTGTCGTGATCACCGGGGACCTGCTGCACATCCCGATCCAGGCGGCACACCCGGAGTGGCCGTCGAGCCACGACGAGGAGTCGGAGACCGGTGCGGCTTCCAGGGCAGCGCTCCTGACCCGGGCGGCCGGAGAAGGGTGGCTCGTGGGTGTGCCGCACTTCGCGCGTCCGTTCGGCCGGGTCGACGGGGCCGGCTGGCGGTCGATGGGTCCTGCCGGGGCCGGGGCCGAAGCCTCCTGACTCGCGCCAACGGGGTGGGGTAGGCTCCGCGATGAAGAGCGGGGACGGCGCCGGCGGCGCACCAGCCCCGAGGCGCGTCGCCTCCGCGCATCAGACGCTTCCGACACTGCTGGCCTGGAGCCGAAGGGAGTTCGTCATGGCGAAGCGACGCGTCCTCATCATGGGAGCCGCGGGTCGCGACTTCCACAACTTCAACACCGTGTATCGCGACGACCCCGACGTGCAGGTGGTGGCGTTCACGGCGACCCAGATCCCGTTCATCGACGACCGGAAGTACCCCGCGGAGATCGCGGGTGAGAACTACCCCGAGGGCATCCAGATCTACGACGAGTCCGAGTTGGCCGGGCTGATCCGTGACCTCGAGGTCGACGACGTGGTGTTCAGTTACTCCGACGTCTCGCACGAGTACGTGATGCACAAGGCCAACGAGGTGCTGGCCGCCGGCGCGAACTTCGTGCTGCTCGGGACCGACGACACGATGATCCGGGCCTCGATCCCGACCGTGGCGGTCGTCGCCGTGCGCACCGGCGTCGGCAAGAGCCAGACGACCCGTGCGATCGCCGGCGTGCTCAGGGATGCCGGGAAGCGGGTCGTCGCCGTGCGGCATCCGATGCCCTACGGCGACCTCGTGGCGCAACGCGTGCAGCGCTATGGAGAGTTCGCCGATCTCGACCGATACCACACGACGATCGAGGAGCGCGAGGAGTACGAACCCCACATCACGAGCGGCACGGTGATCTACGCTGGTGTCGACTACGGGGCGATCCTCGAGCAGGCTCAGTCCGAGGCCGACGTGCTGCTGTGGGACGGCGGGAACAACGATCTGCCGTTCTACACGCCCGATGTGTGGATCACGCTCGTGGATCCCCTGCGAGCCGGCCACGAGCTCACCTACCACCCGGGCGAGGCCAACCTGCGGGCGGCCGACGTGATCGTCGTGAACAAGATGGACTCGGCGACGCCGGAGCAGGTCGCCCAGCTCGACGCCACGATCGCCGGTGTGAACCCCACGGCGACCGTGGTCAAGGCGAACTCGAGGGTCACCGTCGACGACCCCGAGGCGATCCGGGGCAAGCGCGTCCTGGTGGTCGAGGACGGCCCCACCCTCACCCACGGATCGATGAAGATCGGCGCGGGTGTCGTGGCGGCCGAGCGCAACGGCGCGGCGGAGATCGTCGACCCGCGCCCATGGGCGTTCGGCACGATCGCCGAGACGTACGAGAAGTACGACGTCGGAGCGGTGTTGCCCGCGATGGGGTACAGCGAGGGACAGCTCGACGAGCTCTCGAAGATCATCGACTCGGCCGACGCCGATCTGGTCGTGGTGGGAACGCCGATCGACCTTCGGAGCGTGATCGACATCGGCAAGCCGGCCGTGCGGGTGCGCTACGACCTCGACGTGCTGCCGGAGTCGCCGACGTTGATCGACGTGCTCGCACCCGTGCTGGACTGAGTCGGGCGCTCGCCGGCCGAGGAGCTGATGTCGTTGGAGCGGGTCGTGGTCGCCCTCGGTGGCAACGCTCTGCTTCGGCGCGGTGCCGACGACACGTTCGAGGAGATGTATCGGGCGTGCCGCGAGGCGGCCGAGCGCATCGCCGATATCGCCGCCGACGGGTGGCAGGTGGTCGTGACCCATGGCAACGGTCCCCAGGTCGGTCGCATCCTGCTGCAGCAGGAAGCCGCCGCCGCGACCGTGCAGCCCATGCCCCTCGACGTCTGCGGGGCCCAGAGCCAGGGCCAGATCGGGTACCTGCTGCAGGTCACGCTCGGCGACGTCTTCTTCGAGCGCGGCATGGAGCGTCCGGTCGCCACGGTCCTGACGCTCACCAGGGTGCGCGCCGACGATCCCGCCTTCACGAACCCGACGAAGTTCGTCGGTCCCTACTACGAGGAGGCCGAGGCCCGGCGCCTCGAAACCGAACGCGGCTACACGGTGAGGGCCGATCCACACGGGGGATGGCGTCGGGTCGTGCCGAGCCCGCGGCCGTACTCGATCGTCGAGACCCCGGTGATCACGAACCTCGTGGCCGACGACGTGGTCGTGATCGCGAGCGGAGGCGGAGGCGTTCCGGTGATCGAGGACGGCCCACGCCTGATCGGCAAGGAAGGGGTCGTCGACAAGGATCTGGCCGCGGCGATCCTCGCGAAGGAGGTCGGCGCGACCACCCTGCTGATCCTCACGGACGTGAAGAAGGTGCAGCGCGGTTACGGGTCGCTGTACCCGGAGGACATCGACCGCTTGGACGTCGGCGAGGCCTTCGAGCTCATCGAACGGGGGGAGTTCGGCGCAGGATCGATGGGCCCGAAGGTCGAGGCGGCGGCGGGATTCGTCCGCGACGGTGGAGCCAGGGCGGTCATCGCCGACCTCGACGACGCCACCGGGGCCCTGCGCGGCGAGACGGGCACCACGATCGTTCCGGCCGAAGGCTAGTTCGGCCCGCCCCGGCGTCCCGGATTGCGGAACTGCTGCGCGATCACGAACAGGGCGAAGACGCCGACGGCGCCCGCCAGCAGCACCAGCAGCCCGATGAAGATGGCCTCCAGCCACCCCTTGATGTCGGGGAAGAAGCTCGCGAGCACCGCGACGCCGGGCATGCGCGACATCGTACCGAAGCCCATCGGGTCCGAACCGGGCTCGTTCGCGTCGTAGTCTCTGCGCCATGCGACTCGGGCTGCTCACCGGCGGGGGGGACTGTCCAGGACTGAACGCGGCGATCCGAGCGATCGTCCGCTTCGCGCAGGACTCTCACGGCGCGACCGTGTACGGCTTCCGCGACGGCTGGCGCGGCGTCATGGAGGGCACGGCCGACGAGCTCACGCGTGACGACGTGCGTGGGTTGCTGACGCGCGGAGGCACGATCCTCGGCACGTCGGGGGTGCAGCCCTTCCGGTCCGCCGACGGCGTCGACCGCGTCCGCGAGGCGCGCGAGGTTCATCGGCTCGACGGCTTCATCGTGATCGGAGGCGAGGGCACGATGGGAGCTTGCGCCGCGATGCCCGACGTGCCGATCATCGGTGTGCCGAAGACGATCGACAACGACATCGCAGGCACCGACCGCAGCATCGGGTTCCAGACCGCGGTGCAGGTCGCCGCCGACCTGATCGACCGGCTCTACAGCACCGCCGAAAGTCACCGCCGAGTGATGGTCTGTGAGGTCATGGGGCGCAGCGCCGGCTGGATCGGGCTCGAGGCCGGCATCGCGGGCGCGGCCGACGTGATCCTGCTGCCCGAGCACCCGTTCGACATCTCGTCGGTGGCTCGCCGCGTCAAACAGCACATGCTCGAGGACCGCCGGTTCTCGATCGTCGTCGTCTCCGAGGGCGCGATGCCGGTGCCCGGCACGTTGGAGGTGCCCGACTACCCCCTGGACGAGAACGGGTGGCCGCGCCTGGGAGGTATCGGCGGGCTGGTCGCGGATGAGCTCGCGTCGCGCAACGCCGTGGAATCGCGCATCACGGTGCTCGGGCATGTGCAGCGAGGAGGTTCACCTGTCGCCGCGGACCGCGTGCTCGCGACGCGGCTCGGCATCGCGGCGGTCGAGGAAGCGAGCCGGGACGGCTGGGGATCGATGGTCGGCATCGTCGGCCAGGAGTCCGTGACCTCCCCCCTCGCAGGCGTGGGTCGTGAGCCGCGGCTCGTCCCCAAGGAGCTGTGGGAGATCCCCCAGGTCCTGTGCGATTGAGCCCCGCGGTCGCCGACCGTGCCGGCCCGCCTTTCGTAGGCTGCCGAGATGCGACTCGGCATCCTGACCGGAGGAGGCGACGTACCGGGACTGAACGCCTCGATCAAGGCGGCCGTGTCGCGGGTGGTCGCCGAGGGCCACGAGGTGCTCGGCATCCGCCGCGGGTGGGGTGGGCTGCTCGAGGCCGATCCGGACGATCTCGAGAGCGTCGCGGCGAACCTGTTGACGCTCGACCCGGGCGTGGTTCGCACGATCGACCGCACGGGCGGCACGTTCCTGCACACGTCGCGCACGAACCCGGCCAAGGTGGGTCCGGCCGACGAGCCGGCGTTCCTGGCGGAGGGGCGCACCGACGACGGACCGCGCGATCACACCGCGCACGTGTTGCGAGTGATCGAAGCGCTCGGCCTCGACGCGTTGATCCCGATCGGCGGCGATGACACGCTCTCGTTCGGTCTGCGCCTGCACCAGGAGGGTGTCCCCGTCGTCGCGATCCCCAAGACGATGGACAACGACGTGCACGGCACCGATTACTGCATCGGTTTCTCGACGGCGGTGACCCGTACCGTGAACTTCGTCCACCAGCTGCGCACGAGCGCCGGCTCCCACGAACGGCTCGCGGTGGTCGAGGTCTTCGGCCGCTACAGCGGCGAGACCTCGCTCGTGTCGGCCTACCTGTCCGGCGTGGAGCGCGCGATCATCTCCGAGGTGCCGTTCGACGTCGACCGCCTGGGCGAGCTGCTGCTGCGCGACAAGGGGGCGAATCCCAGCAACTACGCGATGATGACGATCTCCGAGGGCGCGACGCTCGCGGGTGGGGAGATGATGCAGGCGGGCGACGAGGACGCCTACGGCCACCGCAAGCTGGGCGGCATCGGCCAGCTCACGAGCGCCCTGCTGAAGGAACGCACCGGGTCCGACACGATCTACCAGCAGCTCGGTTACCTGATGCGTTCGGGGTCGCCCGATTCCCTCGATCTCATGGTCGCTATCAACTACGCCGTGATGGCGGCCGATCTCGCGATCGAAGGCGTGCACGGCCGGCTGGTGGCGCTGCGCAACGGCAACTACGTGAACGTCCCGATCTCGGTGCTCGGCCAGGGGGTCAAGCGCGTCGACGTCGACGCGCTCTACGACCGCGAGAGCTACCGGCCCAAGATCCAGCACGTCGACGGCAAGCCGATGTTCCTGTACTGAGCCGGCCGTCGGTAGACTGCCGGGCCATGAGCCGGTTCCGGGTCGACCTGCGTTCCGACACCGTCACCACGCCGACGCCCGAGATGCGTCGGGCGATGGCCGAGGCCGAGGTGGGCGACGCCTGGTACGGCGACGACCCAACGGTCAACCGGCTGCAGGCGCTCGCCGCCGAGCGTCTGGGCAAGGAAGCCGCCCTCTACGTGCCCACCGGCACGATGGCCAACCAGATCGCGCTCGCGCTTCACGTGCGAACGGGGGGCCACCTGGTGGCATGTTCGGAGCTCTCGCACGTCGCCGGCACCGAGGTCATGACGTCGGCGGCGCTGTCGGGCATCGCGTTCCGCACGACCGACCCCGGGCCCCGCGGGTGGATCGACGCCGAACAGGCGCGCGCCCTGCTCGAGCCCGACTCGTTCTACGACGTCGAGGTCGTCGATCTGCTCTCGGTCGAGAACACCGTGGGCGGAGCGGGCGGTCGCGTGATGCCGCTCGAGGAGCTGCAGGCCGTGCGGAAGGTCGCCGACGACGCCGGCGTGCCCGTGCACCTCGACGGTGCCAGGTTGTTCAACGCTGCCGCCGCGGCGGCCGTCGACGCCGCCGAGTTCGCCGACCAGGCCGATACCGTGATGTTCTGCGTGTCGAAGGGCCTCGGAGCACCCATCGGGTCGCTGCTGTGCGGGCCCGCCGACCTGATGCCCGAGGCCAGGCGACAGTGGATCCTGTTCGGGGGCGCCTGGCGCCAGGCCGGCATCATGGCGGCCGCCGGCATCGTCGCCCTGGAGCGGGGCCCCGAACGCCTACCCGAGGACCACGAGCGTGCCCGTCGGCTCGCGGAGGGGGTCGGGGAGCGGCTTCCCGGCTCGATCGATCCCGACCAGGCTGCAACGAACATGGTCCTCGTCGACACGGAAGCGGCGGGGCTGGGCGTGCTCGACACCGTCGAGCGGCTCGCCGCCCTCGGCGTGGGCGTGACGCACACCGGCACGCACGTGCGCATGGTGACCCACGCCGACGTGAGCGATGACGGCATCGCGACCGCCCTCGAAGCGTGGGGTGTCGTCGCCCGTGCGGCTCGACGGGGCGGCCCCGGCCTTGAGGAGGAGGACTGATGGGCCTGTTCACGAAGAACTACCCGCCCGAGATCGCCCCGCGCATCCCACCGGGTCAGCGGCTGGTGAAGACCTGGCCGGTGCTGCATTACGGTCCGATCCCGAGCTTCGACGGCGCGGACTGGGATGTCGAGGTCTCGGGCCTCGTGGAGCACCCCTTCCGGCTGAGCTACGAGGAGCTGCGGGCCCTGCCGACGGTCACCGTCGATGCCGACATGCATTGCGTCACCGGATGGACCACGCTCGACAACACGTGGGAGGGTGTGGCGTTCGGGACGATCCTCGAGCGTGCTCGGCCCACCTCCGAGGCGAAGTGGGTGATCGCGGAGAGCCCCAACGGCTACACGTCGAACCTGTCGCTCGAGGCGATGAGCGACGACGACGTGGTGCTCGCGTGGCGTAACCACGGCGAGGATCTCACGCCCGAGCACGGCTGGCCGCTGCGGCTGGTCGTGCCCAAGCGCTATGCCTGGAAGAGCGCGAAGTGGCTCACCGGACTGCGCTTCAGCGATCGGAACGAGCGAGGCTTCTGGGAGCTACGGGGGTATCACGTGCACGCCGAGCCGTTCGCCGAGGAACGCTACAGCTACCAGGAGGGCCCGAGGGCCGAGTTCGTGTCCTGACCGCCGCGCGGATCGTCACGTCTCGGGCGGGGCGACCGCGCGGAGCGTCTCGATCTGTTCGGCATGTGAGGCCGCGTCGCCGGGGGTTTCGAGCACGAACGGCAGGTCGGCCGCTTCCGGCCGCGACAGGATCGCCCGCCACCCGCCCGGGCCGATGAACCCCTCGCCGACCGGCGCGTGCCGGTCCCGGCGATCTCCCCGGGGGAACTCCGAATCGTTCGCATGAACGAGGGCGACCCGGCCCGTGAGGCCGCGCTCGGCGAGCTCCGAGAACAGTTCGTCGACCCCGTCGGGTTCGTCGAGGCCGTACCCGGCGGCGAACAGGTGGCAGATGTCGAGGCAGAGCCCCAGCCGATCGTCGCCCGCTTCCTCGAGCAGCAGGGCGGCTTCGCCGATCGTGGAAGCCACCGCCCCGCGCGTGCCCGCCAGGAGCTCCACGAGCACGCGCACGCCGACGGCCGACCGCACGACCTGCCTCAGCGAGACCGCGGCGCGGTGACGGGCCGTCGCCGGCTCGCCGTCGCCGCCCGCTCCCGCGTGCAGCACCAACAGGTCGACACCGAGCCGGTCGCACGCTCGAGCCGTCGCACGAGCGAGCGCCCGCGACCTCGAGAGGAACCCGTGGTTCGGCGAGGCGATGTTCACCAGGTAGGGAGCGTGCGCCGCCAGGGGGTGGAGCCCGCTCGCCGCCCACCCCTCGCGGAACCGCGCGGCAGCTTCGTCGGTGAACGACGGCGGAGCCCACGCGCGCGGGTTCGACAGGAAGATCTGCGCGCAATCGGCGCCGCGGCGCCGGCATTCCTCGACGACGCCGGTCGTGACCTCGGAGCCGCGGCGCACGTGCGCGCCGAACCTCACGCGATGAACAGCGTGACGCCGTCGCCGTAGGAGACGGTGACGTTCGGCGCCGGGGTCTGGCTGATCACGAGCGAGCCCGTGGTGTTCGGCACCACGAAGAACGACACGTCGAGGCCGTAGGAGCTCGCCTTGGCCTCGGCCGCCGACTTCGAGAGCCCGATGAAGCTCGGCAGGGGGAACCGCTCGGGGCCCAGCGAGATCGTGAGGGTCACCCTGGACGCGTATGGAGCCACGGTGCCCGCCTTGGGGCTGACACCCAACACCGAGCCGCGCTCCACCCGGTTCGAGAACGTGGTCTCGGTCGTCACGGAGAAGCCGGCGGCCTGGAGGGTCTCGGTCGCACGGGACTCCGTCGCCCCCGCGACCTTGGGGACGGGCACCGGAGCGTGTCCCTTGCTCAGGATCAGCTCCACCGTGCTGCCGGCGGGCACCATGCCCGACTGCAGCTGCTCGATCACGCGGCCCTCGGGGATCTCGTCGTGGAACCGGCGCCGGGCGACCGATGGCTCCAAGCCGAGGCGCTCCAGGGAGGTCGCCGCCTTCTCGAACGTCAGCCCGACAAGCTTCGGCGCCTTGACCGGGGGCGGGCCGAGCGAAGGCACGATCGTGACCGTCTCACCCAACTCGAGCGAGGTGCCCGCCTCGGGTTGCACGCGCAGCACGCCGCCATCGGGAACCCGGTCGGAGTGTTGACCGTCGGCGATGCGGACGACGAACCCGAGGTCGGAGAGCCGTTCGCGCGCGGCCTCGACGGTGCCGCCGGAGAGCACGGGAACGTCGGCGCGATGGGGGATCAGATAGGTCCACGCGCCCCACGCCGTGGCCGCCAGGGCGGCGGCGAGCAGCACCACGCCCAGTCGCCGGCGCCACCGCCGGCGGGTGCCGCGTTCGACCCGGGCGATCGTTGCGGTCGTGGTCTCGAGCTCGTCGATCTCGGCCGCGTCGCCGAGCACGACGACGTCGGTGGTGGTGCCGTCGGCCGGCAGGGGACTCACGGCAGGCGCATCGTCGACGATCGAGGCCAGGGCCCGGGCCGGCCGCAGCGAGGATGCGAACGCGTCCATGTCTCGGCGCATCGCGAGGGCGGATTCCGGCCGCATCTCGCGATCGCGATCGGTCGCGCTGGCCACGAACCCGTCGAGTTCCGGCGGGATCGAGCCAACGGTGGCACTGGGCGTCGGCACCCGTCCGGACAGGTGCTTGTACGCGATCGACATCGCGGTCTCGCCGGTGAACGGCAGCTTCCCGGTGAGCAGCTCGTAGCTCACGATCCCGAGCGAGTAGAGGTCGCTGCGCGGGTCGGCCGGCTCGCCTCGGATCTGTTCGGGCGCGAGGTACTGCACGGTGCCCGTCACGGTGCCGGCCTGGGTCTGACGGCCTTCGGCGTAGGCGCGAGCGAGCCCGAAGTCGGCCACCTTCACGACCCCGTCGGTCGTGACGAGGATGTTCTCCGGCTTGATGTCGCGGTGCACGATACCCTGGCCGTGCGCGTGTTCCAGCGCCAACAGGGTCTGCCGCACGACCTCGGCCGCCAGCGCCGGCTCGAGACGACCCTCACGATTCAGTAGGGCTCGAAGGCCCTGGCCGCGGACGTACTCCATGACCATGTAGTAGATGCCGTCGACAGAGCCCCAGTCGAAGACCGCCACGATGTTGTTGTGGGACAAGCCGGCCGCGGCCCGGGCCTCGGTGCGGAAGCGGTCGACGAAGGCCTGGTCGCCGGCGAGCGAACGGTGCAGCACCTTGATCGCGACGTCACGTGCCAGCACGGTGTCGCGGGCGCGGAACACCTCGCCCATGCCGCCCGAGGCGATGCGCTCCACGACCGCGTAGCGCCCGTCGAGCGTGACGAGCGCATGCCCCTGCACGGCGCCCGACGGCGCCGACTGCGCGATACTCCTGGACGTGATGCCCTCCTGCATTCTCGGGGAAGCGTTCTCCGCAGGAACGCCGCGCCTCGCGTCGAGTGGCGCCGCGCGAATCGTATAGCCGGAAAGGGGCTGGATCGTGGAGGTTCGGGCAACTCCGTCGTCGAGAGATCCCGGGGAGATCGGTGCCGATCTCGACCGGATCGAAGCCGCCGTGGCTGCGGGGAACACCGATCTGGCCGGGCTGGGGCTCTGGGAGATCGTTCGCGCCGTCAAGCTCGACCGGGCCTTGACCGGTGAGCATGCCGACCAGATCGGGCGCATCGATGCCTCCGCCTTCCGGGCCCGCATCCGCGTGCGCCTGCCCGTCTGGGCGGGGAACGCCCTGCTGCTGGCCGGTGTCGTCGCGGGTGGGCTGGCCGTGTGGGCGGCGTACGTGTGGCAGACCCCGATGTGGAAGGGGCTCGCGCTGATCGCGGCGGGCCTGATCTGGTCGCTGTGCGTCCACTCGCCGACGCACTGGCTCGCGGGCGCCCTGGTGGGGATCGGGTGGACCGACTACTTCCTCGGTGGGCCGCCGCCGCCCAGGCCGGGATTGAAGTCGGATTACGGCACCTACCTGCGCGCCGACCCTGACTCCCGGGCGTGGATGCACGCGAGCGGGGCGATCGCCACGAAGCTCGCTCCGTTCGTGGCGCTCGCGTTCTGGCCCGTCTCGGGCGCCCCCTGGTGGGCGGCCGCGGCGCTCGCCGGGTACGGCGCGCTCCAGATCGTCACCGACGTGCTGGTCAGCACGAAGGCGAGCGACTGGAAGAAGTTCCGCCGTGAGAAGGCGATCGCGCGCCGGCGGCGCGCGGCGCTCGAGCCCGGCGCCTCGCCCGCCGAGGCGGCCCGCGTCACCGGGGGATCCCAGATCCCGCGCTCGGGTCCGAGCGCGCTCCCCGCGGAGCCGGTCGAAGACGGGTCGTAGGGACGCGGCCGTCGGCGACGCCGCTAGGGTGTGCGCCGTGGACCTCGTGTGCGTGGGCGACGTGATGCTCGACATCCGTGTCGACGCCGAGGCACTCAAGCGTGGCGGGGACGTGCACGGGCATGTGCTGCTGCAGCCGGGTGGCACATCGGCGAACGCCGCGGCCTGGGGGGCGTGGGCCGGCGCCTCGACCCGCGTGCTCGGCAGGATCGGCGACGACCTGCAGGGCAGAACCGTGCGCGGCGAGCTCCAGGAGCGCGGGATCGACGCGGCGCTGATGGTCGACCCCGAGGCGCCCACGGGCACGATGCTGGTCGTGCACGAGCCGGGGGAGCGATCGATGGTCGCCGATCGCGGCGCGAACGCTCGTCTCGTGCCCGACGACCTCCCCGCGACGATCGAGGCGGGAGCGGTGCTCGTCTCCGGGTACCTGCTCCTGCAGGAGCCCGGTCACGACGCCGGCGCGGCGGCCCTCGATCGGGCGCGGGCTCCCGTCGTGGCGGCCGAGGCGGCCTCGTGGCCCCTCGTCGAGGCGTTCGGCGCCGGCCGCTACCTCGAGGAGACCGCGAACGCGAACGCCGTGCTCGCCAACGCCCGGGAAGCCGAGGTCTTGACGGGCGGCCGCACGGGGGGCGACGCCGCGGCGACGCTCGGGGAGTCGTTCGAGTACGCAGC
>Ga0075313_1000034_pt1 | contig 25148 bp, 26 predicted proteins | sample MayberryNE_Catta_3_FD_120051 | JGI IMG/M metagenome (GOLD analysis project Ga0075313, IMG submission 120051) | Natural and restored wetland microbial communities from the San Francisco Bay, California, USA, that impact long-term carbon... | ecosystem: Environmental > Terrestrial > Soil >...
TGGGGCAACTCTGGCGAATGACGGAGGCTCCCGGATCAACCGGGAGCCTCTCTGACCTGCGGATCTCTCGTCGCGGGGACAGGATTTGAACCTGTGACCTCTGGGTTATGAGCCCAGCGAGCTACCGGACTGCTCCACCCCGCAGAACGATGCTAGCAAAGGTCCCCGCAACGCCCAATGCCCACCTCACGCGAGCGTGATCGCGACCCTCTCGAGCGCGTCCATCGACTCCTGCATGCCGGCTTCCATGCCCGACTCGACGATCATGTCGCGCACCTCGGCGCTCGGGCAGTCGGTGACCTGGGTCATGGTCGTGCGGCCGTCGACCTCGGTGAACGTGGTGGTGATCAGCGGCGCCATCGACTCGTCGACGGACTCCGAGCCGGGCCCCGTGTCGTAGACCTCGGTCGTCACGAGGCGTTCGTTCGGAACGATCTCCCGGAACTCGCCATGGAAGCCGACCTCGAACCCGCCGTTGGCCACCATCATGTATCTCCACGTGCCGCCGATCCGCAGATCGACCTCGGCCTTCGTGACCTCGCCTCGCTCGCCGCTCCACCAGCGCTGGATCAGCTCGGGGGTCGTGTACGCCTTCCAGACCAGGTGTCTCGGCGCATCGAAGTCCCGCGTGATCACGATCTGGGTCTGCGTCGGAAGCGTGACCACAGCCGTGCCGCTACTCGTCATCGCTCTCTCCCTCCTCCTGCTCCTTGAGCTCTTCCAACACCTCGTCCATCAGCTGGAAGCGCTGCTCCCATGTTCGTTCGAACCCCTTCACCCAGTCATGGATAGGCTCGAGCGATCGCCCCTCGAGCCGGTAGATGCGCTGCCGGCCGGCGCCGCGCACGTCGACCAGCCCGACCTCACGCAGCACCCGCAGGTGTTTGGACACCAGCGGCTGCGGGAGCCCGAGGCGAGCGACGAGGTCGTTCACGGGGCGCTCGCCGTCGGCGAGGACCTCGAGGATCGCTCGTCGTCGCGGCTCCGCAACCGCGTTGAACGCGTCCGTCGTGGTCGCCGCTCGTGGCATGGTCAAACAATATATGTCTATATCGGCATATGTCAACGCGCCGGTCCACGCCATCCGTCGGTGACGCCGAGTAGGGTTCGCGGCATGGTGGACTTCAAGCTCGAACTCGTGAACGTGCCCGTCTCCGACGTCGACCGAGCGAAGGCGTTCTACACCGACCAAGCGGGCTTCCATCTCGACCACGACCACACGGTCAGCGACGAACTGCGGTTCGTGCAGGTCACGCCCCCCGGCTCGGCATGCTCGGTCGCGTTCGGCACCGGCCTCTCCGACAAGGAGCCGGGTTCGGTCGGCGGGCTGCAGCTCGTGGTCGACGACATCGAGGCGGCGCATGCCGAGCTGGCGGGCCGCGGCGTCGACGTCACCGATGTGCAGGACTTCGCGTGGGGCTCGTTCGTCTTCTTCAGCGATCCCGACGGCAACGGGTGGGCGGTGCAGCAGATCCAGCCTCGCGGTTGACGTCGGCCTCGCTCAGCGAGGGCCCCAGCACACCACGCGTCCGGTCGCGGCCGGTAGCGCCAGCAGGGTGCCCTCGGGGCATCGAGCCGGCTCCGACGCGGCGGTGGTCACGAATCCGTCGGCGCGTACGTCGTCGCACGACAGCGGAGCATGCACGTGCTGGTCGTGCACGTCGCCGCAGGTCCCGGCGATGAACTCGGGCTCCGTGGTGGCCGCTTCGACGAGCTCGGGCGCGCCGCGGTGGTGCGACGGGCCACCGCCGATCGGGACCCAGCACAGGTACAGCGAGCCGACGCCGGTCGAGGTCGCGAGCACCGACCCGCGATCGTAGAGCGGGCAGGTCACGGTCGGGTCGCCGAGAGCCCTCCTGGCGCCGACTTCGACGTTGGCACGGCGATCCGAGCACGCGACGGGTTCGACGCCCGCTCCGTCGTAGGCCCCGCAGTCGCCGTACCTCGGAACGTTCCGGGTCACGACGGGCACCGAAGGCGCGGCCTCCATCGGCCCGCGCGATCGCGGTTCGGAGGCTCGGGGGCGGCCCATCGTCATCGCGGCGCCGGCCGCCAGGGCGACGGCGAGGAGCACGCAGACGAGCCCGACCGTGAGCCTCGTGTTCCACATGCCGGAGACATCGGAACGAGCGAGGTCCGGATTGACCGCGCGACGGAGGCGCCACGTTCTTCCCGGTCGTAGCATCGTCGCATGCGCGCGATCCGATCCCTGGTGGGTGGCGAGCCCGTCGACGGCGCACCGGGCGGCGCGTTCACGATCTCGAACCCGGCGCGGCTCGACGAGACGATCGGGGAAGCCCACCTCGGCGACGCGTCGACGATCGTCGAAGCCTGCCGGATCGCCGGCATGGCCCAGCCCGGGTGGGCCTCGACCCCTGCTCCCGAGCGGGGCCGCGTGGTTCAGCACTTCGGTCGGCTCGTCGAGGACAACTTCGAGGCGCTCGCTCGGGCGATCACGCGCGAGATCGGCAAGCCGATCCGCGAGTCGCGCGGCGAGGTGCAGGAGGTCGTCGACACCTGCAACTTCTTCCTATCGGAGGGCCGGCGGCTCTACGGCCAGACCGTGCCGAGCGAGATGCCCGACAAGCAGCTGTTCACGTTCCGCACGCCGGTCGGGGTCGCTGCCATCGTCACGGCCGGGAACTTCCCGGTCGCCGTGCCGAGCTGGTACATCGTGCCCGCGCTCGTGTGCGGCAACGCCGTCGTCTGGAAACCGGCCGAGTACACGCCCGCGATCGCGGAGGCATTCTCGCAGCTGTTGCTGCACGCGGGACTTCCGCCCGGGGTGTTCTCGATGGTGCTCGCCGACGGGCCCTCGACGTTCGAGGGGCTCGAGCGAGCGCTCGATGCCGGGCACGTCGACAAGATCGGGTTCACGGGCTCCACCGAGGTGGGGCGCCGCATCGGCGAGCTGGCCGGCCGACACCTACAGACGCCCTGTCTCGAGCTCGGCGGCAAGAACCCGCTCGTCGTGATGCCCGATGCCGATCTCGACCTGGCCGTCGAGGGCGCGCTGTTCAGCGGCTTCGGCACCGCCGGGCAGCGCTGCACGTCGCTCGGCACCGTGATCGTGCATACCGACGTGCACGACGACTTCCTCGAGCGGTTCTCGAAGGCGGTGTCGCAGGCGGCGATCGGCGATCCGACGACCGATGTGCTCTACGGCCCGATGATCTCTGCGCGGTTCTGCGAACGGTTCGAGTCGTGGCTCGGACTCGTGCGCCCGCATCACACCGTGCTCGGCTCGACCGGGACCGGACGCATCACCGCCTCGAACCCGCGCCAGGGCTTCGTCGGCGACCCCGACGCCGGGCTCTTCTTCCACCCGACGATCGTCGACGGCCTTCGAGCCGACGACGAGCTCGCCACGACCGAGACCTTCGGCCCGATCGTGGGCATCGCCACGTTCGAGACGTTCGACGAGGCGATCTCGCTGGCGAACGGTCACGGGTACGGTCTGTCGAGCAGCATCTACACGTCGGACCCGCTCTCTGTCTTCCGGTTCCGGGAACGCATCTCGGCCGGCATGGTGAGCGTCAACAACTCCACGTCGGGCGCCGAGGCGCACCTGCCGTTCGGAGGGAACGGACGCAGCGGCAACGGCTCGCGCCAGTCCGGCATCTGGGTCCTCGACCAGTTCACTCGGTGGCAGTCGATGAACTGGGACTACTCGGGCCACCTGCAGAAGGCGCAGATGGACGTCGCCGACGTCGAGGCGGATCCCGCTTTCCGACTGGCGGAGTGACGGCCGGAGACAACCGCCCTACGGCGAGGGCGACTCGTCGGGCCCTTGCTCGACAGGAGGCGCGCTGGTGAGCTCGAGCGCTTGAGCGACCAGATCCTGCGCGGCGGCGATCTCCGCCTCGTAAGCGGCGAGGTCCCCCCCGCGCAACGCCGCGTCGGCGGCCTCGAAGTGCTGCGACGCCTCGGCGAGCAGCTCGGCCACGGTCTGGTCCACGCCGCCGTCTGGAGGGGGTGGTTCCTGGCCGTCGGGCTCGACTCCCTCGACCGCCTGCTCCAGCGCTTCGTCGAGGGTCTGTCCGACCCCCACCGCGTCGCCGTTGGCGACCACGACCCGCTTCAGCTCCGGCACCGTCGCCGTCGCCTGTCTCGCCTGCACGTACACGGGCTGCACGTACAGGAACGAGTTCTCGATCGGGATCACGAGCAGGTCGCCGAAGAGCACCGACGAGCCTCCCCGCCCGAGCAACGTTCGCTCCGACGCGAACTGGGCGTCCTGGTTGATGCGCGAGAACACGATCGAGGGCCCGGGCACGTTCAGCGAGGCGGGGAGCTCGAGCGAGAGCAGGCGACCGTAGGTCTCGGGATCGGAGCTCGCGGCCAGCCACGCGATCATGTTCTGCCGGCCCTGCGGCACGAACGGCAACACGAGTTGGAACGCCTCGTCCTGCTCCCCCGGAGCCCGCATCAACAGGTAGTACGGGCGCAGCGTCGGCGCGTCGACGAGCGAGGCGTCCGGCGTCGTGCCCGCCTCGAGATCGAGTCGCTGCTGCGTGGGATCGGCCGCGATCTCCCACCGGTCCTGCTTCTGGTAGAAGACCTCGGGACTCGTCACGTGGTAGTTCGAGTACTGCGTCGCCTGCACCTGGAACAGGTTCTCGGGGTACCGGAAGTGCTCTCGAAGCTCGTCCGGCGCCTCGGCCATGGGGGTGAGCAGCTCGGGGAACGCCCGGTCCCACACCTGGATGATCGGGTCGCTCAGGTCCGCGTAGTACGTCATGGACCCGTCGTATGCATCGACGGTGACCTTGACGGCGTTGCGCATGTAGTTCACGAGCGTGGGGGGCAGGTCCCCCTCGGTCGCGGCGGCGAGATCGACCGATTCCGAGTACGGGTAGTCGTTCGTCGTCGTGTAGGCGTCCCATATCCAGATGAGCTCGCCGCCGATGATCGCGAGGTACGGATCGCGGTCGAACGTGAGGAACGGAACCGGCTTGGGGGCCCGTGAGTAAAGGTCCCGGTAGAGCATGATGCGGCTCTGCGCATCGATCTGTCCCGAGATCAGCAGGTTCACGTCGCGGAACCGCCAGGCGAACAGGGAGCGCTGCAACACGTTGCCGACCTCGATGCCACCGTCGCCGGTGTAGCTGTACGGGTCCGGAGCGCCGTCGTAGTCGAGCTCGGGGCTGTCGGTCTTGACGACCACGAACGGCGCATCGCCCTGGTCGCCCTCGCCGTAGTAGATCCGCGGTTCCTCGAGGGTCGGCTGATCGTCCTCGGGGGGCGGCACGTCGGCGAGCGTGAACACCGGGGAACCTTCGCTGTTCGCGGTCTCGACGCGGGCCGCGACCGCACCGAATCCGTGGGTGTAGACCAGGTGTTCGTTCTGCCAGGTGCGCGCCTCGGCCTGGATGCCTTCCTGGGACACCTCTCGTGCCGAGACCATCAGCACCTGACGCTCGCCGTCGAGCTCGTAGCGGTCGACGTCGACGTCGCGGAACTCGTAGTACTGCCGGAAGCGCTGCAGCGCCCGGAAGTTCTCCTCGAGGATCGACGGACGCCAGAGCCTGATGTTCTCCTTCGTCGCCTCGTTGGCCGCGAGGTCCTCGGAGGTCACCACCGGGTCGTAGCCCTGTTCGGGGGGTGCCTCGATCGAGTCGGGCTCGATCGCGAAGGCCCGGGTGGTGCCGTCGAGGTTGTGCTGGATGTATTCCCCCTCACGCTGGAACTCCTGGGGGGTCACTCGGAACCGCTGCACGAAGGCCGGGTAGGCGGTGCCGAGCAGCACCGAGACGGCGCCGAGCACGACGACCGCGATGATCGGAAGCGCCCAGCGCTGCCGCACGATGTTCGCGAAGAACAGCACGGCGCAGATCACCGCCGCGATGATCAGGAAGTTCAGCGCGGGCAGCTGCGCGTGCACGTCGGTGTACGAGGCGCCCCGAACCACCCCGCGCTCCGAGCTCAGCAGATCGAAGCGCCCGAGGTAGTAGCCCCACGCCTTGATCAGCATGATCAGGCCGAGCAACACCGACAGATGCGCACGGGTCGCCGGCGCGACACGGTCCGCCCACGAGCTCGCCTGCGGCCGGATGCCGCCCCAGAGGAAGTGCGCGACCGCGGTGAGGAACAGGATCCCGACGAACGCTGAGAACAGCCACCCCTGCACGAACTTCAACCAGGGCAACGAGAACACGTAGAACGCCGGATCCCGCTCGAACAGGGGCTCGAGCACGCCGAACTCCACCCCGCTCGAATGGCGCCACAGCAGGAACACCTCCCACTGCCGCGAGACGCCGATGCCCACGAGGAACGCCAGCACAGCGGCCCCCACCGGCAGCGCCCACCCGAGGAACGGCTCGAAGGTCATGCGCACCCGCTCGATCGCTTCCTGCTCGGGGGTGAGGAAGCGGATCGGCGGCGGAGAGATCCTCCTCGTGATCAGCAGGTTGGCGTAGAGCACCGCGAAGAACGCCGCACCGAAGACCACCCCGAGCACCAGCTTCGTGCGCAGCTCGGTCCAGAACACACCGGAGAGCTCGACCTCTCGGAACCACAGCAGGTCGACGTAGAACGTCGACATGACCGTGAACAGCACTGCCAACACGACCAGCGCCCCGATCAGATAGAGGGGCCAGCGTCGCTGGCGCGTGGGGAGACGCACGGTTGCCATGGGTGTCGGTCGTTCCTCCTCCGTCGGCGGCGGGAGCGCCGAGGCGAGCCTAACGCATGCCGTCGCGAGCGAAGGTCACGAGGCCTCGAGCGCCCCGATCGCGTCGTCGAACGATCCCACGGGGATCAGGTCGAGATCGCCGGTGTCGAGACCCTCGAGCTCGGCCATGTTCCCCCGCGGCACGAGGAAGACCGTTGCTCCGGCTCGCTCGGCCCCGATCACCTTGTCGACGATGCCGCTGATCGCTCCCACATCGCCGTCGGGGCCGATCGTGCCGGTGCCGGCGATCCGGCGTCCGTCGGTCAGATCCGCGGGGGTGAGCGCGTCGTACAGACCGAGGGCGAACATCAGGCCGGCCGACGGCCCACCGACGTCGCCGCTCGAGATCTCGATCTCGAAGGGGAACGCGTTCACGATGTTGATGCCGATCAGCGGCTCCTCGCGGCCCGCGCACGGCTCGCGCACGAGCTCGACCTCGTGCACCTCGCCGGCGGCCTCCACGCGGAACGCCACCGGCTCGCCGGGGGGGACGCCGTCGATCGCGCGTGAGGCGTCGCGAGCCGAGCCGATGCGACGGCCGTCGATCGCGATCACCTCGTCGCCGGCGAACAGCTCGCCGGCGGCCGGGCAATCCGCGCCGGTGGCCTCGATCAGCGCCCCCTTCCCGTGCTCCTCGGGATAGTCGAACAGCTCGCCGAGCACGACGATGGAAGCGTCGATCTTGCTCTGGTCCATCTGCGAGATGGCTCGCTCCTGCTCCTCGTCCCGGTCGAGCCCGGGTGGGTAGATCTCGTCCCTGCCCACGACCGACCGCGAGTCGTCGATCCAGGCGATGGCCGATCCCAAGGCGGTGACCTGCTTCCAGCTCACGGTGGTCATGATCAGCTCCCCTCGCGACTCGTATCTCGGCACGCCCTGCACGTCGATCAGTGGTCCCACCTCGCTCGCCGGACCCGGCCCCAAGGCGTAGAGCGGCAGCCGGACCCACGCGGCGGCGAACGCGAGCCCGAACAGGGCGGCGACGGTTGCGATGCGGACGAAGCGACTCATGGGAGGCCCCGATAGTACGGGCACACGTGCGGACGACCCTTCACGTCGCGACGCGCGGGAAGTACGCTCGTGCCCGGCCGGAGGAGATGACGCGTCGGTGGGAACCGTGCTGGTGGTGACGATCGCGGTCGGCGTCGGCGTGCTCGTCTACCGGCTCACCGCCGGGGGCGAGGACGCTGCCGTACCGAGCGACGACGATGCGGCCGCCTGGGCCGGCGAACCCCCGGAGCGCCCGATCGAGGTGCCCGACGGCTACATCCGCGTCGCGGGCGGCAGACCTTCGTGGCACGCCCGGCTCGGAGGGGCGATGGGGCTCTTGATCGCGGTGGCCGTCGGTGCGATCGGGCTCGCCGTCTCGCTCTGGGCCGTGGTCTCGTTCCTGGCTCGCTTGTTCGCCGATGCGGGTGGAGGATCGCCGAACGCCTGAGCCGGTTCGGCCCGCCCACGGACGGACGCGTCAGCGGCGACGGACGAGCTGGAAGGCCGTCCGATAGTCCTCGAGATGCTCGAGCATGCGCCCCGTGCCCACCACGACGGTTTCGAGCGGGTGCTCGACGACGTGCACGGGAACCTCGCACTCCTGAGCCAGCAGCATGTCGAAGCCACGCAGGAGTGCGCCGCCCCCCGTGAGGAACATGCCCGTCTCGAGCACGTCGTGCGTGAGCTCGGGAGGCGCCTCTGCAAGCGTCGACCGGGCGGCTTCCACGATGCCGCTGAGCGGATCACCGATCGCCTTGCGGATCTCCTCCTCGGTGAGCTTGATCTCGATCGTGTTGCCCGTGGCGAGCTCCCTTCCGACGACGACCGCGCGCTTGCCGCCCTGCGTCGGGAACGCCGATCCGATGCCGATCTTGATCTCCTCCGCCGCCTTCTCACCGACCGCCACCCCGTACTCCTGGCGGATGTGCTGTTGCACGGCGCGATCGAGGTCGAACCCGCCGATCGCGGCCGAACGTCCGCTCACCACCCCGCCCATCGACACCACCGCCATCTCCGAGCGGCCGCCGCCGATGTCGGCCACGAGATGACCCCTCGGCTCATGAACGGGAAGGCCCGCCCCGATCGCCGCGGCGAGTGGCTCCTCGACGATCGTGACCTGGCGCACCCCCGCCGCCCGGATCGCATCTTCGATCGCACGGCGCTCGACCTCGGAGCTCATCGACGGCACCGCGACGAGCACCCGCGGTCGCGGGAACCGCACGATCATCGAGCGGCGGATCACGACCCCGATCATCGCCCGAGTGGTCTCGAACTCCGTCATCGTCCCCTTCCGCAGCGGGCGGACGGCGAGCACGTTGCCCGACTCGCCGCCGAGGAGGTGCCATGCCTCCTCGCCGATCGCGAGCACCTCCCCGGAGTCCGCGCGCACGGCGACGACGGCCGGCTCGTCGAGGACGACGCCCTCACCCTGTCGATAGACCAACGTGTTGGCCGTGCCGAGATCGATCGCGAGATCTCGGCCCACCTAACGTCGCCCCGTGGTGGCCGTCGTCATCAGCTCCCCATCACCCAGAGCGACTCGCCCGAGACGAGGGCTTCCTTCTTCCAGATCGGGACGTCGCGCTTGAGGCTCTCGATGCCGTGACGACACGCATCGAACGCCTCCGCGCGATGCGGAGCCGACACGGCCACGACGACACTGGTCTCGCCCACGTCGAGCTCACCGACCCGATGGACGATCGCGACGCGGCAGGCGGACCAGCGTTCCAGCATCTCGTCGGCGAGCTCGTGCAGCCGAACGTCGGCGAGCTCGAGCCAGGCCTCGTAGGTGAGGCCCGAGACCTCGCCAGCATCGGAATGGTCGCGCACGGTGCCGGCGAAGACGCACGTCGCACCCGCCCCCGGGTCGGCGACCGCACGGGTGGCCTCGTCGACCGAGAGCGCGTGCTCCTGGACCCGCACGAGCACGCGGGCGTCCGTGGGAGCATCGCTCCGGGTCCGCTCGGACATGTGGCCATCGTAACGAAGCGGGGTCGTACGATGACCTGATGAGCGATCGAGGCGGCGGGTTCGGGTTCCCCTTTGGCATCGATCCCGAATCGCTGCGTGACGCCCCGCTGTTCCGCGAGATGCAACGCGTGATGTCCGCGTCGTCGGGGCCGGTGAACTGGGAGCTGGCCAGGCAGGTGGCGGTCGCGAGCGCCGCCGAGTCGGGCGACGACCGCGGGGCGACGGCGCAGGACCTCCAGAGCTTCGAGGAGGCCGTGCGGGTCGCGGAGCTGCACGTCGCGCGGTTCACCGAGCTCGAGCCGCCCACCGACGTCGCGGAGGTCCGCGCCGTGCGCAGGGCCGAGTGGATCGGTTCCAACACCGACAGCCTCGCGGCCCTGCTGGAGCCCGCCGCGAAACGCATCGGCGAGTCGATAGACCTCGCGCAGCGCGAGGCGCTCCCGACCCAGGCCCAGGCGATGAGCGGCATGCTCGCGCAGATCTCGCCCCTGCTGATGGGAGCGCAGGTCGGGCAGGTGCTCGGATCCCTCGCGCAGAACGTGTTCGGCCAGTTCGACGTGGCGCTGCCCCGGTCCGGTCCGGGCGCGGTGATGTTCGTGGTACCGAACATCAGCCGGTTCGAGTCCGATTGGTCGCTCGACGCGACCGACTTCCGGACGTTCGTCGCGATCCACGAGGTCACGCACCGGTTCGAGTTCGCGCAACCGTGGGCCCGCGAGCGCTTCACCGGGCTCCTCGACGACTTCCTCTCGACGCTCCGGATCGACCTGGAGGGCATGCAGCAGCGACTCGCCGCGATCGACACGGGCGACCCCGAAGCGCTGCAACGCATGCTCGAGGGCGACGAGGAGCTCTTCGCGCCCGAGCTCGACGACGAGCAGCGGCTCAAGCTCGGGCGCATCCAGGCGTTCATGTCCGCCGCCGAGGGGTACGGCGACCATGTGATGCACGGGCTCGGCGCCGAGCTCCTCCCGTCGTACCGCCGGATCGAGGAAGCGATGCACCGCTACCGCGAAGGCGAAGCCGGTGACCCGGTATTCGAACGCCTGCTGGGCGTCGAGATGAAACGCGAGCAATACGAGGCGGGCCGCAGGTTCTGCGAGACGGTCGTGGAGCTCACCGACGAGGCGACCCTGACGCGCATGTGGGATTCGGCCGAGTCGCTGCCCTCGCTCCCCGAGGTCGCCGAGCCGCGCCTGTGGCTGGCGCGAACCGTCTGAGGAAACGCGAGATCCGGTACGGCGGATGCATCTCGCGCGTTTTCCGCGACCGTGCTAGCGTCGCCGTCGCCACGGCGAGGCCCCCAGCCTCCGCCGGCGTCACGGGAGGGGAACCATGCGCATCCGCGCCCTCGTCGCCACGGTCGCGATCCTGTCCTTGCTCGCCTTGGCACCGCCGACGGCGGGCGCTCGAGCGAGCTTCGGCACCTTGAACCCCGGAGGGCTGACGCAGCTCCGCGAACGGGTGCCCGTGAACTTCGTCTTCGTGGGATACGAGCCGAGCCGCGTGCATGCGAACGCGTTCCTCTCGAAGATGCCGGCGACGTACCGCCCGCAGGTCCGCTCCCGCGTCTTCTACGGGCTGCCGTCCGACATGGGCATCCGGTACACGTACGACTTCGACGTCACCTACACCGACACCGCGTTCGAGGACCGGTTCTTCGCGGCCCTCGCACGTCTGTCGAAGCCCGCGCCGCTCACGGACTTCCAGCAGGCCTACAACGATCAGGACTCGAACGTGCTCGACGTCTCGGCCAACCACTTCATCGACGGACCGAGCGTCGAGCGTTGGCTGATCGACCATGCACCGGCGGGGGTCGACACCACCGAGGACACGGTGTTCTTCATCAACTGGTTCGACCGCGACGACTTCCGGTTCCACGTCTATACGAAAACGAACGAGCCCGATCCCGACACCGGCTACAACTTCGGGGTGGAGCGCCAGAGCCGCAAGGTGATCGCGTGGGGCGGCACGCCGTCGGTCGACGAGGAGGACGGACGACCCGGTGAGCACCGTGTGTGGTTCTACGACCTCTCGGCGGGACCGGAATCGTGGACGGACAACTGGAACGTGGACGACGGCGACCTCGATGGGAACGGCGAGGTGGACTACCGCATGCCTCCCATCTGGGAGTACACGCGGGGCGGGTTCCGCAAGCCCGGCAAGATCACGAGCGACCTGGCGAAGATCGCCCGGTACGTCGGCATCGACCTGCTGTTCACGACCTCCCCGCTGTATCCGCCCGACCTCACCCCTCAGCGGATGCCAGATCCCGTCAACCTCGACATCAACACGTACGAGGGCTGGCCCGGCGTGAGCGCGTCGCAACGGTTCATCGACGCCGGTCTCGTCCGGAAGGAGGAAGGGGAGCTGCTGCGCGTGCGGACCACCCTCGATCGCCAGCAGATGCCTCTGGCCGGCCCGGCCAAGCGATGCTTCAACAAGTGGGTCAACGAGCTGATCTGCTATCGCAACCGGCCGCAGTACCCCGACCCGTTCGCGAACCTGTTCCTGTACAACGCGATCCATCGGAACCGATTCAAGGACGGCGGCGGACAGTACGAGGCGATGTCGTTCAACTACGCCACCGACTTCGACGCCGGGGGAGGCCTGCTCGGCTACGCCGACGACAACTGGCTCGACGGCACCCAGAGCGTGGTTGTGGCCTTCGTCGATCCGACGATCGTCGAGTTCGGGTACGGCTTGTCGACGACCACGATCCACGAGGTCGGTCACCACGTCGGCATGAGCCATCCTCACGACGGCCTCGACTACGAGCGCGGGATCGATTTCGAGCCCGCCGATCGGTTCTACTTCGCGTGGTCGGGCGACGAGTCGAATTCGATCATGAGCTACATCGACCTCAACTGGGATTTCAGCCAGTTCGATCTCGACAACCATTGGCGCACCACTGCCGCCGCGTACCTGAACAACGCCAACGTGATCGCCGGCGACGTGCTGGCGAGCGCCAACGCGTCGGCTGGCATGGCCGCCCTGCGCCAGGCCGACCGACAGGCGGGCATGGCCTCGTCTGCCTTCCGCGCGCATGACTACGCGGGGGCGTTCGACCACGCCAAGGCCGCGTTCGACCTCGCGAAGGCGGCGGCGCACCGATCCGGCGTCCGGGTGCGCGCCAGCAGCGCGGGCTGGTTCGTGCTGTCGCCGGTGAGGCCCGTGGTGGCCGTCGACGAGAGCCCCGACTACGCCCACATCGACAAGCTCAGCAAGCGCGCGCACCGTACCCGCGGTTGACCCCGCGGCTGACGAGGAGCGATCCGGGGCCCTCATGCGGGCCCCGGGCTCTCGGCGCGGCCCCTTCGGGTATCCTCTCCGCTCGATGGAACCGGTGGGAGAGCTCGTCGCAGCAGCCGTCGTCGACGAGCGCGTCTGGAACGCCTACGGCGACCGGGCGAACGACGGCGTCTACCTCGTCGGACAGCCGGGCCCGGCGCTCCCGTTCGTGATCTTCCGCGCCTGGAAGGTGCCGGTTGGGGTCGTGAGCGAGGAGATCCGCCTGATCGGCCCCTCGGGACGCACGATCTTCCGGTGGGGACCGGAACCCCGGCGCATGGCCGGCGCGATGGACCTGACGACCGAGCTCGATCGCGTCGACGAGGCCGTCTTCGACGAGACCGGCACGTACGTCGCCTCCTTCATGATCGACGCCGCCATCGTGGGCGAGGTCGAGTTCCCCGTCTTCGTGCAGAGCTCGCCGGAGAAGCTGCCCAAAGAGACCGAGGACGGGCTCAAGAAGTCCGACGTGATCTGGGTGGGGTCCGTGGGCGACGGGGAGCGGCGCACCACCCCCGTCTGGTTCGTCTACAAGAACGGCAAGATCTTCGTGATGTCGCAGCGCGAGCCCGGCACCGAGGAGCAGACGGTGCCCGGCGTGCCGGGCGCCGAGCAACTGATCGTGATCACGCGGCGGAAGGGGCGGGACACCTCGCTCGAAGAGTTCCGCGCTGCCCAGCGTCTCCTCGAAGGCGCCGAGTGGGAAGCCGCCGCCGCCCTGCTCGCCGACAAGCGCAAGAGCCGCAACGGCTCGCCTGCCGAGAACATCGCGAGGTGGCGAGGCACGGTCGACATCGTGGAGCTCACCCCGAACATCTCGGCCTGACCGATCAGAGCTGCCCGAGCAGCTCGAGCGGGAAGGGCGACTGCGCGAGGGGCTTCACCGCCACCCGGAACAGGATGAGCGGGTTGTCGTCGCCGGCCGCGCGGTTCAGGTGCAGCACGTCGCAGCCGGCGCAGCGATGCACCAGGACCCATTCGCCATCACCGCGCACGGTGACCGCGATCGGTTCCATGAGCGATCCGCACGTCGCGGATCGGTCGCCCGGCGAGTCGTCGACGTGACGGCTCCACAAGCAGTTCGGACAGTGATTGCGGTGCGCGGTGCCGACCGCCCGGGTCGGCACGTCGGATCGGCAGTGGCCGCAGCGGAAGGAACGTCGTCGTTCACGTCGATCGCCGCGACGTGCTTCGTGAGACATCGCAAGGACCTCCAAGCTCGAACGGTGGTGAGCACCGTCGTGCCCGGAGGCTCGTCGATCAGGGAGCGAAGGAACGACCGGAACCGAGGCACGACGCGATGTCCACCGTGGCAGCAGTCATGGAGATCGCACCCCCTTCCTCGGTCGAGCCACGAAACCGTGGCGTCGCGTGGAGCCTAGCACTGAGAGCGAGCCTACGTGGGACGGTTGACCGGGCGACCCATCGCCTCGGCCAGGGCCGACAGCTCCTTGCCGAGCGCTTCCATCTCCTCGGGCAGCAGAGCTTGCGGCCCGTCGCACAGGGCCACCTCGGGGTCGTCGTGCACGTCGATCATCACCGCGTCGGCGCCGGCCGCGACCGCGGCCCGGGCCATCGGCGCGACGAGGTGCTTCTTGCCGACCGCGTGCGAGGGGCCGACGATCACCGGCTGGTGCGATTCGTGCTGGGCCACCGCGATGCCGGCGAGGTCGAGCGTGTTCCGGGTGGCGGGCTCGAACGTGCGGATGCCCCGCTCGCACAGGATGACCTCCGAGTTGCCGCGCTGCGCGACGTACTCGGCAGCCTGGAGCCACTCGTCGATCGTCATCGCAAGACCCCGCTTCAGCATCACGGGCTTGTGGGTGAGCCCGACCTCCTTCAGCAGCTCGAAGTTCTGGGCGTTGCGGGTGCCCACCCGGATGCAGTCGGCGATGTCGGCCACGCGCGCCACCTGCGACACGTCGACGACCTCGACGATGATCGGCAGCCCGGTGTCCCGTCGGCACTCCACGAGGATCTCGAGCCCCCGCTCCCCTAGCCCCTGAAACGAGTAGGGCGATGTCCTTGGCTTGTAGACGTCGCCCCGCAGCACCGTCGCGCCCGCGGCCTTCGCGGCGCGGGTCGCGATCCTCGCTTGTTCCTCGTTCTCGACCGCGCACGGCCCCGCGATGATCGTGAACGTGCCCCGCCCGACCGGCGTCGAGCCGACCATCACGGTGGTCGCCTCGGGGTGCAGGTCGCGGGCGACCATCTTGTAGGGCTTGCCGATCTGGATCACGTGGTCGACGCCGGCGAGTTGCGCGAATGGGATCGCCTGGAAACGCGTGGTGTCACCGACGAGCCCGATCACCGTGTGGACGGCCCCTCGCGAGACGAACGCCTCGCCACCGAGGTTGCGCACCTTCTCGCAGACGACCTCGATCTCCGAGTCCGTCGCGTCCTGCTTCATGACGACGACCATCTGCGTTTCCTCTCACTCGCCCGGTGGCGGCACGCCGGGACGAGAAAGCCCCGGGTACCGACCCGGGGCCGCTGTCGCTGGTTGGCTGCCGGCGACTACCCCGGGTCGCGCCCGAAGTAGGTGAACCAGAGGCCGACGTAGCCCTGCATGACCGAGCCATGATGCCCGACGGACGCGGGCGTGACAAGCGAGCGCTGACGCTCCTCGCGTACGATGCGCCCGATGGCGGCCTCGTTCACCGTGCTGGACCACCCGCTCGCCGGCGATCTCCTGACCCGTCTGCGAGACCGCGACACCGGTCCCGCCGAGTATCGCGCGCTCACGCGCCGCCTCGGGCTGTTGCTCGTGGCCGAGGCCACCCGTGACCTCGCGAGCGAGCCGAGGAAGGTCGAGACGCCCCTGGAGCCGTTCGAGGGCACACGGGTCACGAAGCGGGTCGTGGCGATCCCGGTCTTGCGGGCAGGCCTCGGGCTGCTCGAGGCGGTCACCGACCTCTACCCCGATGCCGTCGTGGGGTATCTGGGCATGGAGCGCGACGAGGACACGCACGAGCCCCGCGACTACTACGCGAAGCTGCCGGACCTCGCCGGCCGCAAGGCGCTCGTCGTCGACCCGATGCTCGCGACCGGCGGCAGCGGCAGCGCGGCCGTCGGCTACGTGAAGGACGCCGGCGCCGACGACATCACGTTCGTGTGCGTCGTCGCCGCGCCGGAGGGCCTCGCACGGCTGCAGGCCGACCATCGCGACGTGCCGGTCGTGGCCGCTGCACTCGATCGGGAGCTGAACGCGAACGCCTACATCCTGCCGGGACTCGGGGACTTCGGCGATCGCCTCTACGGCACCTTCTGAGTACGAACTAGTCTGATACAGACTAGTTCGTAGGCATACCCGTCTCCTAGAGCGTTCCGCCGCCACCTTCGTATGCGCGGCCGGCCGCGGCCGGAGGACGCACCTTCCCGACGAACCCGGCGATCGCCACGATCGTGACGACGTACGGGATCATGCGGATGAACTGCGGCGGCAGCCAGGAGAAGAGGAAGAAGTCGTCGAGTCGCAGCGGGATCGCCTGCGCGAACCCGAACAGGAACGCCGCCCACAGGAGCCGGACCGGGTTCCAGTTCGACAGGATCAAGGCGGCCAGCGCGATGAACCCGAGGCCCTGCGTCTGCCCTTCCCGCCAGAACTGGCTCTCCTCGATCGCGAGGAACGCCCCAGCGAGCCCGGCCAGCGCGCCGGAGATCAACACCCCCTGGTACCGGTAGATCGAGACCGAGACGCCGAGCGACCGGGTCGCCTCGGGGTTCTCGCCGCACGAGCGCAGCCGAAGCCCCCAACGGCTCCGGTTCAGCGAGTACCAGACCGGGATCAACAGCAGGAACGCCACGAGGACCATCGGCGAGAGCTGCTGGAACGCGCGCCCGAGACCCCACGGCAGATCCGAGAGCAGCGGGAGGTCGAGCGGCGAGAGCTTGGGCTGGCCGGGCGGCGACTGGGTCGCCTGCCCGAACCAGATCGCCGAGAGGAACCGCGCCAGCCCGATCGCCACGAGGTTGATGACCACGCCGGACACGATGTGGTCGACGCGGAACGTGATCGTGGCCACCGCATGGATCGAGGCGAAGAGCAGGCCGCACACCATGCCGAACAGCAGCCCCATGATCGGGCCGAGCGGGATGCCCCACCCCAGCTCGGTCGTGAAGTACATCGTGCCGAAGGAGCCCGTGACGGTGCCGATGATCATCATGCCCTCGAGGCCGATGTTGACGATGCCCGATCGCTCGCTGAACAGGCCGCCGAGGCCCGTGATGTAGATGATCGTGAAGTAGGTGAACGCGATCTGGATCGACGCGCCGATGTCCTCGAGGAACATCAGATGTCCTCCCTCGCGAGACCTTCGACGTCGACGGAGGCGGCCGAGTCCTCCATCTCCTCGATCTGGCCCTCCCTCGCGAGCTGACGCCGAGCTGCCCAGCGCCTGGCCACCTGATAGACGATCACGACGGTCATGATGAAGATGCCCTGCAGGATGATCACGAACTCGCGAGGCACCTCGGTGTCGATCTGCAGGCCCGACTCCCCGCGCGAGAGCACGCTCCAGAAGATCGCGGCGAAGATGATGCCGATCGGATTGTTCTGTCCGAGGAACGCGACCCCGATCCCGATGAACCCGAGCTGCGCCTCGTAGTTCTGGACGAGGGCGCCTTTGTCGACGAGCAGCTGCTGCATGCCGATCAGCCCGGCGAGCGCGCCCGATATCAGGAACAGCTTGATCTGGACGGCGCCGATCGAGATGCCGCCGGCCTGCGCCGAGCCCGGCGACGATCCCACCGCGCGCGCCTCGTACCCGAGCCGCATGCGCTTGAACAGGAACCACACGAGCACGGCCGCGATCAGCGCCAGGAAGAAGAGCAGCGAGAAGTCGGCCGAGTCCTTCATGCCGAAGAGCTCACCGATGTTGGGGATCAGGGCGTTGTCGGCGAACCGGTCGGACCGCAGGTCGACGTTGAACGCTCCTTCGGTCTCGGTGAACTTCAACGGGCCGTTGAGTGCCCAGGCCAGGAAGCTCACGGCGATGCCGTTCAGCATGATCGTCGTCACGACCTCGTGAGCGCCCGTCTTCACCTTGAGCACCGCGGGTATCGCCGCCCAGATCATGCCGCCGAGCATCGCGAACACCAGCACCGCGATCGCGAGCGTCGCCCCCGGCAGGAAGTCGAGATGCAGCGCGGCCCACGTCGCCGTGACGAGGCCGACCAGGAACTGCCCTTCGACGCCGATGTTGAACAAGCCGGCCTTGAAGCAGACCGCGACCGCGAGCGCCGAGAAGATCAGCGGGGTCGCGATCGAGAGCACGGTGCCGAAGCTCGTGGCGTCGCGGAACGCGAACTTCAGGATCGTGCTGTAGACGAGGATCGGGCTCTCGCCGTACCACACGATGATGACGGCGCCGAGCGCGAGCGAGATCAGGAGCGCGAGCAGCAGGGCTCCGGCCTGCACGAGCAGCGGCTCGAGCCATCGCGGCCGCTCGCGGATACGGGCGGCAGGCACCGTCGCGCCGGGCGCCGCCACTACCCGGTCGTCTCCGTGCTTCCGCGCCCCAGCATCCCCCTGCCCACGTCCTCGGCGGCCGCATCGGGCTGGTACTCACCGGTGATGCGCCCCTCGTACAGGGTCACGATGCGGTCGGAGAGCGCGTAGATCTCGTCGAGCTCGGCGGAGATCAACAGGACCGCGCGTCCCTCCGCCTTCTGCTGCAGGATCTGGCTCCAGACGAACTCGATCGCGCCGACGTCGAGCCCGCGCGTCGGCTGGGCCGCGATCAGCAGCTTCGGGTCGGTCTCGAGCTCGCGGGCCAGGATCAGCTTCTGCTGGTTCCCTCCCGACAGCGTGCCCGCGGTGACATCGATGCTCCGGGTGCGGACGTCGAACATCCCGATCAGCCGCGACGCCAGCTCCTTGATCTTCCTGATGAACAGCACCCCACCGGTGCCGCTGAACTCCTCGTCGTCGTGGCGTCCGAGCACGACGTTCTCCCACAGGGTCATATCGAGCACGAGCCCCTGCTCGTGGCGATCCTCAGGAACGAACGCCACACCGGCGTTGCGGATCTCCTCGGTCGTCAAGCCCCGCAGGTCGCGACCGTCGAGCGAGATCGACCCGCCCTCGAGCGGGCGCAGGCCCATGATCGCGTCGGCCAGCTCGCGTTGGCCGTTGCCCTCGACGCCGGCCACGCCCACGATCTCGCCCGCTCGCACCTCGAGCGTCAACCCGGCAAGGCGCCCGCCTCGCAGATCGTCGAGCCGGAGCACGGGTTCCCCGATCTCGACGGTCGGCTTCTCGAGCCGGAACAGCACGGGGCGGCCGACCATCATCTCGGCGAGCTTGGACTTGTCCGTCTCGGCGGGCGTGGTCTCGCCGACGACGACGCCACGCCGCAGCACGGTGATGCGGTCGGCGATCTGCAGGACCTCGTCGAGCTTGTGGCTGATGAACACGATGGACTTGCCGTCCTGCCGAAGCTGACGCAGGTTGGCGAACAGCTCCTGCGTCTCGGCCGGCGTGAGCACCGCCGTGGGCTCGTCGAGGATCAGGATGTCGACGCCCCGGTACAGCGCCTTCAGGATCTCGACCCGCTGCTCCTCCCCCACCGAGAGGTCCTCGACGACGGCGCCTGGATCGATGTCGAAGCCGTAGGAGTCGGCGAGGACCGTCACCTGCTGCTCGGCTCCCTCGGTGTGCAGCACCGGCCCGCCTTCCTCGCCGAGGATGATGTTCTCGGTCACGGTGAACGTGTCCACCAGCACGAAGTGCTGGTGGACCATGCCGATGCCGTTGGCGATCGCGTCGCGCGGCGACGCGATCTTGCGCTCCTCACCCCCGATCACGATGCGCCCCGAGTCGGCCGGATACATGCCGTACAGCACGCGCATCAGCGTCGACTTGCCGGCGCCGTTCTCGCCGACCAGCGCGTGGACCTCGCCCGGCCGCAGGTCGATGCTGACGTCGTCGTTGGCCACGACGCCGGGGAACTTCTTCGTGATGTGTTCGAGAACGACGAGAGGCGGGGCGCCTGAGCGCCCCGCCTCGTCGTGCTGCGTCATCGTGATCGACACGCCAGGGAGCTTACGCTTCCTCCGGCGTCTCCGGGACCACGATGTCACCGGACACGATCTGGTCGGCGTACCCGTCGACGACCTCGATCACCTCGGGCGTGAGGGCCTCGGTGTTCGACTGCGAGTAGCCGACGCCCTCGTCGGCCAGGCCGAAGACCTGGAAGCCGGTGACGAACTCGCCCTCGCCGGTCTGCGCGATCGCGTTGTACACCGCGGTGTCGACGCGCTTGAGCATCGACGTGAGGATCAGTGGCTGCTCCTCGGGAGCCGCCGTGAGGTACTGATCGGAGTCGACGCCGATCGCGAGCTTGTCGGCCTCGACCGCGGCCCGGAACAGCCCCGCCCCCGACAGGCCGGCGGCGTGGTAGACGATCTCCGCACCGTCGTCGTACATCCTGGTCGAAAGCGCCTCACCCTTGACGTCGTTCACGAACGCCGTCGTGTCGTCGCCGATGTACTGCACGAGCACCTCGATGTCGGGGTTCACCGCCTTCGCGCCGGCGGTGTACCCGGCCTCGAACTTCTCGATCAGCGGCCCGGTCTGTCCGCCGAGGAACCCGATCGTGTCGCACTGGCAGGTCTCGGCGGCGGCGACGCCGACGAGGAACGAGCCCTCGTGCTCCTTGAACGTCAGGTCCGCGACGTTCGTGAGGCTGTCGTCGACCGCGTTGGCGAACCCGTCGACGATCGCGAAGTTCTGGTCCGGGTAATCGGCCGCGATGCCGGCGATGCCCTCGGAGAACGCGAACCCGACGCCCACGACGAGGTTGTACCCCTCGTCAGCAAGCGCCTGCACGTTCTCGTCACGGTTCGATCCGGTGTTGTCGGCCTCGATGAAGTTCGTGTTCTCTTCGCAGACGAGACCGTCCTCGATCGCCTGCTGGAGACCGGCGTTCGCGGCGTCGTTGAACGACTTGTCGCCGAGGCCACCGACGTCGAGCGCCATGCCCACGGTGATGTCGGCGTTGCACTCGGCGGTATCGCCTCCATCGGTTGGCGTTGCATCGCCGCCCGCATCGCCGCCGCCGTCGTCGCTGCCGCACGCCGCGGCCACGAGCGAGAGCACGACGAGCGGCAAGGCGAACATGCGGAGCCACTTCGGCATGCTTCCCCTCCCGTTCTCGTGTTCGGATCCCCGGGCCGCTCGGGCGACCCGCGAGGGATTGTCCCTACGTGCACCGGGACCGTCAAACGACCGACCCTTGGAGACTTACGCAGCCGAAGGGAAGCGGGATGGCGCGGTGGGTCAGTGATCAGTAATCGGTGTCGACCGCCTGCATCGCGGCCGGGAGCTGCGACAGCGCCCCTTGCAGCCCCATGAGCATCCCCATGTTCCCCGCGACCTTGACCTTCCCGGTCATGAACGCCGTCACGACCGAGAGCTCGCTCGTCGCCAGCTTCACCGCGGTCTCGTAGCTCTGGGTGATCGTCGCGTCGGGCTCGTCGGCATCGCCGACCCCCATGTCGATCGTGCCGTCGCCGATCTCGATCCAGTAATGGGTTTCGTCGGCCCCCGTTGTGATGATCTGCTGGATCGTCGCGTTCTGGCCCGACGCTGCGGCGCGGAACTCCTCGTTCGCATTCAACTGAGCTTTCACGGCGTCGGCCCACTCGGTGGACAGGAACGGCACGGTCACTGGAGCCTCCTCGGTCCGGGGTCGGCTCGGGCGAGTATAGGCCGTGCGGTCACCGGCCCTGGGCCAGGTCGCGCTCCCAGTCGCGCAGCAGGAACCACCCCGGGTCGGTGAGGTGCGACGCGTCGGACAGGAACCACGCGAGGCGCTCGTCGCTCCGGATCACCACCGTGTTGAGCGACGTGTTCTCGGGCAGGAAGAACATGTCCTGGCCACCGATCCCGAGGATGTGGCTGAAGTAGGCATTGATCACTCCGCCGTGGGCCACGACCACGACGTCGCCGCCCGGGTGGGCCGCGATGATCGACTCCACCGCGTCGACGGACCGGCGCTGGAGGTCGTCGGATCGTTCGCTGTTCGGCGCGAGGTGCCAGGCGGAGTTCTGGTTCCGGAACAGGTCGATCGCCTCGGGATGATCCTGGAAGATCTGCTCGAAGTCCTTCGCCTCCCACTCGCCGCCGAACCACTCGCACAGATCGTCGCGCTCGATCACCGTCATGCCGATGCGTTCGGCGTACACGAGCGCGGTCTGGCGAGCGCGGGCCAGCGTCGACGAATAGATCGCCGCCGGCGCCGGCAGCAGCTGCAGCCGGTCGGCGAGACGGTCGGCCTGTTCGAGCCCCACATCGCTCAGCGGTGGGTCGTACTGACGGCCGCGCGGCGTCTCGGTGTGGTCGGTCGATGTGTAGTCGGGACGCGCGTGGCGGATCAGGTACAGGCGGCGGTCGCTCACGCCGAGGCCCCCTCGGCCGGGCCTGCCTTCGCCGCCCGCCGAGCCCTCCATTCCTCGGCGTAGGCCTGAACGTCCTCACGGAGCCAGATGCGACCCGAGGCCAGGGCCGTGATCGGCTCGGGGAACGACCCCCGATCGATGTAGGTGATCACGCGCCGCTTGTCCCACTCCATGATCTCGGCGGCCTCAGCGACGCCGACCACGTCGGGCACGACCTCCACGACGAGGTGCACGTCATCGCCCGTCGCGGTGCGCAACTCGTCGAGGCACTGCTCCTCGCTGATGCCGGTCACCTCGATGAAGGCGGACACGCCGAGCACCCTGGCGTAGTGTCGCCCGCCCGACCGCCACATGCGCGCACGAACCTCGTCGGTCATCCCGTCACCCGCCCACCGGGCGCATCCTAGCCCTCAACGCCGACTACATCTCGGGTTGCGGCGCTCGATACAGACCGAGCCGGCGGAGCTCGCGGCGCCAGCAGTCGGTGTGCCAGTGTCGCCTCGCATCGGCATCGCCCACGGGCACGACCACCAGATGAGCGACGCCGGCTCGCACCTCGTGATCGCAGCCGGGGCACCGGTAGGGCTTCTGTCCCCCCACAGCACGCACCTCGAACCCGGGCGCCTGGGCCCATGCCGGGGCATCGGGCGTCGTCCGGGCGGCGTCCACCGGCGGAGGAGCTCGGAAGAACTCCGGGTTCCGCCGGTTCTTCCGGGGCATCAGCCGCGCTCCCCACGCATGAACGCCGCGACGAGCGGGGCGAACGACGCCGCGACGTCGCGAGCATCGTCCTTGCGGGAACGCTCGAGCGAGTGCCCGCCCCCCTCGACCAGGTGCAGGGTGGCCCCGGAGAGCTTGGCGATCACGGCATCGCGAACGGCGGGGGTTCCGAAGGGATCCTTCGTGCCCTGCAGGAACAGCATCGGTCGATCGATGCCGTAGAGGTGCTCGTCGCGCACGCGATCGGGCTTGCCGGGCGGGTGGAACGGGTATCCGAGGAAGACGATCCCGGCCGCGGCGAGTCCCTCGGCGACCGCCACGCTCGCCATGCGTCCACCGAACGACTTCCCTCCGACCCAGACCGGCTCATCGTCGCCGGTGCGCTCCGACGCCGCCTCGAACGCCGCACGCACCGTCGCAACGGCGACCGGCTGCCGATCGGGTGAACGCTTGCCGGCCTCCATGTACGGGAAATTGCAGCGGAGCGATGCCACACCCTCGGCGGCGATCGCCTCGGCGAACCCCGACATGAACGGGTGGTCCATGCCCGCCCCCGCGCCGTGGAAGAGCGCGAGCGAGGCGAACGCCCCCTCGGCCGGAGTGAAGGCCGCGCTCACGGCGGTGGCGCCGGGCACGTCGATCGTGAACCGCTCCTCGGTCGTCGGCATGCGTGCCATCATGCATGGCATGGCGACGAAGGGCACGCTGCACCTCGGTACGAGCGGGTTCTCGTTCGACGGCTGGAAGCACGGCGTCTTCTATCCCGAGGGACTGAAGAACCGCGAGATGCTCCACTACTACTCGACGCAGCTGAACTCGGTCGAGATCAACTACACGTTCCGCCGCTTCCCGACCGAGAAGTCGCTGACCGCGTGGCGGGAGCAGGCGGCCGACGGGTTCGTGTTCACGCTGAAGGCGAACCAGCGGATCACACACTTCAAGCGGCTGCGCGACACCGATGACGACGTGCGCGACTTCCTCGACCGGGCGAAGGCGCTCGGCGACCGTCTCGGCTGCGTGCTGTTCCAATGCCCGCCGACGCTGCACTACGACCGTGAGCTGATCGAGCGGTTCGTCGGGTACCTGCCGCCCGGACCTCCAGCCTTCGCGATGGAGTTCCGTCACGCGTCGTGGGGCGAGGCGAAGGACGTGCTGCGCGACCAGGGCATCGCGTGGTGCGTCGCCGAGACCGACGAACGCGACCCGAAGCCCGAGGAGCTCTCGTGGGAGCCGGTGGGCTACCTTCGGTTGCGCAAGACCGAGTACGGCGACGACGAGCTCGAGGCGTGGGCCGGGCGGATCCGCCCCGCCCTCGAGTCGGGCGCCGACATCTTCTGCTACTTCAAGCACGAGGACGACGCCTTCGGCCCGAAGATGGCGAAGCGACTCGAAGACATGTTGGAGCGCAGGGCGTAGCGAGCGAACCCGCAGCTCATCTCCTCGACACGAGGATGTACGTGTGCATGTCGCCCTTGCCTTTCACCGGAACGACGCCACGCGGCTCACAGACGAACCCGTCGCATATCAGCCCGTAGGTCGCCGGGGCCAGCTGGATCAGCCCCGGGACCCCCTCGGACTCCATCCGGCTCGCCGTGTTCACGACGTCGCCCCAGAGGTCGTACGCGAACTTGTGGGTGCCAACGACCCCGGCGACGACCGGGCCCGAGTTGATCCCGATCCGAAGGCGGATCTGATGGCCGTCGAACCGATGGTGCTCGGTGTGGTCGCGAATCCGAAGGGCCAGCTCGGCGATGGCGTGCGCGTGATCGGGTCGTCCGTGCGGCACGCCGGAGGCGACCATGTAGGCGTCCCCGACCGTCTTGATCTTCTCCAGACCCAGCTCCTCCACGAACCGGTCGAACGTGGTGAACACGGTGTTCAGCAACGACACGAGCTCGGGTGGGGACATCGCGGCCGACATCGGCGTGAAGCCGACCACGTCGGCGAACAGGACCGAGGCCGACTCGTGATCGTCGGCGATCATCGTCCTGTCCGACTTCAGCCTCTCGGCGATCTCGTCCGGCAAGATGGCGAGCAAGAGATCGTCGGATCGCTGCTGGAACCGGTCACGTTGGCGCACGAAGTAGGCCATCGAGGGGAA